>JAANCK010512165.1_pt1 | contig 10443 bp, 11 predicted proteins | sample 7277841 | NCBI WGS metagenome assembly JAANCK01 (sample SAMN14222788, study PRJNA588281) | permafrost metagenome | isolation source: Arctic cryosol methane SIP | place: Canada:Nunavut | collected 2015-07 | reverse complement strand
TGGGCGAGGGATCGCCCGTGCCGATGGGCACGAAGTGCACCTGCAGCTCTCCGGCCACGCGCGGGGTGCGGAGCTGCATGAACGTGGTCTCGGAGCCGCGCCGCCACGCCTTGAGCAGTCCCGCGATCTCGGGCGCGTAGTCGTCCAGCGGCGCGAACTTGCCCGGCGCGAGGGGGCCCAGGAGCTGTGTGGCCCGCGGGTTGTGCTGGCGGATGCGCCCCTGGCCATCCACGACGAGGATGCCGTCCTGCATGTCGCGGATCACGAGCTCGTTGATCTGCGAGAGGTTGTCCAGGTCGAGCCGGCGCTCCTCGGCGATCTGCTCGCTCGTGCGCGCGTATTGCGCGAGCGTGGACGCGAGCCCGGCGGTGGCGAAGAATGCGGCGCTGGTGAGCCCCGCCTGCACGAAGTCCTGGGCCGCGGCATCGAAGCGCCACGTCTGGAAAGTCTGCTCGAGCAGCAGCGCGATCGAGGCGAAGGCCGCGTGGAAGAACGCGAGCCGGCCGCGGGTGATGAGCCCGGCGGCGGCGAGCGACACGAGCAGGATCACGCCCAGGCCGCTTCGCACCCCGCCGCTCGCGTACATCAGCATCGTGATCGCCATCACGTCGGCGACCACGCCCGCGGTCACCTGCAGCGTGAGGTTGGGCTCGCGCAGCCGCGCCGGGGCGAGCAGCGCCACCGAGGCGAATCCGTAGGCGAGCGCCGTGGGCACCACCAGCTCCGGCTGCTGGCCGCCCAGCGCGAAGATGTGGTTGAAGAACGCGAAGGCCACGCCCACCAGAGCCGCGAGCACGACGCGGTAGCCGCAGAAGACCTGCAGCGTCCTCCACGTGGTGTCGTCGGCCGCTACGATGAGCGGCATCGACAGCGCCGCGCGCGCGCTCGCCCCCGCGCGCATGCTCATGTCGCGGGCAGCCGAGCTCATCGCGGGGCGGCGCATCGGGGATTGTCGCGGCACACGAGGCGCCCGCCTTCCTCGCGCGCCTCGCTGCGCGGAAGGTGCACGCCGCAGCGCGCGCAGGCGATCATGTCCTCGCCCGTGGGGGACTGCGCCGGGGCGCCCGCGCTCCCGCGCGGCGCCGGGGCGCGAAAGGCGCCGCGCCACAGCAGCCAGACGACGAAGCCCAGGATGACCCAGAAAAGGATGCGGCCCACGATCCTCGGTGCGATGAGTTTTTCGTCGAAGGGAGTTTACGGCAAAGGGCCGCGCGACGCAGTCAGCTCGCGAGCGGAATCTCCACCTCGAAACGCACGCCGCGGCCCGCGGGAAGGTTGAAGGCGCGGGCCCGCCCGCCGTGGGCCTCGGCCACGAGCCGCACGATGTACAGGCCCAGGCCCAGGTGCGAGCCTTCCGAGGCCCGCGCTGTCTCACCCTGGCGCATCGACACCATCGAATCGAAGAGTCCCGCCACCTTCGCCGCCGGCAGCGGCGGGCCTTCGTTGTCCACCGCGATCACCGCGCGTCCGGCGCGCATCGCGAGCGACACGCGCACCGGGGTGCCGGGCGGGGCGAAATCGTTGGCGTTCTCCGCGAGCTTGTCCAGGAGCTGCGCGCAGGCGTCGGGCACGCCGTCCACGGGCAGCGCCTTTCCGTGCTCCGCGAGCTCGAAGCGGCGCGGGGCATAGGCGGCGCGATATCCCTCCACGCAACCGCGCACGACTTCTCCCAGGTCGAAGCGCTCGCGCTCGGAGCCTTCGAGCAGGCGCTCGAGGCGCGTGGCTTCCGACAGCCGCGAGATGAGCCGCCCCAGGCGCTCCACGCCCTCGCCGGCGCGCTCGACATACACGCGGGCGCCGTCGGGCAGGCGCTGCGCCTTCAGGTTGTCGAGGGAGGAGCGCACCACCGCGACGGGCGTGCGCAGCTCGTGGGAGAGGCGCCCGGCCATCGCCTCGAGGTAGGCGTTGTAGTCGCGCAGCCGCGCGAGCACCGCGGCGGTGGTGCGCGCGAGATCCCCGATCTCGTCCTTCGCGTCGCTCGCCGTGATGGTGCCGCGCACGCGCCCCTGGGGGTCGATCGCGGCGTCGGCCTCGGCGTGCAGGCGGCGGATGCGCGCGGCAAGCCGGCTCGAGAAGGTGAGCAGGATCGCGAGCGCCGCGGCCACGATCGCGAGGGTGACCGCCAGCAGCCGCTCGAGCGCGGCCTGCTTGAGGATCTGGATCGAGCCGGTGGTCTCTTCCACGACGGCCGCGCCCACGATGTCGTCGCCCAGGAAGATTGGCTGCGCGGCCGAGAGGATCGCCACGTCGCGATCGCGCGTCGCGCGCCACTGGGTGGAGCTCACGCCGATCAGCGCGCGGTCGATCTGCCCGCGAGCCGGCTGCGACTCCTCGCCCAGGGGCAGGCTGCGCGCGGGCAGCACGAGTGCCGCCAGGGGCTTCAACCAGCGCACGAGCGAACGGGCGGCCTCCGGATCCTGCAGGTTTCCCGACAGCCCGCGCACCCGGGAGCGCGTGTCCACGACCCACAGGCGCGAGCCGCGCCGCCCCATGATGGCGAGGAAGCGCTCGATTTCCTCGGATGGAACGTAGGCGTTGCCCAGGCTCGCCGCGGCGCCGGGATCGGCGGAGGCGAAGAGTGCGACGATGCGCCGGCGCTCCTCGCCCTCGGCGTCGCTCGCGCCGGCCGCGTGCTCGAAGAGCGTGGGCCGATCGGAGAGTGCGGAGGCCACCGCCCGCGCCGTGGCCCCGATCGCGCGCTCCTGGCCTTCCCGCAGGAACGCTTCCATGCTCGCGATGAATTGCGCGGCGAGCAGCGGCAGCGCCAGCAGCACGAGGGCCACGAGCACGAGCCGGAAGCGGATGCCGTGCACGAAGCCCGCGCGGCGCGCGCCCTCAGAACTCGAGGTGGACGGTGACGGAGCCGAACCCATGGGACCTGCGCTGGCCGACGAATTCCGCCGAGTCGTGGGCCATCGCGAATGCGATCGAGCTCCAGCGGTTGATCCACGTGGCACCCAGCGTATAGCGCCGGACGATGCGGCGGCGCTCGGGATCCGGATCGGAGAGCGCGGTGTTGGGATCGAGCAGCAGGTCGCGTGCGACGGCGCGCACGTTGGCGCCCGCGAAGAAGCTCCACCCGCCCGTCCCCGGCGCGAGCGCCGGCGGCGGCGTGGCCGCGAAGCGCTGCACCGGGCTCGACATCTCGGCCGCCGCGCCGTGCCCGAAGCGCAGCTCGATTCCCGCGTGTGCGAAGGCGACCTGGTTGCCCGCCACCACGCCGTAATGGATGTAGACCCGCCGGGCCCGGTCGGCGCTGGAGCCGAGACGCTGGGAGCGCACCCAGGTCACCTGCGCGTCGAGGCGATTCGAGCGCTGGTGGGACCATTCCTCGTGGGGGGCGGGTACGAAACGGTGGATGAAGTCCTGGGCCTGCCGGCCGAGCGCGGCCGGCCCCGTCACGCCGAGGTCGAGCTCGAGGGTGCGCCAATCGCCGGGCGCGCGATCGTGGCGTGCGACGGTCGCGAGCAGCCGTGCTGCGGGCGGGCGGTCTATCGGGTTGCTGCGATTGGCTTCAGGCGTATAGATCTCCTGCAGCACTCCCCATTCGATCTCATGGTCGCCCTTCTGGGCCACCCGCGCGATCCGCACTCCGCTCGTGTACCAGCGGTCGGTGCCGTAGAGCACGTCGTTGTCGACCTGCACGTACCAATGGGAGCCGGCCGCATCCGCGAGGGCACCCGTCGCGCCGGCGAGCGCGACGAGCGCCGCGAGCACGGTCCTCAGGACGGTTCCTTCCAGCGATAGCCCATGCCGTACACGGTGTCGATCGCGTCGAAGGCGGGATCGACGGCGAGAAACTTGCGGCGGATGCGCTTCACGTGGGAGGTGATGGTGCCGTCGTCGACCACCATCTCCGCGTCCCGCATCAGCTGCTCGCGCCCCTTCACGTGGCCCGGATGGCGCGCGAGCGAATGCACCATCCAGAATTCCGTCACCGTCAGGTCCACAGGCTTCGAGCGCCACGTGGCCGCCATGCGCTGCGCATCGAGGGCGAGCGTTCCGCGGTGCAGTACCTCGTCGGACGGCGTCTCCTGCTCCGCGGCGTCCACGCGCCGGAAGAGGGCCGCGATGCGCGCAAGCAGGTGCGGCAGGCTCACGTCCTTGGTGAGGTAGTCGTCGGCGCCCAGCCGCAGGCCCGAGACGATGTCGAAGTCGGAATCCCGCGCCGAAAGGAAGATGATCGGCAGGCGCGCGCTGGCACTCCTCAGCTCGCGGCACAGGGCGAAGCCGCCATCGATGTCGGCGCCCAGGCCGATATCGATGATCGCGAGCTCCGGCAGGCGCGCGGCCAGCGTGCGCGATGCGCTCGCGCGATCGCCGAACGCGGCCACGTCATAGCCGGCGCGTCCGAGTGCGTCGACGTAGTTCTGCCGGATGGTGGGATCGTCCTCGACGAGCGCGATGCGTCGTGCCATGGCGACGGATTATAGGGGACGCGCCGAAGACTCCCGCGGCTTTTCGCGCCCCGCGCGGCCCATGGAATGGAGGCCGGCGCCATTTTCCTGCCACAAATCTTCCTGCGTGCGCCCCTTTTGCGTCGCACCCACGCCAGCGCGCGGGCGCGAAATGAGCCTGCCCGCTTCCATCGGGCGCACCAGGAGAAGAAGACATGGCCGAAAGAACCGCGTCAGGAAAGCCCGAGGCTCCCGCCGTCCTCTCCGACTTCCTCCACCTGGGCGCGAAGGCCTTCGTGAGCGGGATCGTGGTGGCGCTCGTGCTGGGATTCGCGGCACTCGTGCTCGCGGGCAATGCGGACGCGGCCCCCAATGCGCCGACCTACGGCAAGGAACCCAGGAGCGCGGCGCCCACGCCGGACCGGTCAAAGGACCCGGCCGGCGTGGGCGCCCTCTGGGCCAGGGGCACGATCGCCCCGGATACGGTCGACACGCCCGCGATGCTCCAGCTTCCGCTGGGCTTGCTCGCCCTGGGTGCCGCGGCATTGGTCGCCGTGATCGGTCGTGGGCACGCGCAACGGAATCGCACGTGAGCTCGTCGCGCGCCGCAACCTTTCGCTCCCCGCGCAATCGCACGGTGATGGGGAGAGGCCTGCAATTCCAGACGGCCGCGGGCTTCGACGATCCGCTCGAGATGCTCCTCGGCTGCCATCGGCGCATCGAGAAGCAGCTGGAGACGCTGGAGCGCTTGCGAGCGCACCTGGAGGCCCGGGGCGTGGACGCCGAGGCGAGCGCGGCGGCCTATGCGGTGCTGCACTACTTCGCCAAGGCGGCCGCGGACCACCACGAAGACGAGGAGAAGGACGTCTTCCCGCTCCTCGAGCGGCGCATCGCGGACGCGGAGCAGGCGGAGCGCTTCCGATCCCTGCGCAGTCAGCTCGAGGCCGGCCATCGCGAGCTGGAAGCGGCATGGGTACGGCTGCGCAAACCGCTCGAGGGGATCGCCGAGGGGCTCGAGCGCTCGCTGCCCGAAGCGGACGTGCGCGCCTTCGCCGCGGGCTACGAGAGCCACCTCCTCGCGGAGGAGCCGGCGCTGCGGGAAGCGTTCGAGCGCTGGCTCGACGCGCGGGATCGCGAGGCGATCGGGCGCGCGATGATGGCCCGGCGCAACGTGGCGTTCCCGCCCGGCTGAGCTCGGCACCGTACCGCGGGAAGGAAGGATGGTCGGGGTGAGAGGATTCGAACCTCCGGCCTCTACGTCCCGAACGTAGCGCTCTACCAGGCTAAGCTACACCCCGAGGACAAAGGGGCGCCGAGAAGCGCCCCCGAGGATCAGAAGAGCTAGAACTTTCGCTCGACTGAAAAGTGGGCCAATTGTAGCAGACTGTCCCGGCAGGCGGAATCGGGCAGCGACGCTAGCCGCGCGGTCGCGATCGCCGCTTCGCCCCGCGCGCATTCCCGCGCGTAGTCCAGGGCGCCCACGCGCTGGATCGCGGCCATCACGCCATCGAGATCCGACTTGCCGCCCTGCTCGATCGCGTGGCGCACGAGCGCGCGCTCCGCCTCGTTGCCGGCGCGCATGGCGTGGATGAGCGGCAGCGTGGGCTTGCCTTCGGCCAGGTCGTCGCCCAGGTTCTTGCCCGTCTCGTGCAGGTCGCCGGAATAGTCGAGCACGTCGTCGATGAGCTGGAACGCGGTGCCCAGGTGCATGCCGTACTCGGCGATCGCGCGCTCGACCTCGGGCCCGGCGCCGCCGAGGATCGCGCCCACCTGGGTGGCGGCCTCGAAGAGCTTCGCGGTCTTGTAGCGGATCACCCGCAGGTACTGCTCCTCGTCGGTGGCCGCGTCGTGCACGTTCAGCAGTTGCAGCACCTCGCCCTCGGCGATCACGTTGGTCGCGTCCGCGAGGACCTTCATGATGCGCAGGCTCCCCGCCTCCACGATCATCTGGAACGCGCGGGAGTAGAGGAAGTCGCCCACCAGCACCGAGGCGGCGTTGCCGAACTCGGCGTTCGCGGTCTTCCTCCCGCGGCGCAAGCTCGATTCGTCCACCACGTCGTCGTGCAGCAACGTCGCGGTGTGGATGAACTCGATCACCGCGGCGAGCTCGTGCTTGGCGCCGCCCTCGGCGCCGAACGCGTTGGCCGCGAGCAGCACCAGCGCCGGGCGCAGCCGCTTGCCGCCGCTGCCTACGATGTAATGGGCGACGGTGCGGATCAGGACGACGTCGGAATCGAGCCGGCGGCGAATCACGTCGTCGACGCGCCCCAGGTCGGCAACGATGGGCGCGCGGATCGATTCGAGGCTCACGGGGGCAAGGGGATGGTTCATGGGCTGCGGGAAGCGTTGGCGGACGGTCCGCCTCGCCCTTGGAGGGCCCCGGACAAGTCTTTGACCTTATGGGGTATTTCGCGTATTATAGCCAGTTCAGTCGGTGCAGGACACCGGCTGGACAAAATTTACGCAAACCCCAGGAGTCCACAATGTACGCGGTCATAAAAACCGGCGGCAAGCAGTATCGCGTAGCCCCCGGCGAAAAAATCAAAATAGAACAGATACCGGCAGACGTTGGCGCTCAGATCGTCCTCGACCAGGTGCTGATGGTAGCGGACGGCGACGCCGTGAAGCTCGGTAACCCCCTCGTGTCGGGCGCGAAAGTCTCCGCCACGGTGCTCGCCCACGGTCGCGGCACGAAGCTGAAGATATTCAAGCTGCGCCGGCGCAAGCATTACCAGAAGACCCAAGGGCATCGCCAGAACTACACGGAGATCCGTGTGGATTCCATCGCCTAGCGCGGGCATCGCCGAAACCCAACGCAAACTGGAACAGCAACCATGGCACACAAGAAAGCAGGCGGGTCTTCCCGCAACGGACGCGATTCCGAGAGCAAGCGCCTGGGCCTCAAGGCCTACGGCGGAGAGCTCGTGAGCGCGGGCTCCATCCTCGTTCGCCAGCGCGGCACGAATTTCCACCCTGGAACGAACGTGGGCATCGGCAAGGACCACACGCTGTTCGCGAAAGTCACGGGCAAGGTGAAGTACTTCACCCAGGGCTCCGCGAAGAAGCGCACCGTGTCGGTCGAGCCGCCGCAAGCCTGACGGCTCCTTCCGCCCCGGCAGAAGAGCCCCGTCGTCGCACGGGGCTTTTTTGTTGGGGAAGCGACCATGCCGCAGATCGGACTCTTCCTCGTCGCCTCGGCGCTGCTCACCATCGCGCCGGGACCCGACATCGTGTACGTGCTCGCGCGCGGCGTGAGCCAGGGGCGCAGGGCCGGGCTCGCGGCGGCCCTGGGCTTCGCCACCGGGTGCATCTTCCACACCACCCTCGCCGCCCTCGGCGTGGCTGCCTTGATCCGTTCCTCGGACCTCGCCTTCAACGCCGTGCGCTATGCGGGAGCCGCGTACCTCGCGTGGATCGGCGTCCAGGCGCTGCGCCATCGCGCGTCCTTCGCGCTCGAGGCCGCGGGCAACGCGCGCACCCTCGCGACCATCTACCGCCAGAGCGTGATCGGCAACGCCCTCAATCCCAAGGTCACGCTCTTCTTCCTGTCGTTCCTGCCGCAGTTCGTGGCCCGGGACGCGGGGCACGTCGGGGCGCAGATGGCGCTCCTGGGCGCGATCTTCATGGCGCAGACGGCGGTGATCTTCAGCGCCGTCGCGCTCTTCTCCGGGTGGATCGGCGAGCGCATCCGACAGCGTCCCGCGATCGGCGAGCGGCTCAACGTCTTCGCGGGGCTCACGTTCATCGCGCTCGGGATCCGCGTCGCGCTTCCCGGATTCAGCCGGTGAATCCGCCCAAGCCATGAAACATAGGAATCACGGTTTCCCCGTGAGCGGAACATGAAATTCTTCGACGAGGCGAGGATCGAGGTGATCGCGGGCAAGGGCGGCGACGGCTCGGCGTCGTTCCGGCGCGAGAAGTTCGTCCCTCGCGGCGGGCCCGACGGCGGCGACGGCGGCCGCGGGGGCAGCGTGTACGCGCAGGCCGATTCCAACCTCAATACGCTGATCGACTACCGCTACACGCGCATCTTCCGCGCGAAGGACGGCGAGAACGGACGCGGCTCCGACTGCTACGGCAAGGGCGCCGAGGACATCGTGCTGCGCTTCCCCGTGGGCACCGTCATCAAGGACAAGGAGAGCGGCGAGGTCATCGCCGACCTCGCGCGCGACGGCGAGCGGGCGCTCCTCGTCCAGGGCGGCAAGGGCGGTGCGGGCAACCTGCATTTCAAGTCGAGCGTGAATCGCGCGCCGCGGCAGTTCACCCGCGGCCTGCCCGGCGAGGCGCGGCACCTGGAGCTGGAGCTGCGCGTGCTGGCCGACGTCGGGCTGCTCGGCATGCCCAACGCCGGCAAGTCCACCTTCATACGCGCGGTGTCGGCGGCGCGGCCCCAGGTGGCCGACTATCCGTTCACGACGCTGCATCCGAACCTGGGAGTCGTGCGCGTGGACGTGAACCGCTCCTTCGTGGTGGCCGACGTCCCGGGGCTGATCGAGGGCGCGGCCGAGGGCGCGGGGCTCGGGCACCAGTTCCTGCGCCACCTGCAGCGCACCCACCTCCTCCTGCACCTGGTGGACATGGCGCCCTTCGACCAGGACACGGACCCGGCGGCGGAAGTGCGAGCGCTCGCCAAGGAGCTCGCGAAGTACGATCCGGCGCTCGCGAAGAAGCCGCGCTGGCTGGTGCTCAACAAGGCCGACCTCCTCGATGCCGCGGAGTGCCAACGCAAGGCCCGCGAGCTGGTGCGCCGGCTGCGCTGGACCAAGCCCTGGTTCGTGATCTCGGGATTGGACGGCCAGGGCTGCCGCGAGCTCACGTTCAAGGTGATGGATTTCCTCGAGCAGGAGCGCGCGGGGAAGCGGCGATGAGCACCCCGCTCGCCGGCGCCCGGCGCGTGGTGGTGAAGATCGGCTCGAGCCTGCTCACCAATGCCGGCGCGGGCCTCGACCGCGGCGCCATCGCCGACTGGGCGCGCCAGGTGGCGCAGTTGAGGGCCCGCGGCGTGGAAGTGCTCGTGGTCTCCTCGGGCGCCATCGCCGAGGGCATGAAGCGCCTCGGCTGGTCGCGCCGCCCCCACGCGGTGAGCGAGCTGCAGGCGGCGGCGGCCGTGGGCCAGATGGGACTCGTGCAGATGTGGGAGTCGTGCTTCGCCGAGCAGGGGCTGCACACCGCCCAGGTGCTCCTCACCCACGAGGACCTGGCCGATCGCAGGCGCTACCTCAACGCGCGCACCACGCTGAAGGCGCTGGTGGGTTTCGGGGTGGTGCCGGTGATCAACGAGAACGACACCGTGGTCGTGGACGAGATCCGCTTCGGCGACAACGACACCCTGGGCGCGCTCGTCACCAACCTGATCGAGGCCGACGCGCTGCTCATCCTCACGGACCAGGAGGGGCTCTTCGACGCCGACCCGCGCAAGGTGCCCTCGGCCAAGCTCGTCGCGCGGGCGCAGGCCGGCGACCCCGCGCTCGAACGCATGGCGGGCGGGGCGGGCAGCGCCCTGGGCAGCGGCGGCATGCTCACCAAGGTGCTCGCCGCGAAGCGCGCCGCGCGCAGCGGCGCCCACACGGCGATCGCCTGGGGCCGGGAGCCAGACCTCCTCACGCGGCTCTTCGCCGGCGAGGCCATCGGAACGCTGCTCGCGGCCGAGAAGGCACCGGTCGCCGCCCGCAAGCAATGGCTCGCCGACCACCTGAAGCCGTCCGGGCGCATCACGCTCGACGCGGGCGCGGTGAAGGCGCTCGTGGCCGACGGCAAGAGCCTGCTGCCCATCGGGGCCACGGCGGTGGACGGCCAATTCGAGCGCGGCGAGGTGGTGAGCCTCTGCGGCCCCGAGGGCCGCGAGATCGCCCGGGGCCTGGTCAACTACTCGGCCGCGGAGGCGGCGCGCGTCCTGCGCAAGCCCAGCTCCGAGATCGAGGCGGCCCTCGGCTACCTCGCCGATAGCGCCCGCTACATTTTGTGGGGTTATGGGGATACGGGCAAATCACTGGCTGACGCGCTCGCCCAGCGCGGTAAGCAGCCCGCGGCGATCATCGAGATCCAC
>JAANCK011205512.1_pt1 | contig 10467 bp, 10 predicted proteins | sample 7277841 | NCBI WGS metagenome assembly JAANCK01 (sample SAMN14222788, study PRJNA588281) | permafrost metagenome | isolation source: Arctic cryosol methane SIP | place: Canada:Nunavut | collected 2015-07 | reverse complement strand
CGCAGCCGATGCACTTGTTGGTGTCGACGACCATTGCGTACTGGTGGCGCACTGCGGTCTTGGTCTGAGTACTCATGACTTCGCCACCTCCACGAAGGTCTCCCGCATGACGAGCGAGCCCGTGACCGGATCAGTGATGGCCGGCAGGAGCGCGTTGAAACCGATTCCCTTGCCCTTCACCCGCGTCAGCCCTGGAGATATCCGGCCCCAGCCGTGATAGGTGAACACGCTGCCCTCAAGGATGTCCCCCGTGACCTTTGCGAGGCCGCGCTGCTCCCGTCCGCCCGTGCGCACGACGACCTCATCGCCGTCCTTGATGCCAAGGCGGTCGGCCGGCACGGGGTGGATCCACAGCTCGTTGCTGGGGCGCAGCTCGTGCAGCACCGGGATGTTCTGGGTGGCGCTGTTGGTATGCACCGCGCACTTGCCCTGGATCATCCGGAACGTGCCCTTGGGCGCCTCGGGAGGTGCCAGGTAGGCGAGCGCCGGCTCGAAGCCAAGCTTTGCGAGCTCGGCGGAGAACAGCTCGATCTTGCCGCTGGGAGTCTTGAGCTTGACCGGTGCCTTGGGGTCGGTCTTGCGCAGGTAGGTCGGCTTCGCGTCGGGCGGGGCCCACTGCCCGGCCTTGCCCAGCTCTGCAGCGCTCACTCCGAGCGGGGCGAGCTGGGTGGCAACGATCTCGTCGATGTCCTTGTAGGCGAAGTACTCCCCCAGCCCTGAGGCCTTGGCGAGCTCCTGGTAGATCCGCCAGCTGGGTCGCGCGTCACCCTGCGGGGTGACCGCCTGCTGCCGGAACCGGATCTTCGGCGCGAGGCCGGAGGCTTCGAACACCGGGTCGGTGCGCTCCAGGTAGGTGCACTCCGGGAGGATGACGTCGGCGTAAGCGCCGGTGTCGCTCATGTAGACGTCGACGCTGACCAGCAGGTCGAGCTTCTTGAACGCCTCGATCATCCGCGGCTGGTCGGGGATCGCGGCGAAGGGGTCGAAGCGGTGCGCGATGTAGGCCTTGAGCGCGTAGGGCTTCCCCGTGAGCACCGACTCGGGCAGCGCCTGACAGAGCCCGTCCTTGACGGGGGTGAGCGGGAACTTCCCGGGTATGCCGGCGCCGTCCACCCGTTCGGCGGTGACCTTCGGGAACTTGGGCTTCTTCCAGTCCCCCAGCTCGGTTCCGTACCCCGTCAGGCCCTTGACCAGGAACAGTCCGCCCGGAACCTCGAGGTTGCCTACCAGGGCGTTCAGGGCGAGGATCGCGCGACGAAGCTGGAAGTCGTTGACATAGGTGGCGGTGAACCACCCGAAGTCGGCGACTGCCCGCGGGCGGGCGCCCCCGAAGTCGCGAGCGACGTCACGGATCGTGCCAGCCGGTATGCCGGTCTTGGTCGCCGCCCACTCAGGGGTGAAGTCGACGACAGCTGCCGCCAGCTGGTCGAAACCCTCCGTGTACTGCTTGACGAAGTCCTGGTCGTACAGCTTCTCGGCGATCATCACCTGGAGCATGGCCAGGGCGAAGGCCAGGTCGGTCCCGGGCAGGGGCTGCAGCCAGGTCGTCGCCGCTGTCGACGTCGGGGTGCGCCTCGGGTCGAGGTAGACCAGACGGGCGCCGCGAGCCAGCCCGGCGACGATGCCCTGGGCCTGCGGAACCGCGAGCGTCTCCATGTGGTTGCGCCCGAAGGAGACCAGGTAGTCAACCTTCGAGTAGTCGATCGCCACGCCAGATGTGCCAAGGGTGACCTCCAGGGCCACGTTGCGCGCGAGCGGGCAGGAGGACTCGTGGCTGAAGATGTTCGGGGTTCCGAACGCCTTGGCGAACGTCAGTAGGAAGGCGTCGCTTGCGCTGGGGCGACGTCCCACGCCGAGCTCCTCCGGGCGGATCTTGGCCAGCCGGTCCGCGATGTACTTGTAGGCCTCGTCCCAGCTGGCCTTGCGGAACTTGCCTTCGCCGCGCTTGCCTGTCCGGATGAGCGGTGTGCGCACCCGGTCGGGATCCTCCAGCAGTGAGACCCCGGCGTTGCCCTTGGCGCAGATCGCTCCCTGGGTCGACTTCTCCTTGGGGTTCCCCTCGATCCGCACGACCTTTCCATCGCGCACCCGGACCAGGATCGGACAGCGCACCGTGCACATCTCGCAGACGCTCGGCACCACCTTCTCGACGCCTGAGGTCTCGGCGGCCGCGGCAGCCGGCGGGTCGGCGAGCTCTCTCACCCCTACCGGGATCGCGGCCACCGCGGTTCCGGCTGCGGCAACCTGGAGAAACGTCCTTCGGGTGGGGGTCATGGTCATGTGTTACGCAGCTCCTCTGTGGAGATAAACCGACGGTTGCAGGCACCGTCATGGTTCTCCCGGCAAGAGGCCCAACTAGGGACCAAAGTCCCTATTTTCGCTCACATCAAGGCAAATGCGATCTCCATCACATATCTCCGTCACGGACTTCTTGGGGATGCTGACTGGTCTGAGGGGACCCTGAAGATCACCCTTCTGACGCTTCGCGCACTGCTGGCCCCGTGGCCCCACTTCGCGCGAATACCATGTATTACCAGGGCAACGGCAGGTACTCCACCTGGTCACCGGCAGCTGCTCCGGGTGGCGGAACGACGACAAGGCCGGTCGCGTGCGCCAGGCCTCGGAGCATCGCCGAGCCACACGAGGGAAGGACAGTGGCGTTACCGTCGTCGCCGAGGCGTACCGGCAGCAGTCGGTGCCCGTCTCCGGGACGCCCTGGTTCGGCCGTCGTCAGCTTCGCCATGACCGTCAGCGCAGCACTCCGGCCGTGCAGACCGTCCAGCAGCGGCCCGACCAGCGTCAGCAGTGCCGCGCAGGCAGCGAACGGGTTGCCGGGCAGGCCCACCAGCCACCGGCCGCCAGGGAGCGACGCGAGGAGCATCGGGTGTCCGGGCTTGACGTGCACGCCTTCCACGACGACCGTGCCGCCCGCCTGATCAATGGCCCCACGAACATGGTCGCGTGGGCCCACGCTGGTCCCGCCGGTCGTGATGATCAGGTCGGCGTGGCTGGTGGTGAGAGCTGCGGTCAGGTCGGCCAGCTGGTCGTGAAGCCGCACTATCGAGGGCGGGGCGGCTCCGAGCGCGCCCAGCCAGGCGGGAAGCTGCGGTCCCAGCGCATCGCGAGTGCGACCCGGCGTCGGCGGACCGCTGAAGCTCAGCTCGTCACCGAGGATAAGAACGTCGACGCTCGCCGGCGGCCGGACCAGAAGAGTGTCGTGTCCGGCTGCGGCAGCCAGCCCCAGGACAGGCGGCGTCGCGACAGTCCCGGCAGGCAGCAAGACGTCGCCACATCCCGCTTCTTCACCCGCGCTGCGGATGTTGGAACCAGGCCGCGGAACCGTGCCGGGGCCGCTGGGGTGTACCCCGGCGGCGTCGAGCAGGGACTCCTCCACCTTCAGGACGGCGTCAGCTCCGTCGGGTATGACGGCGCCGGTGGCGATACGCGCGCACTGCCCGGCGGAAAGCGGGTGCTCCAACAGCCGCCCGGCGGGAAGGTCGGCGACCACTCGCCATGGTGGGGAGCCCGCGACGGCCCACCCGTCCATCGCGGAAGTGTCAGCGACCGGCAGGTCAGTGAGCGCCACGAGATCGTCGACCAGCAGACAGCCACAGGCCGCCTGCAAGGGCAGCCACTTCGCTGCCAGAGGAGCTGCAACCATCCCTGCCTGTCCGCGGGCGTCCGGCCACGGCATACCACCGCGCGGTCGCCGCTGCCGCCGGACAACCTCGGACGCCCAGGCAGCCGGCGCAAGAGTGGTCATGCTGGTGTCCGCGTCATGATGCCCAACCAACCAGTCGTTCGGTATGTCCGGTCAGTGCCAAAGGTCCTGATTGCGGCCTGCCCAAGCGGCTTCCCAGCGGTAGAACGCAGCCGGGGCAACACTGCGGGCTCCCATCCACCGCACCTTCCTGGGCCATCACAACAACTCGTCAGCTACCCCGGTCGCAGGTGGGACAGAGCGCTGCGGCAGGACCCGCATGGTGACCCGTGCGAGGCGACGGGGCAGCGCTCCTTCAGTGAAGTCGGTGACGTCGAGGATCTCGAAACCCGTGGCGAGGCGTTCGACAAGGGCCCGGTCGAAGAAATGGACGATGAACCCACCGTTCTCGAACATGTCGTCACCGCGGGGAATGCCGGCTCCGTAGTGGGCATCCGCGGTGGTGCGTGCCGTGTAGACAACCAGTCCTCCTGGCCGCACCACGCGGTGAAGCTCCCCGGCCAGGCGCTCGAGCTCGCCCGTGGTGAAGGCCATGCAGAACAGCATGTGGGAGTACGAGGCATCGATGCTCGCGTCGGGAAGCGGTAATGGTTGGCGGATGTCGTGGCGGGTCGCGCTCACCATGTCAGCGAGGCCGGCGGCCTGCGCCTTGGACGTGAGGGTCTCGACCGTGCCCGGGGCGAAGTCCAGCGCAGTGACGTGCACACCCTGGCGGGCCAGGAAGAGGGTGTCGCGCCCCTGACCGGCGCCGAGCTCGAGCACGCTGCCATGGCCCGCGGCCGCGAAAGCCTCGGCGGCGGCGAGCCCGGACTCGCTCGGGTCGGTGCCGTACATGTCAGGGTTGGCCTCGAAGGTGTCTCCCCAGTGCTGCCCCTGGCCGGCAACGGCCTCGGTGTCAACCGCCCGGGCGTCGGAAGGCTGCCGACGTGGGGATGCCGCGGTGCTCGTCATTGTCGTGCTCCTCAGGTTGGGTCAGCGTGGTACGGCGGATCAGCGCGCCAGTGGGCCATGCGCAGGACCCACCTTCCCACCTGGGCGTCGGAGCCATCGCAGGCTCTCGATGTCGCCGAGCAGCTCCAGCCGGCGCCACAGAACGCTGTCGGGCAGTGCCTGGCTCACGTGGGCGCGACTGGCCTGGAGCTGTCGCGTGCGGTCGATGCTCACCCGCAGGTCGATCTCACCATCTGCACGGCCCTTGAACGTGGCGCCAAGCTCATGGTTCAGCTGTGCCGCAACCGTTTCGGGAAGGGTCCATCCCAGGACCGGGAGGTCCAGCATCTCCGCCGCCAGCACGGCCGCCGAGGTGGCGGCGACATGGTCGGGGTGACCGGTCACCCCATCGGTGTCGAACACCAGCACCCCGCCAGGGTGAGTTGAGTCGGCCACAGCAACCACCTCGGCAGCCAGCCTCGCCTGGCAAACCTCGTTGACGGCGCCATCCGGGTGATCGTGAAGCGTCGTCCGGGTCACTCCGAGCACCTCGGACGCCAAGGCCAGCTCAGCCTCGCGCACCGTGGCGAGGTCTCCGGAGGTTCCATGCAGCGTGGAGGCCTCTCCATGGGTCAGGCAGAGGACCTCGACCCTGGCTCCCGCGCCGGTGAAGGCGTCCAGGATCGCGCCAAGACCGAACGACTCGTCATCGGGGTGGGCAACCACCACCAGCACAGATGTCCACGCCGGGAGGACGTCTGACTTCCGGATCACCGGGGTCGTGACTTCGTTGCTCATGATGGCTCCTCCTCAGACCAGCTGCGGAATACTGCGCACGGCGGTGTAAAGGGCAACAGTGACCAGAAGCAGGGCAAAACCCTGCGCAAGCACCCGGGGCGGCACCCGCGACGCGACGCGACCGCCAAGCATGCTGCCGATCATGGCAGCCGCGGTGAACGAACAGATGAGAACCCAGTCGAGTGCCAAGCCCTGGCCCAGGCGTGCGACCAGAGCCGACGCGCTGTTGATCGAGATCACCAGCAGCGAGGTGCCCACCGCGACGGGCATCGAGAAGCCCAGCACCAGGACGAGCGCGGGGACCACGACGAAGCCGCCGCCCACACCGAAGAACCCGGTCAGCAGCCCGACCGCCGTTGCCGTCAGAACCACCTTCGCGGCGCGCAGGCACTCGCAGCCGAAGGACGGCCGCAACCTGAAGAACGGACCTTCGTCCAGCGTCGTGTCGCCGATCACCGGTTCGTGGCGTCGGCTGCGCGCGAACATCGCGGCGGCGACAACGAGCATGAGTATCGAGAACGCGCCCAGGAGGACATCGGGCCTGACGTTCGAGGACAGCCGTGATCCGGCATACGTCCCGGCGATCCCGAGCACTCCAAAGGTCACACCCGAAGCGACGCGCACCCGGCCCGCCCGGTGGTGAGCAGCCATCCCGGTCAAGGCGGTGACCCCCACGATGATCAACGAGCCGGTCGTGGCGGTACGCGTGTCCTGGCCAAGCAGGTAGACCAGGGCTGGCACGGTCAGGATCGACCCGCCGCCACCAAGCGCGCCGAGGCTGAGCCCGATGAGCAGGCCGATGGGGATGGCCAGTGCAAGCAACAGGAAGGCTTCCGTTCAGCAGGGTGGGGTGGACCGGCGGAGGACCCCGCCGGCAAACACTTGTCTACGACATCGCGATGTCTATGCGCTCGAGGGCGGTGACGAGCGGCAACCCGGCTGCTTTGGCCTGCTCCGCGAAGGAGTCATCAATCGCGACCACCCTGGTGCCCGCCGCGGCCAGGATGGAGGCAGCGACGGAAGCCCGGTATCCAGCTGCGCAGTGCACCCAGATCTCGCCTTCAGGCACCTCCGCGACCCGGCCGAGGAGCTGATGGATGGGGATGTTCAGGGCGCCGTCGATGTGTGCCTCGCTCCACTCCATCTCACGACGCACGTCGAGCACGACAACGCGGCGGTGGTGCAGCACATGGGCCAGGTCGGCGAAGCTGGCCCTCTCAAAGCTCTTCAGCGGGCGGTCGGTCCAGCCCTGCGGAGAGCCTGAGGCCGCGGCAGCGGGTCGGTCGATGCCGATGCGGACGAGCTCGCGCTGGGCCTCGGCAACCTGCTCGGGGGTCTCGCCCAGAAGGGTGAGCGGGGTTCCCCACGGGATCAGCCAGCCCAGGTACGTGGCGAACTGTCCGTCGATCCCGAAGTTGAAGACACCCGGCACGAAGCCGGTGGCGAACGCGGCGCGGGCGCGAAGGTCGACCACCCACTCTCCGGCCTCGAGGCGACGCCGAAGGGCTGCGGCATCTGCCGGCTCAGGAGCGCTGAGGTCAGCAGCACCCGGGCCAGCAGAGTTCGCCGCTGCCATGTACGAGTAGTACGCGGGGTAGGCGTCCAGACCGGTGAGCAGCTCCTCCACGAAGTCCTGCTCAGCCTGGGTGAGCGCCGGGTTTGCACGCTTCTCCTGACCGATGGTGGAGGACGTGGCCTCGGACTGGGTGGCGGAGCAGAAGCTGCCGAACCCATGGGTGGGCAGCACCTGGGCCTGGTTGGGGAGCTCGGCGGCAAGGCGGTGCACCGAGGCGTACTGGTGGTGGACCAGTGCGTCGGTGTGGTCGGGCCCGAGCAGGTCCGGCCGGCCGGTGGATCCGAAGAGCAGGGACCCGCCGGAGAAGACGCCGACCTGCTCACCGTGGCTCTCCAGAGCGTAGGAAAGGTGGGTATAGGTGTGGCCGGGTGTGGCGATCACGCGAACCCGCAGTGCGTCACTGACCTCGATGACGTCACCATCGCCGATCGGGACCCGCTCATAGGCAACGTCGTCGGCCGCATTGACGTGGTATGCCGCTCCGGTCGCCTTGGCCAGCGCCAGGCCGCCGGTGACGTAGTCGTTGTGGATGTGGGTCTCGAAGACATGGGTTATCCGCACACCGGTCGCCCCGGCAAGGTCGAGCACGCGGTCGATGTCCCTTTGCGGGTCGACCACGAACGCGACCTGGCCGTCATGGACGAGGTAGCTCCGGTCTCCCAGCGTGGGGGTCTCGATGGGGAGGATGTCGACCACCTTGCGGGTCCTCTCGGGTCGCTTCGAAGGCTCTTGATCTCGCAGGCTAGTACGTGGTGGGGCGGTCTGTGCGGGCGTCATGCGGCGTTGGGCCGTTGGCCCAGCACGACGGGGTGCCCCGCGCGGGTCCACGCGCCGGTGCCACCGCTGACCGAGTGAGCGTCGTAGCCCGCGCGGATCAGGTAGCTGGCCGTCGAGAGGCTGCGGTTTCCGCTTGCGCAGATGAGATAGATCGGCCTGTCCTTGGGGAGCTCGGACATGCGCGACACGACCTGGCCCATCGGGACAAGGGTGGCGCCGGGGACGTGGCCGGTCACGTACTCACCAGGCTCGCGTACGTCGACGACGACTGCGCCGTCGGAGTGCGCCGCGGCGAATGCTGACAGTGGAACCTCAAGCATGTTGACTCCGTCTGGGAAGTTGGATGTGTCTTGATACCCAGGGGGGTATCTGCCAGGACTCAACATTAGCCCACGACCGAACATTCCGACACCGCCGCAGGCCTTCGGCCCTGCCTTCCCCGATATACCCCACTGGGTATATCGTCGGATCTCCAGGAAGATTCGACATCCACCGTTTGTTGATACCCCTAGTGGTATTATTCGCACACCGAGAGGGACACTCATGACGACCCAAGCGCTGACCGCTGCAACCTTCGAGCAGACCGTGCTCGAGAACGACATCGTGCTCGTCGACTGGTGGGCCGCCTGGTGCGGACCGTGCCGGATGTTCGCCCCGGTCTTCGAGGCGGCCTCCGCCGCGCACCCGGACATCATCTGCGCCAAGGTGGACACCGAGGCTGAGCAGTCACTGGCTGCCTCGGCCCAGATCACGTCCATCCCGACCCTGATGGGTTTCCGCGAAGGCATCCTTGTGTTCAGCCAGCCGGGCGCACTGCCCGCTGCCTCCCTGGAGGAGGTCATTGCCGGCATCCGCGGACTGGACATGGATGACATCCGGGCCAAGATCGCCGAACGCTCAACCGAGCCTGCGCCAGCAGGCAGCTGACTCGTCACCCATTCCGGCTCATCCCGGACAAACCTTTAAGGAGCCACGATGGCGGACGTGAACCAGGGTGATATGAGTGCCGTGGTCAACCGGCTGCGCCGAGCCCAGGGTCAGATCGGCGGCATCCTCCGGATGATCGAGGAGGGCCGCGACTGCCAGGACATTGTCACGCAGCTGGCCGCGGTCAACCACGCCCTGGACCGGGCAGGGTTCGCCATCATCAGCACCAACCTCAAGCAGTGCCTGATGGAGACGGACGGTGCCGACTCCGTGGACACGAAGGCTCTGGAGAAGCTCTTCCTCTCCCTGGCCTGACCAAGGAGCGCAGGTACCACCCTTTTGGGCGTTATGCCGTCTGGGCGAGTCTGCGAGAGTCACGGATCGGAAAAGCTGGTCGCGGCCGCGATCGCCCGGCGAGCGTCTCATGAGCAGATGGGAACGAAAGTGGACAGCACAACGTGGGACAAGAAGTACAAGGAGAGCGAGCTCCTCTGGTCCGCCGAGGCGAACGTCTGGGTTCGGGACCTGACCGCGGACCTGCCGCCTGGCACGGCCCTCGACGTTGCGGCCGGTGAGGGTCGCAACGCGCTCTGGCTGGTCGCCCGGGGATGGCAGGCCACCGCAGTGGACTTCTCCGCGGTGGCGCTGGATCGGGCTCGAACGCTGGCTGAGGAAAACCTCGGCCGCGACGCAGATCGGCTGACAACGCTCGTGGCCGACGTGCAGATGTGGGTTCCGCAGCCTCGCTCCTACGATCTGGTTCTGGTCGCCTACCTCCAGCTGCCTGAGCATCAGCGCCGCCCGATCATGCGAGCAGCCGCAGAGGCCGTCGGCCCCGGCGGGACACTGCTGGTCGTGGGGCACGATCTGGAGAACCTCACTGACGGGCATGGTGGACCACAGGACCCTGCGGTGTTGTACCGGCCCAGTGACATTGCTCAGGACATTGAGCCGGCCGACCTCATCGTCGACCGCAACGAGACCGTACGTCGACCGATGACCGATGGGCAAGGCCAGCCGGCCGAGGCACTGGACGCGGTCGTTCTCGCCCGCCGCGCCGTGGGCTGAGCTGCCGGGTCACTCGGGTCTGAGCAGCTCCTTGATGCGGTCCGCCAGCAGTATGGGGACGACGGTGTCGGCGTCGCGCAGGGCGCCGAGGGCCGCTTGCGTCCCTACCAGGCCGGCATACAGCGGGGGGCAGGTCGGGCACGCCTCGAGGTGACGCTCCACCAGCACCCGATCTGCGGCCTGGAGCTCACCGTCGATGTAGTCCGAGACCTTGCTTCGGGCGTCCCAGCAACGCAGAGGGACCCCGCGCAGCGCATCTCGGCGCTCCCGCCCCTGCGCCAGCGCGTCCACCAGTATCATCCGGCCCCGACGCAGGCGCGCCTTGGCGGCAGGCAGCCCGAGGCCTTGGACGTCAGCGATCTCGGCCACGGTCATCCCCTCCGCGTCGTGAAGGACCACGGCGGTCCGATAGATGACGGGCAGCCGTACCAGCGCGTCCTCGAGCTCCTCGCGGGTCTCGGCCCGTTCGACCACGGTGGCCGCGTCAACCGTGTAGGAGCGGTCATGCCACCTCTCCTCCACCTCGCGCTCGATGTCTTCGGTGGCGTCCTCACGGTCTGCGCGGAAGCGGTCCACGGCCAGGTTGTGAAGGATGCGGTGCAGCCAGGTGGCCAGCGACGCCTCCCCTCGGAAGGTGTCGGCCCGTTGCAGGGCACGCAACAGCGTGTCT
>JAANCK010810941.1_pt1 | contig 10479 bp, 9 predicted proteins | sample 7277841 | NCBI WGS metagenome assembly JAANCK01 (sample SAMN14222788, study PRJNA588281) | permafrost metagenome | isolation source: Arctic cryosol methane SIP | place: Canada:Nunavut | collected 2015-07 | reverse complement strand
GTGCGCGCCATCGCGCGCCAGGCCGAGGCCGAGCGCGAGCGCCGCGCCAAGGTGATCCATGCCGAAGGCGAGCTGCAGGCCTCGGAAAAGCTGCTGCAGGCGGCGCAGGTGCTGTCGCAGCAGCCCGAAGCCATGCAGTTGCGCTACCTGCAGACCCTGAGCAATATCGCTGGCGACAAGGCTTCGACCATCGTGTTCCCGGTGCCGATGGACCTGATTACGCCGATGCTGGAAGCGCTGAAGAAACGCGCCGGATAGCCGTCTCCGGGCAATTTTGCAGTCGGTTGCGGACCGGCGCAAAAGACGCTAGGATTTGCGCGCATAAGAATAAAAATATCTTACTTTTATGGGAGGATAGAATGAAGAAATACGCTTCGGATATGGCCGTAAGCAAAACGCGGCGCCGGCTGCTTGCGGGCGCGGCCGGTGCAGGCGCCCTCGCGGCGTTCGGTCCGGGCCGGGTGCTGGCAGCAACCCCCTTGGGCGGCTCCGGCGCGCTCGGGCTGGCGGAAATTCCGGACGGCACCCTGGCCGAGCAGTTGCTCTATGCATTGCCGGGCAAAGTGCCGCTGCTGAAAAAAACCTTCCGTCCACCGAATTTCGAAACCCCGCTCAAATATTTCCAAACGGCGATTACGCCGAACGACGCATTCTTCGTGCGCTGGCACCTCGCGGGCATCTCCGAACTGAAGGCGAAGGACTATGTGCTCACGGTGGGCGGCGATAGCGCCAACCACGAAGTGAAATTCACGCTCGAGCAGTTGAAGAAGGATTTCAAGGCGGCCGAGATCACCGCGGTGTGCCAGTGCTCGGGCAACCGCCGCGGCCTGTTCCAGCCGCACGTCGCCGGTGTCGAGTGGGGCGTGGGCGCGATGGGCAACGCGGTATGGCGCGGTGTGCGCCTGCGGGATTTGCTGGCGAAAGCCGGGCTCAAGGGCAATGCGCTCGAGGTGGTGTTGAACGGCGCCGAAGTCCCGCCGCTGGAGAAGACGCCGGATTTCGTCAAATCGCTGCCGCTGGACGTGGCGCTGGACGAGAACACCCTGGTCGCCTACGAGATGAATGGCAAGCCGCTGCCGCACTGGAACGGCGGCCCCGCGCGCCTGATCGTCCCCGGATGGACCGGCACCTACTGGACCAAGCAGTTCGTGAGCGCAAAGGTGGTATCCAAGCCCGAGGGCAACTTCTGGATGAGCGCCGCCTACCGCGTGCCGCGCGGCATGTTCAAGATGCGCCACTTCGAGTCGCAGTTGGGCCATCCGAACGAGCCGATCACCACCATGGTGGTGAACGCGCTGGTCACCTCGGTCCAGTCCGGGCAGAAGTTTGCGCGCGGCAAGCCGATCCCGGTCAAGGGCATCGCCTGGGACGGCGGCGCCGGCATCGACCGGGTGGAGGTCTCGACCGACTACGGCGCGAGTTGGCACAAGGCGAAACTGGGCAAGGATCTGGGACGCTTCTCGTTCCGCGAATTCGCGCTGGATGTGCCGACGCGCGAAAACGGCGGGCTGCTGGTGATGGCGCGTGCCACGAGCAAAGGCGGCGAGACGCAGACCGAGCAGCTGGTGTTCAACCCCGCGGGCTATCACCATAACGTGATCCAGCGCATCTACGTGGAGGTCGTATGAGGACTTTGGCGATGGGCGCGCTCGTGGGGGCGCTGATGTTTGCCGCGGCGGGCAGCGCCATGGCGCAGGAGGACAAGGTCGTGCTCAAGGATGGCCCGGGCAGGGACAAGACGATGCAGTGCATCGCCTGCCATAGCGTGGATTACATCCCGATGAACTCGCGCTTCCTCAACAAGGCGGGCTGGACCGCGGAAGTGAACAAGATGATCAACGTCTTCGGCGCGCCGATCCCGAAATCGGACGTCGAAGAGATCGCGACCTACCTGACGCAGAACTACGGCACAGGACCGGCGAAATAAGGCCGGCGCCGGCGCGGCCGCGGCGCTCGCCCGGCCGCGCGCCACCCGCCTGCGCCTTCGGCGCAGGACATCGCCCGGGCCGGACCCGGGCTATTTTTTCCAGCTGGTCATGTCGTCGACCTTGACGTCGTACTTCGCCATCTTTGCGACGGCGTCCTTATGGGCATCGGCCTCGATGCTCTGGAACGCCTCGGCCAGCTTGTAACAGTATTTGGCCAGGTCCACGGGGTTGGGCTTGACTTTCTCGCTCGGCAGCATGGCGTGGCCGGCAAGTTCGACGTAAAGCTGTGCCGCGAGGTCTCGCGTCTGGCTGGCAATCGCGCTGGCGGAGGAAGGGGGGGCGTCATGGGACATGGGGTCTGCCTTCGAAGTAATGTTGCCGAAAACAAGCATTATGCCGCATCAGGCGCCTTCGCCGCAGCCGCCTGCTGCGGACGGCGTGCGGCCCGTCCGGGAAGCGCAACCGCCGCGCCGGACTAGTCGCCCGCGACCGGGCTGGCCCGGCCGAATGGCGGTTTGGCCAGCCAGATCACTGGTATCAGGGCAATCAGCAGGCAGCCGCAGACCCAGAACACGTCATTGGTGGCGAGCATATTGGCCTGTCCGGAAAGCAGGCGGTCGAGCACCGCGTGGATCTGGTCCGGCGGCAGGCCGGCGGCGCCCAGGCGATCGGAAAACAGCGTGCTTTGCGGGTCGTAGGTATTGACATGCTCGGCCAGCTGCGAGCGGTGCAGCGATTCGCGCCGGGTCCAGAGCGCGATCGCGAGCGAGGTGCCGAAGCTGCCGCACATGGTACGCAGGAAGTTCTGCGTGCCGGCCGCCGAAGCCATGCGCTCGGGCGCGATGCCGCCAATGTTGATGCTCACCAGGGGCGCAAAGAACATGGAGACGGCCACGCCCTGCAGCAGCTGCGGCGCGGCAATGGTGATGAAGTCCGCGCCGGTGGTGAAATGCGTGCGCCAGAAGAAACAGGTGGCGAAGACAATAAATGCCGTGGTGGCGAAGCGGCGCGGGTCGATGTGCTGCAAGCCGCGGCCGACCAGGGGCGCGAGCAGCACGGCGAATATGCCGACCGGGGCGAGCGCGTAGCCGGCCCACTGCGCGGTATAGCCCATTTGCGTCTGCAGCCATAGCGACTGAATCACCATGGTGCCGAGAAACACGCCGTAGGCGAGACTCAGCGCCAGCGCGCTCATGCCGAAATTACGGTGGCGAAACAGCTCCAGATCCACGATCGGATGCGCGTCGGTGAGCTCCCATACCAGGAACAGGCTGAAGCTCACCACCACGATCACCGCCAGCACGACGATGAAATTCGAGTTGAGCCAGTCGAGCTCGTTGCCTTTGTCCAGCAACACCTGCAGGCAGCCGACCCAGGTCACCAGCAGCGCCACGCCGACGCGGTCCAGCGGCCGGCGGCGCAGCGGCGTCTCGCGCTCCTTGAGCAGCTGCCATACGCCGAATGCGGCGATCACGCCTATGGGCAGGTTGATGAAGAATATCCATTCCCAATGCGCGTTATCGGTGATCCAGCCGCCCAGCAGCGGACCGACGATGGGCGCCACCACCACCGTCATGCCCCAGATGGCGAGCGCCATGCCGCGCTTTTCCGGCGGGTAATTGCGGATCAGCAGCGCCTGCGACAGCGGCACCATGAAGCCGGCCATGGCGCCCTGCAGCACGCGTGCGCTGATCAGCACGGGCAGGCTCCAGGACAGCCCGCACAAGAGCGAGGCGAAGGTGAACAAGGACGTCGCGATGGTGAACATGCGCGCCTGGCCGTAGCGGTCGGAGAGCCAGCCGGTGAGCGGTACGGTAATGGCGTTGGCTACCGCATAGGATGTGATCACCCAGGCGCCCTGGCTGGTCGCAGCGCCCAGGTCGCCGGTGATCGCGGGCAAGGACACGTTGGCGATGGTCAGGTCGAGCACCTGCATGAAGGTGGCCATCGCCAGCAGCAGCGTCAGCAGCACCGGCGTCTTGTGCTCGGCGTAGTCCTCGCTGCCGCTCATGCGCGCCCCCGGGTCCGGGTTCTAGCGCGCGCCGGACGCGGGCGCGGCGGCGCCGCGCATGCGCGGCTGCGCCCGCTGCGCCGGGCGGTCGCCGCCTTCGTTGGCGGCAATGATGGCGGCGACACGCTGATCGGCGATCTGGTCCGGCGCGGCATAGACTTCGGTGCGGTACGCCGGCTGCGCGCGCGCGGCGGTGGAGCGGCGCTCGCCGCCGCGCTCATGCGTGTCGATATCGACCTCCATCGACAGGCCGAGCCGCAGCGGATGGCGCGCCAGTTCGGCCGGATCGAGCGTGATGCGCACCGGCACGCGCTGCACCACCTTGATCCAGTTTCCGGTCGCGTTCTGCGGCGGCAGCAGAGCGAAGGCGCTGCCGGTGCCGGCGCCGAACCCGGCCACATGCCCGTGAAATTCCACCGCGCTGCCGTAAATATCGGCGTGCAGCTTCACCGCCTGGCCGAGGCGCAGATTGAGCATCTGCCGCTCCTTGAAATTCGCATCCACCCACACTTCGTCGAGCGAAATCACCGCCATCAGCGGCGCGCCCGGGGCGACGCGCTGGCCGAGCTGCACGCTGCGCTTGGCGACGATACCGGAGACCGGCGCGAGCAGGGCAGTGCGCGCATAGGCCAGATAGGCTTCGCGCACGCGCGCTGCGGCGGCGCGCACGTCCGGATGGGATGCAATGGTGGTGTGGTCGATCAGGGTCTTGTGCGCGGCCAGCTGCTGCTCCGCCGCGTCCAGCGCCGCGCGGCTTCCCGCCAGGGTGTCGCGCGCATGCTGCAATTCCTCGGCCGGAAGCGCGCCGCTCGCGGCAAGCGGCGCGCGCCGCGCGAGGTCGGCGCGCGCGCGCTCGATCTCGGTTTCGCGCTGCGCCACGTTGGCTTCGATCTGGGCTGTGGTGGCCACGACGTTGCGCACCTGGCGTACGCTGCGCGCGAGGGCGGCCTCGGCCTGGTCCAGGGCGATGCGCGCATCGGCCTGGTCGAGCTGAACCAGCACCTGGCCGGCCTTGACGAAATCGGTGTCGTCCGCGCCGATCGCGAGCACCGTGCCCGCGACCTGGGGCGTAATCTGCACCAGGTTGCCGCCGACATAGGCATCGTCAGTCGATTCGACATAGCGGGCAACCAGCGCCCAGTAGACGCCGTAGCTTATGCCCGCAATCAGGAACAGGCCGATCAGCAGCTGCAGCAGGCGCGCGCGCCGTCCGTTGGTGGGCGCCGCGTCTGACTTGTCGTCTTGGTTCATCGCATTACCTTTCCTGTTGCCGCATCAGGACGCGCCCGGCGCGCCAGCTTCCTCGAATCCGCCGCCAAGCGCGCGGATCAGCTCGATCGAGACATCCAGTTCGCGCGCACGCAGGTTCACGCGCAGAGTCTTTTGCTCGAGCAGCGGTGTCTCGGCGGCGAGCACCTGCAGATAGCTGGCGAGGCCGGCGCGATAGCGCTCGCTGGCGAGCGCGTAGGCCGCCCCCGCGCTCGCCAGCGAGCGCTCGACTTCGGCGCTTTGCGCATCCAGCGATTTGAGCGTGGCAATCTGGTCCACGACCTCGCGCAGCGCCCCGACGAGCGTCTGGTTGTACTGCCCCACCGCCAGGTCGTAGTCGGCATCCTTGGCCGCGAGATTGGCGCGCAGGCGCCCGCCGTCGAACAGCGGCAGGCGCAGCGCCGGGCCGAACGCGGGGTCCTCGCTGCGCGCGCTGAGCAGTTTGGCGAAATGGATGCTCTGCACGCCGACCAGCGCGCTCAGATTGAGGTTGGGATAGAACTGGCCCTTCGCCGCGTCGATGTCGCGCCGCGCCGACTCCACGCGCCAGCGTTGCGCCACCACGTCCGGCCGCCGTCCGAGCAGGTCCGCGGGCAGCACCGAGGGCAGCGCGATCGTCTGCGTCTTGAGCCGGGGCCGCGCGATGGCGAGGCCGCGGTCGGGACCCTGGCCGAGCAGCGCGGCGAGCAGATTGCGCCCGAGCGCGATCTCCTCCTCCAGCTGCGCAATGTGCGCGCGCGCGGCCGGGATCGAGCCTTCGGCCTGGTTCAGTTCGATGTCCGAGTCCAGCCCCGCGGCGACGCGCTGCTGCGTCAGATCGAACATGGACTGGTGCTGCGCCAGCAGGTCGCGCGCCAGATCGAGCTGTTCGAATCTGCGCGCGAGCTGCGCATAGGTGCGCGCGACGCTCGCCGCAAGCAGCAGGCGCACGGCATAGGCGTCGACTTCGGCCGCGCGCGCCTGGCCCAGCGCGGCATCGTAGGTGGCGCGATTGCGGCCCCACAGGTCGAGTTCATAGCTGAAGTTCGCGGCGAGATCGGTTTGCGTGTGCCAGGAACCCGCGATCGGCGGCGGAAATATGCCGTTGCTCGAATAGCGCTGGCGCGTGACGGTGGCGAGCGCATTCGCCTGCGGCGCGAGCGCGGCGCCGGAAACCGATGCCAGAGCGCGCGCCTTGTCGATGCGCGCGCGCGCGCTGTCTATGCCGGGGTTGCCCGCAAGCGCTTCGGCGATCAGCGCGTCCAGCTGCGCGTCGCCAAAGCGCCGCCACCAGTCCGCCTGCGGCCAGGCGGCCGAGGGCCGTTGCTGCGCCAGCGCGGCCTGCGCCGCCAGCTTGCCTGGGTCGGTGCGCTGTGCGCTGGGCGCGAGTCCATCGAAGCTGGCGCAGCCAGCCGCAAGCACGGCGAGCGCGGCGGCCGTAGCGGCGAGGGCGCTGCGCGCGATTCGCTGCGGCGTGGGCAGGCGGCGCTTCACGCGTTGGCCACCATGCGGCCGAGCAGCTGTTCGAGCTGGCGCACTTCGCTGCCGCTGAAGCCGCGCAGCAGGCGGTTGAACACCTGCACCAGCGCTTCGACTATGCGCGGGTACAGCTTCGCGCCCTCGGCGGTCAGCTCCAGGCGCACCGCGCGGCGATCGCCCTTGATGCGCGCGCGCCGCAGCACCCCCTTTTTTTCCAGCCGGTCCAGCAGCCGCGTCATCGCGCCCGGGTCGTAAATCAGGATCTTGCACAGCTCGGCCGCAGTGGCCGCCGCGCCGTCGCCGAGCAGCATTACCACGATCCATTGCGCGTGGCTGATGTCCAGCGGCCCGAGCTCCTGGTTGATCGCCTCGACAATCGCGCGGCGCGCGCGGCCAATGTGCGCGCCGACAGCCTGGCTGGGACGAAAATTCTCGATGTCGTAGATGGGCTGCATCGCCGAAAATCGCACGGAAAGGGGAATGGATGCTAATTGCCTAGGCAACTATTGTCAAGGCAGGCGCGACGGGCAGGGGCGCGCGCAAGGCGGGGGTGCGCGCGAGCCGCCGGCACGCGACGGACGCGGATGTTGATGCTGCGCAAAGCCCGGGATGCGGCCCGCGACTATTATGGTTTATTGGCGGGATCGCCGAATCGAGCCTGGGCTTGGGGAAAGCAGCGCACCCAGGCGCGCCGCCGCAACAACGCGACAGCATGTCATGCATGAAATGGCCTTGGCCGAAGGGGTACTGCAATTGATCGAGGACGCTGCGCGCGCGCAGGCGTTCTCGAGGGTTAGCACGATCTGGCTCGAAATCGGCCAGCTCGCCGGGGTCGAGGCCGAGGCGATGAGATTTTGCTTCGATGCGGTGGCGCGCGGCAGCCTGGCCGAAGGCGCCAGGCTCGAAGTGATTGCGACACCGGGTTCCGGCTGGTGCGCACACTGCGCGGCCAGCGTGGTCTTGACCGAGGTGTTTGGCGCCTGCCCGCGTTGCGGCAGGTATCAGGTACGGGTGACCGGCGGTATGGAAATGCGCGTCAAGGAGCTGGAAGTCGGGTAGGAGAATGCTATGTGCACGAGTTGCGGCTGTGGTATCGATGAAGTGAGGCTTGACGGCGATGTCGCGCATGAAGAGCTGCACACGCACGCCAGCGCAACGGTACACAGCCACGAACATGCGCATGCTCCCGGCGTGGGTGCGCGGCGCAGGGTGCAGATCGAACAGGACATCCTCGCCAAGAACAATGCCTATGCTGCGCAAAACCGGCAGCGCCTGTGCGAGCGCGGCATTTTCGCCCTCAATCTGGTTTCCAGCCCGGGCTCGGGCAAGACGACGCTGCTGTGCAAGACCATCGCGATGCTGCAGGAACAGCCGGTGGCGGTCATCGTGGGCGACCAGCAGACCAGCCAGGACGCCGATCGCATCCGCGCCACCGGCGTGCCGGCGATCCAGATCAATACCGGCAAGGGCTGCCATCTGGACGCGCATATGGTCGGGCACGCGCTGGAACATCTGAGCCCTGCGGATGGTGCGCTGCTGCTGATCGAGAATGTCGGCAACCTGGTCTGTCCCGCGGCCTTCGATCTGGGCGAGGCGCACAAGGTGGTGATTCTGTCGGTCACCGAAGGCGAGGACAAGCCGATCAAATATCCCGACATGTTCCGCGCCGCCAGCCTGATGCTGTTGAACAAGACCGATCTGCTGCCGCACCTGGACTTCGACCTCGACGCGGCCATCGGCTTTGCCCACCGGGTCAAACCGGACCTGCGCGTCATCTGCGTTTCGGCGCGCAGCGGCGAGGGCATGGACGCGTGGCTGGAATTCCTGCGCGACGGCGTCGCCGGCGCGCGCGCCGCGCAGCGCGAAACCATGGACGGCCTCAGGCGCAGGATCGCCGAGCTGGAGGCGCGGGACTCAGGGCGGCTGCCTTGAGCCTTGCCCTGCCTGTCATTGCGCGCCGCATCCGCGTCGCCGGAATCGTCCAGGGAGTCGGCTTCCGGCCCTTCGTCTGGCGCCTGGCGCGTGAGCTCGAACTCGGAGGCTGGGTGCGCAATGACGGCGCGGGCGTGGAGATCGCAGCCGAGGGCAGCGGCGCGAACATAGCGCTGCTGCTGCGGCGCCTGCGCGCCGAGGCGCCGCCGCTGGCGCGCGTGGACTCGGTCAAAACCAGCGACGCGGCGCCGGAGGGCGCCGGCCGCTTCAGCATCGCGCAAAGCGGCGGCGGACGCGCGGCCACGGCGATCGGCGCGGACGTGGCGGTGTGCGCGCACTGCCTGGGCGACATGTTCGATCCACGCGGCCGCCGCTGGCGCCACGCGTTCATCACCTGCACCCACTGCGGCCCGCGCTATACGGTGACGCGTGCGCTTCCCTACGACCGGCCGCAAACCAGCCTGGCGCCGTTCCCGCTGTGCCCGGATTGCGCGGCGGAATACGGCGCGCCGGCCGACCGGCGCTTTCATGCCGAGACTATTTGCTGTGCGGCCTGCGGTCCGCGCCTGTCGCTGCTCGACGCACAGGGAAGCGCCATCGGGGGCGACCCGATTGCGGCGAGTCTGAAGCTGCTGCGGGAGGGGGGCATCGTCGCCATCAAGGGACTGGGCGGATTCCATCTTGCCTGTGATGCGCGCAATGCCGAGGCAGTGGCGCAGCTGCGCCGGCGCAAGAACCGCGAACAAAAGCCGCTTGCGCTGATGGCGCCCAACGTCGCCAGTCTCGCTCCCTATGCGCATGTTTCGCCGCAGGAGCGCGCGCTGCTGGAAAGCGCCGAACGTCCAATTGTGCTGCTGCGCGCGCAGCCGGGATGCGATGCGGCGCTGACCGGCGTCGCGCCCGGACTGATCTGGCTCGGCGTGCTGCTTCCGACCACTCCGATCCACTATCTTCTGTTCCACGAGGCCGCCGGACGGCCGGCCGGCACGGACTGGCTTTCCACTACACAGGAACTGCTGCTGGTGATGAGCAGCGCCAATCCGGGCGGCGAGCCCATCGTGCGCGACAACAGCGAAGCGCGCGCGCGGCTGGCCGGCATTGCCGACGCGATCCTGGAGCATGAGCGCGACATCGTCTGCCGCTGCGACGACAGCGTGATACGTCCGCTGGCGCAGGGCGCGCAATTCGTCCGGCGCAGCCGCGGCTACGCCCCCGGCGCCATCCGCCTGGCGCAGGCCGGGCCGCCGGTGCTGGCTTTCGGTGCGCAAATGAAGAGCAGCGTCTGCGTCACGCGCGGCGGCGAGGCGTTCATGTCGCCGCATATCGGCGACCTGGACAATGCGGCGGCCTGCGCCTTCCTCGATGAGAGCGTGAGCCGCATGCTCGAACTGCTCGAGCTCAAACCGGAAATCGTGGCGCACGATCTGCATCCGGACTACTACAGCACGCGCGCCGCCCTGGAATTCGCCGCCGCGCATGGACTGCGCGCCGTGGGCGTGGGGCATCACCACGCGCATATTGCCGCCGTCTGCGCCGAGCACGGCGTGCGCGGGCCGGTACTCGGGCTGGCCCTGGACGGGGTCGGGCTGGGGGCGGATGGCGCCGCCTGGGGCGGAGAATTGCTGCAGCTCGAAGCCGGGCGCTGCGAGCGGCTGGGGCATCTGCGGCCGCTGCCCCTGCCCGGCGGCGACCGCGCCGCGCGCGAACCCTGGCGCATGGCCGCCGCGGCGCTGCACGAGGCGGGCCGCAACGCCGACATCGTCAGGCGCCTGCCCCTGCGTGGAGCCGGCACCATCGCCGCCATGCTGGCGCGCGATGTCAACTGTCCGCGCACTTCCAGCATGGGCCGGGTGTTCGACGCGGCCGCAGGCCTGCTCGGCC
>JAANCK010846690.1_pt1 | contig 10485 bp, 9 predicted proteins | sample 7277841 | NCBI WGS metagenome assembly JAANCK01 (sample SAMN14222788, study PRJNA588281) | permafrost metagenome | isolation source: Arctic cryosol methane SIP | place: Canada:Nunavut | collected 2015-07 | reverse complement strand
GCTCGCCTATCACACGGTGGAGAACATCGGCATCATCTATATCGGGCTCGGCCTGGCGCTCGCCTTCAAGGCGTACGACATGCCGCTGGCCGCGGCGCTGGCGCTTACCGCCGGCCTGTTCCATGTGTTCAACCATTCCGTATTCAAGAGCCTGTTGTTCTTCGGCGCCGGCGCGGTGCTCAATGCCACCGGCGAACGCGACATGGAGCATCTCGGCGGGCTGATCCACCGCATGCCGCAGACCGCTTTCGTCTTCCTGGTCGGCTGCGTGGCGATTTCCGCGCTGCCGCCGCTCAATGGCTTCGTGTCGGAATGGCTCACTTTCCAGGCCATCCTGCTCAGCCCGCAATTGCCGTCATGGGGCCTGAAATTCCTGGTGCCGGCGGTCGGCGCGCTACTGGCGCTGTCGGCGGCGCTCGCCGCCGCCTGCTTCGTCAAAGCCTTCGGCGTAAGCTTCCTCGGCCGCGCCCGCACGCCGGCCGCGGCAACCGCCAAAGAGACCGACAGCAACTCGCTGGCCGCCATGTATTTCCTGGCGGCGCTTTGCCTGGTCGCCGGTATTGTGCCGGGCTTCTTCATCGACGCGCTGGCGCCGGTGACCAGAAGTCTGGTCGGCATCAGCATGCCGCATCAGGCCGGCGTGGAATGGCTTTCGATCGTGCCGATCGCCGAGAGCCGCAGTTCCTATAACGGACTTCTGGTGTTCATCTTCATTGTGTTCTCCGGTTCGCTCGCGGCCTTCGCCATTCACCGGCTGGCTTCCGACAAATTGCGGCGCGGCCCGGCCTGGGATTGCGGCTATCCCGACCCCAGCCCGGCGACGCAATATACCGCGTCGAGCTTTGCGCAGCCGATCCGCCGCGTCTATGGCACGACGGTGTTCCGCGCGCGTGAGATCGGCGAGATGCCGCCGCCGGGTGCAACCGCGCCCGCGCGCTTGACGGTGGAGCTGCGCGATCTGATCTGGGACGCCGCTTACGCGCCGGTCGCCGCGGCTATCGAGTATTCCGCCGAAAAGCTCAATTCCCTGCAATTCCTCACCATCCGCCAATATCTCTCGCTGGTGTTCACAGCGCTGGTGTTGCTCCTGCTGGTGCTCGCAATATGGCAGTGATGATCCGCGATTTCGCCTTCCAGGGCGCGGAGATGCTGCTGGTGCTGCTGCTCAGCCCGCTGCTCACCGGCTTTGTGCGCAAGATAAAGGCGCGCCTGCTGCGGCGGCAAGGACCCCCGCTGTTGCAGCCCTATCGCGATCTGATCCGGCTGATGCGCAAGGACGTGGTGCTGGCGGAAAGCGCGTCCTGGCTGTTCCGCGTCAATCCCTACATCATCTTCGCCGGCACCTGGGTCGCCGCCTCGCTGGTGCCCACCTTCCGTTACGGCTTGTTGTTCTCCTGGTCGGCCGATCTCATCGCCATCATCGCGCTGCTCGGCAGCGCGCGATTCTTCCTGGCGCTCGCTGGCCTCGACGTCGGCACCAGCTTCGGCGGCATCGGATCGAGCCGTGAGGTGATGATCGCGTCGCTGGCGGAACCGGCGATGCTGATGATCGTGTTCACGCTGGCGTTGATCGCGGGCTCCACCCAGCTCTCCACCATGGCCGCCTTCATGCTTTCCTCCGAGGTGGGATTGCGCGTTTCGTTGGGGCTGGCGCTGATTGCTCTGATCATGGTGGCGATCGCCGAGAACGCGCGCATCCCCATCGACAATCCGGCGACACACCTCGAGCTCACCATGGTGCATGAGGCGATGGTGCTGGAATATTCCGGCCGTCACCTCGCGCTGATCGATCTGACATCCGAATTGAAGCTTCTGCTCTATGTGTCGGTGATCGGCTGCGTCTTCACTCCCTGGGGCATCGCCGCTCCCGGCTCCGGCTCGCTGGCGATCGCGGTCGGCGTCGTCTCCTATGTCCTCAAACTCGCGGTCGGCGGCGTCCTGCTGGCGCTGTTCGAAACGGCCATCGCCAAGATGCGCGTGTTCCGCGTACCGGCCTTCCTCGGCGCGGCGCTGATGCTTGGCCTGCTCGCCACCTTGCTGTTATTCGTCTCGCGGAGTCTGTAGCGAATGCGTGGCATCTCCTTCGACATTGCTCATATGCTGGCCGGCTCGCTGGTGCTGGTGAGCTTCATGCAGCTCTACCAGGACCGGCTTTATTCGTTGCTCAATATTTTCGCGCTGCATGCGCTGATCCTGGCCGCGTCGGTCGCCTGGCAGGCCTTCGTGCAGGATGCGCCGCATCTCTATTTGACGGCGATGATCGCGCTGGTGTTCAAGGCCATCGTCATCCCGGTTGCGCTGCACCGGATCATCGTCAAGCTCGGCATCCATCGCGAGATCGAGACCGTGGTCGGCGTCGGCCCCGCCATGCTGCTTGGCATGGGGCTGGTCGCGCTCTCCATGGTGGTCATGCTGCGGGTGACCGCGGAAGCCGACCCGCTGGCGCGCGAGGACTTGGCGTTCGCGCTCTCGGTGGTGCTGCTCGGCCTGTTGATGATGGTGACGCGACGCAACGCGGTGAGCCAGGTGATCGGCTTCATGTCGCTGGAGAACGGCCTGGTGCTGGCGGCGACCGGCGCCAAGGGCATGCCGCTGGTGGTGGAGATCAGCGTCGCTTTTTCGGTGCTGATCGCCTTCATCGTGATCGGCATCTTCCTGTTCCGAATCAGAGAACGTTTCGACACCGTCGACGTGCAGGCGCTCGATCGCTTTCGCGGAGAGCGGCGATGACCTTCGACGCACTCAGCGCCGTTTTGTGGATCCCCGCGCTGGCGGCGGCGCTTCTTGCCGCCCTGCCCGGCTATCGATTGACCTCGCGCCTGAATGTTGTCGCCGCGCTGCTGACATTTCTGGCTTCGGTGTCCCTATTCTTGGTCGAACCGAAGTCAGGCAACTATCTCCTGGTGGACGACCTCAACAAGGTGTTCATCGTACTGACCACCTTCGTCAGCTTCACCACCAGCGTGTTCAGCGCCAGCTATATCGGCCACGAAATCGAGATCGGCCGGCTGAAGCTGAATTACGTGCGCTTCTATCACTCCATGTACCAGGTGATGATGTTCGGAAAGAACCTCGCGCTGGTGGCCAACAATATCGGCCTGATGTGGGTCGCGATCGAGCTCGCGACGCTCACCACCGTGCTGATGGTCGGCATCTATCGCACGCACGAGGCGCTGGAAGCGGCGTGGAAATATTTCATCCTCGGCAGCGTCGGCATCGCGTTGGCGCTGTTCGGCACCATCCTGATCTACATGGCGGCGAAGCCGGTGATCGGCGAGGGTCTCTACGCCATGGTGTGGACCGTGCTGGTCACGCACGCGGCCAAGTTCGATCCGGCGCTGCTCAATGTCGCCTTCGTGTTCCTGCTGCTTGGCTACGGCACCAAAGTCGGCCTCGCCCCGCTGCATGCCTGGCTGCCGGATGCGCATGCCGAAGGCCCGACCCCGATCTCGGCGGTGCTCTCCGGCCTGCTTCTCAACGTCGCTCTTTACGCGCTGCTGCGCTTCAAGATGCTGCTGGCGCTTAATCCGGCCGCGATCGCGCCCGGCCCGCTGATGGTGACCATGGGGCTGATCTCTACCGTATTCGCCGCCTTCATGCTGTATCGGCGGCGCGACATCAAACGCATGTTCGCCTATTCCTCGATCGAGCACATGGGCATCATCGTGTTCGCCTTCGGCATGGGCGGGCCGCTCGCCAATTTCGCCGGCCTGCTGCACATGACGATGCATTCGCTGACCAAGTCGGCGATCTTTTTTGCCGTCGGCCATATCGCCCAGGTCAAGGGCACGCAGAAGATCGCCGACATGGGCGGGCTGACGGTGACCAACCCCGTGCTCGGTTGGGGACTGGTGCTCGGCGTGGTGGCGATCGCCGGACTGCCGCCGCTCGGCATCTTCATGAGCGAGTTCCTGGTGGTGAGCTCGACCTTCGCGCGCCAGCCGTGGCTGGTGCTGATACTGGTATTCGGCATCCTGGTCGCACTCGGCGGCCTGTTCCTGCGGCTCAACACCATCGCGTTCGGCGAGCCGCGCGGCCCGACCGCGCCGGCGCAAGCCTCCTACGTGCCGATGTTCGCGCATCTCGCCATCGTGTTCTTGGCGGGCATCTACATGCCGCCGGCGCTGGTCACCGGCTTCCAGAACGTCGCCAGGTTGTTGGGATAGCGCCATGGCCCTGCTCGACACCATCAGCCATCGCGAAAAGGCCAAGCAGCACCGACCTTGGCCGCGCGCGCTTGTCAGCGAGGCCGGCTGGCGGCAGGCCATCGATCTGCTGGTCCAAGGCCGTTGCACGCTACTCGGCCTGTGGGGCGATGCGCCCCTGGTGCACATGGCGCTGCTGACCGAGGATTTCAGCGACATCGCCGTCGTCAGCTACACGTGCAAGGACGGCACTTATCCAAGCGTCGCCGCGTATCACCCGGCGGCCGGCAAGCTGGAGCGCGCGATCCGCGATCTCCATGGCCTTGACGCCACCGACGCGCCCGATGCGCGCACCTGGCTCGATCTCGGTTTCTGGAAAGTCCGCCATCCGCTCGGCAAGTCCGTGCCCGCGCGCAAGCCGCAAGCCTACCAATTCCTGCCGGTCGAGGGCGAAGGTCTGCACCAGATTCCGGTCGGCCCCGTGCATGCCGGCATCATCGAGCCCGGGCATTTCCGCTTCACCGCCAATGGCGAGCACGTGGTGCGGCTGGAGCAGCGGCTCGGCTATGTGCACAAGGGCATCGAAAAGCTGATGCGGGGCGCAACGCTCGAGCAGGCGGGCAAGCTCGCCGCCCGCACCTCCGGCGACAGCACCGTTGCGTATTCGTTTGCCTTCGCGCAGGCCGTCGAGGCCGCCTTGCAGGCGAGCGTGCCGCCGCGCGCCCTTTATCTGCGCGCGCTGATGGCCGAGCTCGAGCGCCTGGCCAACCATTTCGGCGACATCGGCGCCATCTGCAACGACGCCTCCTTCGCGCTGATGCTCGCGCAAACCGGCATCCTGCGCGAGCGCACGCTGCGCGCGGCCGAGGCCTGCTTCGGCCACCGCTTGATGATGGATGCGATCGTGCCGGGCGGCGTGGCGCGCGACCTCGCCGCGGGCGGCGCCGAGCAGGCGCACGCGCTGCTCACTGAGGTCCGCCGCGTGTTTCCGCGCCTGATCGAGCTCTACGACAACACCGCTTCGCTGCAGGACCGCACCGTCTCCACCGGCATCGTCAAGCCGGATTGGGTGCGGCAATGGGGCGCCGGCGGTTATGTCGGGCGCGCTTCGGGCCGTGGCTTCGATGCGCGGCGCGGCTATGCGCCCTATGACAAGCTCACTTTCGACGTGCCGGTGCTGGACGCCGGCGACGTCAATGCGCGGGTCTGGATTCGCATCCGCGAGGTCGAGCAGAGCCTGGCGCTGATCGAGCAGATTCTCGGGCGCCTGCCGGTCGGCAAATTTCATATTCCGGTCGAGGCCAAGGGAAAATCTTGCGAAGGCATGGCCCTGGCCGAAGCCTTCCGCGGCGATGTGCTGGTCTGGCTGCGGCTCGACGGCAGGGGCAAGATCGAGCGTTGTCATCTACGCGACGCCTCCTGGTTCCAATGGCCGCTGCTGGAGGTCGCTGTCGAGGGCAATATCGTGGCCGACTTCCCGCTCTGCAATAAATCGTTCAACTGCTCGTACTCGGGACATGATCTGTGATGCGCACCATCACCTATAATTTGTCTTGGCCGGGCTTGTACCGGCCATCCACGTCTTTCTTTCTAAAAAGACAAGGCGTGGATGCCCGCGACAAGCGCGGGCATGACGGGAGAGCGTGAGCCACATCATCATGCGCAAGACGTTGTTCGAAAGCTTCATCCAAGGCCCGCTCACCGAGCCGGCCCCCGAACCCGACGCGGCCGGCTTGGCCGAGTTGGCGAAGGCCGTGAACCGCGCCGCCCGCGTCAAGCTCGGCCGCTCGCTGTCGATCCGCCAGGTCGACGCCGGCTCCTGCAACGGCTGCGAACTGGAAATCCATGCGCTCAACAACGCGTTCTACGATCTCGAACGCCTCGGCCTGCATTTCGTGGCCTCGCCGCGTCACGCCGACGTGCTGATGGTCACCGGCCCGGTCACCAAGAACATGCGCGAGGCGCTGCAGCGCACCTACAACGCCACGCCCGATCCGAAATGGGTGATCGCGGTCGGCGCCTGCGCGGTGGACGGCGGTGTGTTCGCCGGCAGCTACGCCGTCGAGGGCGGCGTCAAGGACGTGGTGCCGGTCGATCTCACCATTCCCGGTTGCCCGCCCAATCCGCGCCAGTTGCTTGCCGGCCTGCTGGCATTGTTGCAGAACGCCGCCTAGCGCATGATCCCGAAAAGTGGGAACCGGTTTTCGGAAAAGATCATGCGCAAACAAAATGTTAGGGAAGCAATGTGATTCAATCTAGACGGATCACGCTCTAGCAGATTCAAGGAGTTGATATGCCTGAAGCCGTGGTGCGCGGAGTTCACATCAATTACGAAATCGTCGGCAATTCCGGGTCGTGCATCGCGCTGACGCCGGGCAGCCGCCGCTCCTACGGCGAACTGGTCGACTTGTCGAAGGCGATCGCGGCCAACGGCTACCGCGTTTTGCTGCACGACCGGCGCAATTGCGGCGCTTCCGATGTCGCCTTCGACGGTTCGGGCTCGGAGCACGAGGTCTGGGCCGACGACCTGCATGAACTCGGGCGTCAGCTCAACGTCTTGCCGATGGTGGTCGGCGGCTCGTCGGCCGGCGCGCGGCTGGCGATCCTGTTCGCGATCAAGCACCCGGACGCGTTGCGCGGGCTGCTGCTCTGGCGCGTCACCGGCGGCCAGGAGGCGGTCGACCGGCTGGCCGAGATGTATTACGGCCAGTTCATCAAGATTGCCCGTGCCGGCAGCATGCAGGCGGTGTGCGAGAGCGAGCATTTCAGCGAGTGCATCAAGGCGCGGCCGGGAAATCGCGAGCGGCTGCTGGCGACCGATCCCAGGCTGTTCATCAAGATCATGAGCTATTGGCGCCAACGCTTCCTGGAATCGGCATCGCTGCCGATCGTCGGCGCTACCGAGGCCGATCTCAATTCGATCAAGGCGCCGGCCTGCCTGGTCGCCGGCAACGACGTCATCCATACCCCGGCGACGGCGCGCAAGGCCGCCTCGCTCATTCCCAACAGCGAATTGCACGATGACGTGGTCGCGAAGCGCTCCGACGACAATCTGCTGAAGGAATGGGACCGCAAGGAATGGCGCGAGGCGGAGCCACGCCTGGCGCAGATCTTTGCCGCGTTTCTGCGGCGCGCCGGCATCAAGTAACCGAATCGGACGGGAAGGAAGCCGCCATGAGCCTGCAAATTCGCCGCGTCGTGACCGGGCATGACGCCCAAGGCCGCGCCAAGGTCGAGATCGACGAAATCGCCAAGAACGTCATCTCCAACCGTCCCGGCGCGTCGTCCTGCGTGGTGTGGTCGACCAAGGGCTTCCCGGTCGACAATGACGGCTTCCAGGACCCGACCGCGGCTGAGTTCAAGACCACGGTCGAAGGCGGCACCGTGTTCCGCATCGTGCGTTATGAGCCGGGCGTCGCGCCCCGCAACCACCGCACCGAATCGATCGACTATGCGGTGGTGATCTCGGGCGCGATCGAGATGGAGCTCGACGATAAAGTCGTGGTCAAGCTCAAGGCCGGCGACGTGCTGGTGCAGCGCGGCACCATTCACAACTGGGTCAATCGCGGCGCCGAGCCCTGCGTCGTCGCCTTCGTGCTGATAAGCTCCAAGCCGGTGACGGCGGCGGGCAAGCCGCTCACCGCTGTCGGCTGAGAAACCTCCTGTCAAAAGACGCCGGTCTCGGCGTCGTCGAGCAGCTTGGCCACCGCTGCGTTGAAAATCTCCGGCTTCTCAATGTTGGAGATGTGACCGGCTTGCTCGATCTCCAGAAAGCGCGAGCCCTTGATCATGGCATGCATCTGCCGCGTATTTTCCGGCGGCGCACCGTGATCCTCGGACCCGCAGAGCACCAGCGTTGGCGTCTGAATCTTACCGAGACGGTAGCCATAATTGAGCCGTGCCAGCGCCGCAGCACAGCCTCGATAGCCAAGCGCCGACGTGTTTCGAACCATAGTCTCCATGCGTTTGACGACGGCCGGATCGCGTTCGGCGAGCCCCGCGCTCGACCAGCGCGCCACCGTCGATTCGACGATGGCCTCGATGCCGCCCTTGCGTACGTCATCTGCGCGCGACAACCAGGCCGCCGTGAATTCGGGCGTCGTGGTATGGCGTGAATCCGCGACCACGGTGCTCTTGATGCGATCCGGATGATCCAGAATCAGCCCGAGCGCGATCATGCCGCCCATGGACAGGCCGACGAAATGGGTCCGCGCGACGTCGAACTTATCAAGAATGCCGATCGCGTCCTTGCACAATTGGTCGAGGGTATAGTCACCTTCGCTCGCCGGCGATTCACCGTGACCACGTGCGTCGTAGCGCAACACGCGATAGCGAGGTTTCAGAGAATCGGCCAGTTCGTCCCACATGCTCAGGTCGGTCGCCAACCCGTGGCCGAGCATGACCCAAGGGCCGTGCTCGCCATCGATGCAGCAATTGAAAACGGATCCGTTGCTCTTGACCTGCATATGTTGTCTGGCTGGCGTGCCCTAGTTCGGCTGTATCCCCGCGGCCTTCACCGCATCGGCCATGCGGTCAACCTCCTTGTGGAAGAAGGCGGCGGTCTCGGCGGCGTTGCGGTTGTCCGGTATGTAGCCGTCGCGCTGCATGATGCTGGACACGGCCGGAACTTTCAGCGCCGCGCGGATGGCGTCGTTGAGCTTGTCAACGATCGCCGGCGGCGTCTTGCCGGGCGCGAAGAACATGCCCCACGAGCCCATCGGTTCGGAGCCGGGCAGCACGTCCTTCATCAACGGCACGTCGGGGAACGGCGGAAACGGCTTGCTGCCGGTGAAGGCGAGCGCGCGCACGCGTCCGTCCTTGACCAGACCCATGACCGAGGGCGGCGTCACGAACATCACCTGCACGCTGCCGCCGAGCAGCGCGGTCATCACTTCCGAGGCACCCTTGTAGGGCACGTGCTGCATGGTAATGCCGGCCTTATGGCTGAACATTTCGGTCGCCAGGTGGAGGATGTTGCCGACACCGGGCGAACCGTACAGCACGCGTTCTTTTTTCGCGTAGGCGATGAATTCCGGCACGCTCTTGATCGGCGATTTGGAGTCCACCAGCATCAGCATGCCGTCGAGGATGCCGACGCTCGCCACCGGCTCCAGATCGGTTTTCAGATTGTAGCCGAGGCTTTTGTAGATATAAGGCGTCGGCGTGATCGACGACGAGGAGAACAGCAAGGTATAGCCATCCGGCTTTGCTTGCGCGACCGAGCGCGCCGCGATCGTCCCGTTGGCGCCAAGGCGGTTCTCGACAAAGAACGATTGGCCAAGACTGCTGCTAAGCTGCTGAGCGACGGTGCGCGCCTGAATATCCGGCCCGCTGCCGGCGGCGTAACCGACGATCACCCGCACCGGATGTTCGGGATACTGCTGTGCCTGCGCGCTCGACGCCACGAGCAAAAGGGTCAGGGCCAGAAACGAAATTCTTCGACACATTGGTTTGTCCTCTATGCTTTCCGCCAATGGCGTTACGCCACTCGTGCTTATTACAACGCTATTTCACGATGGTTGTCGCAGTTTGAAGCGCTGGATTTTGCCGGTCTGGGTCTTCGGCAGCGCGTCGACAAAGTCGATCGAGCGCGGATATTTATACGGCGCGATCGTCGCCTTCACGTGATCCTGCAACCGCTTGATGCAATGCGCATCGCCGGTCACGCCCGGCTTGAGCACGACAAAGGCTGCGACAATTTGTCCGCGTTCGCTGTCGGGGGCGCCGACCACCGCGCATTCGGCCACATCGGCGTGCTGCAGCAGCGCCGCTTCGACCTCCGGGCCGGCGATATTATAGCCGGCCGACACGATCATATCGTCGGCGCGGGCGGCAAAATGAAACCGGCCTTGCGTATCGCACAGGAAGGCGTCACCGGTCAGGTTCCAGCCGTCGCGCACATAGGCTGCCTGCCGGTCGTCGGCGAGATAGCGGCAGCCGGTCGGCCCGCGCACGGCAAGCCGTCCGATCGTGCCCGGCGCAACCTCCTTCATGTCCGCATCGACGATCTTGGCCTCGTAGCCGCTCACGGGTTTTCCGGTCGCGCCGGCGCAGGCATCGCCGATCCGGTTGCTGATGAAGATGTGCAGCATTTCGGTGGTACCGATGCCATCGAGAATCGGCTTGCCGGTCTTGCGCGTCCATTCATCGAACACCGGCGGCGGCAGCGTTTCGCCGGCGGATACCGCGATGCGCAGCGAAGACAGATCGGCGCCCTTGTCCATGGCCGCCATCATGACGCGATAGGCGGTCGGCGCGGTGAAGCAGATCGTGGCCTTATCGGTCTCGATAATCTCGATCATATTGGCCGGGGACGCATTTTCCAGCAGCGTCGCGGTGG
>JAANCK010118368.1_pt1 | contig 10504 bp, 11 predicted proteins | sample 7277841 | NCBI WGS metagenome assembly JAANCK01 (sample SAMN14222788, study PRJNA588281) | permafrost metagenome | isolation source: Arctic cryosol methane SIP | place: Canada:Nunavut | collected 2015-07 | reverse complement strand
GTCCAGCAGCGCCGCCCCGCCCCATTGCGGATGCGCCGGCGCGGTGAACAGCGCTTCCTCGAGCAGGTATTCCCAGTAGCCGGCGAACTCGCGCTTGGCCACCAGCTTCGCCTTGAGCGCATGCGCGCGTCCGCCGTGGCCGAGGACATAGACCTCGTCGCCCGCATTCACCGCTGCGACGGAACCGCGCTCGAGCAGCGGCGTGCCGAGCTTGCCCAGCGGCTGCACCAGGCCGAAGCCGGTGGCCTGGTCGTAGGCGAGCGCGTGGCCGGCCACGACGGTGCCGGCATTGCTGCTGAGCCAGATGTTTTCAGCCTCGGTGATCAGATAGCCGATGGTGAGCACCAGCCCGTCGGCGCGGATCACCGCGCCGTAGCCCGAGCGCTCGGTGCCGAGCAGGCCGCCGGTAAACGCGTCCTCGGGTATTTCCGCGCGCAGCAGCACCACCGCATCCAGCGCCCGCGCCAGATCGAAATCGACTTCCTCCTCGCGCGGCTGCAGCGAGTCGTCGAAAGCCCAGGATTTGGCATCACTCATAGAGGACCAATTCTGCCACGTCGCCGCCGATTGCGGCGGGCCGCGTGCGCGGCGCTGCGTGCGCGCCGCGCTATCGCCCGCAGAGGCGCATCCAGAGCCGCTCCGCGCGCATCGGCCGCACCGCCTCAGGCCGGGCCGGGCAGCGACTGCAGGAAAACTTCGGGCGCGAGCACGCTGAAGCGGCCGGTCCGCGCCAGTTCGCGCGCCAGCCGCAGCAGCGCGTGGTCGCGCGTGAGCAGATGGCTCGCGCGCGCATGCCAGGCGAGTTCGAGAAATTTCTGGTCGTCCGGATCGTCGCAGCGCGGCAGCTGCGCGCCGTTCGCGCCCTGCGCGACTTCGAAGCGCTGCACGTGGGCGAGATAACGCGCGTAGGCGAGCGTCTGCGCCGCCGCGTCGAGTTTCACCTGCGGGTAGCCCAGCGCACGGCGCAATTCCTGAAGACAGGCCGCGTCGCTTACCGCGTGCAGCGCTCCGCGCTCGATCGCGGCCGCGATCGGCTGCATGCGCGCGTCGCCGAACGCGACCCAGTCGAGGACGACGTTGGTGTCGAGGACCAGCAGCGGCGCTGTGTGATTAGGTCGCACGCCGGCATCATGCACCGCTTTCAGGATGCATGGCGGCGGCGCGCGTGCGCCTCAGGCCGGCTGCGTCGCCAGCTTCGCGGCAGCCAGCGGACGGATCTCGGCCGGCGTCGACGCGAGGGCGCCGATGTCGCCCGCGAGTTCGCCGCCTTCCTCGATCGAAATCTTGCCGTAGCGGATCTTGCCCGACACATGTCCGGTGGCGCGGATCACCAGCTGCTTGCGCACCGTCAGCTCGCCGTCGAAGCGCCCGCGGATTTCGGCCGTGTCCACGGCAGCCTTGCCGACAAACTCGCCGATCTCGGCGATCTGCAGCACGCGGCTTTCCATGGCGGCTTCCACCCGGCCCTCGACCACCAGCGTATCGCAGTCGGTGATCTCGGCGCCCTTGAGCTTGATGTCCGGTCCGACAATGAGCTTGCTCACGGACTCCACCTGCTCGTGCGCGGGCTTTGCGCTGCGCGCGGCATCGGCTCGCGCCGGCTCCGCCTTCGGCTGCTCGGCCTTGGCCGGCTCCGCGAGCTGCGGCGCCGGGCTGAGCGCCTCGCGCATGCGTCCCATCGGACTCGGCGCCGGCGTGTACGGCGGACGCGAGGCGTCCTTATTGCGAAAGTTTTCGAGCATGAGCGTTTCCCCTCCAGTTGAACAGCGGCGTGCGGATGTTCCGGCGCGCCGCGCTTTGAACCATCGCAGCGCGCCGGAACAGCTAGCCTGAGCAAGCTGCGTGCCACGCGGCGCAGTTCAGGCAAATCAATCGATTGGCGCCAGGCGCGCAGGCCGCACCGTCGTGCGCAGGCGACAATTCGCCGCGGCCTTATTTCAAGCCGATGAATCAACGTCGAATGCAGTGTCGCCGCAGCACGACAGCCGCGCATGCAGCTTGCGTGCGCCCCGCGGCCGCGCCCGCGCGGGAACGCGGTATCATGGCCGCAAGGCAAGTGCGGGAGATCGGCTGCATGTTTCCCTTGATCGAAGTTTGCGGCAGTGCGCGCGAGCGCGGCCAGCAGCACGGGCAGAAGGCGCGCGCGCGCATCGAGCGCTCGATCGCGAGCTACGCGCGCCTGTTCGCCTGGTGCGGCATCGACTGGGCCGGCGCGCAGCGCCTGGGCGCGGGCTATCGCGAGCTCATCGGCGACCTCGATCCGGCGCTGCTGGAAGAGATCGAAGGCATCGCCGCGGGCGCGGGCCGGCGCCTGGACGAAATCCTCGCGCTCAATGCGCGCACGGAGATCCTGCCGCCGAGCTACCCGGGCGAGCCGCATCCGGACCGGTTCAGCATCGCCGCCGCCAACGCGAAGCAGGGCGTACGCGATTGGGGCGAGTGCACCGCGGTCGCGGTAAAGCCGGCGCGGAGCGCGACCGGAACTGCGCTGCTCGCGCAGAACTGGGACTGGCTCGGCGCGCAGCGCGCGGCGCTGGTGCTGCTGCGCGTGCGCGACGCGGGCGGCGCGTCCGTCCTCACGCTGACCGAGGCCGGCATGCTGGCCAAGATCGGCCTCAACCGCCAGGGCTTCGGCGTCTGCCTCAACATCCTGCGCTCGGCCGACGACGGCGCGCGTCCCGGCGTGCCGGTGCACGTGCTGCTGCGCGCGCTGCTTGCGCAAGACAGCGTGGCCGATGCGGTGGCGTTCGCGCGCAAGCTCAGCTTCGGCGCTTCCTCCAACGTGCTCTGCGCCGATGTCTCCGGAGATACGGCGGCGCTGGAGTTCTCGCCGCGCGGACTCGAAGTCGTTCGCGGCGCCGATGCCGCGCTGTGCCACACCAACCACTTCCTCGCGCCGGCCGCGGCCAGGCACCAGGCTTCGCTCGCACCCAGCCTGTCGACCGTGCCGCGCCTCGCGCGCATCAGCGCGCTCACCGGCGCGCACCAGGGGAAATTTTCCATCGCGGACCTGCAGCGCATGCTGCGCGACGAAACCGACGGCTACCTGTCGATCTGCCGCAGCCCCGATCCGTCGCTGGACTCCGAAGTCTGCATCGAAACCGTCGCCTCGGTGGTGATGGACCTGGGCGAGCGCGTCATGCACATCGCGCCGGACGTGCCCGCGCGCGTCGCCTACTTTCCGGTGGCGCTAGCCGAGACGGTGCCGGCCTAGAAACCGCGCCGCGTCGCCGCTCACGCGGGCGACAGGATGTGGATCTGCCGGCTCGCAATCAGCTCCTTGGTCTGCGCCGCATAAGCCGCCATGTGCGGCGCCGCCGCATGCGCCTTCAGCGCGTCCATGCTTGCCCATTTCTCGATGACCAGCATGGTGTCGGGACCGTATTTGGTCTGGAACCTGGGTCCGTCCTCGAAGTCGGTCGCGGCGCCGTACTCGATGCAGCCCGCTTCAGCCTTGACCGCGGGGACATTGGCCTTTAACGCATCCAGTATGGATGCGCGCATGCCGGGTTTGGCGGTGATGACGGCGACGACGTGGATCATGGTTCTGCTCCTTGCGTGAATGTGCGCTGCGGGGATCGGGCATTGTAAGCAAACGCGGACGCGCCGCAGGATGCGGCGGCGTTCAATCCTGCTTCAGGATGGGTGCGGCGCGCACGCCGCCAGCCGGCGCAGCACCGCCGCGCTCGCGACCAGGCCCAGCGCGGCGATCCACAGCGCCACATCGAGCGCAGCCGCGGCGTCGATGCGCAGCCAGGACAGCGCGGCCGCGGCGAGCGGGCCGAGGATCTGCCCGAGCGCGAACGCGCTGGTCATGCGCCCGAGCAGCGCCGTCGGCGCGTGCGGCGCGCGGGCGCGCGCCTCCTGCATGCCGATCATGGTCACGATCATGAAGGTTCCGCCGACCAGCAGCGCCGCCAGCGCGATCGAGTACAGCGTCGGCAGCACGCTCGGCAGCACCGCGCCCAGCGCCATCAGCAGATTGCACACCGACCAGACGCGCAGCCGGTTGGCGTGGCGCAGCAGCCAGGCGGCGAGCAGCGTCGACAGCGCCGCGGCCAGACCGAACAGCGGCCAGGCCAGGCCGAAGCGCTGCGGATCGTCCACCAGCGAGCGCGCCAGCGCCGGCAGGAAGGTGGCCGGAAGAATGTAGCCGAAGCCGAATACGCCGTAGCACAGCACCAGCACGCCGGAGCCGGGCGGAATGGCGCCGCCCGCCTGTGCCTTCGCCGCAGGCAGCGCCGGCGCCGCGCTGCGCCCGAGCAGCAGCAAGGCCGGCGCCGCCATCAATGCGGCGAGCAGCCCGAGCTCCAGCCACAGGCGCGCCGAGCCCACGCCCGGGCGCGCGGCGAGCAGGCAGAACAGACCGGCAGCGGCGATGCCCAGGCCGACACCCGCATACACCACGCCGGCGAGCGCGGGACGGCCGCTGCGCGCCAGCGCCTGCAAGGCCCAGGCGCTGGTCGCAACCAGCGCCCATGCGCTGAGCACGCCGGCGGCGAAGCGCAGCACGGCCCAGGCGGGCAGCGTATGCGCTGCGCCCATGCCCAGCGTCAGCAGCACGATGCCGAGCATGCTCGCCTGCATCTGGCGCAGCGCCGACAGCGGCAGCGACGCGGCCCAGGCGGCACCGAGCATGTAGCCGAGGTAATTCGCCGAGGCGAGCCAGGCGCCGCCGTTGCCCGGGAGCAGGCCGTCGCGCACCATCAGCGGCAGCAGCGGCGTGAAGGCGAAGCGGCCGATGCCCATCGCGAGCGCGAGCGCAAGCACGCCGGCGGCGCATACCCTGATCACCGAAATCTGCGGGGCGGCAGATGCGACCGGCGCGATGGCCTCAGAGCTCCATCAGATCGCGCCCGAGCACGATTTTTCCGTCGTAGTTGCGCGCCGCGGCTTCAAGCCACAGCTCGTCGGCGACGCCTTCGGCAGGAACGAAGTGCGACAGCACCAGACACTTCACCCCGGCTTCGCGCGCGACCACGCCCACCTGGTCCGCGGTCGTGTGGCTGTCGAGCAGGTGCTGGCGCAGCCGCGTCGCGTTGTCTAGTCTGGCGCAGATCTCGTCCAGCGCCGGCTCGTACATTACTTCGTGCACCAGCACGTCGGCGCCGCGCGCGAGTTCGATCAGGCTGGCGCAGGGCGCGGTGTCGCCGGAGAACACGATGGAGCGCTCGGGCGTGTCGAAGCGGAATGCGAACGCCGGCACCACCGGCGGATGTTCGACCAGCGCGCAGCTCACGCGCACGCGCTCGTCGCGGTAGACCTCGCCCGCGGCGGCAATGTCGTGCGCGCGGATCAGCGGCGCCAGCGGCGGGCGCCCCTCGTCGGCGATGCGCGTGGCGATGTCGTAGGCATTGAGCGCGAGGTACTGCCCGGTCATCTTCACCAGCGGCGGCGGCCCGTAGGCATCGACCGGCGCCTTCAGCCCCGCGGCCCACAACAGCAGGAACAGGTTGCCGTAATCGGCGTTGTGGTCCGAATGATGGTGGGTGATGAACACCGCGCGCAGCGAGCGGAACGGCAGCGCCGCCTTCGCCATCTGGCGCGCCACGCCGTTGCCGCAATCGACGATGTAGCTCACCCCGTCGACGACGAGCGCGAACGCCGGCGCCGAGCGCGTCGCCTTGGGCGTGGGCCCGCCGCCCGTGCCGAGCAGCACCAGCCGGCTCGCGCTCATGCCTGCGCTCCGATCACGCGCGCGAGAAAAGATCGCGTGCGCTCGTGGCGCGGCCGCGACAGGATTTCCGCGGGCGGCCCCGACTCCACGATCACGCCCGCATCCATGAACGCCACGGTGTCCGCCGCGTCGCGCGCAAACGCCATTTCATGCGTAACCACGATCATCGTCATCCCATCCTCCGTCAGTCCGCGCATCACCGCCAGCACCTCGCCCACGAGCTCGGGGTCGAGCGCGGAGGTCGGTTCGTCGAACAGCATCAGCTTCGGCCGCATCGCGAGCGCGCGCGCGATCGCCACGCGCTGCTGCTGCCCGCCGGACAGGCGGCTCGGATAGGCATCGGCCTTGTCGGCGAGGCCGACGCGTTCGAGCAGCGCGCGCGCATGCGCCCCCGCCGCGGCCTTCGGTTCGCGCCGCACGTGCAGCGGCGCTTCCATCACGTTCTGCAGCGCGGTCAGGTGCGGGAACAGGTTGAAGCGCTGGAACACCATGCCGATGTCGGCGCGCTGCCGGCACACTTCGCGCGGCTGCATTTCGTACAGGCAGTCGCCGTGCTCGCGGTAGCCCACCAGCGCGCCGTCCACGTACAGGCGCCCGGCGTCGATGCGCTCGAGGTGGTTGATGCAGCGCAGGAAGGTGCTCTTGCCCGAACCCGACGGTCCGATCAGGCACAGCACTTCGCCGCCCGCCACCTCGAGGTCGATGCCTTTCAACACTTCCTCGTGGCGGTAGCGCTTGTGCACGTCCTGCGCGCGCAGCATCAGGCCCGCGGCCGGACGCGCCATGGAAGCGTCAGGAGGTGGCATGCATGCCCACGCCCGACTTGCCCAGGCGGCGCTCCATGTAAAGCTGGCCGGCGCTGCTGATGGTGGTCAGCACCAGATACCAGAACGTCGCCACCAGCATCAGCTCGATGGTGTGCAGGTTGGCCGAGGAAATGTTCTCCGCCGCCGTCAGCAGGTCGCCGCCGGCGATCACCGACACCAGCGAGGTCGCCTTCAGCAGCGAAATGAACTGGTTTCCCGCGGGCGGAATGATCACGCGCAGCGCCTGCGGCAGGATGACGCGCCGCAGCGCCTGCGGGCGCGACATGCCGAGCGCGAGCGCGGCGTCGTACTGGCCGCGCTCGACGGCGATGATGCCGGCGCGCACCACTTCGGCCATGTAGGCGCCCTCGTTCAGGCCGAGCGCGATCACCGAGGCGACGAACGGCGTCAGCAGGTCATTGGTGCGGAACGGGCCGATGAATTCGAACAGCAGCGCGAGATTGCCCCAGATCAGGATCTGCACCAGCAGCGGCGTGCCGCGCAGCAGCCAGGTGTAAAAGCCGCTCGCAAGGCGCAGCACCAGGCTGTCGGACAGGCGCATCACCGCGAGCAGCACGCCGAGCACCGTGCCGATCACCGCGGCGAGCAGCGCCAGCACGACCGTGGTGCGCAGGCCGGCGAGGATGGCCGGCGCGAACTGGTACTGCAGGATGACGCCGTGCTGGATGTTGGGATTGCGGAACACCGACAGCGCCAGCAGCGCCGCGAGCACGGCGACCACGGCGCTCCCCAGCCAGAGCCAGGGCCGCCGCCGGGGAACGACGCGGGTCAAGGCGCGCCCGCTACAACTTGAGCTTGGCGCCGCCGTTGATGGTGGCCGAACTCACCGCGCCGCTCTCGACGCCGTGCTTCTCCAGGATCTTGCGGTAGCTGCCGTTGGCGATCAGCGCGTTCAAGGACTTCTGCAGCGCGTCGCGCAGCTGCGTGTTGGTTTTCGCCACGCCGATGCCGAGCGGCACCGGCTGGTACACATGGCCCGGCACCACGTCGAAGATCTTGCCCTCGCCCGCGGTCTTGGCGAGATACACCATCACCGGCGAATTGCCGAGGAAGGCGGCGACGCGCCCGGACTGCACCTGCAGGCGCGCGTCGGCGGGCTGCGCATACTGCAGATTCTGGATCGAGGCCTTGCCCGCGGCGGTGCACTTGGCGCTGGCCGCATCGACCAGCCCAATCTGCGTCGAGCCCTGCACCGTCGACACGGTCAGGCCGCACATGGTCTCCAGGCTCTCGACCTTCTGCGGGTTGCCCTTGCGGATCAGCAGCATGGTGGAGAGATCGAAGAAGTCGACGAAGTCGATCAGCTTCTCGCGCTCCGGGATGTCGTTCATGAGCGAGAATACGATGTCGATGCGCTTCGCCTCCATTGCCGGCAGCAGGCCGTTGAACGGTATCGATTCGAATACGATCTTCCTCCTGCCCATCTCCTGGCTCATCGCGGCGGCGAGGTCGACAATCGCGCCCTGCAGCGTGGTGCCGTCGGAGGCGTAGGAAATCATCGGCGGGCTGTTGGTGATCGAGCCGGCGCGAATGTCCTCGGCGGCGGCCGGAAACGCCGCGCTTGCCAACGCCACGCCGATTGCCGCCGCACTTGCAACAGTTCGGAAAAGCCGCATGATTGTCTCCTCCTGGATGGAGCGCGTGGACGCGCGCTTCCGGTTTGAATTTGCCGATTGTACCGCAGCGCCCGCGGCCGCCATGGCGCAGGCGCGCTGCCACCTTAGCAAACGCCGCGGGCGGGCGTCAATCGGCGGCCGGCAGCGGCAGGCGGGCAGGCGCCACCGGCAATTAACCCCGGCGCAGGAAAGCGCGGGGCGGCGGCCGCAGACGCGCGCCACCGCCGCCGGCGCATCAATAGGTCTTGTAGGGAAGGAACTTGCCCGACATGACGATATTCACGCGGTCGCCCGCGCTGTTCGGCTCGCGCTTCAGGTCCATCTTGAAATCGATCGCCGACATGATGCCGTCGCCGAATTCCTCGTGGATGAGTTCCTTCAGGGTGGTGCCGTATACATTGATCAGCTCGTAGAAGCGGTAGATCAGCGGATCGGTCGGCACCGCCGTAGGCAGGGAACCCTTGTAGGGCACGGTCTGCAGCAGGGCCACGGCCTCCACGGGCAGGCCGAAAGTCTTGCCGATGATGCCGGCCTGCTTCTTGTCGAAGGTCATCTGGCCGAGGCAGCCGGCGGTCACCCATTCCTTGGCGAGGCCGATCTTCTTCGCCACATCCTCCCACTTGATGCCTTTGTGGATCTTGGCGGCGATGATCATTTCGGTAACGTCGTTGCGGTTCATGCTCGGTTCTCCATTCAGTGATTGATGACTTGCTTGAGTTGCGGCGCGGACTTGTCCAGCGGCAGCGCCACCACCGGCGCGCGTTCGCCCTCCAGACCGGGCCGCACCACCGGCGGGATTTTCGCGTCGTGCACCGTTCTGGCGCCGGCATAAGACTTGGAGCGGTTGACCAGGAAATCGACCAGGTGGTTGCGGATGCGGTAATACTGCGGATCGTGATGGATGTCGGCGCGGGTGCGTTTGCGCGGCATGGTGACTTCGACGATTTCGGCGATTCTCGCGTGCGGGCCGTTGCTCATCAGCAGGATCTTGCCCGCGAGCAGGATCGCCTCGTCGACATCGTGGGTGATCATGAACACGGTCTGGTGCGTGGCCTGCACGATTTTCAGCAGCTCGTCCTGGATGGTTCCGCGCGTGAGCGCGTCGAGCGCGCCGAAGGGCTCGTCCAGCAGCAGCATCTTGGGCTCGATCGCGAACGCGCGCGCGATGCCGACGCGCTGCTTCATGCCGCCCGAGAGTTCCGCCGGTTTCTTGTGCAGGGCTTCTCCGAGGCCGACCATCTCGAGGTAACGCGTGCAGTGCGCCGCCACCTTGTCCTTGCCCCAGTCCGGCCAGCGTGATTTCACCGCGAAGGCGACGTTGCCGAGCACCGTCATCCAGGGCATCAGCGCATGGCTTTGGAACACGACGCCGCGGTCGAGGCTGGGCCCGCATACTTCGCGCCCGCCCATGATTACGTAACCGGCGCTGGCGTCTTCGAGGCCGGCGAGCACGTTGAGGATGGTGGTCTTGCCGCAGCCCGAGTGCCCGATGATGCAGACGAATTCGCCCTTGTCGATGTGGAAATGCAGGTCCTCGAACACCGGCGGGTTCGGCGTGCCGCTGTCGGAGGGATAGACCTTCTTCAGGGCCTCGATCGAGAGGAAATGTGCGCTCATGGCCTTACTCCCGGTAGGTGACGAGCTTTTGCAGCGCGCCGAAGATCAGGTCGAGCACCATGCCGACCAGGCCGATCATCACCACCGCGAAAATGACGTTGGGCAGCGCGAGGTTGTTCCACTCGTTCCAGACGAAATAGCCGATGCCGGTGCCGCCGACCAGCATCTCGGCGGCGACGATCACCAGCCAGGCGATGCCCATCGAAATGCGCATGCCGGTGACGATGGTCGGCGCGGCCGCGGGCAGAATCACGAGGAAGGCCTTGCGCAGCGGACTGACCTCAAGCGTGCGCGCGACGTTGAGCCAGTCGCGCCGCACCGAGGACACGCCGAACGCGGTGTTGATCAGCATCGGCCAGATCGAGCAGATGAAGATCACGAAAATGCCGGATACCGACGAGTCCTTCAGGCTATAGAGCGCGAGCGGCATCCAAGCGAGCGGCGAGATCGGCTTGAGCACCTGGATGAAGGGGTTGAGCGCCCGAAACAGGAGCGGCGACATGCCGATGGCGAAGCCGAGCGGCAGCGCGACGATCACCGCTAGCAGGAAGCCGAGTCCGACGCGCGCAAGTGAATGCGCGAGCTGGATGCCGATGCCCTTGTCGTTGGGCCCCTTGTCGTAGAAAGGGTCCGAGAGATACTCGACGAAGGCGCGGCCCACCTTGGCCGGCGGCGGAAAGCCGTCGGTCTTCTCCGCGCCCTTGCCCATCAGCGCCGCGTATTCGGCGCTCGCGCCGGCGAGGCTGGTCGACTCTTTCGGCTGCGTG
>JAANCK011610237.1_pt1 | contig 10506 bp, 9 predicted proteins | sample 7277841 | NCBI WGS metagenome assembly JAANCK01 (sample SAMN14222788, study PRJNA588281) | permafrost metagenome | isolation source: Arctic cryosol methane SIP | place: Canada:Nunavut | collected 2015-07 | reverse complement strand
GGTGCCGGGCGAGCAGGCGGGCCAGTTCGTCTTCACCAGCTCGCTCGCCACGCAGATCCTGAAAAACCTGCTGCCGCAGCTACAGCCGCATCTGTATCCGCAGCCGCCTGCGCCTGCGCCCGTGCCGCGCGCAGCCGAAACCGCCATTCCGGCGCCGGTACTGCCTGCCGTCGTGGCCCCTCCCGCCCCGCCGCGCCCGCCGGTGCAGGAAAAACCCGACGGTTCCAGCAGTCAGGTCGACACGCTGGTCAAAGAACCCGAACCCGCACAAGGGGGGTTCCCGGAGGATCTCGATCCCGGCATGGCGGCGCCCGCACCCAGCGCGCCTGCGCCATAAAGCCGGGCTGGAGATCGTGCACAAATCGGATATGCTGAAGCCATGTCGTCCCTCAACTTGAAAGATGTTCATCCCCTGATCCAGCACTCACCGGCCGATGCGGGCAACGTCAGCATTCCGGCGCTGCGGGTGCTGTCGGAAATCACCACCAGCCTGTCCACCGACGCCAATGTCGAACAGCTGCTGGGGCGTTTTCTGTCGACCATGATCCGGCTGGCGGGCGCGCAGGCCGGCGCGGTACGCGTCATCACCGACGACCGCACCCATCTGCGGCTGATCGGCTCGGTCGGCCTGCCGCCCGAAATGGTCGAGCACGAAACCATCGTCAGCGTCGATTGCGGGGTGTGCGGCAAGGCAGCACGCGAAATCACCACCAGCAGCTGGAACAACGTCGCCTTCTGCAAGAAGCAAGCGAACGACGCCTATTTCAGCAACACCTGCAAAACCGTGGTCGCGGTTCCGCTGATGCACAAGAATCAGGTCATGGGCGTGTACAACCTGTTTCTCGATGAAGGCCACAGCGTGCCCGAAGACGTGCGCATGCTGTTCCGTTCGATCGGCGAGCATCTTGGCATCGCGCTGGAAAACGCCCGCCTCACCCGCGAGAACATGCGCATCTCGCTGATGAACGAGCGCCAGATGCTGGCCAACCAGATTCACGATTCGCTGGCGCAAACGCTGGCCTACGCCAAGATGCGGCTGACGGTTTTGTCCGACGCGATGCGCCACGAGGATTACCCCAAGGCCAACCGCTATCTGGGCGATGTCGAAGAAGCCGTCGATCTGGCCTATGCCGACCTGCGCGACCTCATCACCCAGTACCGTGACCGCATCAACCCGCGCGGGCTGGTGCCGGCGATCCAGGAGCTGGCCAAGAGTTTCCGCAAGAAGGCCAATGCCGACGTCGATTTCCTCAACCTGGTGCAGGACGTTTCACTCACCCCCGACGAGGAAATCCAGGTCTTCCACATCATCCAGGAATCGCTCTACAACATCGCCAAGCACGCGCGTGCACGCCACGTCGTCATCACCTTCGATCTCGAAGACGGCCAGTACATCGTCAACGTCGCCGATGACGGCGTCGGCGTGCAACGCAAAAACGACGAGTCATCGACCATGGGCAAGAGCTTTGGCCTCACCATCATGCGCGAGCGCGCCGCCAAGCTCGACGGCAAGCTCAAGGTGGAAAGCCGCCCCGCTGGCGGCACCGTGATCCGCCTCGTGTTCCCGCAGCGGCCGTCCAATCGCACCCCATCCGAGAACGACCCGGCAGGTCGCAGCCTATGAGCCTGACCCGCATCATCCTCGTCGACGACCACACCCTGTTCCGCAAGGGGCTGGCCGAGCTGCTCGAACAAAGCGGGCAGATCGAGGTCACCGCATTCACCGGCAATCCGGGCGAGGTCAGCATGCTGCTGCACGCGCACCGTCCCGACGTGCTCATCCTCGATCTCAACATGCCCGGCACCGACGGCATCACCCTGATGCAGCAACTGCGGGCTGAGGGCTACAGCCTGCCGGTGCTCATTCTCACGCTCTCCGAAGCCGAGGACGATCTGGCCCGTGCCCTGCGGGCGGGCGCCAATGGCTATTTGCTCAAGAGCATGGAACCCGACGAAGTGGTTGACGCCATCCTGCGCGCGCAGCGCGGCGAAACCGTCGTCGCCCTGGCGATGACCGCCAAGCTGGTCAGGCTGTATGACCAGAAGGACCAGCGCAAAGGCTCCCTGCTCGACTCGCTGACCCCGCGTGAACGCGAAATTCTCACCCACCTGTCGCGCGGCGAGAGCAACAAGGCCATCGCCCGCACCCTCGACATCAGCCACGACACGGTCAAGCTGCATGTGCGGCATATTCTGGCCAAGCTGAATTTAACCTCACGCGTTGAAGCCGCCGTATTTGCAGTCGAGAACCGGGTCGCGCCAGGCGGGCGCGACAATGGCTAAGTCCATCACGTCATCCCCTCCACCCTCGCCCATACCTGAGATCGTTCGCGCCGAGCAGGTGCGCCTGCTCTTTACCAGCCTGCCCCTGTCACTGCTCACCACCCTCATTATTTCCCTCATTCTGGCGGTCATGCAGGCCGACATACTCGGACGGCCGCAGGTTCTGGGCTGGCTGCTGGCGATCCTGCTCGTCACCGCAACGCGCGCCGTTCTTGCGGTCAGCTACCGGCGGGCGGCGCCGGACATTGCCCAGAGCGAAACCTGGCTGTGGCGTTTCCGGATCGGGGTGCTCGCCGCCGGGCTGGTCTGGGGCGCAGCCGGCTGGTGGCTGTTCACGCCGAACGATCTCGCGCATCAGGCATTTCTCGCCGCCACCCTCGTCGGCATGGCTGCCGGCGCAGTGAGTGCGTTGTCGGTGGATCGGCCGGCGGCGTTCAGCTTCATCCTGGTTTTGCTGCTACCGCTGACGATCCACCTGCTGGGCGGAGACCACCCCCTTCAGTTCGCCATGGGCGCCATGGCTGTGCTGCTGGTGATGGGATTGGGCCTGAACGCGCACCGCATTCACCTCAACATCATCGAAAACCTCAGCCTGCGCCTTGCCGCCGAGCCGCGCGAGCAGGCGCTACGCGAAAGCGAGTCACGCTGGCAGTTCGCGCTGAACGGGGCGGGCGATGGCGTGTGGGACTGGAATACCCGGACCGGCGAGGTGTTTTTCTCGCCGCGCTGGAAAGCGATGCTGGGCTATGCCGACGCTGATATCGGCACCACTTTCGCGGAATGGGATGGCCGCGTCCACCCCGAGGATAAGGCGAGCTGTGACGCGGATCTCGAACGCCACACGCGCGGCGAGACAGCGGCCTATAGCCACGAACACCGCATGCGCTGCAAGGACGGCAGCTACAAATGGGTGCTCGACCGCGGCCAGGTGGTCGAACGTGATGCGGCCGGCGCGCCGCTGCGCATGATCGGCACCCATACCGACATCAGCGAACGCAAAGTAGTGGAAACGGCGCTGGCGGAAAGCAAGCTGCGCCTGCAAACCATCATCGAAGTCGAGCCCGAGTGTGTGAAGCAGCTCGCGCGCGACGGCACCCTGCTGCAGATGAACCGCGCCGGACTGGACATGATCGAAGCGGATACGGCGGAGCAGGTCATCGGTCAAAGAGTGACGGGGATCATCACACCGGCGAGCCGCAAGGCCTTTGTCGCCCTGACCAAGCGCGTATTCGAAGGCGGACAAGGCACTCTGGAATTCGAAATCGTCGGCCTGAAAGGCTCACGTCGCTGGCTCGAAACCCATGCGGTGCCGCTACGCGACACGCAAGGCCACATCACCTCGCTGCTTTCTGTAACGCGCGACATCACCGAACATAAAGCGGCCACCGAACGCATCCAGCATCTGGCGCACCACGACGTCCTCACCGGCCTGCCCAACCGCGCCCTGCTGCACGAGCGCCTGACGCAAGCCATCCATTTGGCGCAGCGGAAAAACGAACCGTTCGCGGTGCTGTTCCTCGACCTCGATCGCTTCAAGCACGTCAATGACTCCCTCGGCCATCAGGTCGGCGACCGGCTGCTGGTGGAAGTCGCCCATCGGCTGCAGACCTGCGTACGGGCAAGCGACACCCTGGCACGCATCGGCGGCGATGAGTTCGTGCTGGTGCTGGCCGATGTGACGGGTGCCAACACCACCGCTCATGTAGTACAAAAAGTGTTTGCCGTATTGCAGCAACCGTTCCTGCTGGAAGGCCGGGAACTCACCATCACCCCCAGCATCGGCATCAGCCTGTTCCCGGACGATGGCCGCGATGCAGACGAATTGATCCGCAATGCCGATGCCGCCATGTACCAGGCCAAAGAGGCCGGGCGCAGCACCTTCCATTTTTATACCGCCGACATGAATGCCCGCGCCATGGATCTGCTCGCGCTCGAAGCCGCGCTGCGCCGCGCCCTCGAACGCGACGAGCTGGTGTTGTTCTATCAGCCCAAGATCGAGCTGGCCAGCGGCCGCATGATCGGGGTGGAAGCGCTGATCCGCTGGCAGCACCCGGAATGGGGGCTGGTTCCCCCCGCGCGCTTCATCCCGCTGGCGGAAGAAACCGGCCTGATCCTGCCGATTGGCGACTGGGCGCTGCGCGAAGCCTGCCGCCAGACGGTGGCGTGGCGCGCCCAGGGGCGGTCGTTGACAATGGCAGTCAATCTGGCTGCACGCCAGTTCCGCCAGCCCGATCTGGTCGCCAGAGTGGCCGCGATTCTGGCCGAAACCGGACTCGAGGCTGCCGCACTGGAACTCGAAATCACCGAAAGCGCGATGATGCACAACCCGCAGCAGGTCACCGACACACTCATTGAACTCAAACGCATCGGCGTGCAAATCGCCATCGACGACTTCGGCACCGGTTATTCCTCGCTCGGCTACCTGAAACACTTCCCGATAGACGTACTCAAAATCGACCAGACATTCATCCGCGATGCACCCACCCATACACACGATGCCGCCATCGTACGGGTCATCATCGACATGGCGCGCGCCCTGAATTTGCAGGTTGTCGCCGAGGGGGTGGAGACGGCGGCCCATCTGGATTTTGTGCAGAATCTGGGGTGTGACCTGGCGCAGGGTTACCACTTTGCCAAACCCATGCCGCCAGACGAGTTGATCCTGCTGAGGTAACGCCGCCGGGCGCCCCGGACAGCCGCCTGCCCCGCCAGTTCAAGCCATGGTGGAGATCAGCGCCAGCATGGGCATCGCGCAGTCGTCCTGGGTTATTACTTCAGCCGGCCGCTCAGCGCAGTAGCGCTTAAGGAATGGGTGCTCAGTGGCCGGCCGCATTGTTCGAGGCCGCGCACCTGGCAAGCCTGGCGGAACAGGATTTCCCTGCCTGCACACAAACAAGCAGCTTACGCTCCCGCTGCCTTCAACCAGTCACGCCACAGTTCGAACAACGCTGGACTGGCTGACGCCACCACCGAGCGCTCCCAGATATTCGCCGTGTCGAAGCTGCCGCTCAGGCTGGACAACCGTCCGCCAGCCTCTTCCAGAATCAGTGCGCCCGCAGCGTAGTCCCACAGCTTTTGCCCGCCGTGCACATAGATATCGAAGCGGCCTGCGGCGGTGTAGCACCAGTCCAGCGTACTGGCGCCGAAGTTACGCTGCGACGCATACGGTGGCCATGAGGCCAGCCGCCCGGCTAGCTCGCGCTTGATCCGTTTCATCTCCACCCCGGCCAGCGCGCGCTTGAGTTCGGTGGCCGGGGGACGCAGCGGCAGCGGGGTGCCATTGAGATGCGCGCCCTTGCCGCGCTCGGCGCTGAACATTTCGTCGGCGATCGGATCGTAGATCACCCCAAGCTGGCGTTCGCCCTTGTAGAGATAGGCGACCGACACCGCGAAGTAAGGCACCCCGGCGACGAAATTGGAGGTGCCGTCGATCGGATCGACGCACCACAAGCCATCGCGCCCGGCATTCCAGGCGTCATGCTGCTGCTGCTCGGTCATCTCCTCGCCCAGCACCGGCACATCCTTGATCAGCGGCAGCGCAAGTTCGAGCGCAGCCTGTGTCGCGGAATCGGCCACTGTAAAGAGGCTGCCGTCAGCCTTGTGGCTGGACGCCACCTTGAGAAAACGCGGGGTGACTTCGCGTTGCGCGACTTCACGCACCAGGGATTTGACTTGCTCGAGCATGATGTTCAGTTCCGGTCAGGTGCGCACGCAATAACAATAAACAAATTCCTGCTCCTTGCCCGCCGGGGTGTGATGGATTTCGGTTTCATGTCCAAGCAGGCGAAACGGCGCGCCAAACTCGGCGTGCAGCGCATCGGGCGCGTAACGCATGACATCCAGTCCGGAGCACTGCAGGGGACCCTCGGGGCTGAATGCGGCGACGATGACATGCCCGCCGGGCTTCACGCTTTTGAGCACCTGCGCGACATAACGCGCGCGGTCAGCGGGATCGGTCAAGAAATGAAACACCGCGCGGTCATGCCAGACATCGTATTGCGCGACAGGCAAGCTGGCCCGGGTGATGTCGGCGGCGATCCATTGCACCGCCTGCGCGCGTGCGCCGAGGCGTTCGCGGCTGGCCGCCAGCGCGGATTCGGCGAGGTCGAGCACGCTCACATGGCGATATCCTGCGTCGAGCAGACCATCCACCAGCGTCGACGCACCGCCGCCCACATCGATGACGTGCGCCTGCTGATCGGTGCAATTTTTGATCAGGCGCAGCGATGACGCGGCATGCGCTTGAAACCAGCTGACCTGATCGCTGGCCTTGTTGCTGTACACGTCTTCCCAATGCTGCTGGTGATCGACCATGTCATGCCTCCTTCCACTTGATCGAGCAGCCCATGCTGGGAATCTGCTCGGCGGGGCCTTGCTGGGTAGCGGCGATCTGCCGCATCGCCGCGAACAGATCGCGGCGTGCATCATCGGGCGCTGTTTCCTTGCGCGACGCGTCAAACCGCCCGCGGTATTGCAATTCAGAATGACGGTTGAAGCCGAAAAAGTCTGGCGTGCATACCGCGCCATACGCCTGCGCCACCTGCTGCGTGGCATCCATCACATAGGGAAAGGGAAACCCGCATTCCAGCGCCACGCGCTTCATGTTGTCGAAGCTGTCCTCGGCGTAGTCGGTCGGGTCGTTCGACATGATGGCGATGGCGTGAATGCCATGTTGTCTGAGTTCGGCCAGATCACGCACCAGCCGCGGGCGGATCGCCTTCACATAGGGACAGTGGTTGCAGATGAACATCACCAGCAATCCATTGGCGCCCATCGCGTCGCGCAGGGTCCATAGCCGGCCATCGACACCGGGCAGGCTGAAATCGGGGGCTTTCCAGCCAAAATCACACACGGGAGGGGTGAGGGATACCATGACGCGCTCCGCAAAATATTCAGGCAACCCCGGCATAATAACAAGATGTCCCTACCGCGCTTTTATCTCGACCAGCCGCTCGCTCAGGGCGCCCGTTTCAACCTGCCGCCCGGTCCCGCGCGCCATGCGGCGCGGGCGCTGCGCCTGGCTGTCGACGACAGCATCATTCTGTTCAACGGCGGCGGTGGCGAATACACCGCGCGCATCGAGCGCATCCAGAAAGACGACGTGGCGGTCAGCCTCACCGGCTTTGTCGACATCGAACGCGAATCGCGTTTGCGGGTGATGCTGGCGCAGGGAATTTCGAGCGGCGAGCGGATGGACTACACCCTGCAAAAAGCGGTTGAACTCGGCGTTGCGGCGATCCAGCCGATTGCCGCCAAACGCAGTGTGGTCAAGCTGGCGGGCGAACGCGCCGACAAGCGGGTGGCGCACTGGCAAGGCGTGGTCGCCAGCGCCTGCGAGCAATGCGGGCGCAATCAGGTGCCCGCAGTCAGCCCGCCGCTGACGCTGGCCAGCTGGCTCGGCCAGACGAGCGGGCGGCTGCTGTTTTTATCGCCGCTCGCCGACATGCGACTGGCTGATCTGCCCGCCCCCAGCGCAACCGACTGGCTGGTGGCGGGCCCCGAAGGCGGGTTCGAAGCCGACGAAATCGCCGCCCTGCACGCGGCCGGCGCGATCCCGGTGCGCCTGGGCGCGCGCGTCCTGCGCACCGAGACCGCGGCACTCGCCGCACTCGCCGCCATGCAAACCCTGTGGGGCGATTTCTGATCCCGCAAACAGGCGTAAAAAAGCCGGGGCTTTTCCCCGGCTCAGGGTGCAGTCCGGCTTACGGCCGCAGATAGGCGTAGCCCTGCTGCTGGCGCCGAATGATTTCCACCACGCCAGCCGGGACATACCCCACCTTGCTGTTCATGTCTTCCTTGTTGAGCTTCTGGCTGTGCATGGTGTTCTGGCACGCCATCACCTGCATCCCCGAGTCGACCGCTTCATTGACCCGATTGGCCACTTCGGATTCGGCTTTCAGCATGCCGATGCCGGGGCCAAAAGCAACGATTTCGATGTCGGCATTGTCCTTGCCCAAGTCATGCTGGATGTTCTGGGCGTTGTTCAACGCCAGATTCCAGGTTGCCGGGTCGTTGGTGCTGACCTGAATCACCACTTTCGTCTTGTCGGCGGCCAGCGCGGTGGCCGGAAGCGCCAGCGCGCCCATCATGAGGGCGCCGCCCAGCAGCACGCCCATCATCTTGCTCGTGTATTTCATGTCTCAACACTCTCTTCAGGGATGGTCAACATCGAAAATGATGGGCGCATTCTTGCAGGGTGTAAATAAGCATTAAAGCCTATCCAATTTATTCCGTTTATCTCTCGAACCGTATGGAGTGCCTGCGTTTCGCAGGTCTTTTCTGTATCCTTCATGTTCACATCAAACAACCCGTCCAGGCCTCCCTTGAAAGACACGACCGACTTCGTCCACTGGTTTCGCTCAGCTGCACCCTACATCCACGGCTTTCGCGGCAAAACGTTTGTGATCGCATTCGGCGGCGAGCTGGTGGCCGACGGCGATTTCGTGCAGCTGGCGCACGACGTCAACCTGCTGAACAGCCTGGGCGTGCGTCTGGTGCTGATCCATGGCGTGCGGCCACAGGTGGAAGCGCGGCTGAACGAAAACGGCACCGCGATTCGCTATGTCGAAGGCTTGCGCGTCACCGACGACGCCGCGCTGGCGTGCGTCAAGGAAGCCGCCGGCACAGTGCGGGTCGAGATCGAAGCCCTGCTGTCGCTGGGTCTCGCCAACACGCCGATGGCCGGCGCCGGCATCCGCGTCGCCTCGGGCAATTTCGTCACCGCGCGGCCGCTGGGGGTGCGCGACGGCGTCGACCTGCTGCATACCGGTGAGGTGCGCAAGATCGACGCCGCGGCGATCCGCCGACGACTCGACCAGCACGACATCGTGCTGCTGTCGCCCATCGGCTATTCGCCCACCGGCGAAATTTTCAATCTGAGCCTGGAGGACGTCGCCACCCAGGCGGCGATCGAGCTGGCCGCCGACAAGCTGATTTTCCTGATGGACACCGAAGGCGTACCCGACAAGGCGCGCACCATCCACAACATCCTCACCGTCAACGAAGCGCGGCTGGTGCTGGACAAAGCCCGCAAGCTGCCGGAAGACGTCAGCTACTACCTGCCCTGCGCCATCGCCGCCTGCACCGCTGGCGTCAAGCGCGCCCACCTGATCAGCCGCCACCGCGACGGCGCGCTGCTGTCCGAGCTGTTCACCCGCGAGGGCGTCGGCACGCTCGTCACGCCGGCGGCGCTGGAAACCTTGCGCGCCGCCACCATCGACGATGTCGGCGGAATACTCGGCCTGATCGAGCCGCTGGAACGCGAAGGCATTCTGGTGTGGCGTTCGCGCGAGCGGCTGGAAATGGAAATCGAACGCTTTCTGGTGCTCGAATCCGACGGCGTCATCGCAGGCTGTGCCGCGCTGTATCCGTTTCCCGAAGAGCAGGCGGCCGAGCTTGCCTGTCTGGCGGTAGCCGCAGACTTTCGCGGGCGCGGCTTTGGCAACCTGTTGTTGGCCGAAGCCGAACGGCGTGGCAAAAAGGCTGGTTTCAAGCGACTGTTCGTGCTGACCACCCGCACCGAGCAGTGGTTTGAAGAACGCGGTTTCGTCGACAGTGGCCCCGACCAGTTGCCGCATGGCAAGCAGGTGCTTTACAACTACAAGCGTCGATCCAAAGTACTCGAAAAATCCATCTGATACTGGATCAGCCGGAGCCTGCGATGATCTATAACAATAAGCGTTTCCAGCCGACAGGCCAGCCAGGGTCTATGGGTTTAGCTCAGCTGGCACGCGGTTTCTTTCTGCCCATTCTCTGGCTGCTGCTCGGCCTGCTGGTATTACACCCGGCCGTAGCAGCTAACGTGCCGCCCCTGGTGCTGGGCGTTTTCCCCAACACCACCGCCAAACAAATCGTCGAAACCTATCGTCCGCTGGCCGACGCCCTGGAAAAATCACTGCGCCGGCGCGTCGAAATCTACAGCGCACCCGATTTCAAAACCTTTGTCGAACGGACGCGCCAGGGCGAATACGACCTGCTGCTCACCGCCCCCCATCTCGCCTGGCTGGCACGCCAGGACGCCGGCTATCGACCCCTGCTCAAATATACCCAGCCGGTACGCGGGCTGCTGGTAGTCAAATCCACTTCGCCTTACCGTGAGCTGGCGGAGCTGCGCGGCCACAGCATTGCCATTGCCGATCCCCTTGCGGTGATCGTGCTGGCCCTGCAGGCCGAACTGGCCGGAGCGGGACTCAAACCCGGCATCGACTACCCGATCATCAATGC
>JAANCK010363028.1_pt1 | contig 10513 bp, 12 predicted proteins | sample 7277841 | NCBI WGS metagenome assembly JAANCK01 (sample SAMN14222788, study PRJNA588281) | permafrost metagenome | isolation source: Arctic cryosol methane SIP | place: Canada:Nunavut | collected 2015-07 | reverse complement strand
GGGCCAACCTCCTTTTGGGAAGTTGCCCTTATTGCACCAGAGCGGCCTTTCTTTCGCAAAGTATTTAGCCGTTCGCAAGGCCTTTCGTTGCATAGCGACAACACCTGTAAACTGCCCAGTGGAAGGCGCGCAACACTGCACAATTTTCTTTCGGACTGCGGGAAGGCCACCCAGCGAAAAACCCTACGACGCGCGGGTACATGAAGACGACCGGCCCCGCTTAAACTTCTCTGCATGGACCGACTCATTGGCGCTGCCGACAGCGCACTCCGAACACTTTTTGCCAAGCCGCAGGCCTCCCGGCCTTGCCCGGTCTTGCCAGCCGACGAAACCCGGCTGGCAGGCACCGAATCGCGCAGTTCCGCGGCCCTGATGCGGGTCAACCACGTCGGCGAAGTCTGCGCCCAGGCCCTTTATTCGGCACAGGCGCTGGCGACGCGCGATCCGGCACTGCGTGCGCATTTCCAGCGGGCGGCCGAGGAGGAAACCGACCACCTGGCCTGGACCGCCGAGCGCCTGGCCGAACTGGGTGATCGCCCTTCCCTGCTCAATCCGCTCTGGTATGCGGGGGCTTTCGGCCTGGGACTGCTCGCCGGTCGTCTGGGCGATCGCCTCAGTCTGGGCTTCGTCGTCGAAACCGAAAGGCAGGTCGAGGCCCATCTACAGAGCCACCTGGACCGCCTGCCGACCAACGACCATGCCTCTCGGGCCATCGTGGCGCAGATGAAGCAGGACGAGGCTTCCCATGCGGCGCAAGCGCTCCAGGCGGGCGCGGTGGAGTTGCCGCTGCCGGCCAAAGCGTTGATGAAGGCGGCGGCCAAGGTAATGACCACCACGGCCCACTACATTTAAGCTCTTCAGTTACTTCTTTGCCGCTTGACCGAAGCCGTCAATCGACGGCAACTTCAAAGCTGGTGCTGATTTCGGCTGTTTTCCCGAGCATGATGCTGGCGGAACAATACTTTTCCTTGCTCAAGGCGATCGCGCGCTCGACGGCCACGGCCGCCAAGTTGCGGCCGGTCACCCGGAAGTGCATATGGATCCGGGTAAACACTTTGGGATCGGTCGCGGCTCGCTCGGATGTGAGCTTGACGCAGCACCCACTAACGTCGTGGCGACCGCGCTTGAGAATGAGCACCACGTCATACGCGGTGCACCCGCCGGTTCCGGCCAGGACGGTTTCCATGGGCCGGGGCGCCAGGTTCTGGCCGCCATTTTCGGGATGGACCGGGTCGGGCGCGCCATCCATGGCCAGCACGTGGCCGCTACCGGTTTCGGCAACGAATCCCATTCCTGAGCGCGTTCCGGCGGCGCCGGTCCAGCTTACGGTGCATTCCATCACTTTGATCCTCGTCAAAAGCCAGGTTACAAGGCCGATTTGTCGCAGGTTGAGACACCCGCTTGTTGCGACGCAGCAAAGTCGAGCTATACTGAATTTCACAGCATAACGAGTTTGTTATGGGCATTTGACGCTGCAACCGGCTCGAGGGCCGGGGCAGCAATGCAGGTTGTCTCCTCCACCTTCTCCTTTGGTGGATTCAGCCCTCGAATCGCAAGGTTCGAGGGCTTTTTTCTGCGTGGCCGGCCCTCGGTTTGACCGTCGACCGTGGCGCTTATCATTCCCCGGTCTATGAAAAAGCAATTGGCGCCGGCGGATTACCTCAAGAAGATCCTGACCGCGCGGGTCTACGACGTGGCAGTGGAGTCCGCCCTCGAGCCAGCCCGCAACCTGAGTCGCCGTCTGCACAACAAGGTCTTGCTCAAGCGCGAGGACCAGCAGCCGGTGTTCAGTTTCAAGCTGCGCGGCGCGTACAACAAGATGGCCCACCTGACGCCCGAGCAGTTGCAGCACGGCGTTATTTGCGCTTCGGCTGGCAACCATGCGCAAGGCGTGGCGCTGTCGGCGCATCGGTTGGGCGCCCGGGCGGTGATCGTCATGCCCCTCACCACGCCTCAGCTCAAGATCGAAGCGGTCAAGGCACTGGGGGGCGAGGTCGTCCTGCACGGGGAGAGTTACTCAGACGCCTATCTCCACGCCGTCGAAATCGGGCAGCAGCAGGGGCTGACGTTCGTCCATCCCTTCGACGATCCGGACGTGATCGCCGGCCAGGGCACCATCGCCATGGAAATCCTGCGCCAGCACCAAGGCCCGCTGGATGCCGTGTTCGTGGCCATCGGCGGGGGCGGATTGATTTCGGGCGTGGCCAACTACATCAAGGCCGTGCGCCCCGAGATCAAGGTGATCGGCGTCCAGATGAACGACTCCGATGCCATGGCCCAATCGGTCGCGGCCCGCAAACGCATCACCCTGGACGATGTCGGCCTGTTTTCCGACGGCACGGCCGTCAAGCTGGTAGGCGAGGAGACCTTTCGCATCGCTCGCGAGCTGGTCGACGAGTTCGTCACAGTGGACACCGACGCGGTCTGTGCCGCCATCAAGGATGTGTTCGTGGACACCCGTTCGATCGTCGAGCCGGCCGGCGCGCTGGCGGTGGCGGCGATCAAGCAATACGTCGCCAAGAACAAGACCCGGGGCGAGACCTATGCGGCCATCCTGTGCGGCGCCAACATGAATTTCGACCGGTTGCGTTTCGTGGCCGAGCGCGCCGAGGTGGGTGAAGAGCGCGAAGCCCTGCTCGCAGTCACCATTCCCGAGGAGCGCGGCAGTTTCCGGCGCTTTTGCGAGTTGATCGGCAGCCTGCCTGGCGGGCCGCGCAACGTCACCGAGTTCAATTACCGGATCGGCGATTCAAGCCAAGCCCATGTGTTCGTCGGGCTGACCACCCACGGACGGGGCGAGTCCGCCAAGATCGCCGCTAACTTCAGCCGCCACGGGTTCGAGGCGCTGGACCTCACGCACGACGAGTTGGCCAAGGAACACATTCGCCACATGGTCGGCGGCCGCTCCGCGCTGGCCCGGGACGAGCGCCTGCTGCGATTCGTCTTTCCGGAGCGGCCGGGAGCCCTGATGAAATTCCTGTCCCACATGCGCCCGGGCTGGAACATCACCTTGTTCCACTACCGCAATCAGGGCGCGGACTATGGCCGCATCCTGGTCGGGCTGCAGGTGCCCAAGTCCGAGCACGAGGCATTCAAGATCTTCCTCGACACCCTCGGCTACCCCTCGGTCGAGGAAACGGGCAATCCGGTCTATCGGCTCTTCCTGCAGAGCTGACGCGACCAGAAGCGCACGGCAACGGCCACCATCACGCGGATCCCGGGACGCTTCAGGGTTTCTTGGGCAACGGAAGCTCGAGCGTGACGACAGCAGGACCGCGCGGGCTTTCGGCCAGAACCGCGCGCCGGCTCTCCACCGATTGCAGGATCAGACGGTCATCGAGCGCCGCGCCGATGCGAAACGGCTTGGCGGGCTTGCCGTCGACTGCGATCAATGCGGCGCCCTGGCGGGTCGAGCTGGCAACGACACCCACCAGCGCGAACCGGCTGGCCACGCTGGGCGCCTGAGCTGCCGCAACCGGAGTGGCGCCGAGCAGCCGCGCCACCGCCACCGGGTCGGCCGGCGCGCCGGTGTGGATGGCAACCGGTGCAGCGGCAACGGCGCCGCTACGGGCCGTGAACTTCAGTCCCCAGTAGACTGCACTCCCCGCCACCAGGGCCCACAGCACGAGGGTCGCGCCCGCCACGGCCCACCGGTTTTGCAAATTGCTGACCATGCGGCGATTATCATTGAACCGACTGGAAGTAATCCCCATGAAGCATCCCTCCTCCTTTGCATCCCGGGTCCGCCAGGCCGGCTTCACCCTCATCGAGCTGATGGTGGTGCTGGTCATCATTGGCGTGCTGGCAGCCCTGATCGTGCCCAACGTGCTGGAACGCGCTGATGACGCGCGCGCCACGGCGGCCAAGACCGACGTGAACAACCTCATGCAGGCGCTCAAGCTCTACCGGCTTGACAACCAGCTTTATCCGACCAGTGAGCAGGGCCTACAGGCGCTCATGACCAAACCCAATACCCCGCCCGTCCCGCCGAACTGGAAGCCGTACCTCGACAAGTTGCCCAACGACCCCTGGGGCCGTCCCTACCAATACCTCAACCCGGGCGTGAAGGGCGAGATCGACGTCATGTCGTTCGGCGCCGACGGCCAGCCCGGCGGCGAGGGCAAGAATGCCGATATCGGAAGCTGGCAGTAGGGGCGATTCCATGGCGCTCGTTGCCGCCGCACCCCAGCCCACGGCGCGAGGCTTTACCTTGTTGGAATTGCTGGTGGTGGTTGCCATCATCGCAATCGCGTCCGCGGGTGTGAGTTTCGCCATACGCGACTCCGGAGCCACCCAGCTCGAACGCGAGGCCAACCGACTGGCCGCCTTGCTGGAGTCCGGCCGCGCGCGATCGCGCAGCAGCGGCGTCCCGGTTCGGTGGTATGCGACAGGCGACGGCTTTCGCTTCGACGGCGTGCCCCACGGAGACCTCCCCGACCGCTGGATGGCGGACACCACCCATGTGCAGGGCAACGGCGCGCTGTTGCTCGGCCCGGAACCGATCATCGGCCGGCAGCAGGTCGTGATCGAATCCAGCGCGCTGCCCGGGCGCAGCCTGCGCATCGCGACCGACGGCCTGCGGCCGTTCTCGGTCTCTGCGGGAGACGGCTCGTGACGATCAGGGCGACGCGCCCTTCCGGCTTCACGCTGATCGAGGTGCTGGTGGCGCTGGCCATCGTCGCCATCGCGCTGTCGGCCGGCCTGCAGGCCACCTCGGCGCTGACCCGCAATGCATTGCGGCAGTCCAGCGTGTTGCTGGCGCACTTGTGCGCCGAGAACGAACTGGTCAAGGTGCGACTCTCCTCACAGATGCCCAGCGTCGGCGACACCAGCATCACCTGCGAACAAGGCGGCCAGAGCCTGGCCGTGACGGTGTCGGTGGCGCCCACGCCCAATCCGAGCTTTCGGCGGGTAGACGCCCAGGTGTTCGACGGCCCGGACCCGGTGCTGCGCCTGTCCACCATCGTGGGGCGGTTCTGATGAGGGGCCCTCGCGCCGGCCGCGGCTTCACGCTGGTCGAACTGCTGGTGGCCCTTTTTGCCATGTCCCTGCTGGCGATCATGAGCTGGCGCGGGCTGGACGGCATGACGCGGGCGCAAGCCGCGACCGAAGCCCGGGCCGACCAGGTGCTGACCTTGCAGGTTGGACTGCAGCAATGGGCCACCGATCTGGACGCCATCATTCAATTCCCCCAGACCGCCGCCCTGGACTGGAACGGCCGGGTACTGCGCATGACGCGGCGCGGCACCGGGGCAACGACGACGAACGGCGTAATGGTGGTGGCGTGGGGCCGCCGCGTCGTCAACGGCACCGGCACCTGGTTGCGCTGGCAGTCGGGGGAGGTCACCACGCGTGAACAGCTGCAGGATGCCTGGCAGCAGGCCAACATCTGGTCGCAAAACCCGGGTCCGCAGGAACTGCAGGGCGAGGTCGCCGTAACGCCGTTGGACGAGTGGCAGGTCTTCTATTTTCGCGGAGGAGCCTGGACCAACCCGATGTCCAGCGATGCCGTCGCCGTCACACCGGTCACAGGTCCCTTTGTGATCGGAGGTTCCCCGGCGCCTCCAGTGGTCGTCTCCAATCTGCCCGATGGCGTGCGCTTGATCCTGACCCTGCCGCCCGGCCAAGCCATCGCGGGCGTGCTCACGCGCGACTGGGCCCGGCCAACCCTGACAGTCCCCAAATCATGAGCGCCGATCATCCCGGCTGGGACGGCGGCCGGTCGCCGTGCAACCACCAACGCGGCGCCGCCCTGCTCGCGGCCATGCTGACTGTGGCGCTGGTCGCCACGTTTGCGGCCGCAGCGCTGTGGCAGCAGTGGCGCAGCATCGAAGTCGAAACGGCCGAGCGCGCACGCGTTCAGGCAAGCTGGGTGCTGACCGGCGCGCTCGACTGGGCGCGGCTGCTGCTGCGCGAAGATGCCCCGGCGGTCGACCATCTGGGCGAACCGTGGGCCGTGCCGCTCCAGGAGGCGCGACTGTCCAGCTTCCTGGCGGCGGACCGCAACAACTCGGCCGATACCGGCCCGGCCGATGTCCTGGACGCGTTTCTTTCGGGGCAGATCGTCGATCTGCAGTCGCGGCTCAATGTCGCCAATCTGGTGGTCAGCGGCAAGATCTCAACGCCGGACCAGCGCAGCTTCGCGCGGCTGTTCGACCAGCTGGACCTGCCGCAGCCGCAGCTCGACCAGTTGGCGGAGAATCTGCGCTTCGCCTCCGATACCAGCCCGGCCAACATGTCGAGCCCGCAGGCGCCACTGCTTCCGCAACGTATCGATCAGCTGGTATGGCTGGGATTGCCGGCCGCCACGCTGGCGGCCCTGCAGCCTTTCATCACCATCCTGCCGGCGCACACGACGGTGAATCTCAACACCGCGAGCGCGGAGGTGATCTACGCCACGGTGGACGGACTGAGCATGGCCGATGCCCAGCGCCTGGTCTCGGCCCGTGAGCGCGCGCCGTTTCGCAGCATCAACGACGCCCGGGTGGCGGTGGGCGGCAGCCCGGCCACATTCGCCGAAGGCCAGGTCAACGTCGGCGTGGCCAGCCGGTTTTTCGAAGTGGATTCGCGGCTGCGCCTGGATAAACTGGTGGTCGAAGAGCGCGCCATTCTGCTTCGCGACGGGCAGGACATCCGGGTGCTGCAGGTTGAGCGCGGAACCCCCGAGACCCCCGCCGGATCCACCGACACAGCCAATCGGTAACGTCCTCGACCCTTGCGGACGCCGCACCGATCGGCCCGCTGACCGGCCGGTCAGCCGATGTTTCTACAATGTCATCCATTCCATGAGCGCACTCATCGTATTTTTACCGCTGCAGCCCGCCAGCGCTGCCGCTGAGTTCGACTATGCGGTCACAACCGACGGTGTCACGGTCGACAGTCACGGCAGCGGCCAGTCGGCCTTGCTGCCGCTACCGGGCCGGGCCGGCGCCGAAGTGGTGGCCGTGATCCCAGCCGCGATGCTGTCCTGGCATCAGGTGGAACTGCCCAAGGGCGCAACCGCGACGTCGCCGCGGCTGCGCGCAGTGCTGGAGGGACTGCTCGAGGACCGGCTGCTGGACGAGCCCGAAACCCTGCATTTCGCCTTGCCGCCGCATGTGCGGCCCGCCCTGCCGTTGTGGGTTGCGGCCTGCGACCGCGCCTGGCTGCGCAGTGCGCTGGCCGTGCTGGAAGGTGCGCAGCGGCGGGTGACGCGGATCGTTCCGGAGTTCGCCCCCGAAGGCGACCCCGTGCTGTACGCGATCGGCGACCCGCAGCATCCCATGCTGGTGGCGGCGGGTATCAATGGCGTCGTGGCCTTGCCACTGTCGGCCCAGGCGATGCCCTTGCTGCCCGACCTGCCGGAGTCCACCCGGCTGGTGGCAGAACCGGCCGTGGCCGCCCTGGCCGAGCAGTTGCTGCACCGTCAGCCGCAATTGCAGCAGGCACCGCAGCGATGGGTGCAGGCGTCGCAATCCCCCTGGGATCTGGCGCAGTTCGAATTTTCCAGCTCCGGCCGCACCCGGGCCCTGAAGAAGTTGGGCACGGCCTGGTCCGACCTCCTGGCAGCGCCCCAGTGGCGCGCCGCCCGTTGGGGCGCCGTCATGCTGGTTGCGGTTAACGTGCTGGGATTGAATGCCTGGGCGCTGCACGAACGCTCGGTGCTGGCGCAAAAGCGCGAAGCGATCCGCCAGACGCTGACCCAGACCTTTCCGCAGATCAAGGTGGTGGTGGACGCCCCGGTCCAGATGGACAAGGAGGTGGCCGCGTTGCGGCAGGCAACCGGCGCGGTGACCGGTCGCGATCTCGAGGCGATGCTGGGCGCTCTCACCAAGGCGCTGTCCTCCCCCCGGACGCTCAGCGGCATCGAATTCAATGGCGGTGAGCTTCGGGTCAAAGGCCTGGTGGTGGCACCGGAAGACGCGGGGACGCTGGCCAGCGGACTCAAGGGACAGGGTTACACATCGACGGCGCAGGGCGACACGCTGGTGGTCACGCAGGAGGCCGCCCCATGAACACCGCCGCGCTGCGAGCCCGGTGGCAAGCCCTGCCCGGTCGCGAAAGGACGATGGTCGCCGCCGCGATCGCGGTGCTGGCAGCGGCCCTGCTGTGGTGGATCGCCCTCGGCCCAGCGCTGGGCGTCCTGCGTTCGGCCAGCGAGCAGCATCGGGCCCTGGACACGCAACTGCAGCACATGCTTGGCTTGCGGCAGCAGGCGCAGGCCCTGCAGGCCCAGCCCAAGCAAAACCACGATGAGGCGCTGCGACGGCTGGAGCTTTCGGTGCGGCAAAAGCTGGGCACCACGGCGCGCACGACGGTAGTGGGCGACCGGGTCAGCGTCACCCTGACCGGGACCCCGCCGGAAGCCCTGGCTCAATGGCTCACGCAGGCCCGGGTGGATGCCCGGGCGTTGCCCGGCGAGGCGCGCCTGACACGCAATGCCGCCGGATTGTGGGAAGGCACCTTGGTGCTGTCCCTGCCCGCACGCTGAAAGCCGGAGCGCGCAAGCCACGTGGCACGTCCCTTCGCACCTTCTCGTCCCAGTGCCGCCTGGACCTGGGCTTTCGTCGGCGCACTGATCGGGCTGATTGCCGCGCTGATCTCTTTCGCGCCGGCCCGATGGCTGGCCAATGCCGTCGGGCAGCGATCGGATGGCCGTGTTCTGCTGGCCGATCCGGTCGGGACGATCTGGAACGGCTCGGCGGACCTGGTGCTGGCCGGCGGCGCCGGCAGCAACGATGCCACGGCCTTGCCGACGCGCCTGGATTGGCGCCTGCGGCCGCGCTGGGACGGAGTCGCGGCCGAGCTGGCGACGCCGTGCTGCATCCAGCAGCCGCTGTCCCTGCGCGTCAAGGCGCGCTGGGGTGGCGCGCACGTGCAAATTGCCGATGGGCAAAGCCAGTGGCCGGCCGGGCTGCTGGCCGGGCTGGGCACGCCTTGGAATACCTTGCAATTCGAGGGCACCCTGGGGATTCAGACGCAGGGGCTTTCAGTAGAATGGGCCGCTGGTCGGCTTGTCGTCGGCGGGCGAGCCGAACTCACGGCGCAACGACTGTCGTCGCGCCTGTCCACCTTGAGGCCCATGGGCAGTTATCGCATCACCCTGATGGGCGGCCAGGTGCCGACCCTGCAACTGGACACGCTGGAGGGCGGCCTGCATTTGAGCGGCAGCGGCCAGTGGGTGGGTTCGCGCCTGCGGTTCACCGGTGTCGCCAGCGCCGCGCCGGACCGCGAGAGCGCACTGTCCAACCTGCTCAACATCATCGGGCGGCGCAATGGCGCGCGCTCCGACATCACCATAGGCTGACATGAAATATCGAGTGGCTGTCCTTTGCCTTGCTGGCGCTTTCGCGGCGGGGCCGCTGGCCGTCTCCCATGCCCAACGGGCCCGCGAGCCGATCACCCTGAACTTCGTCAACGCGGACATCGAGGCCGTCGCGCGCACCATGGCGGCCATCACCGGGCGCAACATCGTCGTGGACCCGCGCGTCAAGGGGACGATCAACCTGAGCACAGACCACCCGGTCGCACCCGGAGCGGCGTACGACCAGTTCCTCGCGACCTTGCGGTTGTCCGGCTTCACGGTGGTCGACTCCGGCGGCCTGCTCAAGGTGGTGCCCGAAGCCGATGCCAAGTTGCAGGGCGGCACGGTATCGGTCGGCCCTCCCGTGGCCGGCAACCAGGTCATGACTCAGATCTTCCGGCTGAACTACGAGCCGGCCGCCAACCTGGTGCCTATCCTCAGGCCCCTGATCAGCCCCAACAACACCATCAACGTCAACCCCGGCAACAACTCGCTGGTGATCACCGACTACGCCGACAACCTGCAACGGCTGGGGCGCATCATTGGCGCGCTCGATGTCTCCAACGCTACTGACGTGGAAGTGATCCCGCTGCGCAATGCGCTGGCGCCGGACATCGCGCCAGTGGTCCAGCGCCTGGTCGACTCCAGTGCCGGCGGCGGTGCCGCGCCCGGCCAGGGCCAGGTCGACAACTCGTTCCGAACCACCGTGATCCCCGAAGCACGCAGCAACACACTGCTGGTGCGAGCGGCCAACGGGGCACGTCTGAACCTGGTCCGCTCCCTGGTGGAAAAGCTGGACCAACCGTCATCGCAGCTTGCAACCGGCAACATCTACGTGGTGTATCTCAAGAACGCCGAAGCCACGCGGCTCGCGGTCACTCTGCGGGCCGCCATGGCCGCCAACACCGGCGGCGCCGGCGGCGGAGGTGGCGGCGGTTCGCCAACGCCACCCACCGGCGCGTCGACCGCGGCCGGCGCCAGTGCCGCGGCCACGACGCCGACCCAGCCCGCGGCGCAACCTTCTACCGGCGGGCAGATCCAGGCGGACCCGGCGACCAACTCGCTCATCATCACCGCGGCCGAACCGCAATACCGGCAGCTGCGCGCGGTGATCGACCGGCTGGACAACCGGCGCGCCCAGGTCTTCGTGGAAAGCCTGGTCGCCGAGGTCAGCGCCAACAAGGCCGCCGAGTTCGGCATCCAGTGGCAGAACATCCTGGGCAACAAGGG
>JAANCK010977294.1_pt1 | contig 10521 bp, 7 predicted proteins | sample 7277841 | NCBI WGS metagenome assembly JAANCK01 (sample SAMN14222788, study PRJNA588281) | permafrost metagenome | isolation source: Arctic cryosol methane SIP | place: Canada:Nunavut | collected 2015-07 | reverse complement strand
CAGGCGCTGCGCGCGCTCGCGCATGATATTGACGCCGAGGTGATGGCGCAGATGCGAATGCTGCTCGGCGCCGCCCAGGCGCTGGCCGAATGCGTAAAAACCGAGGCCGTCGTCTTCCACCGCGAATCGGTACTCGCCACTGGCGAGCTCCATGCTGAGGCGGGCGTGCTTGGCGCCGGAGTGGCGCGCCACGTTCGCGAGCGCTTCCTGCATGATGTGGAATACCTGGCCTTCCTCTTCCACACTCAGATCGATGTCCGTGGTGCGGTTGTCCAGGGTGAGCTCGATGCCGGTGCGGTCGTGGAACCGTGTCCTGAGTTCCCCCAGCGCATGCACCAATCCGAGCGGATCCATGCGATTGCGGAACTGCGACAGGAGTTCGCGCAGGTCGGCATAAGCGCCGTCCAGCGCCTGCTGCACTTCGCCGGCGTGTTTGAGGGCGCGCGGCTGCTCGCTCGCGTCGAGCGCTTCCTGCATCATGGCGAGCCGGATCTTCATGTATGCCATGGTCTGGGCGAGCGAGTCGTGCACTTCGTTGGCGATCAGCTGGCGTTCGCTCATCAGTGTCATGCGCATGTTCTCGCGCAGCAGGCGCGCGTTTTCCAGCGCCATGCCTAGGTGCTCGCTGATCGATCGGAACAGCAGCCCGAGTTCCTCCGGGGTGTCGCGCTTCTCGGCAAAAAACAGCGCGTACGCGCCCAGCACCCGGCCGACATGGCTCAGAGGGACCACCAGGGTGGTGCCGAGCTGGCGGAAATAATCCGAGCCGGTCTGCGCCACGCAGTGCTGCAATTCGAAACTCTGGCGCACGGCGTCGTCACCTACAGCGGCGCCGCAGATGCCGCAGTCCATGGGTACCAGCTGTTCCTGCGCCACCAAATCGGCCGGCAGGCCGTGCGCAGCGACGAGCCGCATGTGGGTGCCGTCGCTGGTCACCACGCGCACCACGCCCGCCTGAGCGCCGGCCAGCCGGATCATGGTCCCGAGAGAGCGCTCGAGCAGCTTCTCGGGGTCGTGCCCCTGGGCGAGCACGCTGGTGAGCTCGGATAGCGCACGCAGGGCCTGCAAATCGGTTTCGTGTGCAGGGCCGCCGGCCTGCGGCAAGCGTATGCCCGGTTCGTTCATGGCGTGCTCCATTGATGCCGGCGGCATTGCCCGCCGGCGCCGTCTCCTCCTCTGGAGAAATACTACCACGGCGGGGGGCGCTCGCCGGCGCAGCGACCGCCTGAAACCGGTTCTCACAAGGGGCGTGCCGACGCGCCCCGTCTTGGTTACAATGGCAGAATTGCGCAGGACCCACCGTTTACAAGGAGAAAGCGACCATGAATTTCGACAAGGATCTGGATGCGCGCGGCCTGAACTGCCCGTTGCCCATATTGCGCGCGAAAAAAGCGCTGACCGACATGCAGAGCGGGCAGGTGCTGCGCATCGTTTCCACCGACGTGGGCTCGGTCAAGGACTTTCAGGCATTCTGCAAGCAGACCGGCAACGAGCTGCTGTCGCAGAACGAAGCCAACAACGAATTTATGTTCTTCCTGAAGCGGAAGTAGGCGGTCCGCATTTCGCGGATTGCGCTGCGCGGCTTGGCTGTGCCGTGCAGCGGTTCATCGAGGGTGATGCAGCGTCCGGCCGGCGAAATCGTCGGGAATCCTGACGAGACGCTGGGCTATTAGGCAAAGCTATTGAGTAATTAGATAATTCGGATGGAATACCGCTGGTGCCTTGGTGCATGATGGTACTAGTAAAAAAAATACCCTAGCGTATACTGGGACACGAACCGGAGGAAATTATGGGTGCCACACCTGACGTTGCACTGATAGAGCAGATCGTCCGCCAGCGGCTGGACGAAATCCTGCCGCAGAAAATCGAGGAAAAGATGGCCGAGATGAAGGCGAACAAGACGCCTTCAATGACCATCATCGCAACCAAGGGAACGCTGGACTGGGCCTATCCGCCTTTCATCCTCGCATCGACCGCAGCCGCCCTCGGCTGGAACGTGTCGATATTCTGTACCTTCTATGGCCTGCAGCTGCTGCGCAAAGACATTTCGGGCCTCAAGATCAGCCCGCTGGGCAATCCCGGCATGCCGATGAAAATGCCCTTCGGTCCGGACTGGTTCAAAGGTATCAACTGGAACATTCCCAATCTGGTGCAGGCCGGCATCCCCGGATTCGAATCCTTCGCCACCACGCTGATGCAGCAAACGATCAAGAACAATGGCGTGGCTGACATTTCCGAATTGCGCTCGCTGTGCCTGGAGGCCGGCGTGAACATGATCGGCTGCCAGATGACGGTCGACCTGTTCGGTTTTACCCACGAAGATTTCATCCCGGAGGTGAAGGAATACTGCGGCGCCGCCTCGTTCCTGCCGATGGCGCAGGAAGCCGACGTCACGCTGTTCATCTAGAAAATACCAATAAGATCCGCGGGGCAGGGAGAGCCTCCGGACCGGTACCAGACTCGTTGTACACGCTCGTTACCACGCTCGTTACGATTATTCCAAGAGAAAGGGGATTGAAATGAAACGCACAGTACTGGCATCCGCGCTAGTGGCGGTGTTTGCGCTACCGTCCATCGCGCTCGCAACAGACGGATATTTTCCGCACGGCTACGGCATGAAAGCCAAGGGCATGGGCGGCGCGTCGATTGCCATGGCGGATGACGCCTTCGGCGGCGCGAACAATCCGGCGAGCATGGTATGGGTCGGCAACCGCTTCGACATCGGGGTGGACCTGTTCAGCCCGAAGCGCAGCATCGAGCGCACCGGCAGCTCGGGCTTCGGCACCGGCATGGACGGCGCGGTTGACAGCGGCAGCAACCTGTTCGCGATTCCGGAGATCGGCTACAGCAAAATGCTGGGCTGGGACATGGCGGTCGGGGTCAGCATCTACGGCAACGGCGGCATGAACACCGATTTCAACGGCGGGCAGATTGCCGGCGGCGGCGTCAACGCCTGCGGCACCGGCGCGGGCCAGTTCAACCAGGCGTCGGGCGAGGCGGGTCCGTATAACCTGCTTTGCGGTTCAGGCAAGCTGGGCATGAACCTGGAGCAGCTGATCATTGCGCCGACCTTCGCCAAGAAGATCAACAAGGACAATTCTCTGGGCATATCGCTGCTGGTCGCGCGCCAGACCTTCAAGGCCGAGGGCCTGAGCGCCTTCTATTCGTACACCACGCCCGGCGGCGTGCTGGGCACGCCATACGCGTCGGGCAACAACCTGACCAACCGCGGCAACGATTCGACCTGGGGCTATGGCCTCAAGCTCGGCTGGATGGGCAAGGTTACGGATACCGTGACCCTGGGCGCCGCCTACACCAGCAAGGTGTCGATGGCCAAGTTCGACAAGTACAAGGACTTGTTCGCAGGACAGGGCTATTTCGACATCCCGGAAAGCTTCAGCCTCGGTATCGCCGTGAAGGCGTCGCCGAAATGGACCATCGCCGCCGATTACGAGCGCATCAGCTACGGCGGCATCAAATCGATCACCAATCCGAGCACCAACGGTGGCCTGACCATCGGCGGTACGCTCGGCTGCGATTCCTGCCGCGGCTTTGGCTGGGACAGCGTCAACGTGTTCAAGCTCGGTGCTGAATACCAATACAACCCGAACCTGATCCTGCGCGCAGGTTACAACCACACCGACAACCCGATCCAGAGCCGCGACGTGACTTTCAACATGCTTGCGCCCGGTGTGGTCAAGGATCACGTGACCGCCGGATTTACCTACAACCTGAACAAGGAATCGGAGCTGACCATGGCCTATATGCATGCGTTCAAGAACTCCGTTTCGGGCCCGAGCCTGTTCAACCAATGGCTGGGCGACAACGCGACCGACAAGATCCAAATGTATGAAAATTCCCTCGGCATCGCTTACAGCATGAAACTGAAGTAAGCGCACCGACCGGAAAACACGCAATAGAAGAAGGGCTGAGGGCCAAACGCCTTCAGCCTTTTTTTTCACATCTCGAAGCGCAAGTTCATTCCTCCTGGAGGGGCATCATGTCCATCATCCGCAAGACCCTGGTCGCCGTAGTGCTGGCGCTGTGCGCCACGCTCGCCCTGGCGCAGGACGCCGTACTGAAACCGTTCGTACTCGCATCGAAGGGGCCGGGGAATCCGGCGCAGACACTCGAGGCCACCAAGGCGGCGCTCACGCAGGCGGGCTTCACCATCGCCGGCAGCTATTCGCCCTACGCGGGCGCGACCATCCTCGGCGTCACCAACGACGAACTGCGCAGCACTGCGGCCAAGTCCGAACGCGGCGGGTTCGGCGCGGCGGTGCGCGTTGCGGTGACTCAGGTCAAAGACCAGGTGCAGGTCTCCTACACCAATCCGCAGTACATGGCCAACGCTTACCGCATGGCGGGGGAACTCAAGGAAACGTCGGCAAAACTGCAGGCCGCGCTCGGCCGGATCGAGGAATTCGGTGCCGCTGGCCTGACTGCCGCGAAGCTGCGCAAGTACCACTACACCTTCGGCATGGAGTACTTCGACGAGCCCAACACCCTGGCCAGCTACCCGAGCTATGAGGAAGCGCTAAAAGCGGTCGAGGCCGGGCTTGCCGCGGGCAAGCAGGGCGTGACCAAGGTGTATCGCGTCGATGTCGCCGGCAAGAAAGAGGCCCTGTTCGGCGTTGCGATGAAGGGCGAGGGCGACAACAAGTACATGGACGACAAGTACATCATGAGCGAGATCGACTTCAAGGATATCAAGTCCACCGCCCACCTGCCTTACGACATCCTGGTCTCCGACAACAAGGTCTACGCGCTGTACGCGCGCTTTCGCATCGCGATCTCCTTTCCCGATCTTTCGATGATGGGCGCGAACAGCTTCATGAACATCATGAAAGCGCCCGAAGCGATGCGCGCGGCGCTGGCGCTGACGGCAGGCGGGAAGGAAGACGCGCGCTGAGCCGGTGGCCGGGGCGCCGGCGAGCTGTCAGGCCGAAACCGGCCTAGCCCAGCTTTGCCAGCTGGGGCTTGAGGTTTTCCAGGGTGGTGGAGAAGGCGGCCAGACGCTCCTTCTCCTGCGCCACCACCTGGGCCGGCGCGCGCGCCACGAAGCCGGCATTGGCGAGCTTGCCCCTGGCCTTGGCAATCTCGCCCTCCAGCCGCGAGACTTCCTTCTGCAGGCGCTCGCGTTCGGCAGCCCGGTCGATTTCGATTTTCAACATCAGGCGGTATTCACCGACCACGGCCACAGGGGCGTCGGCCGCCGGCAAGGCGGCGACCAGGCTTAGTTCCGACAACCTGGCGAGGGCCTTGAGGTAAGGCGACAGAGCCGTCAGCCGGGATGCGTCGCCGGTGGCAAGCAGCGGGATGCGCTGTGCCGGGGATACATTCATCTCGCCGCGCAGGTTGCGGCAGGACCCGACCAGTTCCTTCAACAGCGCGACTTCCGCTTCGGCGGCGGCATCGATGCGCTCGGTCTTGGCCTGTGGATAGGGCGCGAGTAGGATGCTGGGGCCCGCGTGCCCCGCCAGCGGCGCGACGCGCTGCCACAGCTCTTCGGTGATGAACGGGATGACCGGATGCGCCAGGCGCAGCACCGCCTCCAGCACGCGCACCAGGGTGCGGCGCGTGGCGCGCTGCTCGGCCTCGTTGCCGCTCGTCTCGGCTTGGCTCAGCTGTACTTTGGCCAGCTCCAGGTACCAATCGCAATATTCATCCCAGACGAATTCGTACAGGGCGCGCGCGGCCAGGTCGAAGCGGTAATTGTCGAAGCCTTCGCATACCTCCTTCTCGGCGCGCTGCAGGCGGCTCACGATCCAGCGGTCTGCGACCGAGTGCGCCAGCGGCAGGCTCTCGTCCGCGCCGCAGTCCTTGCCCTCGGTGTTCATGAGCACGTAGCGGGTCGCGTTCCACAGTTTGTTGCAGAAATTGCGGTAGCCCTCGCAGCGGCCGAGGTCGAAATTCAGCGTGCGCGCAAAACTCGCGAGCGAGGCGAAGGTGAAGCGCAGCGCATCCGCGCCGAACGAGGGTATGCCGTTCGGGTAATTCTTGCGCACGTATTTTTCGACCTTCTGCCTGTGGCTGGCGAGCATCAGGCCCTGCGTCGACTTTTCCAGCAGCGCGTCGAAGCTGACGCCGTCGATCAGATCCAGCGGGTCGAGCGTATTGCCTTTGGACTTCGACATTTTCTGGCCCTCGGCGTCACGCACCAGGGCATTGATATAGACATGGCGGAACGGCACCTTGCCGGTGAAATGCAGGGTCATCATGACCATGCGCGCGACCCAGAAGAATATGATGTCGAAACCCGTCACCAGGACGGAGGAGGGGAGAAACGCCTCCAGGTCCGGGCTTTCTTCCGGCCAGCCGAGCGAGGTGAAGGGCACCAGCGCCGAGGAGAACCAGGTGTCGAGCACATCCTCGTCGCGCCTGAGCGCGCCGCTGCATCCCTTCGCGGCAGCCAGCGACCTGGCTTCTTCCTCGCTGCGCGCAACGTAAGCGTTGCCCTGCTCGTCGTACCAGCAGGGAATCTGGTGGCCCCACCAGAGCTGGCGCGAGATGCACCAGTCCTGGATGTTTTCCAGCCAATGGTTGTAGGTGGTGGTCCAGTGGTCCGGATAGAACTTCACATCGCCCGCGGCCACCGCCTGCAGGCCGCGCTGCGCCAGGCCCTCCATTTTCACGAACCACTGGTCAGTCAGCATCGGCTCCACGATCACGCCGGTGCGGCCCGAACGCGGCACGCGCAGCTTGTACGGCTTTTCCGAAACCAGGCAGCCCTGCGCGGCAAGGTCCTGCAGAATGCGCGCCCGCGCCTCGAAGCGGTCAAGACCGCGGTAGGCCTGCGGGGCCGCGTCGCTGATCCTGGCGTCCAGGGTGAGCACGCTGATTTGGGCCAGGCCGTGCCGGTGGCCGACCTGATAGTCGTTGAAATCGTGCGCCGGCGTGATCTTGACGCAGCCGGTGCCGAACCCGGGGTCGACATAATCATCGGCGATCACGGGAATGCTGCGGCCGGTCAGGGGCAGCAGCACGCGCTTGCCGATGAGGCCGGTGTAGCGTTCGTCCTTGGGGTTGACCGCGACCGCGGCGTCACCAAGCATGGTTTCGGGGCGCGTGGTGGCAACGACGAGGTTCCCGGCTCCGCCTTCGAACGGATAGCTGATTTCCCAGATCTTGCCGTCTTCCTCCTCGCTGTCGACCTCCAGGTCCGATACCGCGGTGCCCAGCACCGGGTCCCAGTTGACCAAGCGCTTGCCGCGGTAGATCAGGCCTTCCTGGTGCAGGCGCACGAACACCTCGACCACCGCGCGCGACATGCGCTGGTCCATGGTGAAGTAGCCGGCGTGCTGGCCTTCGGTGTCGGCGTAGGTCCAGTTGGCCGAGACCCCGAGACGCCGCATCTGGCGCGTGATGGTCGAGCCCGATTCCTGCTTCCACGCGCGCACGCGCTCGAGGAATTTGTCGCGTCCTAGTTCGAGCCGCGTCTTGCCCTCGGCCTGCAGCTGGCGCTCGACCACGATCTGGGTGGCAATGCCGGCATGATCGGTGCCAACCACCCAGTTGGTGTTGAAGCCGCGCATGCGGTGATAGCGCACCAGCGTGTCCATCAGCGTCTGCTGGAACGCGTGGCCCATGTGCAGGGTGCCGGTGACGTTCGGCGGCGGCAGCTGGATGCAATAGGCCGGCTTGCTGCGATCCGCCGAATGCGCGAAATAGCCGCGCTGCTCCCATTCGGGGTACCAGCGCGCCTCGATGGCGTGCGGCTCAAAACTCTTGGCTAGTTCCATCTCATCTCGGGGGGCAAAGCGCATCGAGCGGCACTTTGCCGGCAAAGCGACCGGCTCGAATGAGCGAAGCGCGAATTATAGCGGATTGATGCTTGCCGGAGGCGCCTGGATGGGATTTTCCGGACGCGAACAAATGCGTTTTGATTCGAGTTTCAGGGGCAGGACATCTGCGATCGCGCCGGGCCGGGTCGCGCCGGAATGCGGGGCGACCCGCCTTGCGCGTTCCCGTCTATTCGCCGTTATTGCGCCGGCGCAGCTCCCGTTCGAGCGCCGTGTGCAGGGCGTCGTCGAGGATTTCCCGCGCGGTGAGCTGCAGCTTGCCGCGCAGCTCGTCGAATACGCCTTCGATCAGCGGTGCGAGGCATTCCCGCAGGCGCTCCTCGATCAGCGCGTCGATCGCCGGCTGAAGTTCGGCCAGCAGGCCGCCGCGTATGCCAGCCGCGAGCGCCTCGATCTGCTCTTCGTCGGGCGGGGCCGTCATGACGTACTCCGTGAGCACGGGCAGATCGCCGCCCCCGGGCGGATAGTCCACGACCTCCTCCAGCACCGGAATCTCCGGATTGCGCAGGGCAGCGGGGCGCCCCGGGTGGTGGCGCGCCATTAGTGCATCGGCCTTGCCGAGCAGATCGTCCGGTTCAGAGCTCATTTCGAAATGCGGCGAAATCGTCCGCGCGGGCTTCCCCGCGGGCGCAGGCCCAATGGCTGGCGCGATCAGTCGGTCTCAATTTCATGTCGCCGCAGGCAGTCAATTTTGTGCCTTGGACAAATCATGGCTGGCGATCTCGTAGCCGCGATCGCGATAGAAGCGAAAGCGCGCTCGCGCCGCCTCGCGGTCGTCTTCATCGCGCCCGACGATTTCTACCAGACGCTGAAAGCGGCTGAACGCGGGCGGCCATTGCGGGTGCAGATTCAGCAACACTTCGTCGTGCGGCGTGTCCTCCGGATCGCTGGTGAGCAGCACCGGCGTCTCGGCGGCGAGCGGGCTGCGCGTGAGGCAATGCGGCAGAAAGCCGGTGGCCTGCCAGGTCCACAGCAGCTTGTCCATTTTCTGCACCCCGGATTCGTCCGGCGCGTAGATGAGCACGCGCAGCTTGCGTTGCACCGCTTTCGCCGACAGGCGGCAGGCCACCTGGAGCTTGTCCTCGGCCTCGAAATAGAAGTCGATGCGCGTCATCTGCGCAATTGGCGAGAATGGCAGTGGCAACGCGCCTGCATATTCCCTCCCGCCATCGCCTAGCGCCCCTTGCCCGCGCGCTTCAGCAGGAAGCTGACCAGCAGCCCGACCGGCCTGCCCGTGGCGCCTTTGTCCTTGCCCGATTTCCAGGCGGTGCCGGCGATGTCCAGGTGCGCCCAGTCGAACTTCTTGGCGTAGCGCGACAGAAAGCAGGCCGCGGTGACGCTGCCCGCGGGCCGCCCGCCGATATTTGCCATGTCGGCAAAATTGCTTTTCAGCTGCTCCTGGTAGTCGTCCCACAGCGGCATGTGCCAGGCGCGGTCGTAGGCGTCGTCGCCCGCGGCAAGCAGCTCGCGCGCCAGCGCTTCCTTGTTGCTGTACAGGCCGCTCGCGACATGCCCCAGGGCGATCACGCAGGCGCCGGTGAGGGTGGCGATATCGACCACGGCATCGGGCTCGAAGCGCTCGGCGTAGGTCAGCGCATCGCACAGGATCAGGCGGCCTTCGGCATCGGTATTGAGCACCTCGATTGTCTGTCCGGACATGCTGGTGACGACGTCCCCCGGCCTGGTTGCGGCCCCGCCCGGCATGTTTTCGCTGGTCGGGATGATGCCGATCACGTTGAGCTTGAGCTTCAGTTCGGCGCAGGCGCGCAGCGCGCCGAGTACGCTGGCGGCGCCGCACATGTCGAATTTCATCTCGTCCATTTCCGGCGCGGGCTTGAGCGATATGCCGCCGGTGTCGAAGGTAATGCCCTTGCCGACCAGCACCAGCGGCTTCGACTTCTTCGGGCCGCCGGCGTAATTGAGCACGATCAGCTTGGGCGGCTGGCGTGAACCCTGCGCGACCGAGAGCAGCGAGCCCATGCCGAGCTTCTCCATGTCCTTGCGCTCCAGGACCTCGACGCCGAGCTTCCATTCGCGCGCCAGTTTTTTCGCCTGATCGGCGAGAAACGACGGCGTGCAGACATTGCCCGGGAGGTTGCCCAGGTCCTTGGCCAGGCTCACGCCCGCGCCGATGGCCTCGCCCTGGTGCAGGCCGCGCGCGGCAGCGCCGGCTTCGCGTGCCGCCGTCAGCAGCTCGATCTGCGCCAGCGGGCGCGCGTCGGTCTTCTTGCTTTTCATCGCGTCGAAGCGGTAGGCGCACTCGGCCGCCACCAGTGCTATCTGGCGCGCCTTCCAGAGCGCGTCGCGCCGGCCGGCGCGGATGTCGGCGAAGCAAAGCGTGAGCGTGCCTGCGCCGGTCTCCTGCGCCGCCTTGACCGCGGCGCGCGCCGCGTCGCGGAATTCGCGCTCGCGCAGGTCTGCCTCCTCGCCCAGTCCGACCAGCAGCACGCGCTCGGCGGCGACGCCCGGCAGCCGGTACAGGATCAGGCTGGAGCCGAGCTTGCCCTCCATGTCGCCGCGGCCGAGGATCTGGCGCAGCGCGCCCTGCGACGCCCGGTCGAGTGCATTCGCAGCGGCGCTGAGTTTGCGGCCCGCGTACACGCCCACCGCGATGCAGGGCGTGGCGCGCATCTCCGGCGCGCCGCGTTTTGTGCTAAATTGCAATGGCAACTCCTTCTGTTCAATCCGATCGACCGACGACGCCCGATTATCCCTGCTT
>JAANCK010511689.1_pt1 | contig 10522 bp, 9 predicted proteins | sample 7277841 | NCBI WGS metagenome assembly JAANCK01 (sample SAMN14222788, study PRJNA588281) | permafrost metagenome | isolation source: Arctic cryosol methane SIP | place: Canada:Nunavut | collected 2015-07 | reverse complement strand
TCATCTCCGCGGCCAGCGCAGTGAGGTGCGCCGCCGACAGCGCGCCGTAACGATCCTGAATGCGGTGCAGGTGCTCGATCAGCAGCTCGCGCCGGCGCGGCGCAGCGCCAAGCAGCGCGCACACTTCGCCCAGCGCCTTCGGATCAGCGATGCGACCCTTGAGCGCGCTGCGCGGATTGATCTGGCGAACAGGGATAACCGAATGCAGATTCATTCAAGCCTTTCCATTGCCGGGAAAAGAGATCCCCATCGAATTGACCCATATCGATGGCTTGACTAGACCATCCTCGCCGATCAAGGAGGTTGCCAAATGAAACGGATCCGCCCAAGCCGTCCGATGTTTCGTTCACAACGAAACATCCGCGCACTTCGATATGCCGGCTAAGCTGGGAAAAGCAAATATGGTGCCAGAGCAGGAACCAAGGAGAGGTGTGTGCGCCGCGCCAAGCGCATGGACCAGGCCACCCGTTCGGCAAGGCGCCGGGCAGCCGGATGCGGCGCTAATTCCGGTTTCTAGAGCTCATTTCAAAACGAGGGGATAGCTCCCCTCGTGCTCCCCTAATTCGGGGCCATTTCGGTAATTCTGAAATGGCCTCTTAGTCAGAGTCTCGCGAGACGCCTTCTGACCAGGCGCAATCTTCGCAAAACTCCAGTCCCGGGCAGCGACCCTGCCTGCGTGCAAGGCATTCGCCGCGCTTCCCGCGGCCGACGCTGAAATGCCCCAGCCAGTTGGCCATGGCGGCGGTACCGAATCGTGGCGCGACCGGAGTGGCCCAGCCTACGAGGCGTTTGAATGTGGTCAGCATGACGTTCCTCCCTTGTTTGGGTGCGAATTCGATTTCCTTCTGTAGCATTTTTACCGCCTTTGGCCGCACATATTCTTGATCTAGATCAGAAAATCCGCTTATCTTTAAGGAGTTGTTTGGACACGCGCGCTCACACCCCCCCTCAAACCCCTTGGAAATCGAGGCAGGGTGAAGCGGGAAATCCGTTTACACACCGGCGTACGCTCAGGGAGGCGGGCCGCGCTCAATAATGCGGCGGGATCTCGTTTCCCGGGGATGCAGCCTCGGGCGGCGCCGTTTCCTGCAGCTGCAGGCGCAGCGCGCGTATGTCCTGCTGCAGCTGGTCTATCTGCTGCTGCTGGCGGTAGACGGTGCGGTTGAGCGCATCGAGCAGGTCTTCGGCGAGGCTGATCTTGGCTTCGAGTTCGTTCAGTCTGGATTCCATCATTCGCCTTGTGTCGACTACTACAGCAGCACCCCGACGGTGGCGCCGGTGAGGCAGGTGGCGAGCGTGCCCGCGACGATGCTCCTGCCGCCCAGCGCGACGATTTCCTCACGCCGCTCCGGCGCCATCGAGCCCAGCCCGCCGATCAGTATGCCCAGGCTGCCGAAATTGGCGAAGCCGCACAGCGCATAGGTCAGCAGCAGGCGGCTGCGCGGACTGAGGGCGGCGTCGCTCGTGCGGGCGAGGTCGATATAGGCCACGAGTTCATTCAGTACGGTTTTGGTCCCCATCAGGGCGCCGGCCGTCTGCGCTTCCGACCAGGGAATGCCCACCAGCCACACCACCGGCGCCATGATCCATCCAAGAATGCCCTGCAGCGTGAGCGCCGCGCCGCCCACCCGCGGCAGCAGGCCGAGCATCAGGTTCGCCAGATGCACCAGCGCCACCATGACCAGCAGCATCGCCACCACGTTGATGAGCAGTTGCACCCCTTCCACGGTGCCCTGGGTCAGCGCGTCCATGCTGCCGCGCGCGGCGCGCGGCGGAACCAGCTCGCCCGCGGTCATCGCGCCCTCGGGCGGCACCATCAGCACGCTCACCACGATGGCCGCCGGCGCACTGACTATGGATGCGATCAGGATGTGTCCCATCGCGTCGGGCACCACCGGGTTGAGGATGCTCGCATACAGCACCATCACAGTGCCGGCGATGCCAGCCATGCCGCAACTCATGGTGATGAACAGCTCGCAGCGGCTCATCTGCGCCAGATACGGCCGCACCAGCAGCGGCGCTTCCACCATGCCGACGAACACGTTTGCCGCCGCGCCCAGACCCACCGCGCCGCCGATGCCCATGGTCTTCTCCAGCAATTTCGAGAACGCCTTGACCACCACCGGCAGGACGCGCCAGTAGAACAGCAGCGAGGACAGCGCGCTCACCACCAGTATCAGCGGCAGCGCGCGAAACGCGAACACGAAGCTCGCCTCGGGATGGGCAATGGCAAACGGCGCCGCCCCGCCGCCCAGGTAGCCGAATACGAATGCGGTGCCGCCCTGGGTCGCCCTCTCGATCGCACTCACCGCGTCATTGAGCGCCATGAAGACGTGCTTGAACAGCGGCACTTTCAGGAACAATCCCGCCAGCAGGAACTGCAGCGCCACCCCTGCAAGGACCGTGCGCCAGGGCGGATTACGCCGCTTTTCGCTCAGCGCCCAGGCGATGAGCAGCAACACGCAGAAACCGAGCAGACTTTGCAGTGCTGGAGCCATCGCGTTTCCCGTCGAGATCGCGTTTGGACTGCTGCGAAGCGCACCCGGCGCGCAGGCTTGCGCGCCCGGCGCCGCGCAATTCTTATCCCTCGTGCAGGTCGAGTTCGGCGCGGAACTCCGTTTCGACGCGCTTGAGCTTGAATCCGGCCTTGCGCGACACGTGCTGCATGGCGACGTTGTCAGACAGGATCGAGGCGACGATGCGCTGCAGTTTTTCGTCGCGCCCGATCTGCACCAGCCGCCGCAGCAGTTCGAGGCCGAACCCGTGGCCCTGCCAGACGTCGCTCACCAGGATCGCGAACTCGGCTTCCGCCGTCTGGTGCACCTTGCTCAGGCGCCCGATCGCGAGGATGCTGCGCTCGCCCGTCTTCGGGTCCTTGCGCTCGACCACCAGCGCCATTTCGCGGTCGTAGTCGATGAAGCACAGCCGCGTCAGGCGCTCGTGCGCGACGCGCTGGTTGTACTGGATGAAATGGAAGTAGCGCATGTACACGCTTTCCTCCGACAGCGTGGTGTGGAACTGCACCATCAGCGGCTCGTCCTCCGGCCGTATCGGACGGATGGTGACCGCCAGGCCGGCCTTCGAGGCCCATTCCGAGGCGTACCGCGCCGGATAGGGGCGGATCGCGAGCTTGGGCAATTGCGCTTCGGCGACCTCGGGTCCGTGCAGCACGATGCGCGCATCGAGCGCGACGATCCCGGCGGCGCCGGGCCCGGCGAGCAGCGGGTTGATGTCGATCTCCTTGATCCAGCGCTGCTCCACCACCAGCTGGCTGAACTGCACCATCACGCGCGCAAGCGCATCCAGGTCCACCGGCTCACGGCCGCGCACGCCGAGCAGGGCCTTGTGGATGATGGTCTGCTCCATCATGCGCCGTGCCAGCGTGGTATTGAGCGGCGGCAGCGACAGTGCGCGGTCGCGGAACACCTCGACCAGCTGTCCGCCCGCGCCGAACAGCAGCACCGGTCCGAATTGCGCGTCGATGCTGCTGCCGACGATCAGCTCGTAGCCCTCGCGCTTCACCATCGGCTGTACCGTTACGCCGAGAAAGCCCTTCTTCCCCCCCGCCGCCAGCGCGCCGGACTTGACAGCGCGCCAGGCGCGCCGCACCGCCTCGGCATCGGCGAGATCGAGCTGCACACCGCCGACATCGGTCTTGTGCGTGATGGTGTGCGAATGCAGTTTGAGCACCACCGGATAGCCGGTCGCATCCGCGCATTGCACCGCCTCGTCTTCGCTCGCCGCGACGCGCGTGGGCACGGTCGGGATGCCGTAGGCTGCGAGTACCTGCTTCGACTCGAACTCCGACAGCAGCGTGCGCCCGCCTGCGCGCGCATCCTCGAGCAGCTTGCGCACGCGTGCGCTCTCCGGCGCGGTTTGCGCCGCCGGTGCGACCAGCGTCGGCGTTTCGTACAGCCCGCGCAGGTTGTAGGCATAGCGCCACATCAGGGTGAAGATGCGCGCCGCGGTGTCGGGATAGCCGAAGGTCGGAATGTTCGCCTCGTTCAGGACCGCTTCGCCGGCGGTCACGTCCTTGCCGCCCATCCAGCTCGCCAGCAAGGGCTTGCCGCGGGTCACCGCGAACGCGGAAAGGCGCCGCGCCGTTTCGGTGGGATCGGTCATCGCCTGCGGTGTGAGCGCGACCAGCAGTCCATCGCTGTTCACATCCTTGGTCGCAATCTCCAGGGCCTGCGCATAGCGCTCCGGATCAGCGTCCCCGAGGATGTCGATCGGATTGCCGTGGCTCCAGTGCGACGGCAGCACCTTGTCCAGCGCGGCTATCGTTTCCGCCGACAACTCCGCCAGTTCGCCGCCCAGCGCGATCAGGGTATCGGTGGCGAGCACGCCCGGGCCGCCGGCATTGGTGACGATGGTGAGGCGGGGTCCCGAGGGGCGCGGCTGCTTCGCCAGCACCTCGGCCATGTAGAACAGATCGGATATCGAATTCACACGCAGCACGCCGCAGCGGCGGAACACCGCGTCGAGCACGTCGTCGCTGCCGGCAAGCGCGCCGGTATGCGAGGCCGCGGCCTTCGCCGCCTGCGCGGTGCGCCCGGCCTTGATCACGATGATCGGCTTGGTCAGCGCGACTTCGCGGGCGGCGGAGATGAACGAACGCGCGTCGCCTATGGACTCCATGTAAATCATGATGCTGTGCGTGTGCGGATCGTCGCCGAGGAAGTTGATCAGGTCGCCCCAGTCGACATCGAGCATCGAACCGACCGATACGCAGGCGGAAAAGCCGACGTTTTCGCGGAAGCTCCAGTCGAGTACCGCGGTCAGCAGCGCGCCGCTCTGGCTGATAAAGCCGACCGAGCCGGGTCGCGCCATGGCGCTCGCAAAAGTCGCGTTCAGGTGCGTCCTGGGGCGCATCACGCCGAGACAATTCGGGCCGATGAGTCGCATCTTGCCGCGCGCGGTCTCGGCGATTCGCCGCTCGAGCTCGACCCCCGCTGCGCCAGCCTCCTTGAATCCGGCCGAGATGATGATGGCACCTTTCACGCCAGCCGCGATGCATTCCTCGATGATGCCAGGCACCGTCGGCGCGGGCGTGACGATCACCGCCAGGTCGACCGTCTCGGGCACGCTGCCTATGCTCGGATAGGCCTTGATTCCCAGGACCTGCTTGTGGCGCGTGTTGACCGGGTAGACCGCGCCGCCGAAGGGATTGCTGACCAGATTCCACAGCACGGTGCGCCCGACCCTGCCCTCTTGTTCGGTCGCGCCGATCACGGCGACGCTCTTGGGCGCGAAGATTGCGCGCAGCGCATCGCGCTCGAAGCCCAGTACGTCGAGGGCGCGATCCGCCACATCGCCCGGCTTCGCCGTGGCGGAGGCGCCGGGCTTGTTCGTTGCCGTGCCCGGCTTGTTTGTTGCCGTGGCCAGCTTGTTTCTTGCCGTGGCCAGCTCGTTCTTCGCGGATTTTGGCTTGGACCTTGTGGATTTCAACTTGCTCTTCGCTTCTTTGTCGTTCACTTTGCGCTCCTGGTCAATGCCCGCGCCCTGGCGCGGGGTAAAGCGCCTCCTTTGTTTCAGGCCTTGCTCGCAGCCACGATGGCCCGGCGCAGCTCGTCGTAGTCGCGCGTCACCGGAAACTGCGGAAATTCCGCCGCCACCTTGTCAGGCGGACAAAACAGAATGCCCGCATGCGCTTCAGCCAGCATGCTGGTGTCGTTATAGGAATCACCCGCCGCAACGGTATGAAAATTGAGTTCCTTGAATGCCTTCACCGACGCGCGCTTCTGATCTTTCATGCGCAGCCGGTAGTCGCGCACGCGCCCGCCCGGCTCGACCACGAGTTCGTGGCAAAACAGCGTCGGATGGCCGAGCGCGCGCATCAGCGGCGCCGCGAACTGGTAATAGGTGTCGGACAGGATCACCACCTGGTATTCGCCGCGCAGCCAGTCGAGGAACGCGCGCGCACCCGCGAGCGGCGCCATGCCGGCAATCACCTTCTGGATGTCCGGCAGGCCGAGCCCGCGCGCTGCGAGTATCTCGATGCGCCCGCGCATGAGCTTGCCGTAGTCCGGCTCGTCGCGCGTCGTTCGCGCCAGTTCCGGGATGCCGGTGCGCGCGGAGAATTCGATCCAGATCTCGGGTATCAGCACGCCTTCCAAATCAAGACAGACGATCTGCAACGGAGGCTCCAGGAAGTGTGATGGTCAGAGTAGGCAGGATGGCGCGGATCGGGAGAAGGCTCCCGCAGGTTCAATTGTAATCCAGGCAGGGCCCGGGGCCCAAGTTTCCCGCCAGCGTGTTGCCCGCCGCCCCGGGCGCCGCCTCAGCTCGTCAGGCGCCGGTACACGTCCGCGGTCTTCAGGGGCAGCTGGCCGGCGTCGTCGATCAGCACCCAGCTCGCCGGGCCGTACATGTGCGGCAGGTAATCGCGCGCCTCCTCGTCGATGGTCACGCAGAACGGATGGATGCCCGAGCGGCGCGCCTCGATCAGCGCCTGGCGCGTGTCTTCGATGCCGTAGTCGCCGCGGTAGCCGTCGTGGAAATCGTCGGGTTTGCCGTCGGACAGCGTGAACAGGATGCGTGTCTTCGCCTCGACTGCGTTGAGGATGCCTGTGAGATGCCGGATCGCCACGCCCATGCGCGTGTAGTCGCGCGGCTCGACGCCGGCAATGCGGGCGCGCACCGCATCACCGTAGGGCTCGTCGAAAGTCTTGATGCGATAAATGTCGCAGCGCTTGCGCGTCCAGCCGGAGAAACCGTAGATGGCGTAGCGGTCGCCCAGCGCCTCGAGCGCCTCGCACAGGAGCACCAGCGCCTCGCGTTCGCAGGCGTTGATCCAGCCCTTGGTCGAACCGCTCATGTCGACCATGAACATGGCGGCGATGTTGCGCTCGCTGCGCCGGCGCTGCACGAACAGGCGCTCCGAGGGCTCGACGCCGCTTGCGCGGTCGGCGTAAGCCTCCACCGCGGCGTCGAAGTCGATGTCCTCGCCCTCGTGTTGGCGCCGCGCGAGCCTGTCCTCGCCGCGCAGCGCCTCGAAGCGGCGGCGCAGCTGCGCGATCTGCCCGGCGTAGCGCGCGCGCACTCCGGCGACGAAGCGCGCGTCGCCCGGCACTACGTCGGACTCGAACAGCACGCACCAGCCCTTGCGATAGTCGCGCCGGCGGAAATCCCATTCGTCATACAGCCTGCCGCCCGCGGCGCTCGATTCGGCGAGATCTCCCGCGCCATGGGTTTCGGCCGCGTCGGCGGCCGCGTAGGCGCCGGGGCCGGAAGCGAGCAGATATTCCTCCGGGATCTCGCCGAAATCCTGGATGATCGACCGCATCAGCTTTGCGACCTCCTCGGGCGGCGCAACCGCCTCGCCGTCGATCTGCAGCTCGAACTCCAGGGTTTCGAAGGACGCTTCCACATCCAGTTCGGGGTCGCCCGCCGCGGAATCGCCCCGCTCCGCCTGCGCGGCCAGGCGCAACTGTTCGAGTTCCGCATACAGCGCGCGCCGCTCCCTCGCAATGCGCTCGCCGCGCACCTCGGCCGCGCGCCCCGGATGCAGGCTGCCCATATAGGGGAAGGGCTCGGGCAGCGCAAGGGCGTAGTGCTCGCGCAGCAGCAGGACGCTGTCCGCGACCGAAGCGTCGGCGCGCGACAGGCGCGCGCAAGACGCGGCGAGCATCGGCGAATGCGCCGGACGGAGCCCGGAGAGCAACACGGCAAGGCCCGGAAAGGCCCGTCCAGCCTGGCTCTCCAGCCGGATCGCCTCGAGAAGATTGAGCCACGCCAGCGCGCGCCCGGGCAGCGCGTACCCCGCAAGTACGGGCGCGAGATCGAGATTGAAGCTGCCATAACGCGACTGCGCCCAATGGTGCACGGCGATCGCCTTGTACAAATTGAAGTTCTGCGCGCGCACCGGGTAGCGCGCGATGCGCTCGGGCAGGAAAATGGTTTCCGTGTCGGTCCAGGTGTCATCCGCCGCCTCGAGCGACAGCCGGCGCCCGGCGAGGCCGAGCAGAAACAGTTCGAGCACGCGCGTCACCTCGGTGAGCGCGACACCCTCCCCCGCGGCGTCGCTCGCACGTTTGAAGCCGGCCAGGTCTTTCAGCGCGGCGCAGGCCGGGTACAAGCCCTCCTTGTCGTAGGCGTCCAGCGCGCGCAGCAGCCATTTCTCCGTTCCGGACTGGCCGAACAGCGCCAGGGCCTGCGGCGCCTGCGCGGTGAACTGGTAACCCAGTTCAGCCGCGTTCTGCGCAGCGACCTCGGCCCAGGCGAGCACGAATTCCTGCTGCGCGCGCGACAGCGGCGCGACCCCCGCGGCCACCGCCGCAGCACTGCGCCGCGAAGACAGCGCCGCGCAGAGGACGTCGTCGAGCTTTTCCTCGAGCTCCAGTTGGGACAGCGGCGTGAGTTTGGTCAACGTGAGCGCCTAAGCATGCAGCGATCGCGGCGCGCTTCTAGAACACTGCGGAGGCTAGCTCATCGATCGCGGCGAGCATTTCGGGATCGTCGCTAAGCGCTAGCGAGATCGCCGCCGCGCAGGCCGCGCGCGGCGCCACGCCGCGCTGCATCAGCTGCGCCGCATGCACCAGCAGGCGCGTGCTCGCGCCTTCGTCCAGCCCGCTGCCTTTCAGGTTGCGCGTCATCGCGGCGAACTTCACCAGGCGCTCGGCGGTGGCCGCGTCGATGCCGGTCTCGGTGACGACGATGCGCGCCTCCAGGTCCGCGCGCGGGTAGTCGAATTCGATCGCGACGAAGCGCTGGCGCGTCGAATGCTTCAACTCCTTGAGCACACTCTGGTAGCCCGGATTGTAGGACAGCACCAGCATGAACTCCGCCGGCGCGCGCAGCAGCTCGCCGCGCTTGTCCATGGGCAGGATGCGGCGGTTGTCGGCGAGCGGATGGATCACCACGGTGGTGTCCTTGCGCGCTTCCACGATCTCGTCCAGGTAACAGATGCTGCCCGAGCGCACGGCGCGCGCAAGCGGTCCGTCCACCCACACGGTTTCACTGTCCACGATCAGGTAGCGCCCGACCAGGTCGGAGGCGGTGAGGTCATCGTGGCAGGAGACGGTCACCAGCGGCCGCGCCAGGCGCCAGGCCATGTGCTCGACGAAGCGCGTCTTGCCGCAGCCGGTGGGCCCTTTCAGCAGCACCGGCACCCGGCTCGCCCAGGCGGCTTCGAACAGCGCCACCTCCCCGCCCACCGGCTCGTAGTAGGGCTCGGTTTCGATGCGGTCGAGGTCGGCGTCCAGCCGCCGGGCGTCGTGCAGGCCGTTCATTTCAGTTCGCACGCACGACGGCCTTGCCGGCCATCCGATTTTCCGCGCGCATCGAGCGTCGGCAGCCGGCGGATCTTCGCGCCTGCCTGCGCCTCCGCCAAGCGAAGTTCGCACAGCTTCTGCAAGTTCAGCCAGCATTCCGCGCCGGTCCCGGAGAAATGCACGAAGAACAGTGCGAAAACCCAGATGGGTGTGTGAGAAAGAATCTGAACCATCAATATCTTCTCCTGGCTTCTGCTGCCGGTGGAAAGGTCTAACGCAATATCAAGCACCGAAATGCGGAATGACCCGGCGTTCCGACAGCCCAGTGCAGTCAGCCCCCCCTCAAAAAGCGGACGCTCAGTTCTTGGTCGACGGTTGAGCTTATTCCGGGGAATTGCAGACCGCTACTGGAGGGCGCGGTCAAAAAACTGATTCAGCTCGGTCGCTAGCTGCTTCTGAAATGCGCCTCGGTCAAAGCCCGCTGGGTTGGCACCAACATCACCATCCGGTGATGGAATGGGCATGCTCGGAGTGTCCATGAAAGCGTAATGGCCGGCGTTTTGAATCGCGTGGTAGTCTGCCTTGACGGCGTTCTGCCGCACCCATTCGGCGTGGTAACGGGGTACCAGATAGGTGTCCTTGTCGCCGGCATAGATGGTCGTCGGAATACTGATTGCCGCAAGCGACTGTGCACTGAACACCACACCCATTGGCGCCAGTGCTGCCACGGCGCGCACGCGCGAATCGCGCATTCCTTCGAACGATACCTTTTCGGCCCCGCCATTCGTAACCCGCCGCCCCATCGAGCAGAAAATGGGGTCATCGCTGTCCGTTTTGCAATGACCGACGATGCGCGTGAGGTCAGGGACGCCGCCGGCGAGCGCCAGTACCGTGTAGCCACCGGCTGAGTGACCCACCGCGCCGACGCGCGGGCCATGAGCATCGACGGAAATGCGCGGCTTCCATTCAGGATCACTCAAAATCGCATCAATCACCCGTGACGCCTGCCGGGGACGCTCGCTAAAGTAATAGCCCCCCCCCACGCTAAACAGCGACTGGTCTTGCCAATTATCACCCGGGTGCTTAATGGCAGCTACCAGATAGCCATTTTTTGCCAGCGCCTCGGCAAGGACGGTGTGGTTTAGCTCCGCACCGGCGGTGCCATGACTCAGCACTATCAAGCCTTTGACCAATGCATCCGGCTTGCCGTTGATGGCGACCGTCGGCGTGAAAGGCACCATCGGGATGGACCTGGCGCTGTCTTGCGTGGGATAGAAAAGAACAACATGAATTGGTTTTTGGCTGCTGTT
>JAANCK011086732.1_pt1 | contig 10530 bp, 10 predicted proteins | sample 7277841 | NCBI WGS metagenome assembly JAANCK01 (sample SAMN14222788, study PRJNA588281) | permafrost metagenome | isolation source: Arctic cryosol methane SIP | place: Canada:Nunavut | collected 2015-07 | reverse complement strand
GAGACGTAGCGCTCGCTGGGCTTGGCGTACGGAACCTCGACCACCTTGATGCCCTTCGACTCGAGGTAGCTCAAGGTCATGTCGTCCACGCTGCCGAAGCCCAGGGTCGCGACCTTGAGGGTCTTGGGCTTGGCGCGCGCCTCCTTCTCGAACTGCGCCCAGTCCTTGATGCGGCCGTTCTCGGCCACGAACAGGAACGAGGGCACCTTCATCATCACGGCGATGGGCTGCAGGTCGTCGATCTTCCAGCGCGGCGACGGACCCGCCAGCAGCGCGTTGGTGTCCGCGATGTACACCGCCATCGCGTATCCGTCCGCCTGCCCCGAGAGCAGCTTCGTCATGCCGGTCGCACCCGTGGCGCCCGGGACGTTCACCACGGGGAACGAGGTCTTGAGCATCGGCTCGGTGATCTTCGCGGTGAGGCGCGCGAGCTGGTCGGCGCCGCCGCCAGGGCCCCAGGGCACGATGATGTCGACCGGCCGGGAAGGATATTTGTCCTGGGCGGAAGCGGCCAGCGGGCAAATTGCCAGTCCGGCGGCTAGCGTCGCCTTCAGCAGCAGCGTCATGGTCTTCATTTAGCGCACTCCTCCTGGGGAATCGATCAGACGTAGGCCTTGTACTTCTCGAGCAGCCTCACGGGCTTCTTCAGCGCGTCGCGCCGGAAGGGATCTCCCAGCTCGCGCGTGCACATCATCTCGAGGATCGTGGTCTTGCCTTCCTGCTGCGCCTTGCACGCGTCGCGCAGCGCCGGGCCCACGTCGGAGAGCCGGTCGACCGTGACGCCCTCGGCGCCCATGGAGCGCGCGATGCCGGCGAAGCTCGGGTTCTCCAGGTTCACCCCGAGGAAGCGGTTGTTGTAGAAGTCGACGTGGTTCTTCTTCTCCGCGCCCCACTGCTGGTTGTTGAACACTACCGCGGTCACCGGAATCTTCTCGCGCACGCAGGTGAGGATCTCGCCGAAGCTCATGCACCAGGCCCCGTCGCCCACGTACGCGACCGCGCTCCTCGCAGGCGCGGCCACCTTGCAGCCGATCATGGTGGGGAAGGCGTAGCCGCAATTGCCGAACATCATCGCGCCGAACATGCTGCGCGGGTGCTCGAACTTGAGGTAGCTGTTGGCGACCTGGCAGATGTTGCCGATGTCCGTGGACACCATCGCGTCGGCGGGCATCGCCTTTTCCAGCTCCCGCAGCATCTGGCGCGGGTGCATGTACTTCGAGTCCTTCGCGACTTCCAGGCTCCAGGGGTCCTTCTCTTGGTTCCACTGCGCGAGCTCACGGTCCCAGGCCGCCTTCGCCTCGCGCACCTGGCCCATGCGCTCCTCGCGGTTGGCCGCGGAGGCGAGCGTGCGTGCCTCGAGGCGGGCCCGCAGCGCGCGCGCCGCGGCGGCCGGATCGCCGCAGACCACGACGCTGGTCGCCTTCACCAGGCCCAGGACCCTCGGGTCGGCGTCCACCTGGATCAGCTTCGCGGCATGGGGCCAGTAGTCGATGCCGTATTGCGGCAGCACGCCGAACGGGCCCAGCCGCGAGCCCAGCGCGAGGACCACATCGGCCCGGGAGATGAGCTTCATCGCCGCCTGGGACCCGTGGTAGCCCAGGGGGCCGCAGGCGAGCGCGTGGCTCGAAGGGAAGGAGTCGTTGTGCAGGTAGCTGCTGCATACCGGGGCGCCGAGCGCCTCGGCGAGCGCCACCGCATCGGGCACGCCGCCGGCCATGACCACGCCGCCGCCGGAGATGATCACGGGGAATTTCGCCTGCGCGAGGAGATCGGCGGCCGCGTCGAGGCTGTGCTCGCCGCCCGCTCCGCGCTCGATGCGCAGCGCCTGGGGAACCTCGCACTCGATCTCGCCGTAGAAGAAATCCCGCGGGATGTTGAGCTGCGTGGGACCCATCTCGAGCAGCGCGCGGTCGAACGCCCGCCCGGTGAGCTCCGCCATGCGCGCGGCGTTGTTCACGTGCGCCTGGTACTTGGTGATCTTCTGGAAGATGGCGAGCTGCTCGGTCTCCTGGAAGCCGCCCAGGCCCATGCTCATCGTCCCCGCCTCGGGCGTGATCGCCACCACCGGCGAGTGCGCCCAGTAGGCCGCCGCGATGGCGGTGACGAAATTGGTGATGCCGGGGCCGTTCTGGCCGATGCACACGCCGTGCCTTCCCGTGACGCGGGAAAAGCCGTCGGCCATGTGCGCCGAGCCCTGCTCGTGCACCGTGGGCACGAAGCGGATTCCTGCGGCCGGGAAAAGGTCGAGGGCGTCCATGTAGTCCGAGCCCACGATGCCGAAGACGTGCGTCACGCCCTGGGCCACGAGGGTCTCGACGAACGCCTCCGAAGGGGTCATCCGGACTTTGCCGGCGACCACCATGCGCTTCACATCCGAGACGTTGGTCATGGCGCGTTGCTCCGAGGGGAAGGTCCGACGCAGTGTCCCACAAGCCCGCGGCCGCGCGCAACGCCTGAAGGAGATTTCTAGAATATTTCGTTCCAGATTTCGATAGAATGCATCGATGCCGCGCAAGGAAGACAAGATCCCCGCGACGCTGCGCGCCTTCGCCGTGGTGGAAGCGCTGGCACGGGCCGAGCGCCCCGTGTCCCTCGCCGAATTGGCCGAGAGCACGGGATTGCCCAAGCCCACCGTCTACCGCATGCTCGCGATGCTCGAGGCGGCCGGCCTCGCGATGCCGGAGCCGGGATTGCGGCGCTTCGCCCCGGGACCGCGCCTCACGGGACTCGCGCGCGACGTGATGCTGAGCGGCAACTTCCGCGCCGCGCGCCACGCGGTCCTCGACCGCCTCGTATCCGAGGTGGGCGAGACCTGCAATTTCACGATGCTCGACGGCGCCTCGGTGATGTACCTCGACCGCGTGGAGGCGGCGTGGCCTTTGCGCATGAACCTCACCGCCGGCTCCCGCGTTCCGCTGCACTGCACGGCGAGCGGCAAGCTCCTGCTCGCGATGCTGCCCGCGACCGCGCGCCAGCGCCTCCTGCCGCAGCTCGCCCTCGCCCCCTTCACCGAGCGCACCATCACGGATCGCAAGCGCCTCGAGCGCGAGCTCGCCCGCATCCGGGCCCGCAAGTATGCGACCGACGACGAGGAGTACCACGCGGGACTCGTGTGCGTGGCGGTGCCGGTGCACGACGAGCGCCGGCGCGCGTGCGCGGCGATCGCGGTCCATGCGCCGCGCTCCCGCATGCCCCTCGAGCGCGCCCTCGAGCACCTGCCGAGCCTGCGGCGCGCCGCCGAGGCGATGTCGGCCACTTTCGATTGAGCGGCGCCGTGCGCGCCGAGGAGGAATCCGGATGAGCGAGGAAGACGGGAAGATCGAGATCCATCGCGGCCTGAAGGGCGTGTACTTCGAGCGCTCCCGGGTCTGCTTCATCGACGGGCGCGCCGGAGAGCTTCGGTACCGCGGCTATTCGATCCACGACCTCGCCGAGCGCTCGAGCTTCGAGGAAGCGTGCTACCTCCTGCTCAAGGGCGAGCTGCCGCGGGGCGAGGAGCTCGAGCGCTTCGACGCGGAGCTCAAGGCCGCGCGCGTGCTTCCTTCCGCGGTGCTCGACGTGATCGGCTCGATGCGCCAGGGGCACCCCATGGACGTGCTGCGCACCGCGGTCTCCGCCCTCGCCGCGTTCGATCCCGACACCGCCGACAACTCGCCCGCGGCCACCCTGCGCAAGGGCGTGAGGCTCACCTCCCAGGTGCCGATGATCGTCGCCGCCCACGAGCACCTGAGGCACGGCAGGGCGCCGGTGCCGCCCGATCCGGGCCTCGGGCACGCGGCCAATTTCCTGCACATGCTCAAGGGATCTGCGCCGACGGCCGATGCCGCGAAGCTCATGGACACTGACATGATCCTGCACGCCGAGCACGGCTCGAACGCTTCCGCGTTCGCCGCGCGGGTGGTGGCGGGCACCGACGCCAATCTGCACGCGGCGATGACGGCCGCCGTGGCCGCGCTGTCGGGACCGGCCCATGGCGGCGCCGCGGAGAACGTGATGCGCATGGCCCAGGAGGTCGGCGATCCGGCGAACGCCGCCGAGTACGTGAGACGCAAGCGCGCCAACCGCGAGGCGGTGATGGGCTTCGGGCACCGCGTCTACCGGGCCGAGGATCCGCGCGCGCGCCACATGCGCGAGGGCGTCCTGCGCCTGTCGCGGGAAATGGGCCAGCCGAAGTGGTACCTGATCCTCGAGGCCCTGGTGGAAGCGATGAAGCCCTACGCGCGCCACGGCGTGAACGTGAACGTGGATTTCTACGCCGGGGTCGTTTACTACCTGCACGGGATTCCCGAGGACCTGTTCGTGCCGATCTTCGCCATCGGACGCGTGCCCGGGTGGACCGTGCAGGTGCTGGAGCAGCTGGAGAACAACATCCTGATCCGGCCGCTCACCCTCTACAACGGCCCCGAGCCGCGGCCCTACGTCCCGATCGGGGAACGCTAGGGCGGCCTGCGGGAACTAGGACTGCGCCAGCAGGACGCAGGCCGTCGCGACGATGTCGTCCACGACGGCGCCCCGCGAGAGATCGCTCACCGGCCGCGCGAAGCCCTGCAGCACGGGGCCGACCGCCCGGGCCCCGCAGGCGTGCTGTGTGAGCTTGTAGCCGATGTTGCCCGCGTCCAGGTCGGGGAAGACCAGCACGTTCGCGCGTCCGGCGACGTCGCTTGGGTGCCGCACTTTCTTCGCGGCTATGTGGGGCACCAGGGCCGCGTCGGCCTGCAGCTCGCCGTCGATCATGAGCTGCGGGTCGCGTTCGCGCGCGATGGCGAGCGCCCGCGTGACCTTTTCCACGCGGGGATGCTGCGCGCTGCCGTGGGTGGAAAACGACAGCATCGCCACCCGCGGCTCCTCGCCTACCAGATGGCGGAAGCTGCGGGCCGACGCGAGCGCGATGTCCGCGAGCGCCTCGGGATCGGGATCGACGTTGACCGCGCAGTCCGCGTACACGAGCACCCTCTCGCCCGCTTCCCCCAGGCGCGGCAGGATCATCACGAAGAAGCTGGAGGGCGTGCGGATGCCTTCGGCGAGGCCCACGGTCATCATGCCCGCCTCGATCACGCGGGCCGTGGCGCTCGCGGCACCGGCCAGCATCGCCTCGGCGTCGCCCGAGCGCACCATCATGCCGGCGTGGAACAAGGGCTTGCCCACCAGGCGCCGCGCGATCTTCGGATTCGCGGCGGGGCGGCCCTTGGCATAGAGCTCGGCATAGCGCGCAAGGCTCGCGCTGCGCTCCGGGTCGATCACCTCGATGCCTTCCAGCGCCACGCCGGCGCGTTCGGCCGCGGCGCCCACATCGGCATCGGCGCCCAGAAGCACGGGAATGGCGAGGCCCTCGTCGCGCAGCCGGCGCGCCGCCGCGACGATGCGCTCGTCGTCCCCTTCGGGCATCACCAGGCGCCCCGGCGCGCGCTTCGCGCGCGTCTTCCAGCGCTCGAGGATATTCATTGGGATTGCGGTCGTTGGCCGAATTGGCTATTTTCCACGAACACCATGGACCATGCGACATACGATTTCATCGTGGCGGGCGCGGGCTCCGCGGGCTGCGTCCTCGCCCATCGGCTGAGCGAGGGCGGCCGGCACAGCGTGCTGCTCCTGGAAGCGGGGCCCGAGGATCGCTCCCTCTGGATCCACCTGCCGATCGGCTACGCCAAGACCATGTTCCACCCGGTCTACAACTGGGGCTTCTACACCGAGCCCGATCCGGAGATGAACGGCCGCAAGATCTACTGGCCCCGAGGGCGCGGACTGGGCGGCTCCAGCTCGATCAACGGGCTCATCTACATTCGCGGCCAGCGGGAGGATTACGAGCGCTGGGAGCGCCTCGGCAACCGGGGCTGGGGATGGAAGGACGTGCTGCCGTACTTCATCCGCTCGGAGCACAACACCCGGGGCGCCAATGCCTGGCACGGAGCGGACGGGCCGCTCTGGTGCTCCGACATCGGCCAGCGCCACGAGCTGATGGACGCGATCATCGGCGCCGCGAACGAGTTGGGGATCCCGGGCAATCCCGATTTCAACGGGCCCACCCAGGAAGGCGTGGGCTACTACCAGCTCTTCACCCGGCACGGATGGCGCTCGAGCGCGGCCACGGCTTACCTGCACCCGGCGAGAAAGCGCGCGAACCTGAGGGTCGAGACCGGCGCGATGGTGAGCCGGGTGCTCTTCGAGGGACAGCGCGCGACGGGCGTGCGCTACGAGCAGCGGGGACGCACGATCGAGGCGCGGGCGGGACGCGAGGTGATCGTCGCGGCCGGAGCAATCCAGAGCCCGCAGCTGCTGCAGCTCTCGGGGATCGGCGAGCCCTCGTTGCTCTCCTCCCTGGGCATCCCCGTCGTGAGCGCGCTCCCGGGCGTCGGCGCGAACCTGAGCGACCACCTGCAGCTGCGCGTGCTGTACAAGGTCGCGAAGCCCATCACCACCAACGACGAGCTGCGCACGCCGTGGGGCCGCGCACGGATCGGCCTGCAGTGGCTGCTCTCGCGCCGGGGTCCGCTCGCGCGGGGCATCAACGTGGGCGGAATGTTCGCCCGCGTGCTGCCCGAGTCCACGACACCCGACGTGCAGTTCCATTTCGCCACCCTCTCGGCGGACCTGGCGGGCGGCAAGCCCCATCCGTGGTCCGGATGCACGTTCTCGGTGTGCCAATTGCGTCCCGCATCCCGCGGCTCGGTCGCGATCCGCTCGCGCGACGCAAGGGATCCGCCCGCGATCCGGGCGAATTACCTTACCGAGGAAGCCGACCGCCGATGCATGGTGGAAGCCCTCAAGCTCACGCGCCGCCTCGCGGCCGCGCCTGCGCTCTCACCCTACCTCGCGCAGGAGTTCCGCCCGGGCGACGGGGTGCGGACCGACGACGAGCTGCTCGCGTTCGCGCGCGAATTCGGCGCGACGATCTTCCATCCCTCCGGCACCTGCAGGATGGGCTCGGACTCGATGTCCGTGGTCGACGAGCGGCTGCGCGTGCGCGGCATGTCCGCCCTGCGGGTCGTGGATTGCTCCATCATGCCGGAGCTGGTCTCGGGCAACACCAACGCCCCGGTGGTCATGATCGCCGAGAAAGCATCGGACATGATCCTGCAGGACGCGCGATAGGTTCCCTCACCGGCGCTGGAGGTCCATCTTTTCCACCATCGTGTTCCAGAGCGCCGAGCCCACCAGGTTCGAGCCGCCGTCCACGCACAGCACCACGCCGGTGATGTAGGAGGCGAGCGGAGAGGCGAGGAACACCGCGGCCTGCCCGATGTCGTCCACGGTGCCGTAGCGTCCCAGCGGGATGACCGCCTTCTTGCCCTTCTCCATCTCGGGCGAGGACAGGCGGCGCATGCCCTCGGTAGCCTCGATGGGTCCGGGCACGATGCTGTGGGTGCGGATGCCGTGCCGGCCCCATTCGATGGCGAGGTTCTTCATCATGATGTCGATGCCCGCCTTGGCCGCGGCGACGTGGACCTGGTAGGCCATGGGAACGAACGCCTGGCCCGCGGAGATGAAGATGATGCAGCCGCGGGTCTCCTTCAGCTGCTCGAAGGCGGCGCGGGAGGCGTGGAAGGATCCCAGCAGGTCGATGTCGACCACGGTCTTGAAGCCGTTGGGGCTCAAGCCTTCCGCGGGGCAGAGGAAATTGCCCGCCGCGCCGCAGACCAGCACGTCGATGGGTCCCACCTCGCTTCGCGTGCGCGCGAAGGCCGCCTGCACCGCCGCGTAGTCGCGCACGTCCGCGGCCACCGCGAGCACCTTGCCGCCCGCGTGGGCGCTGAGGGCGCGCAGCTCCACGGCCGCGGCGTCGGGCTTGTCCTGGGTGCGGCCGCAGATCGCGAGATTCGCCCCGAGCGCGGCGAAGTTGCGCGCCACGCCCAGGTTGATGCCGCTGCCGCCGCCGGTCACGAAGACGGTCCGGTCCTTGAACAGTTTCGTGGGCAGGTGTTCCTGCACGATCATGGTCGATGCTCCCCGGAGGTCCGCTGCGGAAGGATCGCCAAGGATACCCATGTACGGGCTCGCGCCGCCCATGGGACAGCCGTTGCAAGGGGACTCGCGCCCGGGCCAGGGTGGAAGCGCCCCTCTCGCGGCGGAAAGAAAAAGGTCCCGCCCGGTAACGGGCGGGACCCAACCCTGAAGCGCGTCACGACCACGCAAGCGCGCTAATGAATGTTAATCGGAAGGCCGCCCCGAGGCAACCCCCGGGAGCGTCGGCGCACGCCTACTTGCGCGCCTTCCCGCCGCCCTTCTTCGCCGACCGGGCTGGCGCCTTTTCCTCGGGCCGGTAGTCGCCGATGATCCCCTTGACGGGACAGAACGTGAAGGCGGGACACTTCCGGCATCCCACCGCGATGGCTATCGGGCAGAGCTTCATGGGGGCTCCTCTCATTTCGATGGAACGCGAACGCGGCGAGCGCCCTTCGTGCCTATCGCGGTCAATGCGGCGATCCGCGGTCAGGGGCCGCAAGCGAGACTACCTTGCAGACCGTCGGCGGACAGGCGTAGCGATAGTACGTGTTGTTGAGATAGACCGACACATCGTCGATCTCCTCGTCGCCCCAGTGAAGGCCGAGGTTGTCGTTCCAGCGGTTCACCCAGCCGCGCACGTCGTTGAAATCCTTCGCCACGCGCTTCGCGCGACCGTGGACGCTCGTGGTGTGACACTCACCGCAGCGCGATTCGTACAGGGCCGCCCCGCGCTCGGCGTCGGCGCCGAAGGCCCCGCGGGCGAGCAGCAGGATCGCGAGTGCGGCGATGACGACCACGACGGCGAGCACCCAATGGCGACGCAACATGACGGCTCCACGAACGGACGGCTTGTCCCATTGTCCGGCGCCCGGCGCAAGGAAGCGTGACGTGGATCAAACCCGCCGGCTGTCCCGCCGCCCCCGGCGACGGCGGGATTTCGGCTAACGCGCGCGCCGGAAGTGCTCCAGCGCCTTGGCGTGGTCGAGGACGGCGCGCACCGCGTCGGCCGCGCCCAGGAGGGAGGGGTATCGCCCGAGATGCCACAGGCAGAGTGCCGCGCCGTAAACCAGGCTGTCGCGGGTGGCGCCCGGCTCCCCGGCGAGGGCCGCGAGCCCCGCCTCGGCGGCGGATCTCGCCACGGCGGCGGTGTCGAGCGGCGCGACGGGAGCGCCCTCTTCCTTCGCCTCGACGTCGGCCGCGCCGGGAATGCGCGGCGCGCGCACCGCCTGCACGATGCCCAGCTCCGTCGGCCTGAATTCCGTGGCCGACTCCTCGCCGCCGTCGTGGTACTGGAAGACCTTGCCCATGTGGGTGAGCGACGGGATCACGCCGCCCTCCACACCGCGCACGATGAGCGCCGAATCGAAGCCCGCATGGCGCGCGAGCATCGCGTAGATGCGCGGATAGGGCTTGTGCACGTAGCCCGTGACCAGGTGGCTCTTGCGGCGGCCGCGCACCGGCCCGGACAGCACCTCGACCGTGGTGATGGACGGCCGCTTGACGATGAGCGTGCGCAGTCGCGTAAGGCCGTGCAGCTTCGGGCACGACGCCTCCTGGTCGACGTAGGCCCAGCCGACGTCCGGCTCGCCCACGCGGACGGCGGCGGCGGCGGGATCCAGGTCCACGGGGACCCCGGCGGCGCGCAGCACCTGGCGATGGGTCACGCCATACTTGGGCCCCATGCTTTCCACGCCGTGGGAGACCGCGGCGACGCCGCAGGCGGCCAGCACCGGCGGCAGGAACGGCGAGGCCGGCAGCGTGCGGTTGAAGCCGTCGTAGGGATCGGCGATGTCCAGCACCTCGTCCACCGGCGCGGTGGCGAACCGGGTCGCCTCGCGGATGGCCTCGAGCACGCCGCGGTTCTCGTCGTCGGTCTCGCGCTTCATCCGCAGCGCGATCAGGAACACCCCGGCCTGCACGGGATCGACGCGGCCGTCGAGGACCAGGCGCATGCCTTCGCGCGCCTCCTCCCGCGAAATGTCCTTGCTCAGCTCCGGGCCCGTGGCGATGCGCTTGAGGATGGAGCTCATCAGCGCCAGGGGATCGGAAGGCATGGCCGCGGCGGGGCCGCTCATGGCGCGCCCTCCCCCGGCAGGCCCACGAGCACGCGATCGCCCTCGAGGCGCACGGTATAGGTCCGCAGGTCGTCTTCCGCCGGCTCCTCCATCGCCTTGCCGGTGCAGACGTTGAAGCGGCTGCCGTGCAGGGGGCAGCGCACCAGCTCTCCCTTGAGCACGCCCGTGGCGAGGGATGCATCCTCGTGGGTGCAGGTATCGTCCGCGGCGCAATAGCGCCCGTCGACGTTAGCGAGGAGGATGCGCCGTCCGCCGACGTCCACGCGTTTCATCGTTCCGGGCCGCAGCTCGCCCGCCCTTGCGATCTCGAAGAATGCTTCCTGCATACGTCCTCGTCGGGTTTGCGGCGCCGGAATCAGGCCGCGGGTTCGAACCACTTGAGCCGGTCGCGCAGCCGCACCACCTCGCCCACGATGATCAGGGTGGGCGCCTTGACGTCGCTTGCGTGCACGATGTCCGGGAGCGTCTCCAGGGTGCCCGTGAGCACGCGCTGGTTCGGCGTCGTGCCCTGCTG
>JAANCK010195149.1_pt1 | contig 10544 bp, 9 predicted proteins | sample 7277841 | NCBI WGS metagenome assembly JAANCK01 (sample SAMN14222788, study PRJNA588281) | permafrost metagenome | isolation source: Arctic cryosol methane SIP | place: Canada:Nunavut | collected 2015-07 | reverse complement strand
TCGGCCTGGCCGCCGAGCTTGCCTTCGGTACCCACTTCACGCGCCACCCGGGTCACCTCCGAAGCGAAGGACCGCAGCTGGTCCACCATGGTGTTGATGGTGTTCTTCAGCTCGAGGATTTCGCCCTTCACGTCCACCGTGATCTTCTTGGACAGGTCACCCGCCGCCACGGCGGTCGTCACTTCTGCGATGTTCCGAACCTGCGCCGTGAGGTTCGAACCCATCGAGTTCACCGAGTCGGTCAAGTCCTTCCAGGTGCCGGCCACGCCCTGCACGTCGGCCTGGCCGCCGAGCTTGCCTTCGGTACCCACTTCACGCGCCACCCGGGTCACCTCCGAAGCGAAGGATCGCAGCTGGTCCACCATGGTGTTGATGGTGTTCTTCAGCTCCAGAATTTCGCCCTTCACGTCCACCGTGATCTTCTTGGACAGGTCACCGGCGGCCACGGCCTTGGTCACCTCGGCAATATTGCGCACCTGGGCCGTGAGGTTCGAGCCCATCGAATTCACCGAATCGGTCAAGTCCTTCCAGGTGCCGGCCACGCCCTGCACGTCGGCCTGGCCGCCGAGCTTGCCTTCGGTACCCACTTCACGTGCCACCCGGGTCACCTCCGAAGCGAAGGACCGCAGCTGGTCCACCATGGTGTTGATGGTGTTCTTCAACTCCAGGATTTCGCCCTTCACGTCCACCGTGATCTTCTTGGACAGGTCACCGGTAGCCACCGCCTTCGTCACGCCCGCGATGTTTCGCACCTGGGCCGTGAGGTTCGACGCCATGAAGTTCACCGAGTCCGTCAGGTCCTTCCAGGTACCCGCCACGCCCTGCACGTCGGCCTGGCCGCCGAGCTTGCCCTCGGTACCCACCTCACGCGCAACCCGCGTCACTTCGGCAGAGAACGTGCCCAACTGCTGCACCATCTTGTTGATGATCATGGCGGTACGCAGGAACTCGCCTTCCAGCGGCCGGCCTTCGGCCTCCAGGGCCATCGACTTGGACAGGTCGCCCTGCGCCACGGCGCCGATCACCCGCGCCACTTCGGACGTCGGGTGCACCAGGTCGGCAATGAGCGAGTTGATCGACTCGGCCGAGTCGCGCCAGAAGCCGCTGGCGTTGGGGACGTACGCGCGCTCCTTCAGCTTGCCCTCCTTGCCCACCACCTTGGACAACCGCGACAGCTCATGCGACATGCGCAGGTTCTCCGCAACCACGTCGTTGAACGAGTCGGCCACCTTGCCGAAGACACCCGTCCAGTCCTGCGGCAGCTGGGCCGTGGCGTTGCCCTTCTTGAGATCGGTCAGCGCGCCCAGGAAAGTGCGCGTGTATTCGGCCAGCACGTCCGCCTCATCCAGCACGGAATTCACGACGGCCACGTCGCTCTGCCAGAAGCCGGTGAGCCTTTCGTCATTCAGGCGCCTGGACTTCGCGCGCACTCCGGGCTCCAGGGCCCTCAGCTTGTGCGAGGTACGGGCGGTCTGGGCCGTCAGCTCGTTGAACTCGGCCGCGATCCTGCCGTAGAGCCCCTCCCATTCGGTCGGCAACGTGACGCCGCCCTCGCCGCGCCGGAAGGCGCCCAGCGCCTTGAGCATCTGTTTCAATTCGCTGTCGCGCTGTTCCGCCGCAGGTAATTTCGCCACTACTTCCATGCTGACCCTTTGCGTAACATGCCGGTGACCGGCAACAAATGGACGCAGATTATCGGGTTCATCCGGGCCCCACAAGCGAGGAAAAATGCGCCCCTGCCTGCAAGCCACTGCTGGCGCGCTCCGTAGGAAGCGGCTTACAGCAACAACGGCCAAATCACTACAGGGGCAATGTTGTATGGAATGCGAAACCCGCGCCGCAAGAAAAAAGCCGCCTTGCGGCGGCCTTTGGATCAGGGCGAAACGGCTCAGTTCAGCGCGGACTTCTTGCCGTCCTTGTAGACCGACAAGGTCATCGACGGGTTCTTGATTTCGCCGTTGGGCTCGAAGGCGATCGTCGCCGTCACGCCCTTGAAGTTGGTCTCGGGGATCTTGGCGGTGTACACCTTGGGATCGACCGAATTGGCACGCTTCATGGCATCGACCAGCACGAAGGTGGCGTCGTAGGTGAACGGGCTGTAGATCTGGAACTGGTTCGGATACTTCGCGTCGTAGCGCTTCTTCCACTCCGTTCCGCCCGGCATCTTGGCGATGGATGCGCCGCCTTCCGCACAGACCACGTTGTTCAGCGTCTTGGCGCCGGCCGCCAGCTTGGCGATCTCGGTGGTGCAGATCCCGTCACCGCCGAAGAACTTCACGTTCGACATTCCGAGCTGCTCCATCTGGCGCAGCATCGGGCCGGCCTGGGCGTCCATGCCGCCGTAGAAGATCGCATCGGGGGCCTTCGACTTGATGGAAGTCAGGATGGCCATGAAGTCGGTGGCCTTGTCGGTGGTGTACTGCTCGTCGACGACCTGCATCCCCTTGGACAGGGCGGTCTTCTTGAACACCTCGGCGACGCCCTGGCCGTAGGCGGTGCGGTCGTCGATGATCGCGACTTTCTTCAGCTTGAGCGTATCGGCGGCGTAGAACGCCAGGCCGGCGCCCAGGGCGTTGTCGTTGGCGATGATCCGGAAGGTCGTCTTGTAGCCCGGCTTGGTCAGGTTGGGGTTGGTCGCCGCGCCGGTGACGTGCGGGATGCCGCAATCGTTGTAGATCTTGGAGGCCGGGATGGTGGTGCCGGAGTTCAGGTGGCCGACCACGCCGGCGACCTTGGCGTCGCACAGCTTCTGCGCCACGGCCGTGCCCTGCTTCGGATCGGCGGCGTCGTCTTCGGCGGCGATTTCGAATTTGATCTTCTTGCCGCCGATCACGATGTTCTGCTTGTTGAGGTCCTCGATGGCCATCAGCACGCCGTTCTCGTTGTCACGGCCATAGTGCGCCTGCGGGCCCGACATCGGCGCGACGTGGCCGATCTTGACCACCTGGACATCCTGCGCGCCGGCCAGTCCCGCCAGGGCGGCAATGGCAGCGGCCACCGTCAACTTCATCTTCATTTGCATATAAACCTCCAGAGTAGAAAAAGGTTGAGATATTTTTTTGGCTCAACGGCCGCAAACATAACGCAATTTCCGGACCAGAGCCATAGGGAAAGGTCTATGTCACCAAAGCGCCTCGATGTCGACCCACCCGGCTGGCCTTGCGCGCTACACTTTGATCTGCGTCACGGGCCCGTCCGGGAATCGGGCAGCAGTTCCTGCTCGAAGGCCTTGGCCACGGTTTCGCGGACCACGGCCTCGATCTCCTCGCGCAGCAAAGGGCCGATCGAGCGGGTTTGCTCGATCACGGCAGCCGCCACCGCCTCGCGCAGCCGGCGCTCCAGCATCAGGTCGACCCGGCGCATGACCCGCTGTATCAATTGCTCCTGCGACAGCGCAGCGGCGCTTTCGGGGCCCGCTTCGGCGCCCGCAGCGACCACTTCGGTGAGGGTAGGAACGTAGCGCGGCGGAGCCCTGGTGCTCATTGCTGCGCCTCGCCGGTCCGGTCGTGCCGGGTGATCGCGTAGCCGCGCTCGGCATAGTGCTTCCAGCGTTGCCGGGCCTGTACCCGGTCGGCCTCGTCCACGGTGACCACCTCGATCAGCCGCTCGAAGCGCTCGAAGCCGTCGGGAACCTGGCGGCCAAGGTTCACCAGCACCTGATGGTGCGGCGCAGCCCGGGGCGCGTCGGCCAGCACCACCGTCGACGCGGCCAGCACGGCGGGCGCGCTGCCTGCCTGCTGGCAATGCGCAATGAATTCGAGCGGCGCGAACGTCCAGAGCGCCACATCCAGGTCGCGCAGCAGTTCCGCTTCCCCGGTCACCACCACCTTCGAGCCCTTGGCCACGGCCTTGCGCAGCAGACGACAGGCGTAGCGCAGCTTGTCCGGGGTATTGAAGTGGAAGGCGACCTCGGTCATGGCACGCGCTGGCTACTTGCGCCGGGCAGCGGTACGGCGCGGCTTGGCCGCGGCCCTGCCCTGGCGGTCCAGCATGAACTGCACCAGCAGACCGACCGGGCGACCGGTCGAGCCTTTGGCCGCGCCGCCCTTCCAGGCCGTGCCGGCGATGTCCAGGTGGGCCCAGGGATACTTTCCGGCAAAGCGCTGCAGGAACTTCGCCGCATTCACGGCGCCACCGGCGCGGCCGGCGACATTGGCCACATCGGCAAAATTGCTCTTCAGCCCGTCGGCATATTCCTCGTCCAGCGGCATGCGCCAGCAGGGGTCCAGCGCGGCGTCGCCGGCCGCCAGCAGGCCTTGGGCCAGTTCATCGTCGGAAGCGAACAAGCCGCTGCGCACCCCGCCCAGGGCCACCACGCAGGCACCGGTGAGGGTTGCGATGTCGATCACGGCCATGGGATTGAACCGTTCGGCATAGGTCAACGCATCGCACAGGATCAAGCGGCCCTCGGCGTCGGTGTTGAGGATCTCGATGGTCTGGCCGCTCATGCTGGTCACGATGTCGCCCGGCTTGACCGAGCGGCCGTCGGGCATGTTCTCACAGCTGGGAATGAGGCCGACGACGTTGAGTGCCGGCCGCAGGTCGCCCAGTGCCCGGAAGGCGCCCAGAACGCTGGCCGCACCGCCCATGTCGAACTTCATCTCGTCCATGTCCTGGGACGGTTTGATCGAGATGCCGCCGCTGTCGAAGGTGATGCCTTTGCCCACCAGCACCAGCGGCGCGGTGCCCGCCGCTGCCCCCTGGTAGCGCAGCACGATGAAGCGTGGCGGCTGTTCGGAGCCCTGGGCCACGGCCAGGAACGAGCCCATGCCGGCCTTGGCGATCTCCTTGGGACCCAGCACCTCGCATTGGAAGCCGTGCGCCTTGGCCAGCCTGCGGGCTTCTTCGCCCAGCCGGGTGGGCGTCGCGTGATTGGGCGGCAGGTTGCCCAGTTCGCGCGCGTACTCGATGCCCTCGGCCGCGGACCGGGCGGCGTGGAAGGCCACCCGGTGCCGCGCCTTGTCGGCCACGGCAATGGTGACCTTCTGCAGCACGCGGCCCTCGGGCTTGGACTTGGTGGCGACATAGACGTAGCTGGTCTCGGCTGTCGCCGCGACCGCGGCCCGCACCGCATCGTCCTTCGCGTCGGGCGGCAGGCAGACCACCAGCCGCTTGACGCCGGTGGTGCGCAGCGTCGCCACGGCGGCCTGCACGGCCGCATGGACCCGCTTGCCCGAGCCGTCACCGGCGCCGGCCAGGATCACGCGACCGGCGGCCACGCCTTCGCTGCGATACGCGTGCAGCAGCTTGCCGGGCTTGGGCTCGAGGTCGCGCGCCTTGAGCGCATCGCCCGCCAACTTGGACAGCACATCCTTGCCGACCTTGAATGATTCGCCCACCAGCACCACCAGGGCATCGCATTTCTCGCCGGCCGCACCGGCCAGGCTCAGGGTCTTGAGTTCAAAGTCCATAATTCGCTGTTTTTCTCCTGTATTTATTCGCGTCGATGTTATTCCATTCCTCCGTTCGCAAGGAGCTCGCTCGCAGTTTCGGCGCGACCCTGGTGGTGCTGGTGACCATCGTCATGACCATGACGCTGATTCGCACGCTCGGCCTGGCGACCCGCGGCAGCGTGAACCCCCGGGAAGTCATGATGGTGATGGGGTACACGGTGCTGGGCTACCTGCCGCCGATCCTCACGCTGTGCCTGTTCGTCTCCATCGTCGGCACCTTGTCGCGCATGTATCGCGACAGCGAAATGGTGATCTGGTTCGCGGCCGGCCGCGGCCTTTCCGCCTTCGTGCCCCCGCTGCTGCGCTTTTCCTGGCCGATCCTGCTGGTGGTGACCGGCATGGCCCTGGTGGTCTGGCCCTGGTCCAACCAGCAGACGCAGGAACTGAAGGACCGCTACGGCAAGCGCGGCGATCTCGAGCGGATCGCTCCCGGCCAGTTCCAGGAGTCGGCCAACGGCAACCGCGTTTTCTTCCTGGACAAGGATTCCCCCGACAACAAGTCGGGCAAGAACATCTTCATTTCGAGCAACGAGCGCGGCAAGGAGACCGTGACGTCGGCGCGCAGCGGGCACATCGCCAGCATCGGCGACGGCCAGTTCCTGGTGCTGGCCAACGGCCAGCAGCTGGAAAACACCCGGGGCGTGCAGCTCAAGATCAGCGAGTTCGAGGAATACGCCAGCCGCATCGGCGCCAATGAACTCGGAAGCAGCGACACTGCACCGGCCCGGACGCTTTCGACCTTCGCCCTGTGGCGCGACCCGACGCCGGTCAACCTGGGCGAACTGGCCTGGCGCCTGGGCCTGGCCTTCGCGGCTTTCAATTTGGTGGTGATCGCGATCACCGTGTCCAGCGTGAACCCCCGCGCCGGGCGCAGCGGCAACCTGGTGTTCGCGCTGTTCGCCTTCGTCGTCTATTACAACCTGCTGAACCTCGGGCAAAGCTGGATCAGCAACTCGCGTGCGGGATTCGGCAACCTGCTGCTGGGCCTGCATGGCACCGTGATGCTGATCGGCGCGTCCTGGCTGGCCAAGCAGCACAACAACTGGTCGCTGCGGCGGCATTTGCCGCGCGGCCGCAGGCCGGCCCCGGGCACCGGCACGGCGCCATGAGGACGATCCGGCGGCTGATCTATCGCGAGGTGGTCGCGTCCGTCGCGTTCGTGGCGGTCGGCTTCCTGGCGCTGTTCTTCTTCTTCGACTTCATCGACGAACTGCCCAACGTGAGCCGTGGCGGCAGCCACTACGGCCTGACCCAGGCCCTGGTCTACGTCACGCTGATGATTCCCAGCCATTTGTACGAGCTGCTGCCGATCGCCGTGCTGATCGGGACGATCTTCGTGATGGCGCGCCTGGCCCAGAGTTCGGAGTACACCATCCTGCGCACCAGCGGGCTGGGTCCCTGGCGGGCGCTGCGCGCGCTGCTGGCACTGGGCCTGGTGTTCGCGGTGCTCACCTTCGCTGCCGGCGACTACCTGGCCCCGCTGGCGGACCGGGCCGGCCAGTTGCTCAAGGCCAGGCTGGAAGGACGCATCAGCATCGGCCAGACTGGCGCCTGGCTGCGCGAAAAGCAGACCGAACACACCTACAACGTCAATGTGAACGCGCTCAGCCCGGATGGCGGCATGCGCGGCGTGCGCATCTTCGAGTCGAACGCGCAGGGTTTCCTGGATTCCATCATCCAGGCGCCGCAGGCCCAGTTCGCGGAAGGCGGCGCCTGGGTGCTGAAGGACGCCGAACGCACCGAGTTCCCGGCCCGCGGCCAGAGCGTCGCCCGCGTGGACCCTGTCAAGGTCCCGAGCTTGCGGTGGCCCACCGTCATTTCGCGGGAAATGGTCTCGGTTGCCCTGCTCAAGCCCGACCGCATGGGCACCGTCGATCTGTTCCAGTACATCCGCCACCTGGAGGCCAATGGCCAGATTTCCCAGCGCTACGAAATCGAGTTCTGGCGCAAGGTGTTCTATCCGCTCAGCTGCATGGTGATGGTGGTGCTGGCGCTGCCGTTCGCCTACCTGCACTTCCGCACCGGCGGCATCACCGGATACGTGTTCGGTGGTGTGCTGATCGGTATCAGCTTCTTCCTGCTGAACAACGTGTTCGGCTACATCGGCAACCTCCAGAATTGGCAACCTTGGCTGACCGCGGCGGCCCCGGGACTGGTCTATTCGGTGTTGTCGCTGGGCGCCTTTGGCTGGCTGGTGCTGCGACGATGACCGCGCACAGAGGCATCCTCCTGTGCGGCCACGGCTCGCGCGACCCGCTCTGGCGCCAGCCGATCGAGGCCGTCGCTGCCCGCCTGGTCGCCGCGCAGCCGGGATTGCCGGTGCGGTGCGGCTACCTGGAACTGCAACAACCGGACGTGGCGGCGGCTGCGGCGGAGCTGGTGAGCGCCGGCGTCACCGAGGTCACGATCGTTCCCATGTTCCTGGGCACCGGCACCCATGCGCGCGAGGACCTGCCCCGGAAGTTGGCGTTGCTGCGGCAAGCCCATGAGGCAGTCGAGTTCAAGCTCCAGCCGTCCGTGGGGGAGGATCCGCGGGTGCTGGATCTGCTGGCGAGTATCGCCCTCGAGTAGGACGGCCAAGTCTATGAATGGGACATAATGAAAGCCTGTCTTAGAACATATAGGTATGAACCTCCACCAGTTTCGATTCGTGCAGGAAGCCGCCCGGCGCAACCTCAACCTGACCGAAGCCGCGAAGGCCCTGCACACCTCCCAACCCGGCGTCTCGAAAGCCATCATCGAGCTGGAAGAAGAGCTGGGTATGGAAATCTTCGCGCGGCACGGCAAGCGGCTCAAACGGATTACCGAGCCCGGCCAGCACGTGCTCAAGAGCATCGAGCTGATCATGCGGGAAGTGGGCAACCTCAAGCGCATCGGCGAGCAGTTCAGCGCCCAGGACAGCGGCACGCTGTCGATTGCCACCACCCACACCCAGGCCCGCTATGTGTTGCCGGTCCCGGTGGTGAAGCTGCGCGAGGCCTATCCCAAGGTCAACGTCAGCCTGCACCAGGGCTCGCCCGAACAGGTAGCGCGCATGGTGATCGACGAGGTCGCCGATATCGGCATCGCCACTGAAGCGCTGCCCGATCACCGCGAACTGGTGACCCTGCCCTGCTACGAATGGCAGCACATGCTGGTGCTGCCGCTGGGGCATCCGCTGGCAAAGAAGGAGCGCATCAGCCTGGAGGATCTCGCCGCCGAGCCCCTCATCACCTATCACCCCGCGTTCACCGGCCGCACCCGCATCGACGCCGCGTTCGCCCAGCGCAAGCTGCTGCCCCGCATCGCGCTGGAAGCGATCGATTCCGACGTGATCAAGACCTATGTCCGCCTCGGTCTGGGCATCGGCATCGTGGCGGAAATGGCCGTACGGGACGACGGCAGCAACACCGACCTGGCGGTGAGGCCCCTGGGCAACCTGTTCGGCCAGAATGTCGCGCGCGTGGCCTTCAAGCGCAGCGCCTACCTGCGCAACTTCGTGTACAAATTCGCCGAGCTGCTGAGCGACCGCCTCGACCGCAATTTGATCGCCAAGGCCATGACCGGCCACGAAAACGACTATGAATTGTGAGACATTGCGGGACAGATCTTCAGCTCTGTCCCCAACCGATTAGAAGGCGGGACCGATCGTTGGCTCTGTCCTCAACTCATTCGCCTATGAGCACGATTCATCCACGCACCCCGCCCATCCAGAGCAAATTGCCCGCCGTGGGCACCACCATCTTCACCGTCATGTCGGCCCTGGCCACCGAACATGGCGCGGTGAACCTGGGCCAGGGCTTCCCCGATTTCGAATGCGATCCGCTGCTGGTGCGGGCCGTCACCGACGCGATGAAACGCGGGCTGAACCAGTACCCGCCCATGCCCGGCATCCCGGCGTTGCGAGAGGCCGTGGCATCGAAGATCGAATCCCGCTATGGACACCGCTACGACCCGACGACCGAGATCACCATCACGGCCGGCGCGACCCAGGCGATCATCACCGCCATCCTGGCGGTGGTGCGTCCCGGCGACGAGGTGATCGTGCTGGAGCCCTGTTACGACAGCTACGTGCCCAATATCGAGCTGGCCGGCGGCAGCGTGGTGCGGGTGCCGCTCACGCCGGGCACCTTCCGCCCCGACTTCGACAAGATCGCCGCCGCGATGACCGGGCGCACCCGCGCCATCCTGATCAACAGCCCGCACAATCCCAGCGCCACCGTCTGGTCGCGCGGCGACATGCTGCGGCTGCAAGAGCTGCTGGCCCCCACCGACGTGCTGCTGATCAGCGACGAGGTCTACGAGCACATGGTCTTCGATGGCCAGTCCCATCAGAGCGCATCGCGTTTCCCGGGCCTGGCGGCGCGGGCGTTCATCGTCTCGAGTTTCGGCAAGACCTATCACGTCACCGGCTGGAAAGTGGGCTATGTGGCGGCGCCGGCCCCGCTCACGGCCGAATTCCGCAAGGTGCACCAGTTCAACGTGTTCACCGTGAACACCCCGGTCCAGCACGGGCTGGCCGCTTACATGGAAGATCCGCAGCGCTACCTGGCGCTGCCGGCGTTCTACCAGCGCAAGCGCGACCTGTTCCGCGAAGGGCTGGCGCGCACCAAATTCAAGATCCTCCCGAGCGAAGGCAGTTTTTTCCAGTGCGTCGACATCTCGGAAGTCAGCGACATGCAGGAAGCGGACTTTTGTCAATGGCTCACCAGGGAAATCGGGGTGGCCGCCATTCCGCTGTCGGCGTTCTACGGTGACGCTTTCGACCAGCGGGTGGTGCGGTTCTGCTTCGCGAAGAAGGAAGAAACGTTGCTGGCGGCTCTGGAGCGGCTGGCGAGGCTTTAGTGACTCCATAAGGCTGCGTCGGTCCATGGACGCGGACCATAGGACAGCCTTGCAGCCGCGGTCAAATCGAGTTATTTCCCGGCGGCGCCCCCGCTCACATCGATACGGGCATCCGACTGACCTCGGCCGTAGGCGCCCGCCGGCTCAGCTGGCGGTGGTGCCCATGGAACGATGGCGTCTTCCATCCCACAAGGAAGCCGTCATGTCCATATCACTCATTCTCCTCATCCTGCTGGTCCTGCTGCTGGTCGGCGCGCTGCCCACGTG
>JAANCK010677884.1_pt1 | contig 10548 bp, 8 predicted proteins | sample 7277841 | NCBI WGS metagenome assembly JAANCK01 (sample SAMN14222788, study PRJNA588281) | permafrost metagenome | isolation source: Arctic cryosol methane SIP | place: Canada:Nunavut | collected 2015-07 | reverse complement strand
GGCGATCCGATGGAGGACAAGCCGCCGTATCCCTACGAAGGCCCGGAAGCGCTGCGCCAGCCGATCCTGGACGCCCTCAGCAAGGTGGTCGATCCGGAGGTCGCGATGAGCATCGTCGATGTCGGGCTGATCTACGGCGTGACGGTGGATGCGCAGAAGGTGCATGTTCTGATCACCATGACCTCGGCCGCCTGCCCGGTGACCGACGTCATCGTCGATGAAGCCGAAAGCGAGCTGGACCGCATTGCGCCGCCCGAGCTGCTGGTGCATGTCGAGCTGGTCTGGGATCCGCCGTGGACCATGGAGCGGCTGAGCCCCCGGGCCCGGCGTTTCATGGGCTGGTAATGGCACGTCCGGCGCTGCGTCCGAAGCGCGGATCTTCTCTCGCGGCGATCGCGGCGCGGCCCCTGTTCCTGGCGTTGGTTGCGGTCGCGCTGCTCACCGGCATCGCCGGCGGACTGCTGCGGGTCGGGGTGGTCGTCCCGGTCACCCGGGACGCCGCCTGGCTGGGCCAGGCCGGCCTCGCCCACGCAGCGCTGATGATCTGCGCCTTTCTCGGGACTGTGATCGGCCTGGAGCGCGCGGTCGCCGTGAAGCTGCCCTCGGCTTTCCTCGCGCCGCTGGCGTCGGCCATGGGCGGGGTGTGCCTGCTGGCCAGCCGCTCCGATGCCGGCGCCTGGCTGATCGTCGCCGCGTCGGTCGTCTTCACCGGGGTGAACATCGTCGTCGTGCGGCGCCAAGCTGCGCCTCACACCTGGCTGTTGCTGATGAGTGCGCTGGCCTGGCTCGCCGGCAATCTGTTGTTAGCGACCGGGCAGGGCAGCGCCGCGACGCTCCCATGGTGGTTCGGCTTCCTGGTCATGACCATCGCCGCCGAGCGGCTGGAAATGACACGCCTGATGCCGCGCCGGCCGGCCGCGCCGGTGCTGCTGGTGGGCATCCTCGCGGCCATGCTGCTGGGGGCGGTCGCGTCTTTTGCGGTGCCGCGACCGGGCGGCGTCCTGTACGGCGCGTCGCTGGTGCTGCTGGCGCTGTGGCTGGTCACGTTCGACATCGCACGCCGGACCGTCTTCGCGCAGGGCCTGAGCCGCTACATGGCGGTCTGCCTGCTGGGCGGTTACGCTTGGCTGGCCGTTGCCGGCGTGGCCTGGGCCGCCACCGCGCTGGGCCTGCCGTGGCGCGACACCGCGCTGCACGCGCTGGGGCTGGGCTTCATCTTCAGCATGATGATGGGGCACGCGCCGGTCATCCTGCCGGCCATCGCGCGGGTCAAGCTGCGGTTCGGATGGTTCTTCTATGTTCCGCTGGCGGCGCTGCACCTCTCGCTGGTGCTGCGCCTGGGCTGGGGCGCCGTCGACGCGGCGCAGCGTGCCGCGGGTGCGGGCCTCAACGCCGCATCCATCGCGTTGTTCGCCGCCACGATCGCCGGGGCCGCGGTGGTCTGGCGGATTCGACACAGCGCCGAGGGCGCCAGAGAGGGCACGTGATGCCGGGATCGATGCAACTCGACGAGCCGCCCCAGGCGGCGCCGGGCCGGGAATTCGCGCTGTGGCGGCTCGGCTTCCGGCCGTTCTACCTGCTGGCCAGCACCTTTGCCGCGCTGTCGATCGCCTTGTGGGCCTTGCAGTTCTCGGGCTGGCTTGGCCGGCCCTATCTGCAAGGGCCGATCTGGCACGCCCATGAAATGACCTTCGGCTTTGCACTGGCGGTGGTGGTGGGCTTCCTGCTCACCGCCGGGCGCAACTGGGCCAACGAGCCGACGCTGTCCGGCGCGCCATTGGCCGCCCTGGCAGCGCTATGGCTGGCGGGTCGCATCCTGGTGCTCACACCGTTCGGGTGGGCGGCGGCGCTGGTCAATGCGGCGTTTCCGCTGGCCGCCGCCATCGCGCTGGCGATCCCCTTCGTCAAAGCCGGCAACCGGCGCAATTACTTCTTCGTCGGCCTGCTGGTGCTGATGTCGGCGGCTTCGCTCGCGGTGCACCTCGACCAGCTCGGGGTGCTTCGGTTCCCGGGGATGATCGGTATCCAGGCCGCGCTGGACATCGTGCTGTTCATCGTCGTGGTGATGGGCGGCCGGGTGATTCCCATGTTCACCAACAACGGCGTTCCGGGAGCAGCGGCTACACGCCGGCCGTGGGTCGAGAAGCTCGCGCTCGGCTCAGTGCTGGCGCTGCTGGCCGCCGACCTGCTGCAAGCCGGCGGCGCGCTGCTGGCGGTGCTGGCGGTGTTGGCTGCGCTGGCACACCTTGTGCGCTGGGCGCTGTGGCAGCCCTGGAAGACCTTGCGCAACCCCCTGGTGTGGGTGCTGCAGGGCGCCTACCTCTGGATTCCGGTGCACCTGGTGCTGCGCGCACTGTCGGCGCTGGGCTGGCTGGCCCCGACCTTCGCCACCCATGCGCTCACGGTGGGCGCGATCGGCGGCATGATCATCGGCATGATGACGCGCACCGCGCGCGGCCACACCGGCCGGCCGCTGCGGGCCGACCGCTGGGAGGTCGCCTGCTATGCGATGGTGCTCGCCGCTGCGCTGGTGCGCGTGTTCGTGCCAATGCTGGCCCCGGCGCTGACCCTGCATGCGGTCCTTTGTTCGGCCGCGTTGTGGTCGGCGGGTTTCGGCTTGTATGCCGTGCGTTACTGGCCCGTGCTGACCCGGCCGCGCCTCGACGGACTGCCGGGCTGAGCGCCGGCCCGGGGGCCGGGGACGCTGGTTAGAATGAATCGATCGCCACCACCGCGGACCCCGCGATTGAATGCGAATTCGCTCCCTCCTCGTGCTGATGGTCATCGCCATTCTGCTGCCCGTCGTCCTGGCAGCCGGGATTGCGCTGGACCAGATCCGGGAAGGTGAGCGCGAAGCCGCCCTGCGGGGCCTGCGCGAGACGGCGCGCGCGACGTCGCTGATCGTGGATCGTGAGGTGCAGGGATCGCTGTCGGCGCTGAAGGCGCTGGGCCGATCGCCGTCGCTGCGGCAGGGCGATCTCAAGGCCTTTTATGCGGAGGCCGCCGCGCTGAATCAATTGCCCGATGTCTGGACCCTGGTGCTGGACGAAACGGGCCGGCAGGTCTTCAATACCAGCGTGCCGTTCGGCACCCCACCGCCTTCGCCGATAGCGGCCGAGCGGGTTGCCCAGGTGCTGTCATCGGGTCGGCCGGTGGTGAGCGGCCTGTTGGTCGGCCCGATCCCGAACAAGCCGCTGACCACCGTCAATGTGGCCGCGGACGCCGGCCCGGTCCGGTACGTGTTGGCCCAGGCTTTCGTGGTCGACCATTGGACCCGCACGGCGCTGGACCAGCGCCTGCCACCCGACTGGATCGTGGCCGTGATCGACCGGGACGGGCGGTTCATCGCGCGCAGCCACAACGCCGAGGACTACCTGGGCAAGCAGGCCCGACCGGAACTGGTGGCCGCCGCCGCCGGGTCCCCAGACGGCCTGATCCGCCATTCGACGCTGGAGAACATCGAAAGCTATGACGCCTTCGCCCATTCGTCGCTGAGCGACTGGACCATCGCCGTCGCCGCCCCCGTGCGGTCGATCGAAGCCCCATCGCGCCAGGCCATGGAGCTGGCGTTGCTGGGGCTGGCGCTGGCCGTGGGCGCCGCCTTGCTCGCCGCCGGCGGGTTCGGCCGGCTCCTGATCAAGGCCATCGAGCGGGCCGGCGGGGCGGCCATTGCGCTGGGCCAGGGGCGCGAGCCGCAGGCCGAGCGCTCACCCATCGCCGAAGTAAGCCAGTTGCACCAGTCACTGGCCGATGCGGGAGCCCTGCTCGACGCCGAGCGGCAGTCGCGCCTGGCCGCGGAAGCCGAGCGTGAACGGCTGTTGCGCAACGAGACCGCCGCCCGCGAAGCGGCACAGGCGCAAAACGAAGCCAAGGACCAGTTCCTGGCGATGCTGGGCCACGAACTGCGCAACCCGCTGGCGGCGATCTCGGGCGCCGTCACCTTGCTGGAGCGCGGGGGCGCCGACCCGGCGCGAGCCGCACAGTACCTGGAAATCGTGCGCCGCCAGAAGCTGCACCTGGTGCACATCGTGGACGATTTGCTCGACGTCAGCCGCCTGATGGCGGGCAAGATCATGCTTGAGAAGAGGCCCCTGAACATGGCCGATTCGGTGACGCACTGCGTGCAATCGCTGAGCGGGTCCGAAATGGGCCTGGGTTACCGGATCGCGGGGCAGGTGGAACCGGTCTGGGTTCACGGCGACCCGGTGCGCATCGAGCAGATACTCAACAACCTGATCACCAACGCGTTGAAGTTTTCGCCGCCGGGCGGCCACGTCGGGGTGGAACTGCGGCACGTGGACGGTCGTGCCGTGGTGACGGTGGAGGATGAAGGGTCCGGCATCGCGCCCGATCTGCTGGGACGGGTCTTCGAACCGTTCGTGCAAGGGCCGCCGCCGAGCAATCGGACCCAGAGCGGCTTGGGAATCGGCCTGGCGCTGGTGCGGCAACTGGTCAGCCTGCATGGCGGGGAAGTGGAGGCAACCAGCGCTGGCCCCGGACTGGGCAGCACCTTCCGCTTCTGGCTGCCGGCGATCGAGCCGACCGCACAGGCGGTGGACAGCGTGGCCTGTGGCCATCGGGCCGGGCATCGCCTGGTCTATGTCGAGGACAATGCCGACGCCCGCATGACCATGGCCGAGCTGCTTCGCATGCATGGGTACGAGGTGTTCGAGGTGGCCGAGGGCAAACTCGCGCACGCTGCCGTGCTCGAGCACCAGCCTGACGCCGTGGTCATGGACATCGGCCTGCCCGACATGGACGGCTACCAGGTGGCGCGTTGCCTGCGTGAGGACCCTGTTACCCGGCCGGTTCCGCTGATCGCCCTGACCGGGTATGGCCAAATGCGCGACAAGGAACAGGCCGCCATGGCGGGCTTCGACGCTCATCTCACCAAGCCGGTCATGCCCGACGACCTGATGGCGGCCGTCGAGTTCGCGGTGGCCGGCGCAGCTCAAGCGCAGGGCAGCGCCGCATCCTGAAAAACATGATCTGACGCAGTTGGCGCGCTTGCGCCAAAGCGTCAAAATCAGCTATCGAAACACCCATGCTCGCCTTCCTTCCTCCCATCCTGCGCGGCATCATCGCGCTCGCGCTGCTGGTGCTCAATACGCTGCTCTGGTGCACGCTGCTCCTTGCCTTTTCGCTGGTGAAGCTGGCGTTGCCGTTCCCGGCGGTGCGCAGGCGCATCGACCCGGTGCTCAACGGCATTGCCACCCTGTGGATCGCCTGCAACAGCGGGTGGATGCGCCTCACGCAACGCACCGAGTGGGACGTCCAGGGGCTCGACGCGCTGCACTACAAGGGCTGGTACCTGGTTAACTGCAACCACCAGTCCTGGGCCGACATCTTTGTGCTGCAGCGCCTGCTGAACCGCCGAATCCCGATGCTGAAGTTCTTCCTCAAGCAGCAACTGATCTACGTGCCGGTGATCGGGCTGGCCTGGTGGGCGCTGGACTTCCCGTTCATGAAGCGCCACGGCAAGGCGCAATTGCGCAAGAACCCCGAGTTGCGCACCCAGGATGCCGAGGCCACCCGGCGGGCTTGCGAGAAGTTCGCGCTGGTGCCCACCAGCGTGATGAACTTCGCGGAGGGCACCCGCTTCACGGCCGAAAAGCACCGCTCGCAGTCATCGCCCTACCGCAACCTGCTCAAGCCCAAGGCCGGCGCGCTGGCCCTGGCGCTGAACGCCATGGGCGGTCATTTCAACTCGCTGATCGACGTGACGATCGCCTATCCAGGCGGCGCGCCGAACTTCTGGCAGTTCCTGTGTGGACGGACACCGCGCATCGTCGTGCGCCTGCGCGAGTTGCCGATCCCAACCGCATTCTGTGCGGGTGATTACTCGGCCGATCCGGCCTTCCGGGTCGACTTCCAGCGCTGGCTGTCCGGCCTGTGGGAGCACAAGGATCGCGAGATCGATTCGCTGCTGGGACGCCAGGACGGCCACGCCGCCGTGGGGCCGCGCGGCGGCGCCGCAGCCGTGGCCGGCGTTGCGCTGGCCCTCGGACTGGCGCTGCTGGCGCCGGCGCCGGCGGATGCGGTGCAGGCGCTCAAGGGCCCCGGGCTGCGAGCCAAGTACACGGCGCTGGAGCCGCAGCTGCGTAACAGCCCGTTCCAGGGTCCGCTCTATCTGGACTCGGCGGAAAGCTCACGCAGTACTCAGGGGGATGTCTGGGGCGTGATCGATTACCCGTTCAGCGCCGCCAGCACGGCGCTCACCAACTCCGCGAACTGGTGCGACATCCTGATCCTGCACCTGAACATCAAGTATTGCCGCGGCAGCGGCAGTCCCGACGTCCGACTCGAGGTGAGGGTGGGCCGCAAGTACGACCAGCCAGTGGCCGACGCTTCGTTGTTGTCCTTCGCGTGGCGCGCCGTGGAGGTGACCCCGGACTACCTGGACGTCGAGATGGACGCCCCCAGCGGCCCCTACGGCACCCGCGACTATCGCATCCTCGTGGAGGCCGTGCCGCTCGATGGCGGCCGCACTTTTATCCACATGGCCTACGCGTTCGGTTATGGCGGTCTCGCCCAGCTGGGCTTGTCGACCTACCTGGGGACAATGGGCCGCGACAAGGTCGGCTTCAGCACCACGGGGCCGGCCGTCGATGGCAAGCCGGCCTATGTGGGCGGAACCCGCGGGCTGGTGGAGCGCAACACCATGCGCTATTACCTGGCCATCGACGCCTATCTGGCCGCCATGTCGCTGCCGCCGGCGGCGCAGCTGGAGCGGCGGCTCGAGACCTGGTTTGCCTCCACCGAGAAGTATCCGACCCAGCTCCACGAAGTCGACAAGCCCGAATACCTGGCGATGAAGCGAAAAGAGGTCCGGCGCCAACAGGCTTCTCCATAGCGAGGTGTCAACCTCTGGACGTCATCTCGCGTTGAGGAGGGGCACCGCGGTTCACTTGACGAACATCAGCCACCCCGTGGGGGCCAGGTGAAATACTGGATATCGCGATGTGATAACTTTTTCGTGTAACATTTCAGCTCGTCCACACTTTCTTTAGAGGTTTTCGTATGAAAAAGATCCTTCTTTCCGCTATCTTGGCAGCGTTCGCGATGATGGCTGGCACCGCCATGGCCGCCGGGTCCCAGGGCACGGCCGACGAGGCCCAGTCCAAGGCCGCGCCTTCGAAGAAGATGACCAAGGCAGAAAAGGCCGCGGCCCGCAAGGCGCGCCTAGCGGCAGCCAAGGCCGAGAAGAAGACGGGCGTGGGCGCCTCTGAGGAAGCCATGAACAAGTCGGCTGGCACCAAGGGTGCGGCCACCGCCGAAGACAAGGCCGCCGCCAAGACCGCGCGCAAGGAAGCCGGCAAGGCCCCGGCCAAGGTCGGTGCCGGCGCCGCCGAAGAAGCCAGCCAGAAGACCAAGTAAGAAGACAGCCGGGATCAAGACGCCGGGCCCACCAGCCCTGCTGTCCTGGCAACCAAGCGGGCCCTTCGGGGCCCGTTTCCTTTTGGGGCTATTCGCCGCGCCGCCGCAGCGCCCGCGCGAATCCCCAGCCCGCCAGCGGCAAGGCCAGCGCCGGAGCCAGCAACAGCGGCCCGTGCCCCAGGTGGTCGAAGGCATAGCCCGCGAGCGTGACGCCAATGGCCTGGCCCACGAACAGGCAGAACGCGAACAAGGCAACCGCCGTGCCCCGCACGGCCGGCACCATCTGGGTGGCGTGGGTCTGCAGGGTGTTGTGGTACAGGTAGGTGCCGAAGCCCACCAGCAACGCGATCGGGCCAGCCAGTCCCCAAAACGGGGAGATCCACCACGCCAGGTAGCCTGCGCCCATCAGCAGTCCACCAACCGCCACCATGCGGCGCTCGCCGAGCCGGCGCACGAGCTGGCGCGCGGTGATCGCGTACAGGAGGCCGCCGACCGCATACAGCGCAATCAGCGCCGAGGCGGCCGACAGGGAGAGCCCGTGGCGCTGATGGAGGTAGGACGGCAGGTAGGCCATCGGTCCCAGCAGGAAGATCCCTTCGGCCATGACCGCGATCAGCACCACGCGGGCCCAGGGCACATGCATCACCGAGCGCAATTGCGTCACGAATTCAAGCCGAGCCGCCGGCTGCGCTGCCAGCGCGCCGGGCACGCTTCGAAGCAGGATCAGCAGCGCGATGGCGACCACCAGGTAGCCGGCCGACAAGGTGAAGAAGGCGCCGCGCCAGCTCAGGGTCGAGTCGCCGAACAGGCCGCCGGCCAGTTGCCCGGCCATCATCCCCGACAGGGTGCCGGTCAACAACCGGGCCAGCGTGGCCTGGCGCATTTCGTAGGGCACGGTGTCGCCGATCCACGCCATGGCCAGCGGGATCACGCCGGCTGCCGCCATGCCCCAGGCGATGCGGGCAACCACCAGCGCGCCGAAGCTGGGCGCCAATGCCGACACCAGCGAACCCGCGACGCAGCCGAACAGCGCGACGCACACCAACCGCGCCTTGCCGTAGCGGTCGCCCAGGGGCCCGAACAGCAATTGCATGAGCCCGTAGGCGATTGAAAAACTGATGATGACCTGGCCAGCGGCGCCCGGCGTTCGATCGAAGTCGCGGGCCAACCGCGGCAGCAGGGAATCGCAGATGCGCAAGGCGGCGCCGCTGAAGAACGCAGCGCTGGAAAGCAGGAGGATCATGAGGCTGCTGCGCGGAGGCGCGGGATGCGCTGTCATCCGGGAATTCTCCATGACCGGACGCCGGGGCGGAGTTTGACTTCGCACAAAGGCCCCGGGGCGCGCCTGCGTAGACTGGAAGTCGGTCCGTCGAAAGGCCTCCCATGACGATCAAGTACGAGGATCCCGCGTGCGCCTACTGCCCGCCGAAACTGCGGGCGTGCCGCCAGGGCGAAAGCGCCGAGAAGGGTCCGGGCTTTTGCCCGACCAAGCTCGACCCGCACGTGCAGGCCAGCGCCCGGGGCCGTTACGACGATCCCGATATTCGCAAGCTGTCGCGCGAAGCCGCGGTGGTCGAATCCGAGGGCTATTGCCGCTGGACCCGGGTCGAGGAGATCGTGCAATTTGCCAAGCGCATGGGTTTTCGCAAGATCGGCATCGCGAATTGCATCAGCTTCGTCGATCACGCTCAGGTGTTGAGCGGCATCCTGGAGAGCCACGGCTTCGAGGTGGTCTCGGTGGCGTGCAAGACCGGCAACATCCCCAAGGAGGAGCTCGGCATCGCCGACCACGAGAAAATCCGCCCCGGCCAGTTCGAGCCGGTCTGCAACCCGGTGGCCCAGGCCGAGCTGCTCAATGCGCACGGCTGCGAGTTGAGCGTGGTGATGGGATTGTGCGTCGGGCACGACAGCCTGTTCTTCCGCCATATCCAGGGGCTGGCGACGGTGCTGGTCGCCAAGGACAGGGTGCTCGGCCACAACCCGATTGCAGCGCTGAATCTCGCGGATTCGTATTACAGCCGGGTCTGGGGACCGCTGCGTCCCGCCGAGCCGCCGAAGTTGCCGGTTGCTGGGCGCCGCAAAGCGTAACCGCACGCGCGGGGCGGGCGGCTGGTCGCCCGGCCGCGGCTGGCTCAGCGTCATGCCGCTGCTCTCACCGACGCTGGGCATGATCCCTTGTGGCCATCGCGAGCCGGGGCTGCGCGGTTCCGGCATGCCGCCCGCTATTGCGAGGCATCTTGAGATGAGCCACGGGCGGCGGCCGTACAGCCGATTTCGGACGGCTCCTACAGCCGGGCAGCAAGGCGGCACTGAAAATTCCAACACCATGTTTCCTGCGCCGCGTTCGGCCGGGAACGCATCAAGAACCTCTCAGGGAGCACGCCATGTTGAAGATCGCATTTGCCGCCGGCCTCGTTTCACTCGCCGCACTGGGCCTGACCGCCTGCGACGTCAAGAAGACGCAGGAAGGCAGTGTTACCGTGCCGAAATATGACGTGGAAAAAACCCAGTCGGGTAACGTAACGCTCCCGAAGTATGAGGTGACGCCGCCCACCGTCACGGTCGGCAGCACCGAGAAGACTGTCACGGTTCCCAAGGTGACTACGGAAGAAAAGAAGATCGAAGTGCCGACCGTTTCGATTGCGCCGGCGCCTGACAAGAAGTAAGGTTTGTCAAGTCTTTTGCACCCTGCGGCGGTTAGAAATTGTTGGCAGCTCGGCAGGGATATCCACCGCTTCTGTGGATAAGTCTGTTGACTGGCCTGCGGCTTCCTGCGCAACCCCAGCATCCGCGCGCCGCGCGACGGATTGACCACCAAACCGGCACCCGTTCGTTCGGTGCGGGCCCGCGACCGCGATAGCGGCAAGCGCCGGCGTGACAGGGCGCATTGCGGTCATGCCTCCAGCTTTGCGTGCGGTCGACAATGTGACAACCTGGCCGTGTTAGTTTCGGACATGCACTCAGGATTTCATCATCGCAGCCTTGTGATTCTCATCGGCTTTGCCGCTCTTTGCGCGACAGCGTCGGTGGCGCGCGCCGCCCCGCTGGCGCAGGTAGCGGGCCTGTGGTGCGGCGAGGGCCTGCTGCACGAAGCGAGCCTGGTGCTGGCGCAGCACCGGCAGGAATTCCACGGCACCTTGATGCATCGGCAGCGCAGCCGGCATGTCGAGG
>JAANCK010162005.1_pt1 | contig 10553 bp, 11 predicted proteins | sample 7277841 | NCBI WGS metagenome assembly JAANCK01 (sample SAMN14222788, study PRJNA588281) | permafrost metagenome | isolation source: Arctic cryosol methane SIP | place: Canada:Nunavut | collected 2015-07 | reverse complement strand
GGCCGCCTCAGGCTGGAAGAACGCGCCGGTGAGCAGCCCCTGGAAGCCGAATTGCGATGACACGTTCTGGTTCGGATGGGTGATGCTCACCGCCGCGTCCGCGAACACGTTGAGGTCGCCCGGTCCGACGCCCTTGAACATACGCATCACACCGGCACCGTACCAGTCGATGTTGCCCAGATTGGTCCGCGGCACCGTGTTGCCGAAGTAGGTGTTGCTCATCGTCGGCGCGTCGAAGATGTTCGTGGCGTGGTTCACCTGCAGCCAGGCGCGCAGCTTGTCGGTGTCGATCGGCACCACCGAGATGCCGACCATGTCCGTGTCCTTGATCGAGTTGGCCGGCGTGTTGCGGAATCCGCTCTCGAAGCCGCGGCCATAGCAGAACTTGGCGAACGCGCCGGGCAGCCCGTCGATGTCCGGGGCATAGCCGAGCGTCATGCCGTCGAAGGCGTAGTCGATCAGCAGCGAGGGCACGCCGCCGACGCCGGGTGCGGGATTGTTGGCCCGCAGATGGCTGGACGGCCCGCCCGTGGTCGGGCGCCGGCCAACGGAGAACCACATATCGCGGTCGCCGATGTTGCTCCAGGTGCCGTAGGCGCGATCGACTGCCGCCAGGCTGGTGGAAGGCACGTGGCCGAGCGTTCCGTCGAAAACGCCGGTACGGTCGGCGAAGAAGGGCGCCGCACCGCTGTTGACGAGGGCTGCGTCATCCTGCGCCCCGAAAACCTTTTCCATGAGCAGCCGCCCCGTGAACGAGACGTCCTTCATGACCTTGGCGTTCACATCGAGCCCCGCGCTGGTGGTCTGGATGGAGGGATTACTGGGCTTGTACGCCGGAATCGAAGCCGCGAAACCGCCGAGGCCCTGGACCAGCCCGCCGTTCTGGGGATTTCCGAGGAAGGCGCGCGCCTGGTCGACGGTCTGCACCCGGCCCATGGACTGCGAAAACTGCGACAGGGCCGTGAGCGCACCCGCGGTGGACATGGAGCCCGCCGCCGCCGCGCCGAAGAAGCTGGAGGAGCCCGGTGTGGTGGAGGGGTTGGCGAAGAAGTCGCCCTGCAGTTTCTGCTGCGCGTTCTGGAACGTGGCGTTCACGTCGGTAAATGGCTTGGACTCGCCGTGCAGGGAGTCAATGCGGTAACGGAAGTCGCCGCCGACCGTCAGCCATTTGCCCAGGGACTTGCTTTCGAGGCGCTCGACCTCGCTCTTGAGCTCCGCGACGCTGGCTGTATCGGCCTTGCCCCTGGACTCCTCGACGGCTTTGACCTTCTGCTCGTTGGCCTGGACCTGGCTTCTCAGCTGCTCGATTTCCCGGGCCATCGCCTCGAGCTTGCGCATCAACTCCTCGTCGGCGGCCTGGGCGACCAAGGGAACAGCGAGCCCCAGCACGAGGCCCGCCAGTACGCTTCTTTTGAATGCCGGCTTTTTCATCTTCTAGTCCTTTTGGATGGATGGAGAATCGGGAGCACCGCGGTGCTTGCGCAGCGGCAAACGAGCTGCGCAGCGGAAGGCCGTGGCGCGGGCTTGCGGCCGACGCGGGGTCGGCGGCTCAGCCGCGCGAATCGGGGCAGATCGGGGGATGCGGAGGCTTGCCTGCGCCGTGGCGGGCGAGGCGGGCCGCAAGGCCGCTGCAGGCAGACGCGCAGGGACCGCTGCCGCGCCCTGCTGATTGGAACCATCCACTCCGCCGTGAAGCTTTTTTGTTTTATCCAACAACATAATATGGAAAAACATAATATGTTTCGGATAAGCATTGACCGTGCCAAGAACCCGTCAGTACGGGTTTTCCCCAGCCGATCAAGGACTTGGGACGTCTTCATGCGGTTCCGCCGGACCTGCAATTTCGGTGCGAAGTACATTTACTTTGTGCAGTGCGCGCCGCGCGTCGCTTCGAAATTCCTTGCGATTCAACGGCTTGCGCCTTGAGTGGCGGTGCAGGCGGCGAACAGTTTTTCTATACACTTCCGGCGCAACCCAAGGAGCGAGCCATGGCCTCATTCGATCTCGGAGGACGGACCGCGCTGATCACCGGCGGCTTCAGCGGCCTGGGCCTGCACTTCGCCCGGGTGCTGGCAGCGCATGGGGCGAAGCTCGCGCTGGTCGGACGGCGCATCGATCTGGGACGAGCCGTGGCCAAGGAGATCGGGTCAAGCGTCGCGCGCCCGTCGGAAGTTCGCGCTTACCAGGCCGACGTCACCGACTCCGCGAGCGTGGGCCGCGCATTCGCCCAGGCTACCGCCGACCTGGGTGTGCCGCTGATCGTCGTCAACAACGCCGGCACCGTATCGCGCAAGCCCAGCCTCGACGTCACCGACGACGATTGGGACGGTGTCGTCGATGTCAACCTCTCGGGCGTGTTCAAGGTCGCCCAGGCGGCGGCGCGTTCCATGATCGCCGCGGGCAAGCCGGGGGCGATCATCAACATCGCCTCGATCCTGGGCCTGCGCGTGCGCGCACAGGTGGCTTCCTATGCGGCGACCAAGGCGGCGGTGGTGCAGTTGACCAAGGCGCTGGCGCTGGAGTGGGCAGCGCACGGCATCCGCGTCAACGCGCTGGCGCCGGGCTATTTCGAGACGGACATCAACCGCGATTTTCTGCGGTCCGAGCCGGGCCGGGCGATCATCTCGCGCGTGCCGCAGCAACGGGCCGGCACTGTGGCGGAACTCGATGGGCCGCTGTTGCTGCTGGCCTCGGATCTGTCTTCCTACATGACGGGTGCGGTGATTCCGGTGGACGGCGGCCACCTGGTCAACACCTTGTAGTTAACTGCAGAAAATCGCCCGGGGGCGATTTTCTGCAGTTGTTCTGGTCGGCGCGACGAGGACCGGCAAGCCGGATTCTCGCCGCGAGGGCGACTGCGCTGCATGTTATTGCGCGCAATCGACGTGCCGCTGCGCGGGGAAGTCGCATGCCCTTGCGTGGACCGCGCGGAGCATCGCGCAGCGCGGTCTCCTCTGTGGATGGGATCCGGCTTTGCCGGTCCTGTCCACACTGTCCAGACCAACTCCAAGAAATCGCATGGCGATTTCTTGGAGTTACTCGATCGTGATGCCGGCCGCCTTGACCACCGGGCCGTAGCGGGCCAGGTCGCGCCGCATTTCCTCGCGGAACTGCTCCGCGCTGCCCGGCGTGGGCTCGATCCCCATGATGCGCAGTTGCTCGCGTGCAGCCGGATCGTTCAGCACAGCGTTCAGCTCGCCGTTCAGGCGCGCCAGGATCGCCGGCGGCGTGTTGGCGGGCGCCAGCAAGCCGACCCAGGAGTCGACCACGAAATCGGGCACGCCACTTTCAACGAAGGTCGGCACGTCGGGCAGGGCGCTGGTGCGCTGGGCGCTGGACACCGCGATGGCGCGCAGCTTGCCAGACTGGACGTGGCCGTGGGCGCCGGCCACGGCGGTATAGACCAGCGGGATCTGGCCGCCCAGCACGTCGGTCATGGCCTGGCCGCCGCCCTTGTACGGCACGTGCGTCAGGTTGGCCCCGGTGCGCAGCTTGAGCAGCTCGCCGGCAATGTGCGGCGTGCCGCCGGTGCCGGAGGTTCCGAACGCGAGCCCGCCCGGCTGGGACTTGGACAGCGCGATCACCTCCGACAGCGTCTTGGCCGGAACGCCGGGATGCGCCACCAGGATCAGCGTGGCATTGCCGATCTTGCCGACCGGCGCGAAGTCCTTCAGCGTGTCGAAGGGCAGCTTGGCGAACACATGCGGGTTGATCACCATGGTGCCGTCGAAACCCAGCACCAGGGTGTAGCCGTCGGCTGGCGCGGCCTTGGCCATGGCGGTGCCGATATTGCCCGAGGCGCCGGGCCTGTTGTCGACGATGATCTGCTGGCCCAGCCGCTTGCCCAGGGCCTCGGCGATCAGCCGCCCGCTGGTATCCGTCACGCCGCCGGGCGTGAACGGCACGATCAGCCGGATCGGCTTCGTCGGCCAGGCGTCCTGGGCGTTGGCGGCCGGCAGCGGGCAGGCGAGGGATGCCACGACGATGGCGCCAGCGGCTCTCAGCCAGCTTCTGCGGCAGGACCGGCCACAAGGATTGTTCATCGGAGAGTCTTCTTGACGCGTCTCTTGCGTTGGCGATCGAGGTACCACGCCAGGAAGGGCAGCAGCACCACGGAGCCCGGCAGCGCCCAGATGAAGAGATAGGGACTGACGGACGAGGCCGAACGGATCATGGCCTTGAGCTGGGCCTTTTCCTCGGGCGTCCACTTGCCGCCGTTGCGCTGTTTCATCATCAGTGGCCAGGCCCCCTTCATCAGCACCAGTTCCTCGTGGAGCCTGAGCTTTTCGCGGCTGTTGCTGGCCAGGAAGGAACAGAACCACACTGGCGCCCGCTTCATCTTGGTCTGGAACATTGCCGTCGAATTGCCGTCGAAGCCAGGGGCGGGCTCCGGCGCGCGCGCGCTGGCTTTCGCCGCATCCGGTTGGCCTGGGACAATGGCTTCTTCTGCTTTCATAAAGTGCGATCGTGAGACTGTCCCGCAACGGTTCCATCATGGCGGGGCGCCTGCAAATTATTGAATCAACATGGACTTTATCGACTTACTGAAAACCCTCGGCCTCGAAATGCCGACGCCGGCCTACCTGGTGGGCACCCTGCTCTTCGGTATCGTGGGCGCGGTCGCCTGGTGGCACGGCAAGAAAACCGGGCGGCCGCGGGCGAAATGGCTGGGCCTGGCGTTGATGCTCTATCCGTATGCGACGCCGCAAACCTGGCTGCTCTACTCGGTTGGCGTCGCACTTTCGGTAGGGCTCGCCTTTTCCTGGAATTGAGGCGTCGGGATAGATACCGCTCGGTGGCGCGGCGCAGTCCTACAGGGCCAGCCATGAGGGTCCCGTAGTATCCCGTACCTTCGGCAAATGGCGGGTTTCTGTTTTGAGCGAACTGCTCCCATGAGCACGGACATTGCAACACGGCATCGGGTGGATCGCTTGGCGCAATGGGTCGCGCCTGCACAAGTCTCGAACAACCAGGAGGTCACCGATGAAGGTGGCGATTCATTGAAGCAGGGTCCCGCCTACGACGAGCGGCTCCAGCTTCTCATCGACACCGTGGTCGATTACGGTATCTTCGTCCTCGATTCGGAAGGCCATGTTCAAACCTGGAATTCCGGCGCGGCGAAACTCAAGGGCTATCGGTCGGACGAGATCATCGGCCGGCATTTTTCCGTGTTTTATCCACCCGAGTCCGCGGCCGCCGGCTGGCCTGCGGAAGAGCTGAAGCAGGCCCGGCAACATGGCCGCTTCGAGGACGAGGGCTGGCGGGTGCGCAAGGACGGCAGCCGCTTCTGGGCCAACGTCGTCATCACCGCGCTGCGCGGCCCGTCGGGCGAGCTGACCGGATTCGCCAAGATCACCCGCGACCTGACCGAGCGCCGCCTGCACGAGGAGCGGGTGCGCGCCAGCGAAGAGCGGCTGCGGTTGCTGATCGAATGCGTGCAGGACTACGCCATCTTCATGCTGGACCCCGACGGGACGGTGCGCGGCTGGAACTCCGGTGCCCAGGCCATCAAGGGCTATCAGGCCCATGAGATCGTGGGCCGCCATTTCAGCGTGTTCTACACGCCAGAGGATCAGCTTGCCGGCAAACCGGCGCTTGAATTGCGAACGGCTGCTGCCCAGGGCCGGGTCGAGGACGATGGCTGGCGGGTGCGAAAGGACGGGTCGCTGTTCTGGGCCAACGTCGTGCTCACCGCGATGAAGGCGCCGAGCGGCGAGCTGCTCGGATTCGCCAAGATCACGCGCGACATGACCGAGCGGCGCCGCCTGGAGGACCTGGAGCGCTCCAGCCGGCGCATGAACGAGTTCCTGGCGACCCTCGCGCACGAGCTGCGCAACCCGCTGGCGCCGGTGCGCAACGCGCTGACACTGATGCAGCTGGAGCCCATGCTCAGTCCGACCCTGCGCAACAGCCGCGACATCATCGACCGCCAGATCAGCCATCTGACGCGGCTGGTGGACGACCTGCTGGACGTCGGGCGCGTCAACACCGGCAAGGTCAAATTGCGCCGGGAACCGGTGCGAATGCAAGAAGTGGTCGCGCGCAGTGTCGAGACGGTGCGGCCGGTGATCGAGGCTCGCGGCCACCAGCTCACCGTGTCGGCGCCGGCTGAGCCGGTCTGGGTCCACGGCGACCCGACCCGCATGGCGCAGATCCTGCAGAACCTGCTGATCAACGCGGCGAAATACACGCCCGACGGCGGCCACGTCGAGATCCGGACCGAGCAACGCGAAGGGTTCGTCGATACCTCCGTCACCGATAGCGGGCGCGGCCTGGCGGCCTCGCAGCTGGAGAGCATCTTCGAACTGTTCGTGCAGGGCGACAACTCCGGGGCGCCGCACGAGAGCGGCCTGGGGATCGGCCTGACGCTGGCGCGATCGCTGGCCGAAAGGCATGGCGGCGCCATCACGGCGCACAGCCCCGGTCCCGGACTGGGCAGCACTTTCGTATTTCGCATGCCGGCGGGCGAGGTCCTGGCGCCCGGCGATGCGGGGTCGTCGGCGGGCGAAGCCCTGCCCAAGGGACAGCGGATCATGGTGGTCGACGACAACCGCGATTCGGCCGACAGCACCATGAGCATCCTGCGGGCCCTGGGGCACGACGTCCTGGCGGCCTACGATGGGCCTAGCGCGCTCGAACTGGCCCGGCGGATGCGCCCCGACGTGGTTCTGCTCGACCTGGCCATGCCCGGCGCCGACGGTTTCGAGACCTTGAAGCTGCTGCGGGTTCAGCCGGGGATGTACAAGTCGTTCGTCATCGCCATGACCGGATACGGCGCCGCTGAAGACAAGCAGCGCACCCGCGAGGCGGGATTCGACGCGCACCTGGTCAAGCCGATCGAGCTGGACGGGCTGATGCGGTTGCTCTACCAGGCCGGCGCGCCGGCGGGGTAGGCGTCACTGCGCGGGATTGCGCTCACGCAGCCGGATTGCGGGCATCACCACTTCGCGTTCGAGCCAGAGCTTGAACCTGAGCGTGGCGGGGTCTGTCGCCTTCTGCAGGTACTGAAGCAGCGCTTCGGCCTTAATGCAAACGGCCTTCGACGCAGGCGGGTCTTGCAGGCCCTCGGGAAACAGGTTGCGAAGGACCGGATCGGCGGGCAGGCCGGTGACGATCTTGCGGACGTCGGCCAGCCGCATCCAGCGGTAGCTGTCCGCGTCCTCGACCACGTCGACCAGGATTCCCTTGTAATGGAAATGGCGTCCGTCCAGGTCCCGGAATGCGGCCCGGGTGGTCGCCTGGGCGGCTTCTTCCATCAGTTCGAGGATCGGCCGCGCCAATGCCACCCCAAACAGCGGCGCGCAGACGACAAGACTCACGGTGCCAAATTGGACCCAGACACCGTAGGTCACCACGGCACAGGCCAGGGTGCGAAGGGCGATCTTCAGCAGGACCTGCAGCACGGCTTATTTTCCATTCAGTCAGGACGTTCCGCCGCGCGAGGCCGGGGACTGGGTCGGGCCCGGCGCCGGCGGATACTCGGCCGCCAGCCGGCGCAATTGCGTCACTTGCCATTCGAATTCGGGCTCGAACGCGGTCGGATCGTTGACCGCGTAGCCGCCATAGGCGTAGACCGCGGCATAGGCGGCGTAGCTGCCGGCTTCGAGCGGACGCCCGGCCAGCGCATTGGCCGCTGCAAAGGTGGCGGACACGGCGGCATGGGCGCAGCCGTCGATCGAGTCGGACCCTCGGTGCCGGTTGGCGACCGCGGCGATTTCCCGGCTCGCGGCGGCCAGCGCCGCCGCATCCGACCGGCCCGCGACGAAATCGCGCAGCACGGCCAGGCATGCCAGTGCGCGCGGATCCTCCAGCAAATGTTGGACGCGGTCCACACAGGCCAGCCCGAACGTCAGCCGCAGGCGCACGCGGCCCGGCTCGAACAAGCCGGCGTCCAATGCAAGCCGGGCCAGGTCCTGGTTCATGGCGTGCGGCTTCAGTCCAGGTCGCGGCCACGGCTCATGAGATAGCCGTCGTAATCGGAGTCGCCGATCCGGATGGCCTGCGGCTCGGTGCCGAAGTGCTGGAAGCCCAGCGATTCATAGAGCCGCACGGCGGCCGGGTTCGGCACGAAGACCGTCAGGTTCACCCGCCGCACGCCGTTGGCGTCGGCGTGGGCTACCGCGCGTTCCACCAGTGCCCGGGCGATGCCGTGGCGGCGGAACCGCGGTGAAACGAACACGCCCCATAGATTGACCTTGTGGCGCGACGAAGGCAGGCTGCTGGGCCATGCGACGGCGGCGGCTCCCACCAGTTCCTCGCGCACGAAGGCGCCGAACGCCGCATTCGGCTCGGCGTACGAAAGCTGCTCGCGGAACTTCTGGATCGGCCGCGTCAGTTCTTCCTCGAGCGTCAGGCCCATGTTGACTGGATTGAGGGCGGCGACTTCGCGCCGCAGGCGGGAGAACGCCTCGGCGTCGGCCGCCCGCAGCTGGCGCATCTGGAACGACGGCGCTGCACTCATGGCCAGTGCGCCGCCGGGCCGGTGCCGTCCGCCACGGCGCGCCGCAGGGCCGCCCGCGCCAGCAGGCGAGTGGAGTCCAGCGTCGGCAACGGTGAATTGGCGTCGTTCATGATCAAGGGGATCTCGGTGCAGCCCAGGATGACCGCATCGCAGCCTTGCGCCTTCAGGCGCGCGAAGACCTGAGCATGGTAGGCGATGGCTTGCGGTTTGAAAACGCCCCGGACCAGTTCTTCCATGATGATGCGATGGATTTCAGCGCGCTCGGCGCTGTCCGGACGGACCCACGCGATGCCCAGCGCGGCCAGCTGCTCGGGGTAGACCTCGCTTTCGACCAGCCAGCGCGTGCCGGCCAGTGCCAGCCGGCGCAAGCCGCGCGCCGCGGCCTCGGCGGCCACCACTTGCGCGATGTGCAGCCAGGGGCGCGGCGATCGCGCTGCGACTCGCGCGAAGGCCTGGTGGATGGTGTTGTCCGGGCAGATCAGGAAGTCGGCCCCGGCGCTGGCCAGCTTGTTGGCCGACGAGAGCATCAATTCAGCCACGCCTTCGAGGTCACCGCGTTCGAGGCACCCGACGTAATCGGCGAACGAATGGGAGTGCAGCGAGACTTCCGGATGCGCATGCGCGCCGAGCAGCGCCGGCCCCTCCGCGCAGATGGTGCGGTAGCACAGGGCCGCGCCCTCGGCCGAACAGGCGACGATGCCGATGTGTTTCATTGCTGCCAGTAGGTATAGGTCCACGCCGGCTTGAACCCGGCGCGCCGGTACAGCGACTGGGCCGGCGGATTGTGGGCCTCCACTTGCAGGAACATCCGTGGATAGCCCCGCGCCAGGGCCGCGGCCGCCAGCGATGCCAGCACGCGGGCGGCCAGGCCCTGGCCGCGGCAGGCCTGCGCGGTGCGCATGCCGTGCACGCTGGCCCAGCCATGGCCGAATGCGGCCGCGCCGGCCGCGACCGTGCGGCCGTCCTGGCGCACGCTGGCAAACAGCGTCCCCGCCGCGCGGCTCAGGGTTCGCACCCGGCTGGCGCCGTCGACCGGGTCGAAGCCTTCGCCCAGGAACACTTCGGCCCAGCCGGCATCGGGTTGCGAGGCGATGTCGGCCGGGGCAGCTTGGGAAACCACCTGCTGGACGACGGCCGTCGCCGCCGTATGCACCTGGGTCGGTTTGGAGGCGGCGTAGCCGCCGCGCGCCAGCGCTTCGCCAAATCCGTCGAAATCCGGTGCCGACGGAATCCGGAACACGGCGGGCAGGGCGCGCGCGGCATAACGTTCTTCGATATGGCGCAGCGACAGCGGATCGGGCGCCGAGTGCGCGACCGGCACGGCGCTCCTGGCGCGGCCGACGGTGCCGGAGTCGAACGGCAACAGCCAGCCGGCGATCTCTTCGAGTGCCTCCGGCGTGACGGCGGCCAGGGTCGCCCGCTCTATGGTTTCGATGTCTTCGGACGTCACCACGCTACTTTCACCCTACCCGTCACCCGCCGGTCTTGAGTTTGCGGCCCAGGTGCTGCTCGACCTTCGCGATCTTGCTGCGCAGCCGGCTGGCCGACCCGGCGCGATAGTCCACCTTCAGGTTCATGCCGATGCGCGGGCAGTCGACCTGCAAGGTCTTGAAGCAGGCGGTGACGACGCCCACCACCTGGTCCCACTCACCTTCGAGGATGGTGCCCATCGGCGTGAGCTGGTAGGGCACGCCGCTCTTGTCGATGACGTCGAGGATGCGCGCCACATCGGCGCTCAGGCTTTCGCCCCGGCCGTGGGGCGACATCGCGAATTCAAGCAGGACCATTGCTTCTCCTCAAACCATGCGCGCGGGCGCGGGATTCACCCGATTTTGAGCCTGGAAATTCTGGCATACAAGTTGGAGTGCCAGATGCCGTCGCTGGCGCCTCCCAACATCCGAGGTCCCCTCATGCGCGCACGCTCCCTGTTGCCTTCCCTGTTCCTGGCCGCCCTGGCGGCGCTGGCACTGCCCAGCGTGGCGGCCTACCCGGACCGGCCGATCCGGCTGATCGTGCCGTCGGCGCCCGGCGGCGCGCCCGATGTGCTGATGCGCGCGCTGGCCCAACAGATGTCGATCCAGATGGGCGTGCC
>JAANCK011119719.1_pt1 | contig 10556 bp, 8 predicted proteins | sample 7277841 | NCBI WGS metagenome assembly JAANCK01 (sample SAMN14222788, study PRJNA588281) | permafrost metagenome | isolation source: Arctic cryosol methane SIP | place: Canada:Nunavut | collected 2015-07 | reverse complement strand
TCGATGCTGGTGCGCGAAGGCGAGGCAGTGCGCGCCGGGCAGGTGCTTGCACGCATCGACGCCCAGGACGCCGCGGCGCGCCTGGACGAGAAAGTCGCCGATCTCGAGGCCGGCCGCGCGCAGCTGGCCCTGGCGCAAAAAAACCGCGCCAACAACCTGGCGCTGCTGCAGCAGAAATTCATCTCGCAAAATGCATTCGACAGCGTGCAGAGCAACTACCAGGTGTCAGAGGCCAAGCTCAAGGCGCTGGAGGCGCAGGTGGCGCTGGCAAGGAAAGCGCTCGCCGACACCGTGGTCAGCGCGCCGCAGGCGGGCATCGTCTCGCAGCGCCACGCACAGCCGGGGGAGAAGCTGCCGGTCGACGGCAAGATACTTACGCTGGTGGACCTCGCGGAAATGGAAGTGGAGTCGGCGGTACCCGCAGGCGACATCCCCAACATCCGCATCGGCCAGGAAGCAATCTTTCGCGTCGAAGGTTTCGGCGAGCGCGAATTCCGCGGCAGCATCGACCGCATCAATCCCACCACGCAAAGCGGCTCGCGCTCCATCATCGTATATGCCCATCTGCCCAATAGCGACGGCACGCTCAAGGGCGGCATGTTCGCCAAAGGCAGCGTGACGCTGAGCCGGATCGAATCGGCGCAGGTGCTGCCCCTCTCCGCCGTGCGCGAGGAGAGCGGCAAGGCCTATGTGCTGCGCATCGCCGACGGCCGGCTGGAGCAGCGCGCGGTCACGCTCGGCCTCAGGGACGAGGACGAGGGCGTGGTGCAGATCGTAGAAGGTCTGGACGCGCAAAGCCGGGTGCTGCGCGCCAACTCGGGCACGCTGCGCCCAGGGGCGAGCGTCAAGATCGCGCCGGCAAGAAACTAGGAAGACCGCCACATGTGGTTCACCCGCATATCGATCAACAATCCGGTATTCGCCACCATGATGATGGCGGCGTTCCTGGTGCTGGGACTGTTCTCCTACCAGCGGCTCGCGGTCGAGCAGTTTCCCGACATCAACTTCCCGGTGGTGGTGGTGCAGACCGAGTACCCGGGCGCCTCGCCCGAAAGCGTGGAAACCGACATCAGCCGCAACATCGAGGAGGCGATCAACACCATCAGCGGCATCAAGACGCTGTCCTCGCGCTCCTACGAAGGCCTGTCGGTGGTGATCGCCGAATTCGACCTCAGCGTCGACCCGGCCATTGCGGTGCAGGACGTGCGCGAAAAAGTGGCGGTGGTCAAAGTCGCGTTCCGCAAGGAAGTAAAGGAGCCGCGCGTCACCCGCTTCAACCCGGACGACCTGCCCATCGTCTCGCTCGCCGTGCGCTCGGACAGCCGGCCGCTGCGCGAAATCACCACGCTCGCCGACCAGGTGATCAAGAAGCGCATTGAAACCGCGCGCGGCGTCGGCCAGATTACGCTGGTGGGCGGGGTAAAGCGTGAAATCCAGATCTTCCTCAAGCCCGCCGAAATGGAATCGCTGAGCGTGGGCATCGACCAGGTGATCACCGCGGTGCGCAGCGAAAACCAGGAACTGCCGGCGGGCGCGGTCACCACGCGCGACGCGGAGAAGCTGGTGCAGGTGCAAGGGCGCATCACCCGGCCCGAGCAGTTCAACCGCATCATCGTCGCGCGCCGCGGCGGCCAACCGGTATACCTGTCGCAGGTCGCCACCGTGGTCGACGGCCAGGAAGAGGAGGAAAGCGCGGCGCTGGTCAACGGCAAACGCGTAATTTCCCTGGACATTGTCAAATCGCAGAGCGCCAACACCATCGACACGGTGGACAACGTGCTGCAGGTGGTGGCGGGGCTGAAGCAACAGCTGCCGCCCGACGTCACGCTGGACGTGGTGCGCGACACCTCGCGTGGCATCCGCAATTCGGTCAACAACGTCAAGCACACCCTGCTCGAGGGCGCGGCGCTTACCATCCTGATCGTGTTCCTGTTCCTCAACAGCTGGCGCAGCACGGTGATCACCGGGCTCACCCTGCCGATTTCGCTCATCGGCACCTTCCTCGTGATGTACGCGGCCGGCTTCACCGTCAACATGCTCACACTGATGGCGATGAGCCTGTGCGTGGGTCTGCTGATCGACGACGCCATCGTGGTGCGCGAGAACATCGTGCGCCACCTCGCCATGGGCAAGAGCCATCACGATGCCGCGCTCGACGGCACCCGGGAAATCGGCCTGGCGGTGATGGCTACCACCTTCAGCATCGTGGCGGTATTCCTGCCGGTGGGATTCATGGGAGGCATCATCGGCAGGTTCTTCCATCAGTTCGGCATCACCGTCGCGGCGGCGGTGTTGCTTTCGATGTTCGTGAGCTTCACGCTCGATCCGATGCTGTCCTCGATCTGGTACGACCCGGCGGCGCACGGCGTGCACGGCAAAGGCCGGTTCGCGCGCATGCTGTCCTGGAACGAAGCCATGATCCAGCGCGTCAGCGAGCGCTATTCGAAGCTGCTTTCCTGGTCGCTCGCGCACCGCAAGAGCGTAATTGGCATCGCGCTGGCAAGTTTTCTCGGCGCCTTCGCCCTGGTGCCGAGGATCGGGTCCGAATTCGTGCCCGAGGCCGATCTGGCCGAGATCCTGGTGCAGCTGAATACCCCGGTAGGCTCCTCGCTCGAATTCACCCAGGCCAAGGTGCAGCAGGCGGAAGGCGCGCTGCGGGAGTATCCCGAAGTGATCTATACCTATGCGACGCTCAACACCGGAACCACACCCGGCAAGAATTACGCCACCATATTTGTCCGGCTGGTCGATCGCGGCCAACGCGCCGCCGGTCTGAAACAGCTGCAGAAAGTCATGCGCGAGCGTCTGCGCCAGATCGCGGGCATTGAAATCACCAACCTCGGCGTCTACGCCCCGGTCGGCAGCGGCAAGCCGCTGCAGGTCTCGGTGCAGGGCCCGGACATGGCGGAAATCGAACGGCTGTCGCAGCAGGTAAAAGCGATCATGGGCAGGATCGACGGCCTGGTGGATATCGACTCCAGCCTCAAAGCGGCCAAGCCCACGGTGGCGGTACGGATCGACCGCGAACTGGCGAGCGACCTCGGCGTGGGCGTGGGCAGGATCGGTGAAGCGCTGCGGCCGCTGCTTGCGGGCGAGGCGATCTCCAGCTGGAAGGCGCCGGATGAGGAGAATTACGACGTCAAAGTGCGTCTGCCCAAGGGCGAGCGCGAAAACCGCGGCGATCTGGGGCGCATCTATATCGCGAGCAACCAGGTTGGCACGGACGGCAGTCCGAAAATGGTGCCGCTGCGCCAGGTCGCCGAATTCGTGCCGACCCTGGGCGCCACCCAGATCAACCGCAAGGACCTGACGCGCGAAGTGCTGGTCACCGCTAACGCGCTGGGCCGGCCCGCGGGCGATCTGGGCAAGGAAATCGCCGCACAGCTCGCCAAGCTGCCGACCCCGCCCGGCTATCGCTTCGTCATGGGCGGTTCGACCAAGGACATCCAGGAAACCATGGGCTATGCGCTGTCGGCGCTGCTGCTGGCGGTGATATTCATTTATCTCATACTCGCGAGCCAGTTCGGCTCCTTCCTGCAACCGGTGGCGATCATGATGTCGCTGCCGCTGTCCCTGATCGGGGTGCTGCTCGCGCTGCTGATCGCGCGCTCGACGCTCAATATTTTCTCCATCATCGGCTTCGTCATGCTCATGGGCCTGGTGACCAAGAATGCGATCCTGCTAGTGGATTTCACCAACCAGCTGCGCACCGCCGGCAAGGACCGCGCCCAAGCCATCCTCGAGGCCGGGCGCATCCGGCTGCGCCCCATCCTGATGACCACCTTTGCCATGGTGTTCGGCATGATTCCGCTGGCACTGGGGATCGGCGAGGGCTCGGAGCAGCGCGCGCCAATGGCGCACGCCGTGATCGGCGGCATCATTACCTCCACCCTGCTGACGCTGGTTGTGGTGCCGGTGATCTACACCTATCTGGACGACCTGGCGCACTGGGCACGGCGTTGGTTCGGGTCCGGGCAGGGAACGGGCTCGCCGGACAGCAAGCGCGACGCACAGGGCGGCGCCGCAGCCGCTCCCGCAGCCACGCCCGCGAACGCCGCGCAGGGTATGTGACAAGGGTCACAAGAGGACCATGCAAAGAATGGTAAAATTTGTTCCAGAGCCCGTTGCAAAATGAAATTTTGCAACGCCCGATTTAGGGGAGCATGAGGGGAGACACCCCGAAGGAAGTCCCCTCGGGGGATATCCCCTCATTTTGAAACGAACTTTCAGTCAAACAGCCTGCGAGAGCCAATCAGCCATGTCTGCGATGAACGTCGAACAAGCCCGTTGGAACATGATCGAGCACCAGATCCGCCCCTGGGAAGTGCTGGACCAGGAGGTGCTGGACCTGCTGTATGCGCTCAAGCGCGAGGATTTCGTTCCCGCCGCTTACCGCATGCTGGCTTTTTCCGACATGGAAATTCCCATCGGCCAGGGCCAACTCATGTGGCCGCCAAAATTGGAAGCGCGCGTATTGCAGGAGCTTGCGCTCAAACCGACCGACCAGGTGCTGGAGATCGGCACCGGCTCAGGCTACTTCACTGCGCTGCTCGCGCGCCTCGCGCAGCATGTCTACAGCGTTGAAATTCAGCCCGAGCTAATGGCATCGGCCGCGGCCAATCTGCGCCGCGCCGGAATCGACAATGTCACGCTGGAACTCGGCGACGGGGCGCGCGGCTGGACCAAACACGCGCCCTACGATGTCATCGTGCTCACCGGCTCCACCCCGGTCCTGCCGCCGCAACAGCTGCAGCAGATGAAGGCCGGCGCACGCCTGTTCGCAGTCGTGGGCGAGCCACCGGTAATGGCGGCGCGGCTGTTCAGCTGCGCCGGCGAAGGCCGCTACAGCTCCGTCGATCTGCTCGAAACGCGCATCGCCCCGCTCACGAATGCGCTCCAGGGCGAGCGCTTCAGTTTCTGAGCATGACCCAGATCACGCCGCAGCTGCTGCAGCAATGGCTCGCCGACGGCAAACGCAAGCCGCCGGTGCTGCTCGATGTGCGCGAGCCCTGGGAATATCACACCTGCCGCATCGAAGGCTCGATGCTGGCCCCGATGAACACCATTCCGGCGCGCGTGCCGGAGCTCGACCGCGACTCCGATACCGTGGTGATCTGCCACCATGGCGTGCGCAGCTATCAGGTGGGCGTGTTTCTGGAGCGCAACGGCTTTTCCAATCTGTACAACCTGAAGGGCGGGGTGAATGCCTGGGCCGACCAGGTCGATCCCTCGATGCCCAGATATTGAGCCCGAGATGAAACGACACGCGATTTTCCTCGCAGTACTTGCGTTCAGCCAGCCGCTTGCGGCGGCGGACCTGCTGCAGACTTATCGCGAGGCGCGTGCCAACGACCCGGTGTATGCCTCGGCGCGCGCTGCCCGCGACGCCGGACGCGAGAGTCTGCCGCAGGGGCTGGCGCTGCTGCTGCCGAACGTCAGCGCCAGCGGCTTCACCCAGATGAACAACATCGACATCGACTTCCGCGGCGTCGCGCCGCCGTCCGAGCGCGATGGCAACACCAACGGTTACAGCGTGTCGCTGACTCAGCCCTTGTTCAACTGGCAGAGCATCATGCTGTACAAGGAGGCCGGCTTCAAGGTGGCGCAGTCAGAGGCCGTGTTCGGACAGGCGGCGCAGGACCTGATCGTGCGCGTGGCCCAGGCCTATTTCGACGTACTCGCGTCGCAGGACAGCCTGGCTTTCATACAGGCACAGAAGGCTGCGATCTCCGAGCAACTGGCGCAGGCCAAGCGCAACTTCGAGGTCGGCACCGCCACCATCACCGACACGCACGAGGCACAGGCACGTTTCGACCTCGCGTTCAGCCAGGAAATCGCGGCGCAAAGCGATCTCGAAATCAAGAAGAGCGCCCTGCAGCAGATCGTCGGCAAGCTTCCCGACAGTCTGGTCCCGCTCAGGCCGGCGACCGAGCTCAGTCCGCCCGCACCGAACGCGATCGAACCATGGGTTGCCAGAGCGGAGGACCAGAATTTCGCCGTGCACATCCAGGAGGCCGCGCTGGAGGTCGCATCGCGCGAAATCGAGCGCAACCGCGCCGGCCACTATCCGACGCTCAATATGGTGGGCAATTACGGCAGGAACTCGGCCAGCATCAGCACCATCGGCACCGTGAGCCTGGGCACGGACAGCACCAGCCGCAGCATTGGTCTGCAGTTGGCGATTCCGCTGTACGCGGGCGGCGGCGTCAGTTCGCTGGTGCGCCAGGCCATTGCCAACCAGGACAAGGCGCGCCAGGATCTCGAAGCCGCCCGGCGCAGCGCAGCGCAGGCGGCGCGCCAGGCCTACCTCGGCGTAAGCAACGGCATGGCGCAGGTCAGGGCACTGGAACAGGCATTGATTTCCAGCCAGAGCGCGCTGGATTCGAACAAGCTCGGCTATGAGGTGGGTGTGCGCATCAATATCGACGTGCTGAACGCGCAGCAGCAGCTCTACTCGACCAAGCGCGACCTGTCCAAGGCGCGCTACGACACATTGGTGAACGGGCTCAAGCTCGAGGCCGCCGCCGGCACGCTGACCGAAGAAGACCTGGAGGCGGTCAACCGCCTGCTCGGCACCAACTAAGGCTTATTTCAAAACGAGGGGACACGTCCCCTCGTGCTCCCCTAGATCAGGGGCCGTTTCGGTAATTCTGAAATGGCCTCTAACAGCCATTCACACCCGTTTCTCGAGCAGGCGCTCGCAGATCGCGAGATTGCGCGCCGTAGCCCCATGATGGGCGCGGCTGAATTCAAGGGCAGCCTGCGCCATGCGCGCCAGCGCCGCCCGATCCCACAGCAACTTTTCTGCCCGCTGCGCCAGCGCAGTTGCGTCAGCAACCTCGATCGCGGCGCCTGCCTCCAGCGCCAGGCGCGAGGCTTCGGCAAAATTGTACATATGCGGCCCGAACAGCAGCGGCCGCCCCGCCGCGCAGGCCTCGATCAAGTTCTGTCCGCCCAGAGGCAGGAGGCTGCCCCCGATAAACGCAAGGTCGCAGGCCGAATAGTAGGCCGCCATTTCCCCCATGCTGTCGCCGAGCAGCACGCGGCACTCAGGTGGCAGCGCGCGATCGGCGCTGCGGCGCACATAGCTTAATCCGCGCTGTTCCAGCAGCGCTGCGACTTCGCCAAAGCGCTGCGGATGGCGCGGCACCAACAGCAACAGCAGGCTCTCCACGCCGATGCGCACGAACGCGTCGAGTACCAGCTCCTCTTCGCCCGCGCGCGTGCTCGCAGCCAGCAGCACCGGGCGCTGCCCGATGCGCTGCTTCAGCTCGGCGCCCAGCTGCAGCAGGCGCGGCGCGATCTCGACATCGAACTTCAGATTCCCGGTGACCTCGACCCCATGCGCGCCGAGGCGCTCGAAGCGCCCGGCGTCCGCGCGCGTTTGCGCGCCGATCGCCGCCAGACGCCCAAGCGCGGCGCGCGTCAGCGGCGCCACCCTGGCATAGCCGCGCGCGGATTTTTCCGACAGGCGCGCATTGGCAAGCAGCAGGGGCACGCCCTGCCGCGCGCAGGCATCGACCAGATTGAACCAGATCTCGGTTTCCATGAGTATGCCCAGGCGCGGCCGGAAGCGCGCCAGAAAGCGCGCCACGGCACCTGGATAGTCATAGGGAAGATAGGCGATGGTCACCGTTTCGCCGAACAGCTGCTGCGCCGTCTCGCGCCCGGTGGGCGTCATCTGCGTGAGCAGCAACTCATGGCCCGGATAGCGCGCCGCCAGCGCGCGCAGCAGCGGTTCCGCGGCGCGCGTTTCGCCCACCGACACCGCGTGCAGCCAGATCAGCGGGCGCTCGGGCCGCCCCGGATACCAGCCGAAGCGCTCGGCGATATGCTCGCGGTAGGCCGGCTGGCGCCGGCCGCGCCACCACAGGTGCAGCAAGGCCCAGGGAAATGCGAGCCACAACAGCAGCCGGTAGGCAAGGCGCCAGATCATGCGGCGCTTCCGGCCATGAGCGCATCCAGGGCAGCGAGGACTTCGCTCGCCTCGGGCAGCGCACTCGCGTCGCCGAGATTGCGCACCGGTGCGCCCGGCCCCGCGTACACGCCGGTCAGCCGCGGACGCGTGCCGCAAAAGAGCGCCACCACAGGACGGCCCAGCGCCGCCGCCAGATGCGTAAGGCCGGTATCGACGCCGACTACCGCCCGTGCACCCGCGAGCAAGCCGGCAACGGCGCAGACATCCAGGGCGGGCGGCACCACCGCGGACGGCAGCGCGCGTGCAAGGCGTTCGCTGCGCGCACGTTCCGCCGCATCGCCCCAGGGCAGGACCAGCGCGTAGCCGCGGCGCGCGAGTTCGCTCCCGAGCCGCTCCCATGCGGCTTCCGGCCACAGCTTGTCGCTGCGGCTGGTCGCGTGCAGCAGCACGCAATACGGCTGCGCAGCGAGCGGCGCAGCGAGCGCGGGCGCAACGATGCCGTAATCGAGCACAGCCGGCAGTTCATAGCCCAGCGCCAGGGCGGCGAGGCGCCGATTGCGCACGACCGCATGCAGGTCGCGCGGCACCGCATGGACGACGTCATAGAACTTTGCCGCCAGCGGTTCGCGCGCGCTGGCGCCGGAGTAGCCGTGGCGCGTGCCCGAAGCGGCTTGCCCCAGCAGCGCGCTCTTGATCAGGCCCTGGGTGTCGATGACGCAGTCGTAGCGCATCCCGGACAGCGCGCGGCGGAAATGCCCGAATTCGCGCCAGTGCGCCGGTTTGAGCACATTGCCGCGCCAGCGCCGCAGCGCCACCGGGATCGCCCGGTGCACGCCCGGATGCATGCCGACGATGTCGCAATACGCTTCCTCCACCACCCAATCGATGCGCGCGCGCGGAAAACGCGCGCGGATGTCGCTCACCACCGGCAGGTTGTGCACCACGTCGCCGAGCGAGGAAGTCTTGATGAGCAGGATATTGGGCATGAGAGGGGCTGGACGGGGCTTTGTTAGAATGAGGCCCGCGCAGAATTAATTATAAGGTATCCCGCCCCTTGTCCCGCCAGCCCTTATCCGTCGTCATCATCACCAGGAACGCGGCAAGCCAGCTTGCAGCCTGCCTGGAAAGCGCCGCTTTTGCCGATGAAACGCTGGTGGTCGACTCGGGTTCCGACGACGGCACGGCCGCACTCGCCGTGGCGCATGGTGCCCGGGTGCTGCAACAGGCCTGGCTGGGTTTCGGCCCGCAAAAACAGTTCGCGGTGGAGGCGGCGGCGCACGACTGGGTGCTGTGCCTGGACGCCGATGAGCGCGTGAGCGAAGCCCTGCGCGCGAGCATACTCGCGGCGCTGGCCGCACCCGCGGCGCAGGCCTATGCGATGGCGCGCTGCAATCGCTTCATGGGACGCTGGCTGAAGCACGGCGAGGGCTACCCCGACTGGAGCCTGCGCCTGTTCGATCGGCGCCATGCGCGCTGGGGCGACGAGCCGGTGCACGAGAAAGTGCTCACCGACGCGCCGGTGACGCGCATCGCCGGGGACCTGCTGCACGATTCCGCCGAGACACTGGACGGCTACCTGGACAAGCAGAACCGCTACACCAGCATGCAGGCCGAAGTGCTGTTCAAAGCGGGAAAGCGCGCCGGCGCGGCGCAACTTCTTCTGTCGCCGGCGCTGCGCTTCATCAAGTTCTATTTGCTGCGCCTGGGTTTTCTCGACGGAATCCCCGGCCTGGTGCATATCGCCATCGGCTGCTGCAACAGTTTCCACAAGTACGCCAAACTGATGGCGCTGCAGCGCAAACAAGTCGCTTCGGAGTGATTGAAGCCTAGTCCATGTATTCCAAATCTGTAGAACTATGAAAAATCACCTGAAAAGAATTCTTGCATGGCTGACGGGCAACCGTTTCATATTGCTTTCGCGCGCAAAGATTACTTACGATAAGGACCTGCTTTACACGTACAACAATGCCGATTTCCTGAAAAATCCCCTGTTCCAGAAAGCGTATGCGCATGTGAAGCGCCTGGATACGTCGGGCATTACCGGCAGCGGAATCGAATGGCGCATCCACGTGCTCTGCTGGGCGGCGTACCACGCAAGTCACCTGGACGGCGATTTTGTAGATTGCGGCGTCAATACGGGGTTGTTCTCCCGCGCCGTCATGGAGTATGTGGATTTCAAGAAGCTCGATAAGACGTATTACCTGCTGGACACCTTCACCGGTCTGGATCCGCAATACAGTTCCGCCTACGAAATGGCACGCCATCACAGGATTGGTTATGGCGACAAAGTCGATCTGTATGAGCAGGCAAAGGAAACGTTTTCGGGATTCAACGCGAAGATCATCAAAGGATCGGTGCCGGACACACTGGTCCATGTGGACACTGATAAAGTCGCATATCTTTCCATCGACATGAACTGCGTCATGCCCGAGGTCGCCGCACTGGAGTTCTTCTGGGACCGCCTGGTCAGCAGTGCAATAATCATCCTGGATGATTATGCGTATCCAGGGGCGGAGGATCAGAAGCATGCCCATGACCGATTTGCCAAGTCGAAAGGAATTGAAATACTTACCTTGCCCACCTGCCAGGGCCTCATTGTCAAACCATAAGGCGTCGCCATGCTAGGTCTACTGGGCAG
>JAANCK011231131.1_pt1 | contig 10572 bp, 11 predicted proteins | sample 7277841 | NCBI WGS metagenome assembly JAANCK01 (sample SAMN14222788, study PRJNA588281) | permafrost metagenome | isolation source: Arctic cryosol methane SIP | place: Canada:Nunavut | collected 2015-07 | reverse complement strand
GGGATTTCGCGACGCCCTGGCCCACGCCGGAGAAGTGGCAGCGCGCCACCGTGCGCTCGATCGAAGCGATCGGCGCCATCGAGCACACCATCCGCGAGATCGGCAATATCAGCGGCGCCATCGCGGCGGCGGTCACCGAGCAGGGCGCCGCCACGGCGGAAATCGCGCGCAGCGTGGAAACCGCGGCCAAACGCACGGTGGAGACCGCCAACGAAGTCAATCTGGTGGGCACCGCCACCCACGACACCCGCGCCAGCGCCGGCGCGGTCAAAAGCGTGGCCGACGATCTAGGCCACGTCGCCGGCCGCATCCGCGGCCAGGTCGACCAGTTCTTCGAGCGGCTGAGCGCGTGATCCGTCACCCTGAGGTGGCCGCCACCGATCTCGGGTTTACCCGAGATCGGCAACTCTTAATGCCCAAGTCGGCTATAGCCGACTTGGGTGGCGGCCCTCGAAGGGCGGCGGCCCGCGTCCTTCGAGGCTCGCTTCGCTCGCACCTCAGGATGACGGGATCACGCGCTCTCAAACGCCGCCGGGATATGGCGCGGCAGCTTGCCGGGCGCGACCAGAATGGCATCGAAGCGCATGTCGCGAATGGCCGGCATTGGGTTGTCGGCCAGCCAGATTTCCGCCGCCGCTGCGATGCGTTGCTTTTGCCGTTCGGTGACCGCTTCGGCGGCATCGTCCAATGTCGCGCGCGCTTTTACTTCGACAAAAATCAACGTGTAGCGGCGGGCGGCGATGATATCGATCTCGCCGAGCGGGCTTTTCCAGCGCCGCGCCAGGATCCGATAGCCGTGTGCGATCAGCCAGGCCGCCGCGCGGTTTTCCGCCGACAGGCCGAGACCGAAGGCCGCGATTTTTTCCGGACGCGCTTCGCGCTTTAGCCGCTGCGGCCTTGGCGCGGGCTTGAGCTTCGGCGGTAGGCGCTCACGCGGGGCCATCGCTGCCGTCCTTCGAAAGCTCCAGCGCGCGCCGATAGACCTCGCGGCGCGGTCGTCCGGTGGCGAGCGCGACTTCGCCGACCGCGTCCTTGACCGAGACGCGCGCCAGCGCCTGGCGCAGCAGATCATCGACATCGTCGGCGCTGGCGTCCTCGTCCGCCGGCGGCGCCACCACGATGACGATTTCGCCGCGCGTCTCGGCCCCTTCGGCGTAATGGCGCGCCAGTTCGGCAAGCGTGCCGCGGCGGATTTCCTCATGCAGCTTGGTCAGCTCGCGGCAGATCGCGGCCGCGCGCGGCCCCAAACCCGCCGCCAGATCGGCGAGCGCCGCGGCCAGCCGCGGGCCGCTCTCGAACAGCACCAGCGTCGCCGGAATGGCGGCGAGCATGGCGATGCGCTTCTGCCGTCCAGTCTGCTTGGGTGGCAGGAACCCCTCGAAGAAAAAACGGTCGGTCGGCAGGCCGGCGACGCTCAGCGCAGCCAGCGTCGCCGATGCGCCCGGCAGCGCCGTGACCGGGTGGCCGGCCTCGCAGGCGGCGCGCACCAGCCGGTAGCCGGGATCGGAAATCAGCGGCGTGCCGGCATCCGAGACCAGCGCGACCGCCTCACCCCTGGCGAGCCGGGCCAGCAGCTTGGGCCGTGCCTCGGCGGCGTTGTGCTCATGATACGGCGTCAGCGGCGTCGCGATGCCGTAGCGTTCGGTGAGCCTGCGGGTGACGCGGGTATCCTCGCAGGCGATCGCGTCGGCGCCCGCCAGCAGCTCCAACGCGCGCAGACTGATATCGCTTAGGTTTCCGATCGGGGTGGCGACCAGATAGAGCCCCCCGGCCGCCTGCGGGGCTTCGATCGCGGCGCCATGAAGGGCATAGCGGCGTAACCTGCCGCCATCGGTGGATTTGTCGTCCCTGGCCATGAACGGCACTGTAGAGGCTGCCTTAGGGTCCGTCATCGGGGCGGGATTCCCTTTCATTTTCATTGCCTTAACTTTTGTGAGACAAAATAGGCGTTTAAAGCTAGGACTGACACCGATTTTCGTCGCCGGGGGAGCGACCATGCTGGGATGGCGGGACGGAGAGGGGATGCTGACGCGCGGCCTACGCCGCGCGCGTAGCGTGCTTTCGATCGCCGCAGCGGCGGTCGCGCTGGCGGCCTGCGCCGGGACCTTCAATCAATTGGGCGACTCGCAGCCGCCGGCCACGACCGAGCAGCCACAGGCCACGACGGTCGGCACCGGCCAGGTCCGCATCGGCTTGATCCTGCCGTTGTCGGCGCCGGGCAATGCCGGCATTGCCGCCACCTCGATGAAAAACGCCGCCGAGATGGCGCTGGCCGAATTCAAGGAACCCAATATCCAGCTGCTGGTGAAGGATGATGCCGGCACGCCGCAAGGCGCGCAACTGGGCGCCCAGCAGGCGATCGCCGAAGGCGCCGAGATCATCATCGGCCCGCTGTTCGCGCAATCGGTGAGCGCGGTGGGCCAGGTCGCGCGCGCCAGAAACATTCCGGTGATCGCGTTTTCCACCGACGCCAGCGTCGCCGCGCGCGGCGTCTATCTGCTGAGCTTCCTGCCGGAAACCGACGTCAGGCGCATCGTCGATTTCGCCATCTCCAAGGGCAAACGTTCGTTCGCGGCGCTGCTGCCGGACAACGGCTATGGCGCGGTGGTGGAAGCGGCGTTCCAGCAGGAGGTGGCGCGGCGCCGAGGCCGCGTGGTGGCGCTGGAGAAATATCCGCTCGATCCCAGCAAGATGGTCGATCCGATCAAGCGCCTGGCGCAGGCGGCAAGCCGCGTCGACAGCATCTTGATCGCCGACGGCGCCGACGCGGTGCCGCAAGTTGTTGCCTCGCTCGCCGCCAACGGCGTCAATCCCAAGCGCATGCAATTGCTCGGCACGGGTCTATGGGATGAGCCGCGTATCTTCTCGACCCCGGCGCTCGAAGGCGGCTGGTATGCCGCGCCGGAATCGACCGGCTTCCGTAATTTCTCCGGCCGCTATCGCGCGCGCTACGGGCAGGACCCGGTGCGCACGGCGACGCTCGCCTATGACGCGGTGGCGCTGGTGGCGGCGCTGGTGAAGCAGCAGCCGGGACCGCAGCGCTTCAGCGAACAGACGCTGACGGCGTCCTCGGGCTTTGCCGGCATCGACGGAATTTTCCGCTTCCACAGCGATGGCACCAACGAGCGCGGGCTGGCCGTGATGCGCGTCGCGCCTACCGGCGGCCAGGTGATCAGCCCGGCGCCGCGCGCGTTCAATCCGGGGACGTAGCGCTTGTCATTCCGGGGCGCGTGCGCAGCACGCGAACCCGAAATGACGAGGACTAAGCGGCCAGATCGGCGACCACCGCATCGAGCAACGGAAATCCGGCCAGCGTGACGCGCAGGCGCCCGGCGTCGGTGGTCTCGACCGTGCCGCCTTCGCGCAAGAATGATATCCGCTCCGCATCGAGCATGCGGCCCGATAGCTGCGTGAAGCGCGCCGGCTCGATGCCCTCGGCCAGCCGCAGGCCCATCAGCAGGAATTCATCCGCTATTTCGCCGACGGTGAGCTTCTCGTCGACGATGAGACCGTGGCCGTTCGTCTCCACGCGCGTGAGCCAGCCTTCCGGCTTCTTGTCGGTCTCGGTGGCGTAGCGCTTGCCGCCGATCGTGAGTCGGCCATGCGCGCCCGGTCCGATGCCGGCATAGTCCTGGCCGCGCCAGTAGATCAGATTGTGCCGGCACTCGGCGCCCGGCCGCGCGTGGTTGGAGATCTCGTAAGCCGGCAGGCCTTCGCCGGCGCAAATCAATTGCGTGAGGTCGTAGAGATCGCGTCCGAGGTCGTCGTCGGGGATCGCCAGTTTGCCGGCCGCGCGCAAGCCGAAGAACGGCGTGCCCGGCTCGACGGTCAGTTGATAGAGCGAGAGATGCTCGGCCGCTTCCGCAATGGCGCGCCTGAGCTCGACGGTCCAGGCTTCCAGCGTTTGGCGCGGCCGCGCATAGATCAGGTCGAACGAATAGCGCTGGAAGATCGAGCGCGCGATCGCAACGGCATCGAGCGCTTCTTGCACGGTGTGCAGACGGCCCAGTTCCTTCAGTGCGCCATCGTCGAGCGACTGCACGCCGAGCGAGACGCGGTTGACGCCGGCTGAGCGATAGCCGCGGAAACGCGTGGCATCCACGCTGGTCGGATTGGCCTCCAGCGTCACTTCGACGTCGCTGGCGATGCTCCAGTGCTTGGCCGTGCAATCGAGGATCGCCTGCACGGACGCCGGTTGCATCAGCGACGGCGTGCCGCCGCCGAAGAAGATCGTCGACACCGTGCGGCCTGGAACGCGCGCGGCGGTGGCGGCGATCTCGGCTTCGAAGGCGCGCACGAAACGCTGCTCGTCGATGCCGCCGTGGCGCACGTGGCTGTTGAAGTCGCAATACGGGCACTTCGACAGGCAGAACGGCCAGTGCACATAAACGGCAAACGGCGTGGCTGCGGTTAAAGTCATGTTAAGCATCATAGGCCGCGCCCCTCGCAGCCCCTAGCGCGAAATCAAATTTGCTGCGGACAAGTCGTTAAAATTGTAACGATCGGAAATCGTTTCAAGGTTTCTGCAAACACGCTTCCGCCAGCTTGAGAAACGCGCGGGCGCGATGCGACAGGCCCTGACTCTTCGGCGGCAGGCCGTGTTTCTCGTCGGCGCTCATCTGCCCGAAGGTGCGGTCGAAACCGTCGGGCAGGAACAGCGGATCGTAGCCGAAGCCGGCCTCGCCGCGCGGCGGCCACACCGCGATGCCGTCGACGCGGCCCTCGAACTGCTCGACATGACCGTCGGGCCAGGCGAGGCACAGCGCGGCGATGAAATGCGCGCGCCGCTGCGCCGGCTCCTTGGCGCCGCGTTCGATCAGCAGCGTCTGGATACGGTTCATGGCGCCGCGGAAATCCTTGGCGGGCCCGGCCCAGCGCGCCGAATGGATGCCGGGTTGGCCAGCCAGCGCTTCGACCACCAGACCGGAATCGTCGGCAAAGGCGGGGCGACGAATTGCAAGCGCGGCGGCCATTGCCTTGATGCGCGCATTCTCGGCGAACGTGTTGCCGGTTTCCTTCGGCTCACTGAGACCGAGCTCGCCGGCGGATTGCGCCTCGATGCCGTAGGGCGCCAGCAGCTCGCGCATTTCGGCCAATTTGCCGGGATTATGCGTGGCGATCACCAGCGCGCCGGTGAGCTTGCGGTGGTGAGCCGGCGTTTGCACGCTCGCTCTCACGCCACCGCAATCTTCTGCAGGCCGATCAGCTTCTCGATGCCCTTGCGCGCCAACGCCAGCAGCGCCAGCAACTGCTCCTCGCTGAACGGGTCTTTTTCGGCTGTCGCCTGGATTTCGACGATGTTGCCGGCGCCGGTCAGCACGAAATTGGCGTCGGTGTCGGCTTCCGAATCCTCGGCATAGTCGAGGTCGAGCACCGCGGTGCCCTTGAACACACCGCACGAGACGGCGGCGATGTGATCGCGCAACACCTGGGCGTTACCTTGCGCCTTGAACATGTCGCGCGCCTTCATCCAGGCCAGGCAATCGGACAGCGCCACCCAGGCGCCGGTGATCGAGGCGGTGCGGGTGCCGCCATCGGCCTGGATCACGTCGCAGTCGATGGTGATCTGGCGTTCGCCAAGGGCCTGCAGGTCGATCACCGAGCGCAACGAACGCCCGATCAGCCGCTGGATCTCGACGGTACGGCCGCCCTGCTTGCCGGCGGAGGCCTCGCGGCGGGTGCGCTCGGAGGTGGCGCGCGGCAACATGCCGTATTCGGCGGTCACCCAGCCGCGGCCCTGACCCTTGAGCCAAGGCGGCAGGCGTTCCTCCAGGCTGGCGGTCACCAGCACGTGAGTATCGCCGAATTTCACGAAACAGGAGCCTTCGGCGTATTTCACCACGCCGCGCTCGAGCGATACGGCGCGCAACTCGTCGACTTGTCGGCGGCTCGGCCGCATTTCGCGCTCCTGTCCGTAGCAATGCCAGCGTTTATTGCCGGCTCAGAGCTTTTAAGGAGCGTAGGCAGCCCCGGCAAGGCCCGGGTTCATTTTGCTTTCTGAATTATCGTCACGATGAACTGGCCGTTGACGTGTTCGGCGTCGAACTTCACCTTGTCGCCGGCCTTGACCGCCGTGAGCATATTCGGCTCCTTGACGCGGTAGACCATGGTCATGCCGTCATCCATGTCGAACTTCTTCATCGGCCCGTGCTTGATCGTCATCTTGCCGGCGGAGGCATCGATCTTAGTGACAAGCCCATCGGTCAGATTGGATTGAGCCCAACTCTGATTCATCGCCAAGACGCTTAACATCGCCATCGCAGCGAGCAGCATGGCCGCAACCGTTTTTTTCATCGTCATCTCCTTTTGCGTTATTGTGTGTGCGCTCATTTCACGGTGACCGAGCCGTGCATGCCTGCTTCGCGGTGGCCGGGAATCAGGCAGGCAAATTCGAAGGTGCCGGCCTTGCTGAAACGCCAGAGAATTTCCGCGGTTTTGCCGGGCTCGATGCTTTTGCCGTTCGGATCGTCGTGCTCCATGTCAGGATATTTTTTCATCAGCTCGGCATGCTTGTCGTTTTCTTTTACGCTGCCCAACACGAATTCATGCGCCAGCAGGCCATTATTTCGAATGATAAAACGTATTTGCTCGCCCTTGCGGACATCGACCTTGTCCGGAACGAACAGCATTTTGCCGTCGGCTTCGCGCGCGGTGACCTGGATGACGCGCGCCGGTTTCTTCGGATTGCCCGGCTCGCCGGCCAAAAAATGTTCACCCTGATGGGCGGTCGCGGCGAACATTGCCGCGCCCAGGAAAAAAGCAAAGGTTGCAGCGGTCAGACTCGATCTTTTCATGTTCATATCCCTTATCAGCGATGTTTGTTATGGCCGTTCATGCCCGGTTTAACGACTGTGACCTCGATGTTCCGTTGCCAGGGAACCGCGTCGCTTTTACGGCTCGGAGCATCGGGGATAGGTTCTTTGAACTCGTAAGCGACGGTGCCGGCCGGATGGCGGTACCAGCCTGGGTCCTTGTAATCGTTGCGATCGAGGCCCTCGCGCACCTTCACGACCGAGAACATGCCGCCCATTTCGATGGGCCCGAATTGACCGAAGCCGGTCATCATTGGCAGCGTGTTGTCAGGCATCGGCATTTCCATGGAGCCCATCTCCGCCATGCCGGCCGAACCCATCGGCATGTAATCCGGCAACAGCTTGCGCATCGCCTTGGTGAGATCGCGCTGCGGCACGCCGATGAAGGTCTTCACGGCGTGCCCCATCGCATTCATGGTGTGGTGCGACTTATGACAATGGATCGCCCAGTCGCCCGGCTCGTCGGCGTCGAATTCGAAAGCGCGCATGGCGCCGACCGGAACATCGGTGGTGACTTCCGGCCAGCGCGCGCTTTCACGCACCCAGCCGCCGTCGGTGCAAGTCACCTCGAAGTGAGGTCCGTGCATGTGGATCGGGTGGTTGGTCATGGTGAGATTGCCGATGCGCACCCGCACGCGATCACCGCGTCGCACCACCAGATGATCGATGCCGGGGAAGACCCGGCTGTTCCAAGTCCACAGATTAAAGTCTGTCATGGTCATGACTTTGGGCAGAGAGCTGCCCGGATCGATATCGTAAGTGCTCATGAGAAAGACGAAATCGCGATCGACTTGGTGCAGCTTCGGATCGCGCGGATGCACAACGAAAAAGCCCATCATCCCCATCGCCATCTGCACCATCTCGTCGGCGTGCGGGTGGTACATGAAGGTCCCGCTTTTCTTGATCGCGAACTCGTAGACGAAGGTCTGTCCCGGCTTGATTTGCGGTTGCGTGAGGCCGCCGACGCCGTCCATGCCGTTCGGCACCAGCATGCCGTGCCAATGCACGGTGGTGTGCTCTGGCAGCTTGTTGGTGACGAAGATGCGGACCTTGTCGCCCTCGACACATTCGATGGTCGGCCCCGGCGACTGGCCGTTGTAGCCCCAGAGGCGCGCCGTCATACCCGGCGCCATTTCCCGCAGTACCGGCTCGGCGACCAGATGGAATTCCTTCCAGTCGCCATTCATGCGCCACGGCAACGTCCAGCCGTTGAGGGTGACAACCGGCTGGTAGTCGGGACCGCCCGACGGGAAAAGCGGCGGCTGCATGGCCGGCGATGTGGAGGTGGCCGCCTCGGGAATGGCGGCGGCCTGCACGCGTCCGCTCACGGCGGCCGCGCCCAGGAGCATGGCCGAGTTGCCGATAAGGCTGCGTCGCGAGATCATGTTCGCCCTCCGTCGAATTCAGTGCCCGCCGGTGTTGTCCGCCGCCGGCACTGTAGTGCTCAATATTTCGGCGCCGCCATTAGCGTTGCCGCCGACGACCGCTGCCGACAAATCAACGCTAGCGATCCAGAAATCGCGCCGCGCTTCGGCGGCGGCAACGCTGACAGCAAGTCGCTGTCGCGCGTCATTGAGCAGTGAGAACACGTCGACTTGCATCGCACCGTAGCGGAGCATCATCTCATCGGAGATGGTTTTGCGCAGCGGCAGCACGTCGCGCTGGTAGCGGCTTGCGATGTCGTAGCTCGACCGATAAGCATCGTATGCTTCGCGGGCCTGCGAGCGCACGTTGACCGCTTTCTCCGCCAGCCGATTGACTGCTTGCATGTAGGTTTGTTGGGCTTCGCGGACGCGTGTTTCACCGAAATCGAAAAGCGGGATTTCGAAAGTCACCGTGAATCCGCGATCGCGAATGTGCTCGCCGGTTTCCTTGTTATTCGTGATTTTGTCGGCATAACCCGCATCGAGCACGTTAATGAACCGGGTCGCTTGCGTCAGCCCATAGGACTTCGCCAGCGTCTCCAGTTCGATGCGGGCTATCTGCAAATCGACGCGGCGGTCAACGGCGTCCTGCTCGACCGCCCGCAGGACGCGCGCGCGCCGCGGCATTGCCGGAAGTGCATTTGGAAGCGCAAAATTAAGATCATTACCCGACAAGCCCAACGACCGGATCAATCGCTCGCGCTCGCTCGCCGCGCGTTGACGGGCGCGCATAAGCTGGTTCGTAACTTCGGCATGGAACACTTGCTCGCGCGCTTGATCGAGCTTGTTCATCGCGCCGGTCTCGCCCAGCCGTTTGGCGAGCTGGGCCGATGTCGCCGCCGCGGAATCTGCTTGGACGAGCATACCAGTCAGTTCGCGCGCTCCGACTGCTCGGTAGAATGCCCGCCGGGCTTCCGCGGCGACGCGCAAAGTCTCCAGCGCCGCGTTCAGCTGCGCTTGCCGGAAGCGGTCGGCGACGATATCGCTTCGCGCCGGTAACGTGACGAGCGCGAGGATGTTGCCAACGATCTGACGATCGATCTCGGTCTCGACCGAGCCGGTGACCCGCGATATCGAAACCGACGGATTCGGCGGCAAGGACTGCCGAAGTCTCACCGCCTCGGCAATTCCGAGTTCGTTATAGGCCGCTTGCAGACCGCGATTGTTGAGCAGCGCGATCTGCACCGCTCCGTCAGCGGTCAGCGGACGTTTCAGGATCTGGCGCACCCGCGCGCTCGCCGCATCCGCGTCGTCTTGGCTGCGGATCGCGATCGTATCCTTGTGAAGCTCCCGGTCGGCAATATTGGCCGTCACGTTCATCCCGCCGTCAGGCGAAAATGTCGTGCAGGCCGCAAGCAGCAGCGCCGCTGGAATCGCGATAACGCGCGCAAGCATGATAATCCTCAACCATCGACCGATAACGAGCAGGCGCAGCCGCTGGGCGGCCGCGGTGCTTTATCTCAAAGCGACAGATTGGATCTCGGTGGGCGGTCGATACGGTCGGAGCCTCGCCCGGACAGACTCTTTGCGGGCGACGCAGCAGGCGGCGTGACGGGAGCGTATTGCGCGACGACCAAATCGACCATTGGCGCGATGGCAATAGAGCCAAAAAGCCCGCAGCACTTGCCGGACTGGTCGTGATCGGCGCTGCCGGTATTGGAATGATGATGGCTCGATCCGTCTTGGTGGACGTGCATCGCGCCGATCCCATATTCGTCGTCACTCAGGCAATGCGCTGGCACGGCCTGCGAACTGAGCGCCAACACAGCAGTCGGTGTAGCCAAACACAACGCATAAAGCGCGACAAAAGCGATTGCCGCGCGCCAACGCCATTTTCCGGTTAACACGTGTAACATGCCAAAAATCACAACAAGTCCGCGCGTTCGCCACTACCGGCTGCTGTTAAGAAAAATGACATTATGGGCCGGTTCCGACAAGTCCGCCTTGTACAATTGCATGCGAATGGTCAATTCTCAGGGGAATTTAAGGAGTTAGGCCGTGGCTTCCCACGACGTCCCGATCGGCTCTTCACAGGTCAGTCTCGCGGCGCTCAACGAGCGCTCGCGCGAGATTTTCCGCAATATCGTCGAGAGCTATCTGACGACCGGCGAGCCGGTCGGCTCGCGCAATCTGTCGCGCATCCTGCCGATCTCGCTGTCGCCGGCCTCGGTGCGCAACGTGATGTCGGACCTCGAGCAGCTCGGTCTGATCTATGCCCCGCACACCTCGGCTGGCCGGCTGCCGACCGAGTTTGGCTTGCGTTTCTTCGTCGATGCCCTGATGCAGGTCGGCGATCTGAACTAGGGTGACCGCCGCTCGATCGACGTGCAGGTCGC
>JAANCK011739167.1_pt1 | contig 10580 bp, 12 predicted proteins | sample 7277841 | NCBI WGS metagenome assembly JAANCK01 (sample SAMN14222788, study PRJNA588281) | permafrost metagenome | isolation source: Arctic cryosol methane SIP | place: Canada:Nunavut | collected 2015-07 | reverse complement strand
GCGCTGGCCCGCAAGACCCAGCGCATCATTCGCGAAAACCTCGGCTGGGCGCTTGCCTACAACCTCGTCGCCATCCCCGCTGCCGCACTGGGTCATGTCACGCCGTGGCTGGCCGGCATCGGCATGTCGGTCAGCTCGCTGCTGGTGGTGTTGAATGCGCTGCGCCTGTCCGACTACAAGCCCAGTCCCGTTAAGGGGTCAGGATTCAGTGGCCAGGGGGCAGGGGATGAGCGGCCAAAGGCCGCACCTTTGCTCCCTGAATCCTGAATCCTGGCCCCTGATCCCTGACCATGGACATCCTCATCCTGCTCATCCCGCTGAGCCTCGTCTTTGTCGGCGTCATCGCCTGGGTCATGTTGTGGGCCACCAAAAGCGGCCAGTTCGACGACCTCGAAGGCCCGGCGCACAGCATCATCATGGACGACGACACCCCGCATCCGTCGCAGGACGAGCCGCCGCCTCCAGACTGAGCACGCATCGCGTATGCTGCGATTTCTCTGTCCGCTGACACAGGTGATGCCCGCATGAGCGCCCCCCTCCTCTGGTATTTTGCCGACCCGATGTGTTCCTGGTGCTGGGGTTTTTCGCCGGTGATCGAAAACATTCGCGCGGCCTATCACGACCGCCTGAAAATCGCGCTGGTGCTGGGCGGTTTGCGGCCCGGCGAAACGACGCCGATGACCGCAGCGGCGCGCGACGACATCCTGCATCACTGGCATCAGGTGCATGAACGCACCGGCCAGCCGTTTCGTTTCGACAACGCGCTGCCCGATGGCTTTGTCTACAACACCGAGCCCGCCAGCCGCGCGGTGGTGACCGCGGGCGGGCTCGATCCGGCGAAAATATTCGCGCTGTTCAAGGCAATCCAGACCGCGTTTTATGCCGAGGGCCGCGACGTCACCCAGCCCGCCGTGCTGGCCGAACTGGCAACCGAAATCGGTATCGACGCCACCGCGTTTTTGCAGGCATTCGACAGCGACACCGCCCGCGCCAAAACCCAGGCGCATTTCATGCAGTCGCGCAAAGCCGGCGTGCGCGGCTTCCCCGCCCTGATCCTGCAACGCGGCGAACAGATCGATCGCGTCGTTGACGGTTGCCTGCCTTTGGATACCGTGCGGGCGGAACTCGATCGTCTGCTCTTACGCCCAAGCTGACAGGCTGACAGGCCGTCGGGTACGCAGCGTAAAATACCGCCAGTTTTTCCACACCCCCTTTTTTAGCCCCGGAGCCCACCATGTCACGCGCCGCATCCACCTCCAAAATCGCGCTTTTTCTGCTTGCCCTGACGCTCGGCATGAGCGGCTGCGGCGCCAGCGAGCCCGGCAAGCAAACCATCTCCACCGCGCCTGCCGCCGGCCAGCCGGCCAACCCGCGCGTGCTGATCGAAACCAGCAAGGGCAACATCATTGTCGAGGTGTTCCCCAACAATGCGCCGAAGTCGGCGGCGAATTTCCTCAGTTATGTGAAGAGCGGGTTTTACGACGGCCTGGTCTTTCACCGCGTGATCCCCGGCTTCATGATCCAGACCGGGGGCATGACCGCCGACATGGTCGAAAAACCCAAGGGCGCACCAATCCAGAACGAAGCCGACAATGGCCTGAAAAACCTGCGCGGCACGCTGGCGATGGCACGCACCGGCGAACCCCACTCGGCCTCCTCGCAGTTCTTCATCAACGTCGCCGACAACGCATTCCTCAACCATCGCGGCAAAACCTTCGAAGGCTGGGGCTACGCGGTATTCGGTCAGGTGGTCGACGGCATGAACGTGGTCGATGCCATCGCCAACGTACCGCGCGGCAATAAAGGGCCGTATGACGACGTGCCAGTCGATCCCGTCGTGATGACACGCGTCACCATGTTGCCCCCCAGCCCGGCCAGACCTGAGCCTGCCGCAGCCGCCAAGCCGTAAACCATTCTGTCGCCCGCCACCAAACTGCTGCTGCTCGGTCTGGCAGCGCCCGCCGCGCTCGCACTCGGCCTCATCGCCGGTGCGCTGCCCGACGACCGCGAACTGGCGATGCAGATTCTGACCGAGCTGCGCGGCCCGCGCGTCGCCGCCGCCTTCGCTTGCGGCGGTCTGCTCGCGCTGGCGGGCGCCCTGATGCAAACGCTGTTTCGCAACCCGCTGGCCGAACCCTATCTGCTTGGTGTCTCCGGCGGCGCCGGCTTGCTGGCGCTGCTCGGCATGGCGGCTGGGCTGGCATGGCCATGGGTATCGGCGCTGGCGTTTGCCGGCAGCATGCTGGCGCTGGCGCTGGCCGCCGCCCTCGGCGGGCGTCTATTGGCACGCGACCACACGCCGCTGCTGCTCGCCGGCGTGATGCTGGCAGCGGGCTTCGGCGCACTCATCGCGCTGGTATTGAGCGTCACGCCCGCCGAGCGTCTGCCCGGCATGCTGTTTTTCCTGATGGGCGATCTGTCATGGAGCAGTCAGCCTGCACTGCTCTGGGCAGCGCTGCTGCTGGCCGTGGCTGCCGCGCTCGGGCTGTCGAGGCGGCTCGACGTGCTGCAACTCTCCCCGCTCAAAGCCGCGTCGCTCGGTGTAGCCGTCGCGCCCACCCGCTGGATACTGTTCGCGCTCGCCGGGTCCTGCACTGCCCTCGTCGTCGCCCAGGTTGGCAGCATCGGCTTCGTCGGCCTGATGGTACCGCACGCCCTGCGCCGGTTGGGACTCAGCACGCACCGCATCCTGCTCCCAGCCACCGCGCTGGCCGGCGGCAGCCTGCTGGTGCTGGCCGACGCGCTGGCGCGCACCGTGATCGCCCCCCGCGAACTCCCGGTGGGCGTGCTGACTGCACTCATCGGAGTGCCGCTGATGTTGGGGTTGCTGCGCAGGCCGTAACGGCCGTTGTCACTTGCCGGGCAGGCATGACCAGCTGAATTTGAACTCGCGGTTCGGTGAAGCACTGGCAGGCATCAATAAAAAACCCCTTCGCGCGCCAGCCGGCGCGCGAAGGGGCAATATGATCCGCATGCCTAGCTCAATTACGCCTGCGGGAACTCACGCTGTAACCCACCAGACCCAGGCCAACCAGCATCATGGCGTAGGTACTCGCTTCCGGAACGGCGGCAGCGGTAAAGGTGTAAATGCCTTGGTTCGTATTTACGCCATCCGCAAGACCGCGCAGCTTGAAGTAGTAATTGCCGGCAACCAGAGGCGAATTGACGCTGACCGAGACATCCGACGGGCCAGTGACCATGTCGCCGGTCAGCCAGGTGTTGCCCGCATCAAACAAGTCCAGTTTCAGGTTCGAGATATCGAAGCTGAGGTTTCCCAAATTGAGGTTGACCGTAACCGCCGTGCCTGCGACCAGGGAATTCGGTACTGAAAAATTGTAGATGTCGGTGAAGTTGTAGGTCGTAGTGCCCGTGGTTGGCAGCGTGAACACCGTACCCGCGGTGACGGTAGCTGCGTTGACATAAGGCGTGGCGCTAAGCGTACCCATGTTGTAGACCGTGTCAGCCTGGGCGCTGCTTGCTACCGAAAGGCCGAGCAGCAAGGTGAGCGCCGCCAGCCTGGGCGCAGCGCTTCGCTTGTGATGCCAAATATTTTCCATCATCAATCTCCTCTTATGTACTCGTCATAACCAGATTACTGCGCACACGTTGATAGCGGAAAAGCCCATCAACTGGTTGCTCTTTCGGTTCACGCACGACACTCTGTTATGACTTCGGTTCAGATGGATGCACTGACGAAGCGGGTTGGCTCTTGATGGCCCAGGAAATCTTGTACAAAAAGTCCCGTCAAAAAATAAGCAAGATAAATGCCAAATATTCTAAGACCAATCACGTCGGACTTAAATGCATTAAACATCAAAAACATAAGCTTAATTAAATTTAATTTAACAAAACCAAAGTAAAACTAATCCGTTCAATGTGTAAAGAAATCCGACAAAAATCCTCGCTCAATCCAGTACCCGCTCCTCACTGTGAACAAGAAGCAGGCAAGGCATGCTGATATGCTCGGCTTGATTTCTGCCCGGCCACGACCCATGCAACCCATTTCATCCAGCCTGGCTGTTCAGTCGCTCAGTCTGCGCAGTGGCGCACGTACGCTAATCGCCACGCTCGATCTCACGCTCGAGCGTGGCGAAGTACTTGGTATCCTCGGTGCCAACGGCGCAGGAAAATCGACTCTGCTAACGGTACTGGCAGGCTTGGCCACTCCTGCGCGAGGGCGGGTGACGCTCGATGGCCAGGCGCTCGATACGCTGCCACCGCTCACCCGCGCGCAACACATTGGCCTGTTGCCGCAAAACGATGAGGGTAGATTTTTTGGCAGCGTGACGGATTTCGTCGCGCTGGGGCGCTATCCCTTCGGCGATGCACCCGATGACCTGGCACCGCAGCTTGCGGCCTGGGAGCTCGTCGACCTTGCCCAGCGCTCGCTCGACAACTTGTCCGGCGGCGAGCGCCAGCGCGCCCGGCTGGCGCAACTGGCGATGCAAGCGCCATGCATCGCCTTGCTCGACGAACCGCTGACCCATCTCGACCCGGCGCATCAGGCGCGGCTGCTAGCCTGGGCGCGCAGCGAGGCCGACGCTGGCGGTAGCGTGGTATTGACCCTGCACGACCCCAACTGGGCGGCCAGCCATTGCGACCGTCTGCTGTTTTTGCACGGCAACGGTCGCTGGCAATTGGGCAGCCCGGCCGAGCTGCTGACGCCGGACTCGCTGGAAGCGCTGTATGGCGCCGGCACGGCGATGCTGTGGCGGCGGCAGGCCTGATACCTGCCTGTATAATCGCCTCCTCAGCTTTTTCACCCCACTCCACGCATTCAATGATTCGTCGCTTTATCAACAAAGTATTGGGCCGCAAATCGCGCGCCGCCGGTTCCAGCGCGCAGATTCTGCCGCTGGCCAAACACGGCATCCGCCGTGACCAACTCGACGACTGCGCGCTTAAAACCTGCGAAACCCTGGCGCAAGCGGGGTTCAAGGGCTATGTGGTCGGCGGCGCAGTGCGCGACCTGCTGCTCGGTTTGACGCCCAAGGATTTCGACGTGGCGACCGACGCCACGCCGGAACAGGTGCGCAAGCTGTTTCGCCGTTCGCGCATCATCGGCCGCCGGTTTCAGATCGTGCATGTGATGTGCGGGCGCGTCACCATCGAAGTCACCACCTTCCGCTCAAACGACCAAAAAGAGTCTGAAGAAGAGGAACGGCCGACCGATGCACACGGCCGCCTGTTGACCGACAACGTGTTCGGCAACATGGCGGACGATGCCGCGCGCCGTGACTTCACCATCAACGCGCTGTACTACGACCCTGCGCGCGACGAAGTGCACGATTACTTCGGCGGTGTGGCCGATTGTAAAAAGCGCGTGATTCGCATGATTGGCGACCCCGAAACGCGCTTCCGCGAAGATCCGGTGCGCATGCTGCGCGCCGCGCGCTTTGCCGCCAAGCTTGACTTCCATATCGATCCCGACACGCGCAAGCCGGTCGCCACGCTGGCGCCGCTGCTCGCTAATATCCCGCGCGCGCGCATCTTCGACGAGGCACTGAAACTACTCCTGTCTGGCCACGCGCTGCGCGGCGTTCACCAGCTGCGCGCCGAGGGCCTGCACCACGGCATGTTGCCGCTGCTCGACACGATTCTGGACGACCCGACCGGCGAACGTTTCATCACCGCCGCGCTGAAAGCCACCGACGCACGCATCGTGCAGGACAAAACGGCTTCGCCCGCCTACCTGTTCGGGGCGCTGCTGTGGCCGCAGGTGGTGCAGCGCTGGAAGGCGCTGGAAGCCGCGGGCGAAAAATCGCAGCCCGCGCTGTTCTTTGCGATGGACGAAGTGCTCGACGCGCAACGCGAACAGCTCGCCATTCCGCGCCGCTACGACGGCATGATGAAAGAAGTCTGGGCGCTGCAGCCTCGCTTTGAACAGCGCGGCGGGCAACGCCCGTATCGCCTGCTGGAGCATCCACGCTTTCGCGCCGCCTACGACTTTTTGCTGCTGCGCGCCGAATCGGGCGAAGTCGCCGCAGAACTCGGCGACTGGTGGACACGCTTTCAGGATGTCGGTGACAGTGAACGCGAGCGCATGCTGGTCGCCGACACCGCGCCCAAGCCTCGCCGCCGCCGCAAGCGCAAGAGCCCGGGCGAGGCCGCCAGCGAGACGTCACCCGAATGAAAGTCATCGCCACCGTCGGACTGGGCGCCAATCTCAACGACCCGGCGGCGCAAGTGGAATACGCGCTGTCCGAACTCGACCGTCTGCCCGGCACCCGCCTGATCGCACGCTCCAGCCTGTACGCTTCGGCGCCGGTTGGCTATGTGGATCAACCCGATTTCATCAACGCCGTGGCGCAAGTCGAAACCACACTCGCCCCGCGCGCCCTGCTCGCCGCACTATTGGATATTGAACACCGCCACGGCCGCGAGCGCAGCTTTCGCAATGCCCCGCGCACCCTCGACCTCGACCTGCTGCTGTACGGCAACGCACTCTTCCACGAAGACGGCCTGACGCTGCCGCATCCGCGCATGAGCGAACGCGGCTTTGTGCTGTTGCCGCTGCTGGAAATTGTGCCCGACATCATGATTCCGGGTCGGGGTCGTGCTGCCGACTGGCTCGTCCAATGCGGCGACCAGCATGTCATTCCCCTTCTACCGCCTGCCGCTGCCGTCAACGCATGAGCCTCTCCCGTTACAAATACGTCGTGGTCGAAGGCCCGATCGGCGTCGGCAAAACCAGCCTCGTGCACAAGCTCGCCGAGCGCCTGAACGCCAACACGCTGCTTGAAAATGCGACCGACAATCCTTTTCTGCCGCGCTTTTATCAGGAACCCCGGCGCTACGCCCTGCCGGCCCAGCTGCATTTCCTGTTCGAGCGCTCGCGCCAGTTGCGCGACCTGGCGCAAGCCGACCTGTTTCGCGGCGGCACCGTATCGGATTTCCTCATCGACAAGGACATGCTGTTCGCCCGCCTCAATCTGGACGATGACGAATTCGATCTGTACCAGAAGGTCTACGCCGACCTCACGCTGCAAGCGCCGACGCCCGATCTGGTGGTTTATCTGCAAGCGCCGATCGACAGCCTGTTGGCGCGGGTCAAACAGCGCGGCATCGAGTTTGAACGCGGCATGTCGGCAGACTATCTGCGCCGCCTGGCGGAAAGCTACAGCGAGTTTTTCCATCGCTACGACTCCGCCCCACTGCTGATCGTCAACAGCGAGAACCTCAACTTTGCGCAGAGCGAAGCTGACTTCGAGCTGCTGCTCGAACGCATCAGCAAAATGCGCGGTCCGCGCGAGTTTTTCAGCCGGGCGGCATGAACAAGCCCGTCACCCTTTCCACGCTGAACGCCATGCGTGAGCGCGGCGAAAAAATCGCCGTGCTGACCTGCTACGACGTCAGTTTCGCGCGCGTACTCGATGCCGTGGGTGTGGACGTGCTGCTGGTCGGCGATTCACTCGGCATGGTGATCCAGGGCCATGCCTCGACTTTGCCGGTGAAACTCGCCGAGATGAGCTACCACACACGCTGCGTGGCCGCTGGCACCGAGCGCGCACTGATCGTCGCCGACCTGCCGTTCGGCAGCTACCAGCCGTCGCCCGAGCGCGCATTTGCTGCTAGCGCACGACTGATGGCCGCAGGTGCACACATGGTCAAGCTCGAAGGCGGCGCGGTGATGGTCGAGACGGTGGCTTTCCTCACCCAGCGCGGTATTCCGGTATGCGCGCATCTGGGCCTGTTGCCGCAATCGGTGAACCAGCTGGGCGGCTACAAGGTGCAGGGGCGTGAAGAAAATGCTGCCGCGCAACTGGTCGCCGACGCACGCGCACTGGAAGCCGCCGGTGCCGGTTTGGTTGTGCTTGAAATGGTGCCCGCAACATTAGCCAAAACTGTGACCGATGCGCTCAGCATCCCCACCATCGGCATCGGCGCTGGTGTTGATTGTTCGGGCCAGGTGCTGGTGCTGTACGACCTGCTGGGGCTCTATCCGCGCGCACCCAAATTCTCGAAAAACTTTCTCACCGGCGTCGACGGCATCGAAGCGGCCGTGCGCGCCTACGTTGCTGCAGTCAAGGACGGCAGCTTCCCCGCTGCCGGGCACGCATTCTGATGCAGGTTCTGCACACTGTCGCCGAGCTGCGTGCCGCGCTGGCCGGGCAAACCGGCACCGCGTTTGTCCCCACCATGGGCAATCTGCACGCAGGTCACGTGTCACTGGTCGAGCTCGCGCGCCAGCATGGCCAGCCGGTGGTGGCGAGCATTTTCGTCAACCCCTTGCAGTTCGGCGCTGGTGAGGATTTCGAACGCTATCCGCGCACGCTGGATGCCGACTGCGCCAGGCTCGCCACCGCGGGTTGCGACATCGTGTTCGCGCCCGCGGTCAGCGAACTGTATCCGGTGCCGCAAAGCTTTACCGTGCAACCGGCCGCCAGCCTGACCCAGGATCTCGACGGTGCATTCCGCCCTGGCCATTTCAGCGGTGTCGCAACGGTGGTGCTGAAGCTGTTCAACTTGGTGCAGCCGCGCGTGGCCGTGTTCGGCAAGAAGGATTACCAGCAGTTGCTGGTCATTCGCGAACTGGTGCGGCAGTTCAACCTGCCGATCGAGATTGTGGCGGGCGACACCTTGCGCGAAGCCGACGGGCTGGCGATGAGCTCGCGCAACGGCTATCTCGATACGTCCGAGCGCATCCAGGCCACGCTGTTGCAACGCGAACTCGCTGCGATCCGGGCAGCGGTGCTGTCGGGTGAGCGTGATTTTGAGACCTTGACGACCACAGCCTGTCGTCACCTGAAAATGGCTGGCTGGCGCGTCGATTATGTCGAACTGCGTGATGCCGAGAACTTGCAGGTTCCCACGCCCGTCAGTCAACAGCTGGTGGTGCTGGGTGCGGCCTGGCTGGGGAAAACCCGGTTGATCGACAACCTCGATTTTGCCCTGCCGACTCGAGCTTGAGGTTTACGCCTGGGCCAAAGGTATAATAGAAGCCTTTCCTTATTTATTGAGGGCACCGTTATGCAACGCACGATGCTCAAGTCCAAAATCCATCGGGTAACCGTCACGCATGCCGAGCTGCATTACGAAGGCTCGTGCGCGATCGATGAAACCCTGCTGGATGCGGCGAACATCCATGAATACGAACAGATCCAGATTTACAACATCACCAATGGTGAGCGTTTCACCACCTATGCGATCCGCGCGCAGCGTGGCTCGGGCGTGATCTCCATCAATGGCGCAGCCGCGCACAAGGCCAACCCGGGCGATCTCATCATCATCGCCACCTACGGTGTGTACAACGAACTGGAGATGGCGCGCTTCGAGCCTGAACTGGTGTACGTAGACGCCGACAACTGCATTCTGGACACGCGCCACGCGATTCCGGTACAGGCTGCGTAGCTTTACCTTCAGGCTGACTCTGCGGCCTTCGCCGCTGCGCGCAACTTGTCTTTCTTGCTTGGTCGCTTTCCCTTGATGCCTCCATTGCCGGGTACGGCAATGGAGGCCGTCTGGCCGGATTCAAGCTGAGTGGGCTCAAAGCCTACGACCTGCTCCCGCGGCAGGCTCAGGTGCTGGCGTTTTTCGATCAGGCGGAAATGTGCCTCGGTGTCGGCGCTCACCAGGCTAATAGCAAGGCCGCCCTCGCCCGCACGGCCGGTGCGGCCGATGCGGTGAACGTAATCGTCGGCTGAGCGCGGCAAGTCGTAGTTCACCACCACCGGCAGTTGCACGATGTCGATGCCGCGCGCGGCCAGATCGGTCGTGACCAGCACATCCCAGCGTTTGTCCTTGAATTCGTCCAGCGTCTGCTTGCGCGCGCCCTGACTCAGGCCGCCGTGAAATGAAGTGGCAAAAAGATCATCGTCCCGGTTCAGCTTGGCAGCCACCTTTTCGGCAGCGTGCTGCGTGGCCACAAACACCAGCACGCGTTCCCATCCGCTGCTCAGAATCAAATGGCGCAGCAGCTGCGTGCGACGCGGCCCATCTACCTGGATCACACGCTGCAAAACCATGGGCTCTGTGCTGGGTTCAAACTCGACTGCCACGCGCTGGGGGGCATTTAGTAAACCTTGAGCCAACGTCTGGACTGCGGGCGGGAAAGTGGCCGAGAAGAACAGATTTTGCCGACGCGCAGGCAAGTGCGCCAACACGCGCGCCAGTTCGTCGGCAAACCCCAGATCCAGCAGACGATCAGCTTCGTCCAGCACCAGGCATTCAAGCGCATCCAGGGTCAAGGCGTTGTGCTCAATCAGATCAAGCAAGCGCCCGGGGGTGGCGACCACCACGTCGGCGCCCCCGCGCAGCCTCATCATTTGCGGGTTGATCGATACACCACCGAACACCACCGCCACTTTTACGGGCTGGGCAAGCACGTGGGTCAGCCCCTGCAGCACATCGCCCACCTGAGCAGCCAGTTCGCGTGTCGGCACCAGGATGAGCGCACGCGTGCGGCGGGGCGGCATCATCTTGTCCGTGAGCAAGCCTTGCAGCAGCGGCAGGGCAAACGCGACGGTTTTGCCGGAGCCGGTTTGCGCGCTGGCCAGCACATCCTTCCCGCTGAGAACCGCAGGAATGGCTGCGCGCTGGATGGGGGTGGGCACGCGAAAGCCCAGTTCGGCGGCCGCGTG
>JAANCK010010766.1_pt1 | contig 10605 bp, 10 predicted proteins | sample 7277841 | NCBI WGS metagenome assembly JAANCK01 (sample SAMN14222788, study PRJNA588281) | permafrost metagenome | isolation source: Arctic cryosol methane SIP | place: Canada:Nunavut | collected 2015-07 | reverse complement strand
GCCTGATCGACGTGGCGGAGCATTACCCCGCGGCGCTGTCGGGCGGACAGCAGCAGCGTGACGCCCGCGCCGGGTTCATGTCCGGTGACGCGCCCGGTGAACAGATTGCGGTGCCCGAGCAGCCGTGCCACCGCCACGCTGGCGGGCCGCAACAGCACCTCCGCGGGCGCGCCCTGCTGCACGATGCCGCCGCCGCTCAGCACCGCCACGCTGTCGGCCTGCGCCGCAAGATGCGGATCGTGGCTGACCGCCAGCACCGGCAAACCGAATTCGTGCACCTCGGAGATCAACTCGGCCATGACCTCGTCGCGCGTGGCGGCGTCGAGCGCTGAGCTCGGCTCATCCAGCAACAACAGCTGCGGCTTGCGCGCCAGCGCCCGCGCCAGGGCCACGCGCTGCTGCTGTCCGCCCGACAGCGCCGCGGGGTAATGCTCCGCCACGTCGATCAGGCGTACGCGCGCCAGCAGTTCCAGCGCCTGTGCGCGTCGCTGCGCGCCGCGCGGCAGCGCAAACGCAATGTTCTCCCAGGCGCGCAGATGCGGAAACAGCGCATAACCCTGCGGCAGATAACCGACGGCACGATGTTGTGGCGGCAGGCCGCCGAAAGGCTTTCCCTGGGCCGGCAGCAGGCCGGCGATGGCGCGCAATAGTGTGGTCTTGCCCGCGCCGCTTTGTCCCAACAGTACGGTAAAGCCCTCGACCTCGAAGCGCGCCTGCAGGCGCAGCGGACGGTCGATGCAGTAATCGATGCGCATTCGTTGTTTGAATATGAGGGGATACCTCCCCTCATGCTCCCCTGAATTTGCCGCTGCAAAAAATCATCTGCAACTGAGGTTCAAAACAGGCGCTGGCGGCGCGATGCCAAGCCCAGCAGCAAGGGCAGCGGCATCGCCACCAGGAAAAATACCCACAGCAGCGGATACACCGCGGGCAGCCCGATATCCTGCAGGTTGACCCAGAGTTTGACCGGAATGCCCTGCGGGTAATAGGCGAGGATCAGCACGATGCCGAACTCGCCCAGGGCGCGCACCCAGGCGAGCGCAATGCCGGCCGCCACACCCAGGCGCGCCAGCGGCATGCTCACCTGCCAGAATGTCTGCCACGGCGATTTGCCCAGGGTCAGGGCAATATGTTCCAGTTCGCGCGGCACGCCTTCGAACGCGGCGCGCGCCGCGACCACATAGTACGGCAAGGCGGCGTAGAACTGCGCCAGCACGAAAGCGGGTGCGGAATTGGTCAATTCCACGCCGGTGCCAGCCATCATGCCGCCCACCGGCCCGTAGGGGCCGTACAGCGCGGTGAGCAAAATGCCCATCGCCAGCGGCGGCGTGAGCAAGGCCAGCAGGATGATGGCTTCCAGGATCCATTTGCCGCGAAACGACTGCCGCGCCAGCCACCAGGCCAGCGGCGTGCCAAGAGCGACGATCAGCACCAGTGCGATCAGGCTATAGCCGAGCGACACGCCGATGGACGCGGTATCGCCCGCGGCGAAGTGAAACTCGCTCCAGTGGGTGGCAAACGCCAGGCCGATGAACGGCCCCGCGATGAGCAATAGCGTAAGCGCGCCGATCAGGGCCGGCGCGCGCGCCCGCGGCAGTCCATCGGCCGCTTGAACGTCAATGAGCGTACTCACCTTGCGTCAATCCCGGTGGTCTTGTTCGAACGGCGTTTAGAATAAACAAACGCCGGGATACCCGTCCAATCATTCAATCGGTCCACCCTTGGGCGGACTGTAGCCACTGTCTTTGAACATTTTCTGGCCTTCCGCACCTTGCAGAAATTGCACGAACTTCTCTGCCAGCGCGGGCCGTTTGCTGTCCTTCAGCACGGTGGCATAAAACACCAGCGGCTGGGTGCTCAGCGTGGCCTGCTTGCCGCTCGGCAGCTTGATGCTGAACTGCACGGTGTTATACCACTTGGCTGCCATCGCAGGATTGCTGAGGTTGATTTCGTCCGGCAACTGGATGAACGGCAGATGGTGCGAGCGCGCCGCGCTCAGATAGCCCGAGGAGGCATCGAGCTGCCCGGCCTCCAGGCGCGACAGCAGCGAAGCTTCGCTGAAAATCTGCCGCGGGTTTTGATAGCCACCCAGTATCCGCTCGGCCAGGCCGGGCTGCGCGTAATAGTTTTGCGCCAGCAGCATGGTGAAAATGATGTTCTGCCCTTGAGGGTCGGTCGCCGCGTCGGTACGGCCGAAGCGCAGGCCCGGGGTCTGCAGCACTTCGTTCCACGGCCTTTTTCCCTGTGCCGCGGCCTCGAATTCGGGCAGGAAGCGGCTCTTGGGGCTGTAGCTGATTACCATCTGGGTGCTGGCCACCGGCACGGCGGTGCCTATCATGCCGGCCTGTTTCAGAATGTCGATCGGCCCCGGCGTGATGGAAATGAACACATCGGCCTGCAACAACCGGCCCTGCAGCTGCCGCGCCAGGCCGTACGCGCCCTGGCCGATGCCCTGGTAGTCCACGCCCTTGGCTTTGGCAAACGCCGGGCCGATGAACCGGTCCATCACCACCCCCATCGAGCCGGCATAGGCCACGCGCAGCGCATCGGCCGCATGCGCCGCCGATGCGGCAAGAATGCAGGTGCCGCTCAGCAGCGCGCCGGCCCAATCGCGCAATTTCAATCGTTTTATAGCTCTCTCCCGGCGTGGAGTCGGTGTCGATCCGGTGTGGATCGGGTTCCGCCATTTTACTTCACGCCGCCTTTTGCACCTGGCTAAACCGGGTGCTTCCGGGCCTTCCGACTTTGCGCTATAGTTATTTCAACGGGAACCTGCAGACTCCCGTTCAGACGGTGTCCCGTCCAAGTTCTGCGGCATTCAACTTGCGAGGATATTCATGGACACCGTCATCACCCGCGCTACCATTTCGCAGCTGCTTCGGCATTCGCACTCCAAGTGGATCACGCGCGAACGCCCGAAAATTGATCGCATCGCCTGTCCCTGGCTGGTGCGGCGCTTCATCGATCCGCAAGCGCAGTTTCTCTACGTGCCCTCGGCTCAGGTACTCGCGCGGGCCAGCGCCGAGCAGGCGATTCCCTACGACGTGCCGGACGTGCAGTTTTCCCACCGCGGCGGCTTGTGCAGCTTCGACGCCTTCCTCGCCGACTTCGCCATCGACGAGCCGGCGCTCACGGATCTCGCGCAGATCGTGCGCGGCGCCGACACCGGAAAACTGGAACTTACGCCGCAATCGCCGGGCCTGCTCGCGATTTCGCTCGGGCTCTCGGTCAATTTTCCCGACGACCATGTCATGCTGGAGCACGGCTTGGTGATGTACGACGCTCTTTACGCCTGGGTCCGCAGCGCGCGCGCCGAGATTCACAACGCCGACTTGTTTGCGAAGGAGGCGCCATGACTGAAGCCAGGGAGCAGCCCCCCACGCCGGTGAGACTGGGAGAGGCCTTCTGGTACTGGCTCAAGCTCGGCTTCATCAGTTTCGGCGGCCCCACCGGGCAGATTGCGATCATGCACCAGGACCTGGTGGAGAAGCGCCGCTGGATCTCGGAGAAGCGCTTTCTGCACGCACTCAATTACTGCATGCTCCTGCCCGGCCCCGAGGCGACCCAGCTCGCCACCTATATCGGCTGGATGATGCATCGCAGCTGGGGCGGCATCATCGCCGGCGTGCTGTTCGTGCTGCCCTCGATGTTCATCCTGATGGGGCTGACCTGGATTTATCTCGTGTTCGGCAAGCTGCCGCTGGTCGCGGGCATACTCTACGGCATCAAGCCGGCGATCACCGCCATCGTGCTGTTCGCCGCCTACCGCATCGGTTCGCGCGCACTCAAGCACGGCGCGCTGTGGGCGATCAGCGCCGCGGCCTTTATCGCCATCTTCGCGTTCAAAGTCCCGTTTCCCTATATCGTGCTCGCTGCCGGCATCATCGGTGCGGCCGGCGGGCGCATTGCCCCAGGCCAGTTCGCCACTGGCGGCGGACACGGCAGCGCAGGCAGGCGCTATGGCGCGGCGATCATCGACGACGACACGCCCATGCCCGCGCACGCGCGCTTCAGCTGGCGGCGTTTCCTCGGCGTCAGCGCCGCGGGGCTCGCGCTCTGGGCCGGCGCCATCGCCTGGCTCTATTTCGCGCAGGGCTGGGACGCGCCCCTCACCCGCATCGGCTGGTTCTTCACCAAGGCCGCGCTGCTGACTTTCGGCGGCGCCTACGCCGTGCTGCCCTATGTTTATCAGGGCGGCGTCGAGACCTACGGCTGGCTCACGCCGCAGCAAATGATAGACGGGCTCGCGCTCGGCGAAACCACGCCGGGGCCGCTGATCATGATCGTTACCTATGTGGGTTTTGTCGCCGGCTGGACCAAGCAGATATTCGGGCCCGATGCGCTGTCCACGCTTTGGGCCGGCATTGCCGGCGGGGCGGTCGCAACGTTCTTTACGTTTCTGCCCTCGTATCTGTTCATCCTCATCGGCGCACCGCTGGTCGAGGCAACGCACGGCGACCTCAAATTCACCGCGCCGCTGACCGGCATTACCGCAGCAGTAGTCGGCGTGATCCTCAACCTTGCGGTGTTCTTCGCCTGGCATGTGCTGTGGCCGGCAGGATTCAGCGGCGTCTTCGAGTGGTTCTCCGCCCTCACCGGCGTGGCCGCGTTCATCGCGCTGTTCCACTACCGGGCCGGCATTATCCCGGTAATTCTGGCTTGCGGCGCCGCGGGCCTGGCTTACACTTTCGTTTCCTGAGGAAATCAACGGAGGAATGACATGGCAGCCTATCTGGTAGTCGACATCGAAGTCAGCAATCCGGCGCAGTTCGAGGAATACAAGAAACTGGCGCCGGCAGCGATCGCCAAGTACGGCGGGCGCTATCTGATCCGCGGCGGCGCCTACGAGGCAGTCGAGGGTGAGTGGAAGCCGCAGCGGCTGACGGTAGTGGAATTCGAGTCGATGGAGAAGGCCCGGGCCTTCTATAAATCGCCCGAATACCAGGCCGCGATCGAGGCGCGCAAAGGGGCGGCGAATATGAAGATGCTGCTGGTGCAGGGCGTCTAGCCGGAGCCGCCCGAGCGCAGCTTAGTGGTCGGGCAGTTCGACCGTCTTGAAATCGCCCGGCAGCACCACTTCGAGCAGCTCCAGATCGTCCGAATGCCCCAGTTCCCGGTGGCGGATGCCCGGGGGCTGGTGCGCGCAGGAACCGGCTTCGAGCAGCACTTCACCCACGCCTTCATAGTCGAACTTGATCCAGCCTTTGAGGACGTAGACCAGCTGGAACTCGGTCTCGTGCCAATGCGTCCTGCCGACGAACTCCCCGCCCGGGCGCGCGCGTATCACATGGGCGACAGCCTTGCCGCCGGTCGCTTCCTTGACGCCCAGGTCGCGGTATTCGAAGAAGGCGCGCAGGCCGTCGGCCTTGAACTCGCTGCCCTTCTGGTGGCTCACGCTGAATTTGCGCCTGGACATGTTTTCCCTTTCCGAAGACAATCCGCGATCGATCGGTAGCGCAGCGCGCACTTGGAAGCGCAGCGCGAGGCACGAGCCTCGAAACAGCCCGCGCGAGCTTTGTGCGCGGGCGGTCGCTAAAAAAAGGGCGCCGCAGCGCCCCGGATCGAATGAGTTTTCGAACTATTTCTTCGCCGCCGCCATCGGCTTTGCGGCCTTGGCTTCGATCCTGGCTTCCGGCTTGCCTTCTTTGCCATGGCTTTTCTTGTAGCGCTCGGCCACGCGGTCCTGTGCCTTGGCCAGCTGCTCCGTTTCTTTCTTTGCGGCCCCGGCGGCCTTGGCCTTCGTTTCTTCGGCCTTGGCCTTGGCCGCATCGTCCATGGGCGCAACGGCTATCTTGGCCTGGGCCAGCCCGGCGCTCAGTGCAATCGCCAATGTTACCGCCGCTAATATAGATCCGCGATTCATTTCAGCCTCCCGATTAATGTTGGGTCTGCGGCGGCGCGCTGGCGGCGACCGCTGCCCCGGATTCGCCCGAAGGCAGCTCTCTCCTGCCGGCCTTAACGTCTTGGTACCAGTATTGTGCATGTTCGCGCGCCCAGGTTTCGTCGACGTAGCCGTTGCGCATCCCCTCGTAGGCGCCGGTGGTGCCGACAGTACCGAGATAGATGTGTGTGAACGACCAGACGATGAACAGTATCCCGGCGATGACATGCACCGAGTTGGCGAGCATCATCTGCGCGCGCGTCTGGTCGAAGTTGGGAAAATCCATCACCAGGCCGCTGGCACAGGACACCGTGCCCAGGCCTATCACCCCGCCCCAGAACCAGATTTTCTCGGCGGCGTTGAAGCGCCCCGAAGGCACGACTGCATCGCCGATCACGCCGCCGCCCTTGGCCAGCCAGGTGAGGTCGTAGGCGCGCGGAAAATTGTCGCCGATGAATTTCAGCACGAACACCACGATGCTGAACAGGAAGATCGGGCCGACGAAGTTGTGCAGGTTCTTGCCGATTTCCGCGAGCAGGCTGAACAGCGCATAGCCGATGACCGGCAGCAGCACGTGCTTGCCGAACAGCATCGTCAGGCCGCTCAGCGCGAGGATGCAAAAGCTGATCGCCATGCTCCAGTGCGCGATGCGCTCGAACGGGGAAAAGCGCTCGATCATTTTGCCCGTGCGCGGGCTGTGCAATCCGATAGGGCCGTGCAGCGTGTAGAACAGGCCGATCGCAATCAGCATCAGCACCACCAGCCAGCCGCCGTAGCGGGTGATCGGGCCGTTGCGCAATTCGCGCCAGGTCTGGCCCTCGGTCTGGATGAGGACGCCCGTCTCGCGCCCCTTGACCGTGGTGAAGCCCTCCTTGCCCGAACGCGCGTCGCGCCACACCGGCGCGTTGTTGCCCGGCTGCACCTGCTGGCGCTGCGCCTGGGTTTCCTGCGCCTGCTGCGCCCAGGCGGTTCCGGCGAATGCCGCCAACAGCAGCGCCAGCCCGAGGAGTAGATACCGCATGCCTGCTTCCATGGCTCGCATATCGCCTCCTTATTGGCCGATGCGCACGTATTCGTTCTGGTTCTGGCTGCGCGTTCTGAGCGCTGTTTCCCAGCCGCTCTTGTCGCCCTTGTTCCAGGTCGAACGGGTGTACAGGCTATCCGCCGGAGCGCTCTCCCAGGGCTGGGTATCGGGTTTGCCCTGGTACTTGCCCTGCTCGTACTTGATGACCTGCTCCTTTTCGCCGCAGCCGCCCAGCGCCGCCACCGCAATCAAGGCCAGACCGGCGATTCCAAATTTGCGTGCGCTGATCATGATTTGGCTCCCGTCGGTGCCTGCTGCTGCGGATGGTCGGGCTTGCCGTAGGCCGTGCTCCAGCCCCACACCTCCGCGCCCTTGCCGCGCTTCAACGCACGGTCGCGGAATATGTCGGCGATGACGTTGCCATCGCCGCCGAGCAGCGCCTTGGTCGAACACATTTCGGCGCAGGCGGGCAGCTTGCCCTGCGCGAGGCGGTTCGAACCGTACTTGGCGAACTCCTCCTTGGAATTGTCCGCCTCCGGGCCGCCGGCGCAGAAGGTGCACTTGTCCATCTTGCCGCGCATGCCGAAGGCGCCCGCCTGCGGAAACTGCGGCGCGCCGAAGGGGCAGGCATAGAAGCAGTAGCCGCAGCCTATGCACAGGTCCTTGTCGTGCAGCACCACGCCTTCCTCGGTGCGATAGAAGCAGTCCACCGGACACACCGCCATGCACGGCGCATCCGAGCAGTGCATGCAGGCGACCGAGATCGACTTCTCCCCCGGCACGCCGTCGTTGAGTGTCACCACGCGGCGGCGGTTCACGCCCCAGGGCACCTCGTTTTCCTGCTTGCACGCAGTCACGCAGCCGTTGCACTCGATGCAGCGCTCGGCATCACAGATGAATTTCATGCGGGCCATGATGGTTTCCCCCTATGCCTGGAATTTTTCGATCTGACACAGGGTGGTCTTGGTCTCCTGCATCATGGTTACTGCATCGTAGCCATAAGTGGTGGCCGTGTTGACCGCCTCGCCGCGCACGATCGGCGCCGCGCCCTCGGGATAGTGGTCGAGCATGTCCTTGCCCATCCACCAGCCGGAGAAGTGGAACGGCAGGAACACCGTGTCCGGGCCGACGCGCTCGGTCACCTGCGCCATGACCTTGAGCTGCGCGCCGGTGGGCGTCTTCACCCAGACGTATTCGCCGTTGCGGATGCCGCGGTCATTGGCCGACTTGGGGTTGATCTCCACGAACATGTCCTGCTGCAGCTCCGCCAGCCAGGCATTGGAGCGGGTTTCCTCGCCGCCGCCCTCGTATTCTGTCAGGCGGCCGCTGGTCATGATCAGCGGGAACTGCTTGGAGATGTCCTTGTTCTTTTCCTGCACCGACTTGAACAGCGTCGGCAGGCGCCAGAACGCTTTCTTGTCGTCGTGGGTCGGGTATTTCTCCACCATGTCGGGCCGCGGCGAATACAGCGGCTCGCGGTGCAGCGGAACGCCGTCGGGGAAATTCCACACCAGCGCGCGCGCCTTGGCGTTGCCGAACGGGTGGCAGCCGTGCACCTTCATCACCACGCGCTGGATGCCGCCGGAGAGGTCGGTCTTCCAGTTCTTCCCCTCCGCCTGCTTCTTTTCCTCATCGGTCAGGTCGTCCCACCAGCCCAGCTTTTTCAGCAGCACGTGATCGAACTCCGGATAGCCGGTAGTCAGGTCGGCTCCCTTGGAGTAGGACCCGTCCTCGGCCAGCAGGTTGACGCCGTCGCGCTCCACGCCGAAATTCGCGCGAAAGTTGCCGCCGCCGTCCATCACGTGGCGCTCGGTCATGTAGAGATTGGGCGAGCCCGGATGCTTGAGTTCCGGCGTGCCGTAGCAGGGCCAGGGCAGACCGAAGTAGTCGCCGTCGCAGGGGCCGCCCTTGGCGCGCAGGGTCTTCACGTCGAAGGTGTTCATGTGCTTCATGTGCAGCTTCAGCCGCTCCGGGCTCTGGCCGGTATAGCCTATGGTCCAGGTGCCGCGATTGAATTCGCGCGTGATGTCCTCGATCACCGGTTCATCCTTCACCACCTGAATGTTCTGCTTGCCGTCCTTCTTGCCGACCAGCTGGTCGGCAAAACCGAACTTCTTCGCGAACAGATACATGATGGTCTGGTCGGGCTTGGACTCGAACAGCGGCTCGATCACCTTCTCCCGCCACTGCAGCGAGCGGTTGGAGGCGGTGACGCTGCCCGAAGTTTCGAACTGTGTTGCCGCCGGCAACAGGTAGACGCCGTCCTTTCGGACCATGGACGCCATCGCCGCGGTGGCCGAGGGGTAGGGATCGATCACCACCAGCAGATCGAGCTTCTTCATCGCCTCGACCATTTCCTTGCCGCGCGTCTGGCTGTTGGGCGCGTGGCCCCAGAACACCATCGAGCGCAGGTTGTTGTCCTGGTCGATCAGCTCGTTCTTCTCAGTCACGCCGTCGATCCAGCGCGATACGGTGATGCCGGGCTTGGTCATCATGGCCTCGGACGCGTATTGCTTTTTCAGCCACGCGAGATCGACATTCCATACCTTGGCCCAGTGCGCGAAGGCCCCGGGGATGATGCCGTAGTAACCCGGCAGCGAATCCGGGTTCGGGCCGATGTCGGTCGCGCCCTGTACATTGTCGTGGCCGCGGAAAATATTGGCGCCGCCGCCCATGACACCGATGTTGCCCAGCGCAAGCTGGAATATGCAGAATGCGCGCACCATCGCATTGCCGATGGTGTGCTGGGTCTGGCCCATGCACCAGACGATGCTCGAGGGCCGGTTCTTGGCCATGGTCTCGGCGATCTTGTAGCAGTCCGCCTCGGATACGCCGCTGACCTCCTGCACCCGCTCGGGCGTCCATTTCATCACCTCGTCCCTGACCTTCTCCATGCCGTAGACGCGGTCGTGGATGTACTGCTTGTCTTCCCAGCCGTTCTTGAACACATGGTAGAGCACGCCGTAGATGACCGGAATGTCGGTGCCGGAGCGGATGCGCACATACTGGTCGGCCTTGGCCGCGGTGCGGGTGAAGCGCGGGTCGGCGACGATGATCTTGGCGCCCGACTCCTTCGCGTGCAGCACGTGCAGCATCGATACCGGGTGCGCCTCGGCCGCGTTCGAGCCCATGAACCAGATCGCCTTGGCGTTCTGCATGTCATTGTAGGAGTTGGTCATCGCGCCGTAACCCCAGGTGTTGGCGACGCCGGCGACCGTGGTCGAGTGGCAGATGCGCGCCTGGTGGTCGGTGTTGTTGGTGCCGAACAGGCGCACGAACTTGCACATCAGGTAGGCCTGCTCGTTGTTGTGCTTGCTCGAGCCGACCCAGTAGGTGGCGTCAGGACCGCTCTCCTTCCTGATCGCGAGCAGCTTGTCGCCGACCTCGTTGATCGCCTGGTCCCAGCTGATGCGCTTGTACTTGCCGTTCTCGAGCTTCATCGGGTACTTCAGGCGGTGCGAATTTTCCGTCATGCCGTGCTCGCGCACCGCGGCGCCCTTGGCGCAATGCGCGCCGAGGTTGAGCGGCGAATCGAACACCGGCTCCTGCCGCACCCACACGCCGTTCTGCACCACGGCATCGATGGCGCAGCCGACCGAGCAGTGCGTGCACACCGTGCGCTTCACTTCGACCTTGCCGCCTTCGAGCTTGGTCTCGCCGGCGGCTTCGGCCTTGCCTATCATGTTGAACGGCAGCTGGC
>JAANCK010993601.1_pt1 | contig 10607 bp, 9 predicted proteins | sample 7277841 | NCBI WGS metagenome assembly JAANCK01 (sample SAMN14222788, study PRJNA588281) | permafrost metagenome | isolation source: Arctic cryosol methane SIP | place: Canada:Nunavut | collected 2015-07 | reverse complement strand
GTTCACCGAGGCGCTGCGCAAGGGCTTCGACGCCTACCTCGATGCCCTGAAGGAGCCCGACGCCGGCTCGGCAATCCGGCTCACCTTGCTGACGGCCGCCATCGCCGTGCCCTTGAACCTTGTGTTCGGCGTGGCGGCGGCCTGGTGCATCGCCAAGTACGAATTTCGGGGCAAGGCATTCCTCACAACGCTGATCGACCTGCCGTTCTCGGTGTCGCCGGTGGTGGCCGGCCTGGTCTACGTGCTGATGTTCGGCGCGCAGGGCTGGTTTGGCCCCTGGCTCGAGGCGCACAACATCAAGATCGTTTTCGCCGTGCCCGGCATCGTGCTGGCAACCATCTTCGTCACTTTCCCGTTCATCGCGCGCGAGCTGATCCCGCTGATGCAGTCGCAGGGCAATGAGGAGGAGCAGGCCGCCATCGTGCTCGGCGCGAATGGCTGGCAGACCTTCTGGTACGTCACGCTGCCCAACATCAAGTGGGGGCTGATCTACGGCGTGATCCTCTGCAATGCGCGGGCCATGGGCGAGTTCGGCGCGGTTTCCGTGGTGTCGGGCCACATCCGCGGCCAGACCAACACCATGCCGCTGCACGTGGAGATCCTCTACAACGAATACCAGTCGGTGGCGGCCTTCGCCGTGGCGTCGCTGCTGGCGCTGTTGGCGCTGGTGACGCTGGCGATCAAGTCGGTGGTCGAGTGGCGGCATGAGCGCGAAATGAACGCGGCGGCCGCAATCGCACCGGAACGACCGACCGCGATGACGCCGAAATGGAAGGAAGCCACATGAGCATTGAAATCCGCAACGTCAGCAAGCAATTCGGCGATTTCCACGCATTGCGAGATGTGTCGCTGGACATTCACTCGGGCGAATTGATGGCCTTGCTCGGGCCCTCGGGTTGCGGCAAGACCACGTTGTTGCGCATCATCGCCGGACTGGAGACGGCCGATGCCGGCAGCATCCTGTTCGCCGGCGAGGACACCACGGCCGTGCACGTTCGCGAGCGCCAGGTCGGCTTCGTCTTCCAGCACTACGCGCTGTTTCGCCACATGACGGTGTTCGAGAACGTGGCATTCGGCCTGCGGGTCAAGCCGCGCGGCCTGCGTCCCCGCGAAGAGCAGATCAGGCGCAAGGTCCACGACCTGCTGGGCCTGGTGCAGCTGGACTGGCTGGCCGACCGCTTTCCGTCCCAGCTGTCGGGAGGGCAGCGCCAGCGCATCGCCCTGGCTCGGGCGCTGGCGGTCGAGCCCAAGGTGTTGCTGCTGGACGAGCCCTTCGGCGCACTGGACGCCAAGGTGCGCAAGGAATTGCGCCGCTGGCTGCGCCGCCTGCACGACGACCTGAATGTGACCAGCATCTTCGTCACGCACGACCAGGAAGAGGCCCTGGAGGTCGCCGATCGGGTGGTGCTGATGAATGGCGGCAAGGTGGAGCAGGTGGGCTCGCCCCAGGAAGTCTGGGATCATCCGGCCAGCCCCTTCGTCTACGGCTTCCTGGGCGACGTCAACCTGTTCCATGGCCGCGCCCACGAGGGCGAGGTGCACCTGGAGGGTATGCAGCTGCACGCCCCCGAGCATGCCGACGCCCAGAACGCCAAGGCCTCCGCCTATGTGCGGCCGCACGACATGGAAGTGCGCCGCTACCTGCCGGGCAGCGGCGACGCGGCCGGGCGCTCGCGGGGCATCGTGGCCCGGTTGAGCCGGGCCATTGTGGTCGGCCCCATTGCCCGGCTGGAACTTATTGCCGCCGACGGCAACCAACCGGCCGGGCACAATCCCGATTCCATCATCGAGGCGCAGATTCCCGCGCAACAATACCGGGAGATGGGGTTCCGTGAGGGGGAGACGCTGGTGGTGACGCCGCGCCGGGCCCGTGTGTTTGTGGAAGGAGCCGCCTGAAGGCGCCGCTTTCGGAAGGAAAGAATCTTGATCAACTGGTTCGAAACAGCGCCGCGTCGCGTACTCGCCCTGGTCTGCGCCGGCTGCGTGGCCGGGCTGGCCTTTGGCCTCTATCTGCAGCATGTGGTGGGGCTGGAGCCCTGCCCGATGTGCATCGTCCAGCGTTACGCCATGCTGCTGGTGGGCCTCTTTGCCGGGCTCACGGCCCTGTCACGCAACCGCGGCGTCCTGCTGGGCGGCAGTTCGCTGGTGCTGCTGGCCGCTGGTTTCGGCGCTTTCACCGCCGCGCGCCAGAGCTGGTTGCAGTGGTATCCGCCCGAAGTGGCGTCCTGCGGCCGGGATTTCTACGGGATGATCGAGACCTTCCCGCTACAGCGCGTGATCCCGATGATCTTCAAGGGCAGCGGCGACTGTGCCAAGGTCGATTGGACCTTCCTCGGCGGCTCGCTGGCCAACTGGTCTTTCGCGGTCTTCTGCGTCTGGATCGCCGTGGCCTTGACGCTGATCGTCAAGCTCAGCCTGCGCCGCAGCAGCGGCAGCCAGCCGTCCTACGCCTGAGCCGCACGCCGCCTCTGGCGCGTTCTGCTTCCATCACCTCAGGCGGCGTCGACCGCCTGCAGCACCTTGCCGAAGAACTCGTTCGCGTGTGCCGAATTCAGCCAGCGCACTACCACCACCAGCCGGCGCTCCGGCTCGATGAAGGTGAACGAGCTGCCGGCGCCCATCGCGAAATAGCTGGTGGCCGGCACGCTGGGAAACACCTTGCGCTCGTGGTTCAGCCAGACCAGGTAACCATAGTAGGGTGCAATGGCGCAAGGCGTGCGCATGCGCCGTATCCAGTCGGCTGACAGCACCTGCTTGCCGTTGGCCATGCCCTCGTCCAGCATCATTCGGCCGATCAGCGCCTGGTCCTCGCTGCTGATCGACATGCCGCCGCCCCAATGCGTTCCGCCGGGGACCGACTGCACGCGCTGTCCGGCGATCTCCACCCACGCGTTGTCGTAGCCGACCCAGTTCCAGTTCTCGCTCGCGCCCACCGGGCGCGTAATCGCTTCGCGGAACACCTCGGGCAGCGGCCGCTGGAACAAATGCAGCAAGGCCAGCGACAACTGGTTGATGCGCACGTCGTTGTATTCCCAGTAGCTGCCGGGCTCCTGCAGCGGGCGCGGATCGCCTTTCTTGCCGCCGGGCGGCTTGCCGAAAGTCACGGCGCGGTAGTGATCGGCCTGGTCCGTGACGCCGAACACTTCGCCGCTCCACTCGCTGGTTTGCTGCAGCATCTGGGCCCAGGTCACGCGCGCGTTGCGGCCCTCGTCGAAGCCGATGCCGCGCAGGCGCGCGCCGATGGGCGCATCGACATCGGGCAGCAAGCCACGATCGTGCGCGACACCGGCGAGCAGTGCCAGGTAGGTCTTGGCCACGCTGAAGGTCAGGTCGGCGCGCTTCGGCTCGCCCCAGGACGCGAGGGTCTTGCCGTCCTTGACGATGGTGCCGGACACCGGGCCGCGCGAATGCACCGGCCCCAGCAGGCGGTTCCAGGGCGGCGGGTCGTCACGGTGCACACCCCAGTTCGCGGTGACCTCACGGTCCCAGGTCGACTCGTGCTCGTTCGCGAACGCTATTGCGTGCTGCATCATGGAATTGCCTGGCATCGAGAGATCCTTGTGCACCTGCCCTAGGGGAAATCATGCACGGTGACGGAGAGAATTTTCGGTATCGTACCGGGGTGCGTGCGCCCCGCCATCGGGCGATAACTTTTGACTGTGAAGAAGCTCCATGACAACCATCGCTCAACGGCCGTCCATGACACGGCAGTGTCTCACAACCTCGACGGCGCTGGCCGCGGCCGTGCTCTCGCTCGGCCTGCTGTTCAGCGCGCCCGCGTTAGCCAACAAGAAGGCCGACACGCTGGCCATGGCCTACGACCAGGCGCCCGAAAGCATCGATGTGTACTACAACAACGTGCGCATCGGCGTGATCCTCGGGCAGACCGTGTGGGACACGCTGCTGTATCGGGACCCGGTCACGCACGAATACAAGGGGCAGCTGGCCAAGAGCTGGAAGCAGGTCGACGACCGCACGCTCGAATTCGAACTGCGCGAGGGTGTCAAGTTCCACAACGGCGAGGACTTCGACGCCGACTCGGTCGTCTACACGCTGAACTACGTGTCCGATCCGGCCAACAAGGCGGTGACGCAGGAGAACGTGCGCTGGATCCAGAAGGTCGAGAAGGTCGACAAGTACAAGGTGCGCGTGATCAGCAAGGAGCCGTTTCCCGCGGCCAGGGACTACCTCGCCACGACGCTGCCGATCTATCCGGCGAAGTACTACAAGGAAGTCGGGCCCAAGGGCATGAACGCGAAGCCGGTCGGCTCGGGCCCGTACAAGGTGGTGGAGTACGTCCCCGGCAAGTCGATCACCCTGGAGAAGTTCGCCGGCTACTTCAAGGACTCGCCGCGCGCCCAGCCGAAGATCGGCAAGGTGCACATCCGCATCATCCCCGACGGCCAGACGCGGATGGCCGAGGTGCTATCCGGCGGCGAGGACCTGATCATGAACGTGCCGAAGGACCAGGCCGAGAAGATGCAGACGGTCCCCAACCTGCAGGTGGTGAGCGGCAACACGATGCGCATCGTGTTCCTGCAGATGAACACGCTCGACGGCGGCCCGGCGCCGCTGAAAGACCCCCGCGTGCGCAAGGCCATCTCGCATGCGATCGACCGCGACGCGATCGTGAAGAACATCGTGGGCGGCGGCGCGGAGGTCCTGTACACCATCTGCACGCCATCGCAGGTGGGCTGCACGCACGAGGGCGCGCCCGTCTACAAGTACGATCCCGCGCTGGCGAAGAAGCTGCTGGCCGAGGCCGGTTACCCGAACGGCTTCGACGTCGACATCCACGCCTACCGCGAGCGCGAGCAGACCGAGGCCATCATCAACTACCTGCGTGCGGTCGGCATCAACGCCAAGCTCAACTTCATGCAGTACGCGGCAATGCGGGACCAGGAGCGCGCCCACAAGACGGGGCTGGTGCACTGGACCTGGGGTTCCAACCTGGTGAACGACGTTTCCGCCTCGACGCCCGTGTACTACGGCGGCGGCGCCGACGACACGTCGCGCAATCTGCAGGTCAAGGAACTGCTGGACAAGGGCGACCACACCGTCGACGAAAAAGCGCGCAAGGAGTACTACAAGAAAGCGCTGAACATCATCGCCGACCAGGCCTATGCGGTGCCGCTGTGGTCGCTGCCCGTGTACTACGTGGCGACCAAGGAATTGAACTTCCGTGCCTATTCCGACGAGCTCCCCCGCTTCTGGGAGATGAGCTGGAAGTGACCCGCGTCTGCGCCTCGTATCCGGCCCCGACCATAGCGGGCTGAGCTGCCATGCTGTCATTCATCGGCAAGCGCCTCGGTGTTGCGGTGCTGGTCGCACTCACCGTCTCGTTCCTCGCCTACATGCTGGTGTTCCTGTCGGGCGACCCGGCGCTGGCGCTGGCCGGCGAGGGCGCGCGCGCCGTCGACATCGAGGCGATCCGGCACCAGTACGGCTTCGACCGCCCGATCGTGGTGCAGTACGCCGACTGGCTCGTCCATCTGCTGCGCGGCGACCTCGGCACCTCGGTGTACTTCAAGACCGAAGTGGCCCCGCTGGTCTTCGACAAATTGCAGACCACGCTGATGCTGGGCGTTGCCGCGCTCGCCGTCGCGCTGCTGATCTCGGTGCCGCTGGGCGTGCTGGCGGCTATCTACAAGAACAGCTGGATCGACCGCCTTTGCCTGGCCGTTGCGGTGCTGGGCCAAGCGCTGCCGAACTTCTTTTTCGCGCTGCTGCTGATCATGCTGTTCTCGATTTCCTGGCATCTGCTGCCGGTGTCGGGCAGCGGCACCTGGCAGCACCTGGTGATGCCGGCGCTGGCGCTGGGTTACTACGCGGCGCCGGCCTTCATGCGGCTGATCCGCGCCGGCATGATCGAGGTGCTGGGCGCCGACTACATCCGCACCGCGCGCGCCAAGGGATTGCCGCCGTCCACCGTGATATTCAAGCATGCGTTGCGCAACGCCATCGTGCCGGTGGTGGCGCTGGCCGCCGTGCAACTGGGCTTCCTGCTGGGCGGCTCGGTGGTGATCGAAACCATCTTCGCGCTCGACGGCCTGGGCTACCTGGCCTACCAGAGCATCACCTACAAGGACTTCCCGGTGATGCAGGTGATAGTCCTGCTGCTGTCGGTGATTTACATCCTGCTCACACTGGCGTCGGACATCGCCAATGCCTGGCTCGATCCGCGCATCCGGGTCGCTTAGGAATAGCATGTCCGCGCAATTTCCCGTCACCATCGCCGCCACGGCGGCCAGCGATGCGCCGGTGCCGCCGTCGGCGCTGCGCCAATTGCTGAAGAACAAGGCGCTGGTCATCGGCGGGGTGATCCTGCTCGTGATCATGGTCCTGGCGGTGTTCGCTCCCTTGTTCGCACCCTTCGACCCCTACGTGCAGGACCTGGGTAACCGCACCGTGCCGCCGTTCTGGTACGACCAGGGCGGGTGGCTGCATCCGCTGGGCACCGACCCACTGGGTCGTGACTACCTGTCGCGGCTGATCTACGGCGGCCGCATCTCCCTGCTGATCGGCGCGAGCGTCGCGGTGATCTCCGGGCTGATCGGCACGACCATGGGCATGCTGGCCGGTTACTTCGGCGGCAAGACCGACATGGCGGTGTCATTCCTGGTGACAACGCGGCTGTCGATGCCGGTGATCCTGGTGGCGCTGGCCACCGTCGCGCTGGTCGGCGGGTCGCTCTGGGTGGTGATCGCGGTGCTGGGGCTGCTGAAATGGGATCGCTTCGCCGTCGTCATGCGCAGCGCCACGCAGCAGGTCCGGTCGCTGGAGTACGTCGCGGCGGCCCAGGCCGCCGGCGCGTCGACCACGCGCATCGTGCTGACCGAGGTGCTGCCCAACGTGCTGCCGCACCTGATCGTGATCGCCACGCTGGAAGCGGCCAGCGCGATCCTGCTGGAGGCCTCGCTGTCGTTCCTGGGGCTGGGCGTGCAGCCGCCGCTGCCCTCGTGGGGCCTGATGATTTCCGAGGCCAAGGCCTACATGTTCTTCTCGTTCTGGCTCATCGCCATTCCAGGCACGGCGCTGGCGCTGCTGATCTTCGCGATCAACCTGGCCGGTGACGGCCTGCACCAGGTCTTCATGCCCGATGAGAGAAGCTGAAATGGCCGGCGACGCGGTGCTCGAAGTCGTGGGTCTGGATGTCGACATCCAGACCCCGGCGGGCGTGCTGCATCCGGTGCGAGACGTCAGTTTCCGCGTGGCCCGGGGTGAGACGCTGTGCCTGGTCGGCGAGTCGGGTTGCGGCAAGTCGATCACTTCGCTGGCGATCATGGACCTGCTGCCGCGCAAGGCCACGCGACGCGCGCGCAAGCTGAGCTTCCTGGGCGAGGACCTGGGTAGCGCCACCCGCAAACGGATCAACGACCTGCGCGGCGACCGGATGGCGATGATCTTCCAGGAGCCGATGACGGCGCTGAACCCGGCCTACACCATCGGCGAGCAGTTGATCGAACATTACCGTCACCACCGTCACGCGTCGCTCGCCGACGCGACCGCGCGGGCGGTGGAATTGCTGGAGAAGGTCGGCATCGCCTCCGCCGGCCAGCGCCTGGCCCAGTATCCGCACCAGCTCTCCGGCGGGCTGCGCCAGCGCGTGATGATCGCCATGGCGCTGATGTGCGGGCCCGAGTTGCTGATCGCCGACGAACCCAGCACCGCCCTCGACGTCACCATCCAGGCGCAGATCCTGCGGTTGCTGGCCGACCTGCAGGCCGAATTGGGCATCGCCATGGTGCTGATCACGCACGACCTCGGCGTTGTGGCCCGCATCGCCGACCGGGTCGCCGTGATGTACGCCGGCGAAGTGGTGGAGGAGGGTTCGGCCGCCGACATCTTCGCCAGTCCGCGCCATCCCTACACCGCCGGTCTCATGAGATGCATCCCGGTGCCCGGCCGCACACCGCCCGGCGGCAAGCTCGGCACCATTCCCGGCGTGGTGCCCTCGCTGGTCGGGGATCTGCACGGCTGCTCGTTCCGCGACCGCTGCGCCTTCGCGCGGCCCGGCTGCGAGTTGGATATTCCGGTGCATCGCTCGGACACCGGCCAGCAGTGGCGCTGCGTGCTGGTGCCCGAAGGGGCCGTGGCATGACAGCGCTGATCCGCGCCGAGGGACTGCATAGGACCTTCACGGTGGGCGCCGGTATGTTCAGGCCGCGCCAGTTGCTGCACGCGGTCAACGGCGTCGACGTCAGCGTCGAACGTGGCGGCGTGCTGGGCATCGTCGGCGAGTCCGGCTGCGGCAAGTCCACGCTGGCGCGCATGCTGCTGGGCCTGACGCCGCCGAGCGCCGGCACCATCTTCATCGACGGCCAGGATGTGGCGGGCATGGACCGGCGCGATCTCGCGCGGCGGGTGCAGCCGGTGTTCCAGGATCCCTATTCGTCGCTCAATCCGCGGCGCACGGTCGCCTCCATCGTGTCCTTCCCACTCGACGTGCACGGCATGGGCAACAAGGCCGAGCGGCGGCGCCAGGCCCTTGCGATGCTGGAGCGCGTTGGCCTGCCCGCTCGCTATGCCGACCTCACGCCGGGACAGTTGTCCGGCGGGCAGCGCCAGCGCGTCGGGATCGCGCGCGCGCTGGTGATGAACCCGGAGATCGTGGTTTGCGATGAGCCCACGTCGGCGCTGGACGTCTCCGTGCAGGCGCAGATCCTCAACCTGCTGCTGGAGCTGCGGCAGGAGTTCAACCTGACTTATGTCTTCATCAGCCACAACCTGGCGGTGGTCGAGCACATCGCCACGCAGGTGGCGGTGATGTACCTGGGTCGGGTCGTCGAATTCGCGCCCACCGCCGCGCTGTTCGCCCAGCCACGCCATCCCTACACCCAGGCCCTGCTGGCTTCGGTACTCACGCCCGACACCGGACAGGGCATTCCCGAAACCGGGTTGGGCCTGTCCTTTCCCGATCCGCTGCATCCGCCGGCGGGCTGTCCGTTCCATCCGCGCTGCCCCCAGCGCATGTCGGTTTGCGACAGCGTGCGCCCGGTACTGTCCGGCGCCGCGGCGGGCGAGGTCGCCTGCCATTTGTACCCGCTCGCCACCCCTGAAGGAGCCACGTCATGACCACCCGTTCCGATGCGATCCACCTTGCCGAGGAATGCTTCGATTCTGGCGATTTCCGCCGCACGCTGGCGCGCCGCGTCGCGATGCCGACCGAGAGCCAGAACCCGGAGAGGGCGCCGGTGCTGCGCGAATACCTGGAGGGCGAAGCGCGGCCGGCCTTCGAGGCGATGGGCTTCCAGTGCGCGATCCTGCAGCATCCCAAGGCGCTGGCGCCGTTCCTTTACGCCGAGCGCATCGAGTCGCCCGAGTTGCCCACGGTGCTGGGCTACGGCCACGGCGACGTGATCCGCGGGCTCGATCGCGAATGGAAAGAGGGTCTGTCGCCCTGGACGCTGACCGAATCGGGCGGCCGCTGGTACGGCCGCGGCGTCGCCGACAACAAGGGCCAGCACACCGTCAACATGGAAGCTATACGCACCGTGATCGCCGCGCGCGGCAAGCTCGGCTTCAACGCCAAGTACCTGATCGAGATGGGCGAGGAGACCGGCTCGGCCGGATTGCGCGAACTCTGCACGGAGAACAGCGACATGCTGCGGGCCGACCTGCTGATCGCCTCCGATGGCCCGCGGCTGTCCGCCGAGCGGCCGACGGTGTTCCTGGGTTCGCGGGGAAGCTTCAATTTCGACCTCACCATCGAGGCGCGCGCCGGCGGCCACCACTCCGGCAACTGGGGCGGCCTGATTTCCAATCCCGGCATCCAGCTGGCGCATGCGATCGCGTCGATCTCTTCGCCGACCGGGCAGATCCGCATTCCCGAATGGGTGCCGAAGGAGTTGCCGGTAGCGGTGCGCCGCGCGCTGGCCGACTGCGAGGTGGACGGTGGCGCCGACGGGCCGACCATCGAGCCGGAATGGGGCGAACCCGGCCTGAGTCCGGCCGAGCGCGTGTTCGGCTGGTGCAGTTTCGAAGTGCTGGCGTACAAGACCGGCAATCCGGAGACGCCGGTCAACGCGATCCCGCCGCGCGCCTGGGCGCGTTGCCAGTTGCGGTTCGTGGTCGGGATCGACCCGCGCCAGATCATTCCCGCGCTGCGCCGTCATCTGGACCGCCAGGGCTTTCCCATGGTCCAGATCGCCCCGGCGCGCGAGACGCTGTTCAACGCCACCCGCATCGATCCGGACGACGCGTGGGTGCAATGGGCGGTGGCTTCGATCGCGAAGACCAGCGGCAAGAAGCCGGCGCTGCTGCCCAACCTGGGCGGGTCGCTCCCCAACGACATCTTCACCGACGTGCTGGGCCTGCGCACGATCTGGGTGCCGCATTCCTATCCGGGTTGCTCGCAGCACGCGCCCAACGAACACCTGCCGCCGCAGATGCTGCGCGAAGGCCTGTCGGTGATGACCGGGCTGTACTGGGACCTGGGCGCGGGCGGCACGCCGGCATTGAGCCGCTTTGCCAGCAAGCCCGCGTAGCCGTTGCCTTACAGAGGACAGCCAAACAGCCGGACGCAGAGGGCGCAGAGGTACGCAAAATTCGCAAAAGAACAGCCTCAATTCCTTTGTATTTTTTGCGTCTTTTGCGTCTTTTGCGTC
>JAANCK010007605.1_pt1 | contig 10615 bp, 8 predicted proteins | sample 7277841 | NCBI WGS metagenome assembly JAANCK01 (sample SAMN14222788, study PRJNA588281) | permafrost metagenome | isolation source: Arctic cryosol methane SIP | place: Canada:Nunavut | collected 2015-07 | reverse complement strand
GTGGTAGCGCCCCCCGGCGATACCTCGGCAGCGATCGAGTCTGTGATTTCGAGATCGAGATCGGTCGCCTTCAGGCTGAGCTTGCCCTTGTCGGCCTTGATCAGCACGTTGGCGAGAATCGGGATGGTGTTGCGCCGTTCGACCACGCGATGCACGTGGCCCAGCGACTTCAGCAGTTCGGCACGCTCGACAGTGACTTTCATGAAGAGACCCGCTCCGGCGCCTTTGAAAAGGACTTTCAGGCGCAACGGCAAGCCGGCAGATCGCGCGATTGCGATGCCGGGGGGCAAAGGTGACAAGCCGGCGAGGTTTAGGCAAGGGCGCAGGTCAGGGACGGCGGTATTTCCCCAAGGCGTCCACAGGGGAGGGCGGCCGAACCGGTCCCTTCGGCGTCATGCGCGGGCTTGACCCGCGCATCCATCTTTTCGCGAAGGGGATGGATTGCCGGGTCTCGCCGCATGAGCGGCGGCCCGGCAATGACGGTGGTGCTATTCCTGCAGCTGCCGCTTGAGGATCTCGATCTCCTCGGCCAGCGCCATGTCGTTGCCGACCAGGCCCTCGATCTTGCGTACCGCATGCAGCACGGTGGTGTGGTCGCGGCCGCCGAAGCGCCGGCCGATCTCCGGCAGCGAGCGCAGCGTCAGGGTCTTGGCCAGATACATCGCCACCTGGCGCGGGCGCACCACGTTGGCGGTCCGCCGCGACGACAACAGATCGGAGCGGCTGACATTGTACTGGCGCGCCACCACCCGCTGGATGTCCTCGATCTTGACCCTTTTCGGCTCCTGCGGCCTGATCAGGTCGCGCACCTCGCGCTCGGCCATTTCCAGCGTGACCGACTGGCCGGTCAGCTTGTTATGGGCGAGCAGGCGGTTGAGCGCGCCTTCCAGGTCACGGCCGTTATGGGTGACGGTCTTGGCGATATAGGTCAGCACCGGCAGCGGCACGTCGAAGCTCGGATGGTGCGAGCGTGCCGCCATCACGCGGGCTTTGAGGATTTCGAAGCGCAGTTCCTCGCCCAGGCTGCCCATTTCGACCACCAGGCCGCCGCCCAGCCGCGAGCGCACGCGGTCCTCGAAGGTCTCCAGTTCGGAGGGCGGCCGGTCGGAGGCGATCACCACCTGGCGGCCGGCATCGATCAGGGCGTTGAGCGTGTGGCAGAACTCGGCCTGGGTCGATTTGCCCTGCAGGAATTGCAGATCGTCGATCACCAGCACGCCGATGCCGCGTAGCGCCTCCTTGAAGGCGAGCGCGGTCTGCGTGCGCAGCGCCGACACGAAGCCGTACATGAATTTCTCGGCGGTGAGGTACAAAACCTTGCGCTCGCCTGCGGCATTTCCGGCCCAGGTGATGGCCTGCAACAGGTGCGTCTTGCCTAAGCCCACGCCGGCATGGATGTAGAGCGGATTGAACATCACCGGATCGGTGCGGCGGGCGGCCGCCACCTGCTTGGCGGCGGCATGGGCGAGGGTATTGGAGCGGCCGACCACGAAGCTCTCGAAGGACAGGCGGGCATCGAGCGGCGAGCCGCCGAGCGCCTCATGCCCGCCGGGATCGCCGAGCGATATCTGCCGGCCATGGCCATTAGCGCTGGGGAAGCGATTGCCGCCCTCGTTGCCGCCGACCGTGATTTCGGGCTTCTTGGGTGGCACCGTCGATTTGAGCACCGCCGAGCGCACGATCAGCTCGATACGGCTGACTTTGGTATCTTCCGCCTGCCAGCAGGCCAGCACGCGTTCGGCATAATGCGACTGGATCCAGCTCTTGAGGAACCGGGTCGGTACCGACAGGCGCACGGCGCCGTCCTCGATGGCTTCCAGGTCCATGCGCGCGAACCAGCTCGAGTAGATGTCGTCGCCGACCTCCGCGCGCAAACGTCCGCGCACCCGAGTCCAGCCTTCCAGTTCCGTGTTCGGCATTTTTTTTGTTCTCTATCCAATTGATTGGTTGAACGAACTCGGTTGCTCGGCAAGTCTGCTGGCAGGTTTGGCGGAGGCAATTCGCCCGGGCGCCAGACACGGGACGCAACTCCACTCGATGATGCCGGAAACGGTGGACCGCGGAGGCCTTCAGGGCCGGCGGTACGATATCGACACAGGGTCGAGGGACGTTGCGCTTACCCGCATGGTGGCGGGGTGGCGCTTCGACTCCTGGCCGGGACCGCGTGCGTGCTGTGCGACGCACGGCCTAGAAAAAGAACAAGACATGAAACCCGGGACGACAGGCGGGCGGGAATGCCGACACATTCGCTCACATTGGACGATCTGGACGATCTGGACGATCTGCATGCATTAGTACCGGCGTCGATCGTCGACATCCTTCCCACACCTGCCATGGCAGTCCCCCCCAATGTGCTTGCGGGCTTTCGCCCGGCGGTCTGTCTGCTTCCGGATCGCGGCCGTCCGGAAGTCAGTCGCTTTTCTCTATCCACGGGCAACGCGCAGGCAAAAAACAGCCGTTCTCACCCGCGGATGAGCGTGAAACGAAATCTTTTCTCAGATCGCGCGCGGTGGATTGCCGCGCGCAATTAAAAAAACACAAGCGACGTTGCTCGGCAATGGCTTTTGCGCGTGCGGTGGCGGCGGTTACTAAGGAATACCGTTGGCCGCGCGGCGATTGCGATATTGAATCATTTTTAACGTGTTGTGAGTCGCAAGGAATTTCAGAAATGAATTCATATGTCTTATTCCGGAAAGCGGTAAATTTTTTTCATCGGCTAGCCGCGGAAACGCCCGCCGTTCAGGGGTTTCCTGGGTCCCGTGCGCGCCATACAGTCTAAGTCTTTATTGCGACAAAAAAATCCGTGATCGATATGGGAAGGTAGCTATCGTTTGGAAGCCTGCGCCGTCGTTATGACCCGCGCGGCCAATGTCGCGTACCGTCCAGTAAAATCTGAGCGAGTAAAACTTTTTTACGACGCGATTACAATTTCATGACGCTACGCGCCGGCGCATGCGTGGCAAGCCGCGCGCGGGCCGTTTGGACGGCGTCGATACAAATTCTAAACAGAAAATACGCCGTCCGCTAGCCGGCGCTTGCCGTCGCTTACTTGCCGAGCTTGGCGATGCGGTGGGCGATGCGTGAAACTTTGCGGCTGGCATTGTTCTTATGGACGACGTTGCGCTGCGCCGCACGCATGATCACCGGCTCCGCTTCCTTGAACGCCGCCAATGCCGCATTGCGATCGCCGCTGGCGATCGCCTCCTCGACTTTGCGGACCGAATTGCGCAGCAGCGAGCGGCGCGCCTTGTTGACTTCGGTCTTGCGCGCGATCTTGCGCGTGGCTTTGCGGGCGGAACTGGTATTGGCCATGAATCTCTCGTCTATGGACTGGCGCTCGCAGCGGGTTCGTCCGCCAGGCGGCATATTTTACATGAAAGTGCGGCGGCGAAAACGCTCGCCGCCACGGACCGTGGCTTATAGTAAGGCCCCGCGCGGGCGTCAACGCTTGAAAAATAGCGTCTAGGCCACCCTTTTGGCGCGCGCCGCGTCGTAGCCGGCCACCACGGCTGCGCGATCGGCGGCCGAAAACACCGCCAGCGGCGGCTTCACCCGCGCCAGAGCCGGATCGCCGTGGATATGGCCCAGCAAGGCCTTCACCCCGCTCACCAGCGGCTTACCGTCGAACAGCTTGCGGATCGTCACCGCGGCATCGAGCGCGGCGGCATCGCCGGCGCTCCAAGCGCGCGCGCACAGATCGGCATTGAGATTGGCGGTGGCCGAGATGCAGCCGGCAAACGCCCCGCCGCGCGCCTCGAGCAGGGCCGCTTCGGTCGACGGGAACACGGCAAAGCCCGGCGCGATCGCCGCCGCGGCGCGCGCATAGGCCATGTCACCGGAGGAATCCTTCAAACCCACGATGCGGGTCGAAAAAGAATCCAGCAATCGTTTGATGAGCGTGACGTGCCAGGGTAGTCCGGACATCGCCGGGAAATGATAGAGATAGATTGGGATCGGCGTGGCGTCGGTCGCCCGCACCAATGTGTCTATATAGGCGACGAGTCCGTCGTCGGGCACGCCCTTGTAATAGAACGGCGGCAACACCAGCGCACCGGCAAAGCCGAGTTCCGCGGCATGGCGCGTGAGCGCGACCGCGTCCGATAGCGCGGCGGCCCCGGTGCCGACCATCAGCCGGTCGAGCGGCAGTCCGTTCGCCTTGTAGGCGTCCATCACGGACTTGCGCTCTTGCAGCGAGAACGAGGTCGCCTCGCCGGTGGTGCCGAGCACGTTCAAACCGTCGCAGCCGTTATCGAGCAGGTAGCGGGCGAGCTTGACCGCGCGCGTGCAATCGGGCGCGCCGCTCTCATCAACCGGCGTGGCGATGGCGGCGATCACGCCGGACAGTGTCTTGGCCAATGCAGGTCTCCCGTATTGACGTGTATGATGTATGCCAGGGATCAACCGCTCACATTATACGCCGCCAGCGCCGCCATGTTGACGATCTGGCTGTCCTTGGCGCCGAGCTGCACGATCTGCACCGGCCGGTCGAGACCGACCAGCAGCGGTCCGATCACGGTGGCGCCGCCCAGTTCCTGCAGCAGCTTGGTCGAGATCGAGGCCGAGTGGAACGCCGGCATCACCAGCACGTTGGCGGGGCCCGACAGCCGGCAGAACGGGTAGGACGCCGCCAGCTCGGTATTAAGCGCCACGTCGGCCGCCATTTCGCCGTCATATTCGAAGTCGACCCGCTTGCCGTCGAGGATCTTCACCGCCTCGATCACGCGCGCCGAGCGCTCGCCCTGCGGATGGCCGAAGGTGGAGAACGCCAGCAGCGCCAGCCGCGGCTCATAGCCGAGCCGGCGCGCCACGCCGGCGGCCTCGATGGCGATCTCGGCGATCTCGTGCGCTTCCGGCATTTCGGTCACCGCGGTATCGGCGACCAGCACGGTGCGGCCGCGCGCCACCACCAGCGACACGCCGATCACGCGATGCCCGGGTTTGGGATCGATGACGCGGCGCACGTCCTCGAGCGCGACCGAGAAATTGCGCGTGACGCCGGTCACCATGGCGTCAGCATCGCCGAGCGCGACCATGCAGGCGGCGAAATAATTGCGGTCGGTGTTCACCAGCCGCTGGACATCGCGCACCAGATAGCCGCGCCGCTGCAGCCGCTCATACAAGTGGTTGGTATAGATGGCGTTGCGTGTCGACTTGGCGGCATTGACGATCTCCATGCCCTCGCCGAGTTCGATGCCGGCATCGCGCGCGGCCGCGTTGACGCGATCCTCGCGCCCGACCAGCAATGCGGACCCCAGGCCCTGATGCACGAAGCTCGCCGCCGCGCGGATCACCTGCTGCTCCTCGCCCTCGGCGAACACCACGCGCTTGGGCTGCCGGCGCAGCCGCGCATAGACCTGTACCAGCGTGCCGGCGATCGGATCGCGCCGCGCATTCAACTGCTGGCGATAGCCGTCCATGTCGACGATCGGCTTGCGCGCGACGCCGGTATCCATGGCCGCTTTCGCCACCGCCGGCGGCACCGTGAAGATCAGTCGCGGGTCGAACGGCACCGGGATGATGTAGTCGGGTCCGAATTTCGGCCGCGCGCCGTAGAGGGCGGCGACCTCATCGGGCACGTCCTCGCGCGCCAGCTCGGCCAGCGCATGCGCCGCGGCGATCTTCATCTCCATGTTGATGGTGGAAGCGCGCACGTCGAGCGCGCCGCGGAAAATGAAGGGGAAGCCGAGAATATTGTTGACCTGGTTGGGATAGTCGGAGCGACCGGTGGCCATGATGGCGTCGTCGCGCACCTGCGCCACTTCCTCGGCGGTGATTTCCGGGTCCGGATTGGCCAGCGCGAAAATGATCGGCTTGGCCGCCATCGACTTGATCATCTCCGGCGTGAAGGCGCCCTTGACCGAGAGGCCGAAGGCGACGTCGGCGCCGACAAACGCTTCGGCCAGCGTGCGCGCCGAAGTCTTGATCGCATAGGCCGACTTCCACTGGTTCATGCCGTCGGTGCGGCCCTGATAGATCACGCCCTTGGTGTCGCACAGGATCAGATTTTCCGGCGTGAAGCCGATCGACTTGAGCAGTTCGAGGCAGGCGATGCCGGCGGCTCCCGCGCCGTTGCACACCAGTTTAGTGGTCTTGATGTCGCGCCCGGTCAGATGCAGCGCGTTGATCAGGCCGGCGGCCGAGATGATGGCGGTGCCGTGCTGATCGTCATGGAACACCGGAATGTCCATCAATTCGCGCAGGCGCTGCTCGATGATGAAGCATTCCGGAGCCTTGATGTCCTCCAGATTGATGCCGCCCCAACCGGCGCCCAGCAGTTTCACGCAATTGATGATCTCGTCGGGGTCCTCGGAGGAGACTTCCAGATCGATGGAGTCGATGTCGGCAAAGCGCTTGAACAGCACCGCCTTGCCTTCCATCACCGGCTTGGCCGCCAAGGCGCCAAGATTGCCCAGCCCCAGGATGGCGGTGCCATTGGTGATGACGGCGACGAAATTGCCCTTCACCGTGTAGTCGTAGGCGCGGCTCGGGTCCTCGGCGATGGCCAGCACCGGGACGGCGACGCCCGGCGAATAAGCCAATGACAGGTCGCGCTGGGTCGCCATCGGCTTGGTGGCGACCACCTCGAGCTTGCCGGGCCGGCCGACGCTGTGGAATTGCAGGGCTTCCTGATCGGTGAAAGTCGGCCGGTTACGGCCACCGGGTGGTTTTGCGGGCATTTCGACTCCATACGCGGCCGGAGGTGCCCGGCGATCGCGACGTTAGCGGACATAGCCTTATCACCTCAAGCGAGGCCTGCCTTGCGCCTATTGCATTGGTTGAGTCGATCCATGCTTGAACCTGGACAAGACGCGGGGTAATCGGTGACCATAGTCGGCGCCATTGGGCGAGCGAGAAGAACCCCCGGTCATGATCCGTTTCCTGTTTCGATTTATCGGCCTGATCTGCTTGGCCGCCGCCTTCATCCTGGTGATCTACGACGGCACCAAGTCGATCGCGGCCAGTAATTTCTATTTCACCAGCGTGCGCACGCTGTGGGAGCTGATCAATGCCGGCGGTCTGGCCAAGCTCAAGCCGCTGCTGGAACCCTATGCCGGCGGCCTGCTGTGGGAGCTGATGGATCAAATCCTGGCGGCGCCGAGCTGGGCGCTGCTCGGCGGCTTCGGCATCCTGCTGCTGGTGCTCGGCCGCCGGAAAAAGCCGCTAATCGGCTTCGAGCGCTAGGCGCCAGCCTCTTGTCCCGGGCAGGCCGCTCGCATCGGCGTGAAGCGCGCGTGCACGCGGCTGGCCGAGACGTGATCGGCCGCGGCATTCCCGGCCGGCCAAGCCTCACCTATATTCCAGCCTGCAATTGCGAGAAAACGAACTGAGAGGACCAGCAATGTTCGGATTCAAGAAAATGGCCTTGCCCACGGCGGCGCAGGCGCTGCCCGGCCGCAGCCAGCCGATCCGCACCGCTACCGAGCACTTCGTCAATCATCGCGCCCTGAAAGAGCCTTATCCGGAAGGCCTTGAAAGGGCGATGTTCGGGCTCGGCTGCTTCTGGGGTGCCGAGAAAAAATTCTGGGAGCTGGGTGACGGCATCCATGTCACCGCCGTCGGCTATGCCGGCGGCCTGACGCCAAATCCGATCTACGAGGAGGTCTGCTCCGGGCGCACCGGCCACAACGAGGTGGTGCTGGTGGTCTACGACCCGAGCAAGATTTCCTACCAGAGCCTGCTCAAGACCTTCTGGGAGAGCCACGACCCGACGCAAGGCATGCGCCAGGGCAACGATGTCGGCAGCCAGTATCGCTCCGGCATCTATACCTTCAACGCCGCGCAGAAGAACGCCGCCGAGGCCTCGAAGGCGATGTACGAGCAGGCGATCAAGGCCAAGCGCTATGGCGCCATCACCACCGAGATCGTCGATGCGCCCGAGTTCTACTTCGCCGAGGACTACCACCAGCAATATCTGGCCAAGAACCCGTACGGCTATTGCGGGCTGGGGGGCACCGGCGTGTCGTGCCCAATCGGCACCGGCGCGAAGCTAGCGCAGGGCGCCGGCGCGTAATCTCCCGTCATTCCGGCTCGCTCGCCATGGCGCGTCGAAGACGCGCGTAAACGCGCTTATGCCTCGTGCCCCGGAATGACCGAAAGACTTTATTAACCATATAAAGCGTTAATCGGGTTCGATTTCCGTCACCCGGCCCGGATTAGCGCGATGCGGGAAGTCCGATTGCTGTTAGCCGTCATGGCCGCTCTTGCGGTCGGCGCCTGCGCGCGCCAGCAGCCGGTCTATTACATGCTCGATTCCAACACCGGCCAGCCGGTGGCGATGATGACGCAGCAGCAATCGATTCAGCCGCAATATGCGCAGCAGCCGGCGTCGCAGCCGCAATATGAGCAACAGCCCGACGCGCAGCAGAGTTACGTGCAGCAGCGCTATGCCCAGCAGCGTTATGCGAACGAGGTTTATGCGCAGCAGGGCAATCAGCCGGCGGCGATGTCTTCGCCGGCTTCCGGCAATGGTGCGCGCGGTCTGTTCTCGCAACGCGGCGCGCCGGCCGGGCGGACGATCAATGTGCCGCCGAATAACGCGCAACAGCCATACCAAGCGCAGCCGCAATATGCCGCGCCGCAAGGCGGACCCTACGCCGCCGCGCCCAACGAGGCCTATGCCGCGGTGCCCGTGGCAAGCAATGCGCCCTACACGCTCGACAGCGGCGACCGCCTGCGCATCGTGGTGTTCGGTCAGGACGGCATCACCAACAGCTACACGGTCGATGCCGGCGGCAACGTCAACCTGCCGTTGGTCGGCAGCGTGCCGGCGCGCGGCTTCGGCACCCAGCATCTGTCGGAGACGATCGCCAAGCGGCTCAAGCAGGGTTACGTGCGCGAGCCGCATGTCACGGTCGAGATCGAAACCTACCGGCCGTTCTTCATTCTCGGCGAGGTCACCAATCCGGGCCAGTACCCCTACGTCGCCAACATGACGGCGGAGACCGCGATCGCCATAGCCGGCGGCTTTGCCCCGCGCGCCAACAAGAGCAAGGTTGGACTCACGCGCAACGCACCCGACCAGCAGATCCACGGCGACGTGCCGCTCGGCTTCCCCTTGCGTCCCGGCGATACCATCGTCGTCAAGGAGCGGTGGTTCTAAAATCTTAGCCGTCGTCCCGGCCAAGCGCGCCATAAGCGCGTTTACGCGCGTCTTCGACGCGCTATGGCGCACGCGAGCCGGGAGCCATACTCCGCAGCCTCTCGATAGTTCAGTGAATATGGGTCCCGCCTGCGCGGCGACGACGCAGAATTTGACGCGAACGCTTCGTCTCACTTCATGTGCTTGCCGAGAAATTCCTTGGTCCGGCTCCAGGCCAGATCGGCTGACTCCTTGCGATAGCTGGCGCGCTCGTCGCAATAGAAGCCGTGCGGGGCGCCCGGGTAAACATAGGTTTCCGCCTGCGGCTGCTTCGCCTTGATCGCCCCCACCACGTCCATCGGAATGCCTTCGTCCTTTTCGCCGAAATGCATCTGCAGCGGGCATTTTGGCTTCTCGTCGGCGAACTTGCCGATCATGCCGCCGTAAAAGGCGACCGCGGCTTTGAGGCCGGGCAGCCGGCAGGCGGCGAGGAAGGCGGCGGTGCCGCCCATGCAGAAGCCGATGACGCCCAAGGGCCCGACGCCCTTGAGATCGCCTTGCGCCGCGGCCATATCGGCCACCATGTGATCCCAGTTCAGGTTGCCCAGGTAGCTGCGGGCGTGCGCGATCTCGTCGGGCGTATAGCCGCATTCGAAGTCGCGCACGAAGCGGTCGAACACCGCCGGCGCCACCGCCACATAGCCGAGCGCCGCCAGCCGGTCGCAGACCGCGCGGATGTGATGATTGACGCCGAAAATCTCCTGCACCACCACCAGCCCGCCCTTCGGCGTGCCGGCCGGATCGGCGCGATAGGCGCCGAGCGAATGATTGTCGGTTGTGGTGAGCTTGAATTGCTTGCCCAAGAAAGCCTCCCTGACTGTCATTTGATGACGTTATTTGAACTTTGCGCCCGCGGGTTTTTTAGCACGAGGCCGCGCCGGCGAGCCAGATCAGGAAAACGCCTGCTTCAACAATTCGTATGAGTGTTTGCGCGCCGCATGGTCGTAGATCATCGTCGTCACCATCAGCTCATCGGCCTGCGTTGCTTCAATTAAGGGAAGGAGTTTGCCCTTCACCGTCGCCGGCGAGCCGACCGTTACGCGGGCGCGGTTCTGCGCGATGCGCGCGCGATCGGCCGGCGTGTAGTCATACGCCGCGGCCTCCTCCGGCGAGGCCAGCGGCAAGTACTCCCCCTTGGCGCGCCGCACGATGTTGAGATCGACGGTTGCGGCCAGCCGCTCGGCCTCGGCATCGCTGTCGGCGCACACCACATGCGTGCCGAGGATGGCGTAGGGCTTGGCGTGCGCTGGTGAGGGCTGAAAATTGTCGCGATAGAGCCGCATCGCTTCTCCGGCTGGAAATGTCGCAAAGTGATGTGCGAAGGCAAAGGCCGCGCCGATCTGGCCGGCCAGCTGCGCGCTGTAGTCGGAGGAGCCGAGCAGAAAGATCGGCGGCAGCGGCACGTCGGAAGGCATCGCCCGCACCTTGGCGAACGGATGGTCGGCGGGAAAGCCGCGGTTCTCCAGCAGCATCAGC
>JAANCK010253556.1_pt1 | contig 10618 bp, 9 predicted proteins | sample 7277841 | NCBI WGS metagenome assembly JAANCK01 (sample SAMN14222788, study PRJNA588281) | permafrost metagenome | isolation source: Arctic cryosol methane SIP | place: Canada:Nunavut | collected 2015-07 | reverse complement strand
GCTCGCCGCCGGAGAGCGTGGCTGCGAGCGAGCCCAGCCGGTCGCCGAGGCGCGGGAACAGCGACAGCACGTATTCGCGGTCGGCTTTGAACAGATTCGATTTGTGGATCATGCCGCCGACGCGCAGATTGTCCTCCACCGACAGATCCTTGAACAGGCGCCGCCCCTCCGGCGCGATGGCGATGCCGCGGCGCACGCGTTCGGTCGCCGGCAACGCGCCGATATCGTGCTCGTCGAACACGATGCGGCCCGCCTGCAGATCCACATGGCCGGCGATGCACATCAGCGTCGAGGATTTCCCGGCGCCGTTGGGTCCGATCAGGCCGGTAATGCTGCCGCCCGGGACCTCGAGCTTGAGTTCGCTCACCGCGCGGAACAGACCGTAGCCGCAGGAGAGGCCTTCAAGCCGCAGCATGCTGGTCTCCCGCTGTCGCTGTCGTCGCTGGCGTCGATGCCGCCGCGCCGGAACCGAGGTAGGCGGCGCGCACCGTGGCGTTGTTCATCACGGCCGCAGGTTCGCCTTCGGCAATCTTCTCGCCGTTGTCCAGCACCACCAGCCGGTGGCAGACGCGCAGCACTTCGCCCAGGTTGTGTTCGATCAGAATGATGGTGGTGCCGCCGCGGTTGATTTCGACGATGGTGTCCGCGAGCAGGCGCGCTTCCTTCGAGTTCAGGCCGGCGAGCGGCTCGTCGAGCAGCAGCAGCTGCGGCGCGAGCGCGAGCGCGCGCGCCAATTCCAGCCGCTTGAGTATGCCCATGGGCTGTATCTTCGGCGACTCCGCGGCATGCGCCGTTATGCCCAGGCGCGCGAGCAGCCGCTGCCCCGCGTCCAGTTCGCGCTCGCGGCGCAGGTGGAACATTGCCTTGAGCGGCGACGCCGTCTTGGCTGCTCCGGCCGCGAACGCGACATTGTCGATCACCGACATATCGCGAAACGGCGTCACGATCTGCTGCGACAGGGCCAGTCCGCGGCGGATGCGCAGATGCGTCGGCAATCCATCGAGGGACTTTCCGTCCAGCAGCACCGTGCCGGAGGTCTGGCGCACCACCCCGGTGATGACTCTCAGCATGGTCGTCTTGCCGGCCCCGTTCGGGCCGATCAGGCCGAGCAATTCGCCCTGATTCACGTCGAAAGAGACGTTGCTGATCGCAGTGACACCATCGAACAGAACCGTAACGGCGCCCACCGACAGTAGCGCGCTCATTTGGTCCCCCATCGGTCCGGATGGAAAATGCGCGTCACCAGCGCCGCCATTCCGCCCGGGCTGAAGCGCATCATCAGGAACAGCAGGCCGCCGTACACCAGCAGCTTGTAGTCGCCGATGACCTGGAACCACGAGGGCAGCACCGACAGCACGGCCGCGGACACGGCGACGCCGATCACCGAGCCGATGCCCCCGACTACCACCATTGATAGCACCGTAATCGACTCGATGAAGCCGAAACTGTCGGGTGCGATGAATTTCAGGTGCTGTGCGTACAGGCCGCCGGCCAGCCCTGCAAGCGCGGTGCCCAGCGCGAACGCGGTCAGCTTGAAACGCGGCACGTCGATGCCCATCACGCGCACCGTGTCCTCGTCTTCTGCGATGGCTGCGAACACGCGTCCCATCCAGCAGCGCCGCACATAAGCTGAAAGCAAGGCCGCCGCCACGGCGAGCGCCACGGCAAACAGCATGAAGGCGAGCTTGGACATGCCGCTGTCGGGTATCGCGGAAACGCCCATCTCCGCCCCCAGTGCATTCTGCTGGCGCACCACGCCGACGAACAGGAAGCCCACGCCCATGGTGGTGATGGCAAGAAAGTCCGCCCGCACGCGCAGGCTGGCGAGGCCCACTACTATGCCGATCACGCCGGCGAGCAGCATCGCCAGTGGCAGCGTCAGCAGAAACGGAACGCCGGCCTTGGCGAGCATGCCCGAGGTGTAGGCGCCGATGCCGAGGAAGGCAGCATGACCCAGGCTGATCTGCCCGCAGAAACCGGTGATCAGGTTGAGCGACAAGGCGAACAGTACGCTGATCGCCATGCTCGTCGCCAGGGAGATTTCGTATTCCATCGCTCAGGTTCGCGCGAACAAGCCCTGCGGCCGCCACATCAGCACCAGGATGAGGAAGGCGAAGGCGATCGCGTTGCGGTCGAGGAAATGCCCGAGATAGACGGTGCCGAAGGCTTCCACCACGCCCAGCACCAGCGCCGCCGCCAGCGTGCCGCGCACCGAGCCGAGCCCGCCGAGCACGATGATGGCGAGCGCCTTGTAGGAGGGCACGCTGCCCATGGTCGGTTCGACCATGTTATTGAGCACCGATACCATCACGCCAGCAAACGCCGCCAATGCCGAGCCGACGAAAAAATTGATGTCGCCCACCTTTTGCAGCGAAATGCCGAACGACTCCGCCATCTGCGGATCGGACACCGTCGCCTGGCAGGCCACGCCGATGCGGGTGCGGGTCTGCAGCAGGCTCAGCACGCCGATTATGGCGGCGCTGCCCAGGACCACTGCAATTTCCGCCGACTTGAAGCGCAGAAAGCCGAACAGCATCACCTCTTGCTGCAGGAACGCATATTTGTAGGTCAGCCCGGAAGGCCCGAATATGATGCGGAACAGTTCCTCGGCGGCGATATACAGTCCGATCGAGGCGATCAAGGGCACGAACGGCGGTTGATGCAGTATCGGCTGGTAGCACAGCCGGAACACCAGAATTCCGCCGATACCGGCGACGATCATGGCGGCGACAATCGCCGCTGCCAGACTGCCGGTCTGGTTCGCGACCATCACTCCAATGTAGCCGCCCAGGGTGAAGAACGCGGCATGGGCGACGTGCAGGATGCGCAGCAACCCGTAGACCAGCGTCAAGCCCAGCGCGATGAGGGCATAGATGCTGCCCTGGATCAAGCCCTGGGCGATCAGTTCGACGTAGAGCATGCGACAGCTTCCTGCGCAGCGCCTGAGCGCACCCCCTCGCGCCGGCTCATGCCGGCGCGCGAGCGTGTCGCTGTTAGCCCTACTTGGCCTTGGTCGGCGGTGCGAGCAGCACCGGATCGGAGATTACCGAGTGGCGATGAAATGCCTTGCCCTTGACCACCTGCACCTGGACGTCCTTTTTCACTTCGTGCAGGTCGTTGAAGCTGAGCGTGCCGATGGGCGTGCTGAAGGTGCCGCTTTCGATGGCTTTTTTCAAGGCCTCGCCGCCTTTGCCGCTGGTCTTCTTGAGCCCTTCAATGGCGATGCTGGTGGCGGTGTAGGTCGATGCGGCAACCATGTCGGCGCCGGAATTGTAGGTCGCGCGGTACTCCTTCAGAAACGCCTGCGTGACCGGCGACGCCGAGTCGCGATCGAGCGAGGTGGTGACCAGCGTGCCCTCGGACGCCGCTCCGGCGATCTCGATGAACTTTTCCGAGTCGTAGCCTTCCTGTCCGATGACCGGAACGCTGACGCCGGCGGCGCGCAACTGGTTCACCAGCGGCCCGGCGGTGAAGAAGTAGCCAGACGCATAGATCAACTCGGGGTTGTCCGATTTCACTTTGGAGATCAGCGCGCCGAACTGGCGGTCGGCCATGCCGTACTCATACTCGTTGATGATTTTCACGCCAAACTTGGGCGCAGCCTCCTTGAAGCCCGCACCGAGTGCCTGGCCGAAATCGTTCTTGAGGGTGATCAGCACCACGTTCTTCTTGCCCAGTTCGCTCGCCAGCTTGGCGCCGGCGCGGCCCTGTACTTCGCCCATGGTCGCGGTGCGGAAGACATAGTCGCCCGTCAGGGTCACGTCCGGGTGGATCGAATAGGCCACCACGTAAGGCACTTTCGCCGCCTGGAACAGCGGCGCAGCCGCGCGCGTCGACGCGGAGTAGGAACCGGAGACGCCGACCACGACTTTGTCTTTTTCGATCAGCTTGGTCGCGGCCGGAGTGGCTTCCTTGGGCGATGCCTGGTCGTCGTAGATCACCAGCTCGAACTTCTCGCCATTGAGCCCGCCCTTGGCGTTGGCGTCGGCCACCGCGAGCTTGGCGCCGTCCAGGGCCGACTTCCCGTCGGCCGCGGCAAATCCGGTCAACGGCACGTTGATGCCGATCTTCACCTGCGCCCAGGCGGGCGCGCCGAACTGCAGTGCGAATGCCGTGGTTACGGCGATTGCGAGTGACTTGTGGTTCATCAGATTGCCCCTTATGAGGTTGCGCGGTGGTCATCGCCGTTCGCGACACCCGCTGCGCTGCGCTCCTGCCGGTTGCCGCAAAAAGGCCTGTTGTCTATACAAAGCTGCAGCGCCAATATAGCACCGCGTTTTTTTCGGCGCAAGGGGTTGTATAGACAACCGGAACTGCGCACAATATCCCCCGTTCAGCACATCGCGCAGGAACGCATGCACACGCTCACCAAACGCAGGGCGGCAACTCCGGCACGGCCGCGCAAGCCGGCCGTGCCCTCGTACCGGCAGATCAAGGAGCACATTCTGCAGCGCATCCACGCCGGAGAATGGAAGGAAGGCGACCAGATCCCGACCGAGGCCGCCCTCGGGCGCCAGTTCCGCGTCGCCCGCATGACGGTCAATCGCGCGCTGCGCGAACTCGCCTCCGAGCAGAGCGTGAACCGCATCCAGGGCGTGGGCACCTACGTGGCGCAGCACAAATACCAGTCGACGCTGGTCGCAATCCGCAGCATCGCCGACGAGGTGCGCGGTCGCGGCCATGAGCACGCCTGCGCAGTCAGGCTGCTCGAGAGCGTACGCGCACCTGCCGCACTGGCGCGCCGCTTCGATGCGCGCCGCGGCATCCGCCTGTTCCATTCGATCCTCGTGCATTGCGAGAACCAAGTCCAGATCCAGCTCGAGGATCGCTGGGTCAACGCCGCCCTGGCGCCGGATTACCTGAGCCAGGACTTTGCCCATTCGACGCCGAACGAATACCTGATACGCGTCGCGCCGCTGCAGGGCGTAAGCTACCGCATCGAGGCCAGGCTACCGCCCGCGGACATCCGCAGGCAGTTGGCGATCCCGGCGGGCGAGCCTTGTCTGGTCCTGTATCGCACGACCCGGTCCCTTGGAATGGTCGCATCCGTCGCCACCATGTGGCACCCGGCCAGCCGCTACCAGTTTACCGGCGCGTTCTGACACGCCTGCCCGCGCGGCGCCGCCCGATGAATTCAACAGCGAGGACAACATGAGCAACCGCATCGTAGAGTGCGTCCCCAATTTTTCCGAGGGCCGCGACATGGCCAAGATGCGCCAGATCACCGGCGCCATCGAATCGGTGTCCGGGGTGAGCCTGCTCGACGTCGATCCCGGCGCCGACACCAACCGCACGGTCGTCACTTTCGTCGGCGACCCGGAGAGCACGCTCGAAGCCGCCTATCGCAGTATCGCCATGGCGGCAACAGTCATCGACATGCGCGGCCACAGCGGCGCGCATCCGCGCATGGGCGCCTGCGACGTGTGCCCCTTCATTCCGGTCGAGGGCGTGAGCATGGACGAGTGCGCCGAACTCGCGCGGCGGCTGGGCGAGCGCGTCGGCCGCGAACTGGAGATTCCGGTGTACCTGTATGAGCACGCCGCGAGCCGCCCCGGGCGCAGCAATCTGGCGGTGGTGCGCAAAGGCGAGTACGAAGGGCTGGAAAAGAAACTGAAGCAGCCGGAATGGAAGCCCGACTACGGTCCCGCCCGCTTCAACCCGGGATTCGGCGCCCTTATCACCGGCGCGCGCGAATTCCTGATCGCCTACAACATTACGCTCAATAGCACCGACAAGGCGCACGCCACCGACATCGCGCTCGAGCTGCGCGAAAAGGGCCGCGTCGCCCGGCGCGGACAGAGGAATGCCTACTATTCCAGCGGCAAGGAGCTGCGTTACGCCGAGGGTTTGTTCCCCTGCGGCAACTGCGGCTTCGACGGCAAGCGCTTCGAAGACACCGAGCAGCATTGCAGCGAAGCCCACGGCTACGGCCTGCGCGAACTGCTCGCGCTGAACGACATCGACGCCGCGGCCGGCGTGGTTGGCCAGAAAGCCTACCGCGCGGGTCTGTTCCGCCAGTGCAAGGCCATCGGCTGGTACGTGCAGGCCTACGGGCGGGTGCAGATTTCGATCAATCTGACCAACTGGCGCGTGACTTCGGCGCGCGACGTACTCGAAGCCGCGCGCAGCCTGGCGGGCGCACGCGGCCTGGTCGTGACCGGCAGCGAAATCGTCGGGCTGGTCCCCTATCAGGCCCTGTACCAGGCGGGCCGGGCCTACCTCGAAGCGCAGGGCCGAAGCCCGTTCGTACCGGTGCGCGACGTGCTCCAGGCCGCGGTATTCGGCATGGGCCTGAACGACGTCGCGCCGTTCGAGCTGGAAAAGAAAGTGCTGGGCTTGCCCGCAGTGCATGCCGGCGGACTCGCCGACATGAGCGTGCGCGCGCTCGCGGACGAGGTGAGCCGCGCCACGCCCGCCCCCGGCGGCGGTTCGATCGCCGCGCTCGCCGGCAGCCTGGGCGCGGCGCTGGCGTCGATGGTGGCCAATCTGACCCAGGGCAAGGCCGGCAGCGACGCGGCCGGGCTGCAGCTGCTCGGCACTGCGGAAAAGGCGCAGCGCGTGAAAGACGCGCTGCTGCTCGCCGTGGACGAGGATACTTCCGCCTTCAGCGCCTATATGGATGCGCGCCGCCTGCCGGCGGGCACGGCCGGGGACAAGGCGCTGCGCGAGGCCAGGATGCAGCAAGGCCTCAAGCTCGCGGTGGAAGTGCCGCTGCGCACCGCGCGCCTCAGCTACGAAGCCATGGAAGCCGCGGAAAGCGCCCTGCAGCACGGCAATCCGAATTCCATCACCGATGCGATGGTGGGCTTCACCATCGCCTATGCTGGCGTGCGCGGCGGCATCTGGAATGTCCTCATCAACCTCAAGGACATCAGCGATGCCGCTTATGTCGCCGAGATGCGCCCGGCCTGCCGCAGGCTGCGCGAACAGGCTGACGCCCTCCTCGCGCGCGCGGCCAGCGCGGGCGACGCGCGCCTGGAGGCGATGCTCCACAATTAGGCTTGCCGCGACCGGTCCGCACAAGCCGAATCGACTTGCCGGCGTTGCGCCTGCCGATGGCCGCCGGACGAGCCAAAGGCGCCGCGTCGTGTGGAAAATGATTGATCCTCGTCAACAAGCGGGGCCAAAAAACCGGCACCATTGAACCCTGCCAGTCCAATCAGCAATCAGCCCGCAGGGGAAGCGTCGTGGAAGACCGAGAATGGGAAATCCGCTGGAGCGACAGCCTGAGCGTCGATGTTCCCGAGATCGACGCCGAGCACAAGCAATTCGTCGCCCGCATCAATGAGTTGAACCATGCCATCGTTGACGGCCGGGACAAGGCGACGGTGGAGCGCCTGCTCGACCTGATGCTCATGGAAGCGACGCATCATTTCTGGCATGAGCAGCGCCTGCTGGCGCAGTGGAAATATCCGCAGCGGGTTGAGCACACCGCCAAACACGCGCAGCTTACCGCGCAGTTCGACCGGATCATGAAGGAATTCGAGCAGGCCGATGTCAGCTTCACCTGGGCGCTCAAAGGCCTGTACATCAAGCAGCTGCTGGTAGAGCATTTGCTGCGTGAGGACATGAAATACCGCGATTTTCTGCGCCAGCAGGCGAAATCCGCCGACTGCCGCAGCGAAGACCGGAGAGCGCCTGCCCTGGCGCACTAAGCCGGTGCGGCGCGGCGCGCCCTGATCCGAAAGTCATGGGCGTAACGGTCTGGAATGCGCGCGGAAGTCGCGCACGCAGTCGCCGCTGCTCAAACAAAGGGCACACCCGAAAACGCGCAGATTCTGCCGAGCCAAAGCCTGCGCGCGGTGCGGCTTTGTCCACAGGATTATCCACAAAATCTGTGGATAAACGCATCGCACAATCAGCCGCGGCCTCAGCTTCGCGGCAACTACCGTATTTCCTGTAGATGGCGTAGCGCGCGGGACCGGTGCACAGGCTGGCCGAGCCGAAATCGAAGAAATAGGGACAAGTGGGTGACTTCCCGTTGCGCAAAAACAGTGCGTAGCAGGAGCCAAACGCGGAATTCAAACCGCGGCGGCCCGCCGCCGCTTCAACCCGCCTGCCGCATCCGCCCGAAACCCTGTTCCAGATCGGCAATCAGATCGGCTGGATCTTCGAGCCCGATGTGCAGGCGCAGCAAAGGTCCGCCCGGATTCCAGCGTGTCGCGGTCCGGATCTTCCCCGGATCGGCGCGAATCGCCAGGCTTTCGAAACCGCCCCAGCTCGATCCGATGCCAAACAACGCGAGCGCGTCGATCAGCGCCGCCACGGCAGCTTCACTTGCAGGTTTGAGCACCACGCCGAAGAGCGAGGCCGCGCCGCTGAAATCGCGTTTCCAGATCGCGTGCCCGGGATCGCTGTCGAGCGCCGGATAGAGCACGCGCCCGACTTCGGGCCGTGCCTGCAGCCAGTGCGCGACCTCGAGCGCGCTCTGCTGCTGCTGGCGCATGCGCGCGCCGATGGTGCGCAGGCCGCGCAGCGCCAGATAGCAGTCGTCCGGACTCACGCAGTAGCCGTAGTCGGCGACGGCGCGGCGCACCTTCAGCCAATGCTGCTCGTTGGTGACGATGAGGCCCATCATCACGTCCGAATGGCCGGAAATATACTTGGTGCCCGCGTGGATCGATACGTCGACGCCGCGCTCGAACGAGGGGAAAAAATAGGGCGTGCCCCAGGTGTTGTCGGCCAGCACCGGAATGCCCCGGGCGTGCGCCGCCGCCGCGATGGCGGGGATGTCCTGCATCTCGAAACTGAGCGAGCCGGGCGCTTCGCAGAACACCACGGTCGTATTGGCGCGGATCAGGCCGGCGATCCCCGCCCCGATCAGCGGATCGTAGTATTCGGTGTCGACGCCGAAAGCACGCAGGCGCTTGTCGCAGAAATTGCGCGTCGGCTGATAGACCGAGTCCGACACCAGGATATGGTCGCCGGCTTTGACGAATGCGGCGAGCGCGGCGACGATCGCGGCCAGTCCGGAAGGCAGCGCGACCGCGGCGTGGCCGCCTTCGAGCTTTGCCACGGCTTCCTCCAGCGCGAAGGTGGTGGGCGTGCCGTAGATGCCGTAGCGCATGAGCTTGTAATCGTCGGGGTCGCGGTTCTCGTAGGCATGGACATTCGGAAACAGCACGGTCGAGCCGCGGAACACCGGCGTGTTGACCAGGCCGCTGAATCGCTGCGGATCGCGTCCGGCGTGCGCGGCGACGGTGTCAGGCTTCATTTTCTTCTCGCTCATGTGCTCTGGTCCCTGTTCAATACTGTATGTGCGGCTGGCCCGATCAGAAGCGCCGGCCCCGATCCTGGCCGCAGGCAATTTTCCACAGGCGCTCGCCTATGGTGCCCAGCAGCACCGGCTGCCACAGGCTCGGAACGGCATTGCTGCCGACGATCCTGCCCTCCCCCATGTTCTCCGAATGCCAGGAAATGTAAAGCAGCCGCAGCTGCTGCTTGCCGCAATCATATTGCCGCTCCGCCTTGAACGAGCGCGCCTGCTTGACCGGCGCAAGCGTCGTTCCGGCCTTGGCATCGGACAGATCCCACATCTGCATGACGTCCCCCAGATTGCGTATGGTCGCGGTATCGGCGTAGACGACGAACGCGTTGGTGCGGTCGACCATTTCCCAATTTCCAAAATTCGCTGCAGCGCTGCCGCTCGCGCCAGCCAGCATCAGCATTACGATTGTCCTGCGCATTTGCACTCCGACAACGCTCCAGTCCGGAGCGTAATGCGATATTTGACTCATGTTAGCTGATGAAGTGCCCGTGAAGAAATGCTTATGAACAGGCGGATTGTCCCAGGTTCGACCGTCGCGTCGGCCTCGAGCGCCGGATTTCACGGCCGTGCTTGTGCCGCCGGCTCGCCCACATCAGCCAATATCCCGGCAACTTTGTTTTCAGCGACGATTCAGTATCCCTTCGAAATCGTCATCGACTCCAAGCAGGTAGCGCGCGAGGTCGTCCACCACATCGTCGAGATCATTCTGTCCGATGCTGCACCGGACCCGGCCTGGGTGCCTGACGTTGACCAATTCGATTTCTATCGACGCTTTGTCGTAGTCCGCGCGGATGTTGATTTCGCAGGGCAGCGGCGCTGCAATCGTGAAGGTCTCGCGCGTCGCCTGGCCGAAGTCGTTTTTAGCGTCGGTCTTTGCCTCATAGGCTATGTTCAGCCGGCGAAGATACTCATGGAAGCGTGCAATGTCCGGCCCGCGCAAAGTCGCCGTCGCCGGGCTTGCGGGCCGGGCCAGGAACCTGAAGAACAAGTGATTGCCGTGGTCCTTTCCATTGATTTTCTGGCTGCGCAGATCCACAAATGCGGCGGACAGGATGACCGCAGGCAGACGCCCGATGAAGACATAATCGTAGGGGCGCTCGGACGTCGGATTCACGCTGTTCAGCTCGCGCGTAACCTCGGCCAGGTAGCGCAAAGCCGCACGCATGCTTTGGTCGAGTTCGGCGTCGGCCTTGGCCTTCTTCGCCGCCGGGTCCTCCGCGGGCGGGCGCGTTGAAGCCTTCTTCTTGAGCAAGTCGAGCGCCCCCCGGCGCGATCCGGCATCTGTGCCGGCGCTCGCCGCGGCGCCGCCCTTCTCCGCTTCGCGCTTGCGTTCGAATTCTTCGCGCTTGC
>JAANCK010299638.1_pt1 | contig 10620 bp, 7 predicted proteins | sample 7277841 | NCBI WGS metagenome assembly JAANCK01 (sample SAMN14222788, study PRJNA588281) | permafrost metagenome | isolation source: Arctic cryosol methane SIP | place: Canada:Nunavut | collected 2015-07 | reverse complement strand
CTACAGGGCGCCCTCCAGGCGCTCGACGATGGTCTTGAGGATTTTCACGCGCGCGAAATACTTGTCTTCGGCCTCGACCACGGTCCAGGGCGCGATGTCGGTGCTGGTGCGGTCTATCATGTCGCACACTGCCTGCTCGTATTCGCTCCACTTCTTGCGGTTGCGCCAGTCCTCCTCCGTGATCTTGAAGCGCTTGAAGCTGGTTTTCTGCCGCAAAGTGAAGCGCTTGAGCTGTTCCTCCGCGCTGATCTGCAGCCAGAACTTGCACACGATCGCGCCGCCGCGCGCCAGCTGCTCCTCGAAGTCGTTGATCTCGCTGTAGGCGCGCATCCAGTCCGCGACGCCGCAAAAACCCTCGACCCGCTCCACCAGCACGCGCCCATACCAGGAGCGGTCGAATATGGTGATGCGTCCGTGCCGCGGCGCATGGCGCCAGAAGCGCCAAAGATACGGCTGCGCGCGCTCTTCCTCGGTCGGCGCGGCCACCGGCACCACCTGGAAATGGCGCGCGTCGATGGCGCCGGTGATGCGCCGGATCGCACCGCCCTTGCCCGCTGCATCCGACCCTTCGAACAACAGGATCAGCGAGCGCTGCTTGAAATATTTCTTGTCGCGCGACAGCAGGTTCAGCCGCCCCTGCCATTTTTCCAGCTGCGTTTCGTATTTTTCCTTGGCAACTTTCTGCGTCATGTCGAGTTCGCGCAGCAGCCCGAGATTGTCCGAGGCCAGAGGCGGCGCCTGCACCCGGCGCTCCTTGTAGTTGCTCTTCTCCAGCCGCTTCTTCATCGCCTCGAGCAGCAATTTGCCCACGGTGAGGCTGCGATAGCGCGGATCCGCGCCCTCGACCACGGTCCAGGTCGCGTTGGCGCTGCTGGTCTCGCGCAGCGCGCGCTCGGAGATCTGGCGGAACGCGTTGTACATCTTGAAGCGATCCCAGTCGATCTTGGTCACGCGCCAGCGCGTGAGCGGGTTCTTCTCCAGCTCCTGCATGCGCTCTTTCTGTTGTTTCTTGGAGAGGTGAAACCAGAACTTCAGCAGCAGCACGCCCTCGTCGCAAAGCATCTTCTCGAAGCGCACGATCTCCTCGAGACTGTCTTTCAGTGCGGCATCGTCCGAATGTCCGAGCACCCGGCTCACGATAGGCGCGGTGTACCAGGAACCGAACATGATGCCGATCTTGCCCTTGGGCGGCAGCTCACGCCAGAAGCGCCACATGCGCGGGCGCTCCGCTTCCTCGTCCGTGGGATCGCCGAACGCGCGCGTCTGAATGTGGCGCGGATCCATCCACTCGTTGAGCAGGTTGACGGTTTCACCCTTGCCCGCCCCGTCCACCCCGCCGATCAGAATCAGCACGGGAAATTTTTTCGCCTGTGCCAGATCGAACTGCGCATTGAGCAGGGCCTCGCGCAGCTTGGGCTCCTGCCTGGCATAGACCTGCTTCGCGATTTTGTGGCCAAGCTCTGCAGATTCGAACATGACTGCCCCCTATTTGAAAGTTAGCTGACCTTATTTCCAGTATGGCTCGTGCCGCTGCCAGTGTTCCCATGCCCGGTCCAGCGCATCGAGCTGCAGATGCGTGCTGGCCGCGCTCCATCCGTCGATCATGCCGGCGACGTGCGCATGGGGCGCGCGCGCGCCCGAGAGCACCTCGGGCAGCAGGCGCAGCAGGGTCGCGGCGTCGTTCAGCGCGCCGAGCACGTCCTGTCTCGCGGCGAGCGAGCGCAGGTAAGGCCGCACGCGCCGTTTCGGGTACAGCGCAGCGAAATATTCGGCGGCGTAGCGCAGCTTTTTGGCGGCGATGCGCAGACGGTGGCGTCCGGCGGCGTCGAGTTGGCGCAGCCGCTTGCCGCGCCTTTTCACCGCCGCGGCGCGCCGCTGCAGCACCGCCGCGGCGAATCCGTCCAGCGGCTGCGCCAGCGCCGGCTGGCCCTGCTGCCATGCGGCATCGGCCAGAATCCGCCCGAATTCCAGCCACAGCTGCTGCCATGCTTGCGCCGCGACCACCGCTTGGGCGGCGCGCAACTGCGCGCGGCCCATCCTGACGCAACGCCGCGCGAACGCAGCCACCGCGGCATCCCCGGCGCGCTGCTTGCGCAGCGCGCGCAGCATCTCGTGCACGAACACATCCCAGTCGCGCGCGCGCCCGAGCACGATGTTCTGCGTGTGCAGCTGCTTCCTGACCGGGGTGAACACCGCCTGCGGCAACACCGGCCCGAACAGGCTGAAGCAGGCGCGCAGGCGCCGTACCGCAACGCGCACCTGGTGCAGATACTCCGGGTCGCGCCCGGCGAGCAGGCCGGCTTCGTTCGCCTGCAGATGCGCGATGCAGCTGCGCGCGATGGCGGTGAAGCCTGCGGCCACGCTGCCCTGTGCATGCAGCTCCAGTGCCGCGGCCTTGACCGGGCGCGGCGGCAGTCCGCGCGCCAGCGCGTAGCCGCGTTCGGCCTTGCTCGCATGGCCCAGGCGCAAGGGCATGCGTTCGGCCAGCTCCAGCGCGAGCTCGAACAGGCGCACCGGACTGCCGGCGAGCAGTTCCAGCTCGGCTTCGCTGATCGCGGCAGCGCGACGGCCGCTGCGGATTGCGCCGCTATCCAGGCACAGCTCCGCCAGGCTGCCGTCGGCGAAGGCAAGGTGCAGGCTGGTGCGGGTGAACTCGGTCGCAAATGCCGGGCGCAGCGCCGCGCGCAGGCGCGCGGAGCGGAACAGCCGGGCCTGCGGTATCTGGGCGATCAGGCCGAAGTCCAGCGCCGCGTGCGCAAGCGGCCACTCCCATTCCTCGCGCACATGCAGTCCGGCCGCGGCTTGGCCTTCTGTCTTGAGCGTCTGCAGCCAGCGCCTGCCGTCCTGGCGCAGGCGCAGCGCGAGCCCCGCCTGCAACAGGGCATGCGCGGGCGTGTCGTAGTAGACGCTGTGAACGCGGCGGGTGATCGCGCGCCCCTGCTGCAGGGCCTTGATCCGCGGGTCGCGGCGCAGCCGGCGCAGATCCTGCGGCGCCAGCAGCAGCTTGAGTTCGGTTTCCACTGTCGGCCCTATCTTCTGCTCGCGGTGAGCACCCCCTGCACTTCCCGGACCTGCGCCAGCGTGCGCTGCAGCTGCTCCAGGTCGGAGATTTCTACGGTGAAGGACATGTAGGCCATGTGCTGCTTCGATTGGGTGTTGACGCCGGTGACGTTTATCTTTTCGCGCGAAAACACTTCCGAAATGTCGCGCAGCAGGCCCTGGCGGTCCTGCGCCTGCACCACCACGTCCACCGAAAATACGCCCTCGCCGTGCCGGCCCCAGTCGGCTTCGATCATGCGCTCGGGCTGCAGCGCGGCGAGGCGCTGCAGGTCGCGGCAGTTGCGCCGGTGGATGGACACGCCGCGTCCGCGCGTGACGAAGCCCGCGATCGGGTCCGGTGGCGCCGGCCGGCAGCACTTGGCCAGCTGGGTCAGCAGCTTGTCCATGCCGACCACGAGTATGCCGCCGTCCTTGGCGTCCGCGCGGCTCTTGCCCGGCAACAGCAGATCCGGCGCATCCGGCGCAGGGGCGGCGCCGCGCGCCGTCCTGGGCTGCGGCGCCGATCCGCGCAATACCGTCTGCAGCTGCTTCGTTCCGACTTCCTCGCGCCCGGCCGCCGCGAACAGCTCCTCGCTCTTGGTGAAACCGAGCTGTTGCGCCAGCTGGTCGAGATTGGCGCCGGTGGTCCCCACGCGGTGCAACTCGCGCTCGATGATGGCGCGCCCCTGGGCGACGGTCTCCTCCAGCGCCTGCGTGTTGAACCATTGGCGCACCTTGCTGCGCGCGCGCGAACTCTGCAGGTAGCCCAATGCCGGATTCATCCAGTCGCGGCTCGGGCCGCCGGTCTTGGCGGCGATGATCTCGACGCGCTGGCCGTTGGCGAGCTTGTAATTGAGCGGCACCATCGCGCTGTCGACCTTGGCGCCGCGGCAATGGTGGCCGAGGTCGGTATGCAGATGGTAGGCGAAGTCCACCGGCGTCGATCCCTGCGGCAGGTCGATCACGCGGCCCTGCGGCGTGAGCACATAGACCGTATCGTCGAGCGAGGTGCGCTTGAACTGCTCCACCCAGTCGACCGACTCGGCAACGTCGTCGCGCCAGGCCAGCACCTGGCGCAGCAGAGCGATCTTCTCGTCGAAGGGGTCGGGCCGCGCCGCCTTGCCTGCGCCCGCCTCCTTGTAGCGCCAGTGCGCGGCCACGCCGAGCTCGGCATGGCGGTGCATCTCGTGGGTGCGGATCTGCACTTCCAGCGCGCGCCCGTCCGGGCCGACCACGGCAGTGTGCAAAGAGCGGTAGTCGTTGCTCTTCGGGCGCGAAATATAGTCGTCGAACTCCTTCGGGATCGGCGTCCACAGGTTGTGCACCACGCCCAGCGCGGTGTAGCAGTCCTTCACCGAATCCACCAGCACGCGCAGCGCACGCACGTCGTAGAGCTCGGAGAAGTCCAGGCCCTTGCCGCGCATCTTGTTGTAGATGCTGTAGATGTGCTTCGGCCGGCCGAGCACCTCGGCACCGATGCCGGTCGCGCGCAGCTCCGCGTCCAGCGCAGCCACAGCGGCGACGATGAAGCTCTCGCGCTCGACCCGCTTCTCGTCCAGCATGGCGGCGATCTTCTTGTACAGCGCGGGCTCGAGGTAGCGGAACGCGTAGTCTTCCAGCTCCCACTTGAGCTGCCAGATGCCGAGGCGATTGGCGAGCGGCGCGTAGATGTCAAGGGTCTCCTGCGCGTAAGGCCGGCGCAGCTCGTCCGACGCGCGCGCCATGTAGCGCAGGGTCTGGGTGCGGCTCGCGAGCCGCAGCAGCACCACGCGGATGTCCTCGACCATGGCGAGCAGCATCTTGCGCAGCACTTCGGCTTGCGAGCTGTGCGCTTCGCCCTCCTGCTGCCCCGCGAGCGCGCGCGTGACCACGCGCAGCCGGTTGAGCTTGGCGATGCCCGCCACCAAGCCGGCGACACCGCTGCCGAATTCGGCGCTGAGCCTGTCCTCGCTGTGTTCCAGGTATTGCGGCGCGGCGAACAGGATGCCGGCGATGCGCGCTTCCGCGTCCAGGCGCAGCGCCGCCAGCGAGCCCGCCAGGCCCAGCGCGTGCTCCAGCGCCGGCTCGCCGGTGCCCAGGCGCTTGTCCGCGTACATGGAGACGGCGAAGTCGCAGGCGCGGCGCAGGCGCGCGGCTTCGGGCTCGGCGAGGCCGGCCGAAATCGAATCCAGCACCGGTTCGACCGGATCGAACTGATCGACCTGATCGCCCTGGCCGACCTGGCCGACCTTGGCCGGCTGCGCCACCTTGTCCATGCGGGGATTATATCGCCGCCCCGCCAAGACTAACCGTGAGCAAACGCAAATCGGCGATAATCTTAGAGGCCATTTCAGAGTTGGCGCGATGGCCCCCAATTCAGGGCAGCACGAGGGGAGGTATCCCCTCGTTTTGTAATATGCTTTTAATATGACGGGCATGTTCAAATCCTGGCAGCGCAAACGCGTGCTGCGCCGCATCGAGCTGGATCCGGCGCTGTGGCGGCACGTCACCCGCGGCCTGCCCTTCCTGCGCGGCTTGCCGCCCGAGGAAATGCAGCGGCTGCAGGATCTGAGCGTGTTGTTCCTGGACGAGAAGGAAATGCATGGCGCGCGCGGCTTCGTCCCGTCCGATGCGGTGCGCCTTTCGATCGCGGTGCAGGCCTGCCTGCCTATCCTGAATCTCGGCCTGGATGCCTATTCGGGCTGGGTCGGCATCGTGATCTATCCGGGCGAGTTCCGCGTGCGGCGCGAGGAGATGGACCCGGCCGGGGTGGTGCACGAATACGAGGACGAGCTATCGGGCGAGGCCTGGTCCGGCGGGCCGGTGATCCTGTCCTGGCAGGACGTCAACCTGGGCGAGGCCGGCTACAACGTGGTGATCCACGAATTCGCGCACAAGCTGCACATGAGCCGCGGCGACATGGACGATTTTCCGCAGCCGCACGCACGCATGGACCGCGAAAAATGGCTGGACGCATGGGATAGCGCCTACGACGCGTTCTGCGACCAGGTCGACCGCGGCGTCGAAACCGTGATCGACCCCTACGCGAGCGAGCAGCCGGCCGAATTCTTCGCCGTGCTGTCCGAGGTCTTCTTCACCCTGCCCCAGGCGGTGCGCTCGATTTATCCCGCGCTGTACGCGCAGCTGGCGCTGTTCTACCGCCAGGATCCGGCGGCAAGACTGCCCGAGCCCAAAGCATGAGGCACAAATTGCAACGTTAACCACGATGCGCGGTTGCCTCAGGCGGCAGGCACCTCGTCCGTCCACACCTTGAAGCTCGTCAATGTGTTGGGCCCGAAGGTGTTGCTGATCGCCACATCGGATGCGTCGCGGCCGCGCGCGATCAGCACCCTGCCGATGCGCGGCGTGTTGTTGCGCGCGTCGAAGGTATACCAACGGCCGCCGAGGAAGGCTTCGAACCATGCGGCGAAATCCATCGGTCCGTACGGCGGCGGCACGCCGATGTCGCCCAGATAGCCGGTGCAATAACGCGCGGGGATATTCATGCAGCGGCAGAATGCGACGGCAAGGTGCGCATAATCGCGACAGACGCCGGTCTTGTCGTAGAAAGCCTCGAGCGCGGTCCGGGTCATGCGCGCATGCTGGTAGCCGAAGCTGATGTGTCGATGAACGTAGTCGCAGATCGCCTGAACACGGCCCCATCCCGTCGGAGCCTGCCCAAACAGGTTCCACGCCGTTTCGGACAGCCGGTCGGTCTCGCAATAGCGGCTGCCGAGCAGGAACTGCAGCGTCTCCTCGGGCAGGCTCTGAACCGGGAGCTGCTGCGCCTGCGGCGCGATTTCGTCAGGGGCTCCGCTATCGTTCACGATCGTATCAGCGGTGACGCGCGTGCGCCCCTGCGGCGCGACGATGCGGGTGCACCAGTTGCCGAACACGTCACGATAGGCCGCGACCGGAACCGGCGGATCAAACAGCAGATCGTCGCGACGCACCAGGTCGGACGCGCGCGTGAAGTGGACGTTCAGGTTGAAGATCATCGGCGTTGGCTGCGGACAATCGTAGATCATTTCAAAGCCGACGCGAATCTGCATTATGGGTCTCCGGTAATCGTCAGGTCAGGTCGCGCGTGCCCGGCGGCGTAGCTGGTGGAAATGGTACACCGCGCACCGGCTGTTGCAGGGCGAAAGTCTTGTCGGCCTCATGCGGCACATGCCGCGCGCAGCGAATCGATCAGCACGCGCCGCAGCGACGACCAGCGCCGTCCCGCGGCGAAGACGATGCCCTGGTTGATCTCCAGTTCGATTCCGACGTAGGCGCTGCGCGGGAAGCGCTGGCGCAGGTACGAGGTCAGCCCGTCCCCTTTGCCGGCATAGGGGTAGTTGCGGCGCACGCGCAGTGCCGGCGCAACAACCGCGAGCGCTGCCTTCCAGCGCGCGCACAGGGCCGCCTCCCCGCGCCGGCCGGGGTCATAGAGCAGGCCTACGTCCGCGGTCCGTGCCTTGCCGTCCAGCACCGGCGTGAAGCTGTGTGACGAAATGTGGATCACGCGCCGGCCGCGCAACACCGCATTGCGGACGAGACGCTCGACTTCGCCGCGATACGGGCCGTAGCATTGCGCGACGATCGCCGCGCGCACCGCTGCAGGCTCGCCGCGTGTCGCCGCCGAAAACAGCCGCGCATTACCGATCGAGCGATTGAGGTCGATCACCAGACGGCTGGTGGTCGCGGCCACCAGCGGCGCGCCCAGGGCCGTCGCCAGTGCCTTCGCCATGGTCAGCGCGCCCGGATCGTAGCCGCGATGGGAGTCGAGCCATGCGCTCTGCCCCGCAAACAGCGATCCATACGCCGCCGGTATCCGGTTGCCGCCGTGCTCACAGGTGATGAGAAAGGAATCGATCGCCGGCGCCTTTCGCCAGGTAGACGCTAAGAACCCGTTGCAAAATGAATTTTGCAACGGCCCAATTTGGGGAGCACTAGGAGAGATTCCCCGAGGGGATTTCCTTCGGGGCGTATTCCCTCATTTTGAAACAAACGCTAAGCCGCCGTGTCGCCTTGGGGAAGCTTATCGGCCGCCAGCGGTTCCACTTTGACCACAACGGAAAGTTTCTGCGTCGCGCCGCCCAGCACCACGCCGCTCAAGGGTGAAATATCGGAAAACTCCCGTCCCCAGCCCAGGGTGACGAACTCCAGATCGGCAAGTTTCCCGTTGGTCGGGTCGAACGCGACCCAGCCGAGGCCCGGACAATGCGCCGCCACCCAGGCGTGCGAGGCATCCGCGCCGGACAGGCGCTTCTTGCCTTCAGGCACGTAGTTGAGGACGTAACCGCTGACATAGCGCGCCGGCAGGCCGAGCGAGCGCAGGCAACTGAGCATCAGGTGGGCGAAATCCTGGCACACGCCGCGCTTGTGCTCGAGGACCTCGCGCACCTGCGTGGTCACGGTCGTCGCCTTTGGATCGTAGCTGAACTCGGCGTGGATGCGGCGCGTCAGTTCCAGCGCCGCTTCCAGCCAGGGGCGACCGGGGCTAAAGCTCTCGCGCGCATAGGCGCCCGACTCCGGCAGCACCGGCACCATGGGCGAAGCAAGGCGATACTGCTCCAGGTCGAGATCCGCCTGCGGGCTCCACACGCCGGGTGCCGCGAGCGCGTCTTCCCACGGCGGCGAATCCGCCGCGGCATCCGGGGCATGCGAGTCGACTTCGACTTCGGACTCGGCCGTCACGCGCAGCAGCTCGTGCGGCGTGTCGATCATGAAACGCACCACGCCGTTGCCGAAATAGTCGGTTCCCTCGGCGCGCTCGGACGGATTCGGCTCGATGTCGAGCCGGTGGTAGTTCACCCTTTGCCAGGTCGTATCGCGCGCCTTCAAGTGCGCGAGCTGATGCGCGCTCGTCACCTTGGCCGAATAGACGTAGGAGGTTTCGTGGGTAACGCGATACCTGGCAGGTGCGCCCATGACGCGCCTACATGCCCAGCGTCGCCCAGACATTGGTCTGCGCGTGATTGAAGAAGCGGTGCGACAGCCCGTCGCTCAGCGCAAACGCGGCCGAGCGCAGCAGGTTTACCGTATTGTGCAGATGAACGTTCTCCGGCTGCAGGTCGCGCGCCGGATCCAGCCCATCCAGCGCCTCGATGCAGGGCCGCAGCAGTTCGCTGCCGCAAGGGCCGTAGGCATCTTCCAGTTTCTTGAGGTAGGAATAGATGCCGTTCGCCTGATAGCGCACCGAGCGCGGATTGGCGCCGTCGAGAATCAGCAAATCGAGAACCGGCAGCCATTCCGGCCGCGCCATGTAACGCGTGCGATAGGTGACGATGGAATCGGTCAGCCGCAGCAGCCAGGTGAGCCCGTGGGCACGCCCATGCTGCAGCGCGATCTGCAGCACCAGGCACTGGAACGCGAGGCGCTCCAGGCGCCGCCCGATTGACAGGAAGCGCCAGCCGTCGTCGCGCGTCATTCCATCCATGGCAAACCCGGACAGGGTCATCAGGCCGGTTATGGTGCGATCCAGCCAATTGAGCGCATCGGGCAGGGAGGCTTCCTTGCCGAAAAGCGGATCTTTTACCAGCGAGTTGATGGTGCGCCAGTTGTCCATGGACATGCGGTCGCGCAGATTGAATGCCACCTGCTCCAGGTTGCGCAGATTGGCGGGCAGTCCGAATACATTCTTTTCCTGCGTTGCAGCTGAGAGCAAAGCCACCTCGGCATCCTCCTCCTCGGCATCGATCAGGCTGAATGCGCGCGCCAGCGCCAGCACCGGCTCGAACGCGTCCTCGTCATCGTCGCTGTCGAGAATCTGGTTCAGCGCCAGACGCAGCAGGCGCGCCGAGTCGTCGCAGCGCTCGGCGTAGCGGCCGAACCAGAACAGGGTTTCGGCAACGCGCGACGGAATCCCCGCGCCGGAATGCACCAGATCATTCGCGGTCACCGTGTTGTGCAACAGCGTGAAGCTCGCGTCCACCGATCCATCAGAGGTCACCCAGGTATCCTTGGAGCCGCCGCCGCGCTGCGCCGACACCACCCGCTGATCCGCGCCGCTGGCGACCCGGGTCAACCCGCCGGGCATCACCACGTATCCGTTGGGCGAGCGCACGGCGAACACGCGCAGTCCGATGCCGCGCGCGGCGATGCGATAAGTGTCGGCGCGCGAGAGTACCGGCGCCTGCGACACATGCACGAACTCCTGCGCGATATAGCGCTCCGGCTGCTGCTTCAGCTCCTGCGCCAGCGCCTCCAGACCCGCCGCATCCAGGTCCTCGCCGAATACGGGGGTAAACTTGAAGCCCGGGTCGGCCGATTTGAACACCAGATGTTTTGCCTGTTCGAGCGCGTCGGCCATCGCGGCGGGCTCGCCGCACCACCAGGTCGCGATCGAGGGCAGGCGCAGCGCCTCGCCGGTGAGATGCTCGCACAGGCTCGGCAGAAAGCCGAGCAGCGCGCCCGATTCGATGATCCCCGAGCCCAGCGCATTGGCGATCAGCACGCTGCCGCGCCGGGCGCAGTCGGTCAGGCCGGCCACGCCGAGCGCCGAGTCGCTGCGCAGCTCCAGCGGATCGCAATAGGCATCGTCCTGGCGCCGCAGAATGGCATGCACGCGCTTGAGGCCGCCTATGGTCTTCAGCCACACGCGCCCGCCCTTTACCG
>JAANCK011419644.1_pt1 | contig 10628 bp, 7 predicted proteins | sample 7277841 | NCBI WGS metagenome assembly JAANCK01 (sample SAMN14222788, study PRJNA588281) | permafrost metagenome | isolation source: Arctic cryosol methane SIP | place: Canada:Nunavut | collected 2015-07 | reverse complement strand
GCCGCCGCCGCCCTGGCGCTCGATCAGGCTGGTGACGTAAAGCCGCGCCGCGTTGAGCGGTTGCAGAATGTCGTGGCTGGCCGCCGCCAGGAACTTGGTCTTGGAGATGTTGGCAGCGTCGGCCTCGCCCTTGGCGCGGGCGAGCGCGGCATTGAGCAGCGTGAGCTCCTCGGTGCGCTCGCGCACGCGCCGCTCCAGCGTCTCGTTGGAGCGCTCGAGCGCTTCCGCCGCCTCGACGCTGGCGGTGATGTCGGTGAAGGTGGTGACGATGCCGCCGTCCGGCATGCGGTTGGCGCGCACCTCGATCACCACGCCCTCGGCGAAGCGCTCGAGGAACGGCGCGCGGCCGGAGGCGTAACGCTCGAGTTGCGCCTGCACGAAATCCTCGATGCGATCGGGCGCGACCTGACCGCGCCGGTTGTTGAAGCGCAGGATGTCGGCGAGCCCGATGCCGACCCGGATCAGGTTCGGCGGCAGATCGAGGATTTCGCCGAACTGGCGGTTCCAGCAGATCAACTGCATGTCCTTGTCGAACACCGCGATGCCCTGGCGCACGTGATCGAGCGCGGTCTGCAGGATTTCACGGTTGTACTGGATCGCGGCATTGGCGTCGTCGAGCAGCTTCAGGGCCGCCTTGGTCGACACCGTGCGCTTGCGCAACAGCAGCGAGAGCACCAGCCGCGAAGAGGCGCCGCCGATCGCCGACGACAGGATGTGCTCGGCATGGCGCACCAGCCGGAAGTCGGCCTCGTCCTTGGCCTCCAGGCTCAGGCGATGGGTGGCCGCGAAGCTCTCGAACGCGGCGCGGGTGCGCTCCTCGCCGAGATAGCGCGCGATCGTGGTGGTGAGTTCGTCCACCGTCACCGACGAACGCCACAAGCGGAAGCTCGGCGCGATCGGCGTGAGGTCCGAGGGCACGAATGTGTTGGCCTGCAGCCGCTCGATCGCCGAAGGCTCGCGGCGCAGCGAGAAGCCGACATAACACAAGACATTGAGCACCAGGCTCCAGACCACGCCGTGCACCAGCGGCGACAGTTCCAGCCCGAACAGATGCTGCGGGCGCAGCATGGTCAAACCCCAGGGGCCCTCGGTGAGGACGCGCTGGCCGATAACGCCGATGTCCGCGAATGTCGGCAACAGCAGCGTATAGGCCCAGATCAGAATGCCGGCGCTCATGCCGGCGATGGCCCCGCCGGCGGTGGCGCGCCGCCAGAACAGTCCGCCGAAGAAGGCCGGCGCCAGTTGCGCGATGGCGGCGAAGGCGAGAATGCCGATGGCGAACAGCTGCGCGTCGCCGGCTTGCCGGTAATACATGTAGGCGAGCAGCAGAATGGCGAAGATCGAAAGCCGCCGCACCGTAAGCAGCAGCGAGCCGACATTATCGCGGCGGCCGAGCAGCGCGCCGCGCCGCTGCAGCACCAGCGGCATGACGAGGTCGTTCGATACCATGATCGAGAGCGCCACCGATTCCACGATCACCATGGCGGTGGCGGCCGACAGCCCGCCGACGAAGGCGGCGATGGTGAGGATGTTGGAGCCGGCCTGCAACGGCAGCGCCAGCACGAACATGTCGCTGTCGACCGTGCCGGGCTCGAAGGTGAGCAGGCCGGCCAGCGCGATCGGCACCACGAACAAATTGATCAACACCAGATAGAGCGGGAACAGCCAGGCGGCGCGCTTGATCTCGCCCTCGTTGTTGTTCTCGACCACCGCCACATGGAATTGCCGCGGCAGCAGGATGATCGCCACGAACGACAAGAGCGTGGTGACGACCAGTATGTCGAAGGGCGGCTGGTGCAAAAACAGCGCCGCCGTCTGTGAATTATTCCGGGCCGCTTCCATCAGCGCGCCGGGGCCGCCGAACATCCAGAACGTCACGAAGATTCCGACCGCCAGGAAGGCGAACAGCTTGACGATCGATTCGGTGGCGATCGCCAGCATCAAACCGTCTTGATGTTCGGTGGCGTCGATGTGACGCGTGCCAAACAGCACCGCGAAGGTTGCCATCGACAGCGCCACGAACAGCGCGATGTCGCCGAGCACCGGTGTGCCGGCGTCTCTTGCCAGCGTGATGTGCGCGAGAATGGTTTCGAGCGAGGACGACACCGCTTTGAGCTGCAACGCGATGTAGGGAATGGTGCCGATGATAGCGATCAGCGCGACGGTGGCGGCCACCGCCTGGCTCTTGCCGTAGCGCGCGGCGATGAAGTCGGCGATCGGGGTGATGTTCTGCGTTTTCGCCAGGCGCACGATGCGCACCAGCAGCGGCGAGAACAACCCGATCATCAGCACCGGGCCGATATAGATGGTGAGGAACTCATAACCGGTGCGCGAGGCCGAGCCGACCGAGCCGAAAAACGTCCACGACGTGCAATAGATCGCCAGCGACAGCGGATAGATCAGCAGCCGGGCGCGGCCCTCGCGGCCGAGCCCGCGGGTGCGGTCCCCGTAGCTCGCCACCAGGAACAGCAGGCCGATATAGGCAAGCGCCACCGCGATGACGACCCAGCCTTGAAGCATATGCACGTCCCTTTCGGGCCTAACCCCCGGCTCGGGCAAGGATTTTGTCCCCGTAAATCACCACAGATCGGGCTTCAGGTCCATGACGGGAACGGCAGGCTGGCGCCGGGGGAAAGCCGGAACAGTTCAAGCGCCGGCAAAATGCTAGGGTCCGATTCCGATTCAATGCGAACCGACCGGCTCTTCATCCTTGTCCGTACCCCCAGCAATCGGCCGCTCTGCCATGTTCCGCCGTGTCGCGGAAACCCTGGCGTTCGCCGCCGCCGGGGGCCTCACGCTCGGCTTACTGGGGATGCCGGCCGGCTTTCTGTCCGGCTCGATCCTGGCGGTGGCCGGCGCCTCGCTGGCCGGACGGCCCATGCTGATTACGACGCCGCTGATGCGCGTCCTTCTGGTGCTGATCGGCATTTCGCTCGGCTCGGTGGTGACGCCGGAGACGCTGCACGGCATGGCGACCTATCCGCTGAGCATCGCCATCCTGATCGTGGCCATGACCTGCATCAGTTTCAGCGGCGCCTTCTATCTGCGCGCGGTACACGGCTGGGGCAGACTGACCGCAACCCTGGCGGCCGCGCCGGGCGGGCTGTCGCAGGTGATGGCGCTCGCCGTCGAACTCGACTCCGACGTGCGCGCCATCGCCATCGTGCAGACGGTGCGGGTGGCGATCATCGCCATCGGTCTGCCGGCGGCGCTCGCGGCGCTCGGATTGGTCGGCCACTCCACGCGCAGTCTCGGGGGCTCGTTCAACCCGGACCAGTTCGGCGAACTCGCCATTCTGGTCGTCGCCTCGACCGTCGCCGCGATTATCGCTTATCGCGTCAGGTTTCCGGGCGGGCTGCTGTTCGGCGCCATGCTCACCTCAGGTGCGCTGCACGGCAGCGATCTCATTCATGTGGCGATGCCGTGGTGGGCGACTAACACGGTGATGGTCGCCTTCGGCGCCGTGACCGGCTCGCGCTTCGCCAACACCCCGTTGCGCATGCTGCTGAATTACCTGGGCGCCGCATTCGGCTCGTTTGCCATCGCGCTGACCGTCACGGCGGTCTTCGCGGCCGGACTGGTCGGCCTGCTGGCGCTGCCGGTGGCCGAGGTGATGATCGCATTCGCGCCCGGCGCGGTCGACGCCATGATGCTGCTCGCGCTCGCGCTACATCTCGATCCGGTTTACGTCGGCGCGCATCACCTCGTGCGCATCTTCTACGTGTCGATAACCATGCCGTTGATCGCGCGCCGCGTCGCGCGCCCGCGCAAAATCGCGAACGAGGCGAGCAAGCCGCCGCGTCCGCGGCCGCCGTTCGAGGATTGACTCTCTGTCATTCCGGGGCGCACGCGCAAGCGCGCGAACCCGGAATCCATAACCCCGGCGCTGCGAGTATGGATTCCGGGTCCGCGCCTTCGGCGCGTCCCGGAATGACAGTGTTTGATTATTCCGCAGCCTGCGCCTGCTTGCGGGTCGGCAGTTCGAGCCGGTCCCACACGTCGACCAGCGCTTCCGCCAACTTATCGATCAGCAGATCGTCATGGTAGGGCGAGGGCGTGATGCGCAGGCGTTCCTCGCCGCGCGGCACGGTCGGATAGTTGATCGGCTGGATGTAAATGCCGTGCTCGGCCAGCAGCATGTCGCTCGCCGCCTTAACCTTCTCGGCATCGCCGACGAACAGCGGCACGATATGCGTGGTGCTCGGCATCACCGGCAAGCCGGCGGTAGTGAGCACCGCCTTGACGCGGGCGGCGCGGTCCTGATGACGGTCGCGCTCCCACTGCGAGGTCTTGAGATGCTTGATCGCCGCGGTGGCGGCGGCGCAGATCGCCGGCGGCAGCGCGGTAGTGAAGATGAAGCCGGGCGCGTAGGAGCGCACCGCGTCCACCATTTCCTTGCTGCCGGTAATGAAGCCGCCCAGGCAGCCGAACGCCTTGGCCAGTGTGCCCTCGAGCACGTCGACGCGATGCATCGCGCCTTCGCGTTCGCAGATGCCGCCGCCGCGCGGACCATACATGCCGACCGCGTGCACTTCGTCGGCATAGGTCATGGCGCCGTATTTTTCGGCCAGATCGCAGATCGCATGCACCGGCGCCACGTCGCCATCCATGGAATAGAGGCTCTCGAACAGGATCACTTTCGGCCGCTTCGGATCGGCCGCCTTGAGCAGCTCTTCCAGGTGGCCGACATCGTTATGCCGCCAGACCAGCTTCTCGCAGCCGGACTGCCGCACGCCTTCGATCATCGAATTGTGGTTGAGCGCGTCGGACAACAGCAGGCAATTGGGCAGCAGCTTGGCGATGGTCGGGATGCCGGTCTGGTTCGAGACGTAGCCGGACGTGAATACCAACGCGGCCGGCTTGCCGTGCAGGTCGGCGAGCTCGCGCTCCAGCTCGACCAGCGGATGATTGGTGCCGGCGATATTGCGGGTGCCGCCGGCGCCAGTGCCCAAGCGGGTGGCGGTTTCGACCATGGCGCCGATAACCTTCGGATGCTGGGCCATGCCGAGATAGTCGTTGGAGCACCAGATCACGACATCGCGCTTGCCTTCCGGCGAGTGCCAGATCGCCTGCGGGAAACGCCCGGCGATACGTTCAAGGTCGGCAAATACCCGGTAACGGCGCTCGTCCCGAAGGGTGTCCAGGGCTGACGCAAAGAAACTGTTGTAATCCATGGTAATTTTCTACTTTCCCGCCCCACCCAGCTCTTTTTTAAAAGAGTTCCTAGGGTCTTGTCGAGGCGGACATTCAACAATATCCCGCATAGTGACATTGCGCGAGATCAAATTGACTATTGTCAAAACCCGCCCTTTTTCAGTGGTTCCGTGCGGTGCTCAGGGCTTGGCCGGCCCGCCCCGGTTCGGCCCTTGCAACGCCGCAAGGTCGATATGCCCGGCCAGGCCGGCCAGCAGAAGGGCGCCGATATGGAGTTGCAGCACGAAGTCGCCGCTCTGGATCAGGAGGCCCAGTTCCGCCGGCGTCACCAGTTTGAGCTCGATGCCGGCCTCGCTGGCCGGCCGTTCGGCCTGCGCCGCCGTCGCGACGAAGAACGAATGCACGCGGTTCGAGAGGCGCGCGGTGCAGGGAGCATAGCTGCCCAGGGGATGCAACGAACGGACCGGAAAACCGGTCTCCTCCATCAGCTCGCGCCGGCAGCAGTCGGCGGCGCTCTCGCCTTTGTCGACCATGCCGGCCGGCAATTCCCAGGTGAACTGCTCGAGCGCCGGCCGGTATTGCCGCACGATCGGAATGCGGCCGTCCGGCGTCAAGGCGACGATGGCGATGTAATCCTGCTGGCCGACCGCGTGATAAAGCTCGGCCGCGGTGCCGGGCGTGAATACGACCTCGCGCTCGATCACGTGCATCCACGGCGAGATGTCGATGGTGCGGCGCGCCTTGATTTTGGGCCAGTCGGTCATGTGACTCTCTCCGTCACCCTGAGGTGGCCGCCGCAGGCGTCCCTCGAAGGGCGACGGCCCATGGGCTGTCATCCTTCGAGGCTCGCGCTTCGCGCTCGCACCTCAGGATGACGGTGTAACGCAGATGCTTATCACAAAAACCGCGGCACCGGCAGCGGCGTGATCAGCTTGCCACGGAAGCCCTTGGCCTTGAGCTTGGGCGCCAATTCATCCGCGATGTGCCAGGAGAAAATGATCGCGCAGTCGGGCTGGTCGGAAAACAGCCGGGCCTCGTCGACCACCGGGATGGTCGTGCCGGGCATGCATTTGCCGATCTTCAAGGAGCCGGGTATTTCGCAGACGTAATCGATGATGCCGTCGTCGAGCCCGACATAATTGAACAGCGTTGAGGCGCGTGACGGCGCGCTGATGCCGACGATACGGGCGCCCTTTTCTTTCAGATCGCGCAGCATCGACAACAGCCGCAGTTTCGACAGCAGAACGTCGCGCTTGAAGTCGGCCAAGCGCTTGCTCATGGCCTTGCCGCGCGGCTCGGCCGCCAGCATGTGCCGCACACTGTCCTGCACGGTATGGGCGCCGCGGCGCGCGGCATAAACGCGGATCGAGCCGCCGTGGCTCGGGATTGGCCGTGCGTGGAACACCTCGAGATCATGCATTTCCAGGAGGTGCTTAAGGCTAGTCACCGAATAATAGCGCAGGTGCTCGTGATAGACGGTATCGTATTGCAGCGTGTCGAGCAGGCCGATCAGGTAATGCGATTCGGAAATGAACACGCCGTTCGGCGCCAGCATCTCGACGATGCCGTCGACGATGGCGTGCACGTCCTCGATATGCGCGAAACAATTCGCCGCCGTCACCACGCTCGCCGGGCCATGCTCGCGCTTGACCTCGCGCGCCACCTCGACGCCGAAATAGCGCTTGAGGGTCGGAATGCCGCGTGAATTGGCGATGTCGCCGACATCGGTCGGTTCGATGCCGAGCACGCGGTGGCCGCCGTTCTGGAAGTTCGACAGCAGCGTGCCGTCGTTGGAGCCGATATCGACGACGAGGTCCTCATCGCCGAGCCCGAGCATGGCGGCGCTCTCGCGCTGCAGCTCGGCGAAATTGTCGCGCAGCAATTTGGTGGTGCCGCTGGTGTAGGGATATTCCGGCGGGAAGATGATGACCGGATCGACGGCGAGGCCGAGCTGCACCAGGTCGCACTTCGGACAATGCAGCAGATTGGTGGGGAACCACGGCTGCTGGCGGGCGACCGCGCCGATCGGCACCATCTGATTGACCGGCGGCATGTAGCCAAGCGAGAGCACGTCATCGAGCGGCGCATGGCCGCAGACCTGACAGCACTCGACCGGAACGCTGGCGCCGCTGCCGGCGGCACGCGCGACTTTGCTGGGGCCTAATTGCATGGTGTCCTTAAGCGTCAGATTTTCGGCGCGAGCTGCGCGTTGCTCCAGTACCAGTCGAGCGTCGGCTTGAGACCCGCGTCCAACGGTACGCGCGGCTTATAGCCTAGCTTGGCCAGTTTCGAAATGTCGGGGCAGCGCCGCATGGTGCCGCCCGCCTGCAGCGCGCCGGGGGCAAGTTCGATTTCGCGCCCCGCGATGGCGGCGCAGCGGCGCGCCAGCTCGGCGATGGCGACTTCTTCCGCGGTGCCGACGTGATAGATGCCGAGATGCTCGCCTCTGTCGCGCATGACCATGACGCCGGCCACCAGATCGTCGACGAAGCAGAAGCTGCGCGTCTCGGCGCCCGAGCCCTGGATCTCGAAGCGCAGCCGGCCGGACGGCTGGCTTTTGCCGAGGGCGTGCAGGCGCAGCGCGAATTGCGGCACCACGTGCTCGAAGCCCATGTCGGGGCCGTAGACATTGTGCGGGCGAAAGATGAGCACGCGCTCGAAATATTTGCGGCCGAAATTGATCGCCATCACCTCGCTGATCAGTTTGCCGGCGCCGTAGGAATAACGCGGGTTTTGCACATCCGGCACTACCAGCGGGGCGTCCTCCGCGGTCGGCACCTTGGGCGGCGTCTGATAGACCTCGGAGCTGGAGGCCAGAATAAGCGTGCTGACATTCCGCTTGCGGCAGGCGTCGATGACATTGACCATGCCGCGCACGCCGACATCGAGCACCAGCTCGGGCTGGCTGTAGAAAAATTCCGTGCCGTTGACGAAGGCGAGGTGATGCAGCTCGTCCATGCCTTGCGCCGCCTTCTCCACGGCCGCTGCGTCGCGGATATCGCCGGCGATGAACTCGATGTCGTTCGCGATGTCCTTGAGCCGGCGCGGGCTCCCGCGCGAATTGTCGTCGAGCACACGCACGCGGTTGCCCGCTTTCACTAGCGCCCGCACCAGCGCGGAGCCGATGAAGCCTGAGCCGCCTGTAACGAGGACCTTGCTCACGTAATGCTCTCCTGTTGGGCGTCTTCCGCCGCCACGTCGATCCAGGCGCCTTGGCTGTGCGAGCGGCGCGCCATGTCGATCAGGCGCTGCACGCGATAGCCTTCGGCGAAGCCGGGCGCAGGCGTGCCGCCGTGCTCGATGGCGTCGAACCACAGCTTGGCCAGCCGCGACACCGGCGCGATGCGGCCGTCGGGATAAAGCGCGTCGGCCGGATCCTCCACCGCAACGCGCTCAAGTGCTGCGCCCCGCTTGGCGTGGGTCAGTTCGAAGCCGCGCATGTAGTCGGCGCTCGGGTTATGCAGCATCAAGGTGCCGTCCTCGCCGTAGAATTCGAGGCGATGGCCGATGCCGAGATAAGATGCGCAGCTCATGGAAAGACTGACCAGCGGGCCGGCCTTGAGCTGCATCGCCATCGCCACCGTGGTTTCCAGCTCGCCGTCGCTGGGTATGCCGGACACGCGCGCCGACAGTCCGGCGAGCGGGCCGCAGAACCATTCGAGATAATGGAAACAGTGGCTGATAAAATTTCCCATCACGCCGCCGCCGTCTTCGCCGACGGTTTTCCAGTTGCGCATGCGCAATTGCAAGGCGCGGCTCTCGACATGCCAATGCACGGTGACATGGCGCAGGGCGCCGATGCAGCCTGCGTCGAGCATGGCCTTGGCGCGCAGCAAGGCCATGATCTGGGTGAAATTGAAATCGATCATGGTCGGCCGGCCGCTCGTCTTGGCCATCCGCAGCATGGCGCGCGCGCCGGCGAGATCGCTGGCCATCGGCTTTTCGGCAAAGACCGGCTTGCCGAGTGCGAGCGCAGCGGTAGCGATGCGCGCCTGCAGGCTCGGCAGCGTGGCGATGGCGACCGCCTCAACCTCGCTGTCCTCGACCAGCGCGCGCCAGTCGCCATAGGCCTTGGACACGCCGGCCGCGCGGGCCAACGCGGCGGTGCGCGCTTGGTCGCTGCCGGCGAGCGCCACCACCTGGCAGCGCGGATCGGCGCGGAACGCCGGCAACTGCACCAGACGTCCGTAATTGCTGCCGACGATGCCCAGACGGATCAAGACAACTTCCCACGCATGGCCATTCTTCCATAAATCATGGCGACGGTTTCCGGCGGCCGCCGTAAAAATGCGATCGCGAACGTGTATTTGAACCGCCGCGGACAGGCAGGTCGCCACTGTAGCACGCCTCTCGAAACCGAGCGACGTTCATGGCTTCTCCCCGAAGCTTAAAACGAAGGCGCGGAACCGCCGCATGAAACGAGGCGAGAATGCGATGCTGTCGATCGTATTATAGAGCGGGAGCAGCCGGCGGATCTTCTGCGATTCGAGGTAGCGATATTTCAGGCCCGATAGATATTCGATCCCGACGCGAAACCCGGCGTCGCGGAACGTTGCGGCGATCTCATGGGCAAGCACGGGACGCTCATTCTCCGTCACGCCCACCGAACTGTAGAACGGCGACGAGCGGTCCCGATAAAGATACATGAAGGGGTTCATCCGATTGGGATCGAACGCGACGAATTTTCCGCCCGGGCGCAGAATGCGGAACACCTCCGCCGCGCAACGCGACCGCTCGGGCAAATGATGCAATACGCCGCTCAGCAGCACACCGTCGAAACTGGCATCGGCCGAGGCAAGCCATTCGATATCGCCGGTTTGGAAGTCGATGCCGGGAAAACCGGCTTGCGAGATCGCGATCATCTTAGGGCAGAGATCGACCCCCGAACTGCGATAACCGCGCTGCCGCAGTAGATCGGTGAAGACACCGGAGCCGCATCCGAGGTCGACGACGCGCGCGCCGGAAGGCAATCCGCTCAGGCGCACAAACATGTCGATCAGAAGCGCATTGGTGATCGGCGCGAAGACGTCGTAGGCGGCCGTCGCCGCATAGCTGTCGAAAAACGCGATCTCGCTGGTTTTGTTCTGGGAGAGAGGCATGGACATTACGCAGACGTGCTAGCACCGAACCGTGAGGTCCGACAACGATGAGATAAGGGCGGATTGCGGGCTCGCGCACAGGGGTGATATGAGCGGCGGATGCTAGATTTAGGGCCCGCCTCGCAACGCCACCAGCCTGTCCTCAAGCTGCTCGCGCTGCTGCTGGGCGTGGCCGCGGTCGGCCTGCCGGTCAATGGCGTGGGCGACTATGCGCTGCTTGTGGTCCTGGCCGTGATCATTTTCAGCGGCAAGGTGCGCAACGACAGCCGCGCCTGGCTGGCGGCAGCGGTAATCGTCGCCGTTACCATTGCCGGGCAGGCGTGGCTCGCGCCACCGCGCATCGAAGAGGGCCACAACGTGTTCCTGCCAAGCCCG
>JAANCK010448597.1_pt1 | contig 10631 bp, 10 predicted proteins | sample 7277841 | NCBI WGS metagenome assembly JAANCK01 (sample SAMN14222788, study PRJNA588281) | permafrost metagenome | isolation source: Arctic cryosol methane SIP | place: Canada:Nunavut | collected 2015-07 | reverse complement strand
CAGTTGCGGCCGCGGTCAGCACGACCGTCGGGGCGGCCGTCGATGCGCCGGCGGCGCGATCACTCGACCAGCTCCTGGCCGAGCTCGACGCCTTGGTCGGGCTCGCCAACGTGAAGGCCGAGGTTCGCCGACTCACCAGCATGTTGCAAGTGCAACGACTTCGCGCCGAGCGCGGCTTGCCCGTGATGGAGACGAGCCACCACCTCGTGTTCACCGGCAACCCCGGCACCGGCAAGACCACCGTGGCGCGCTTGCTCAGCCAGATCTACCGCGCCATCGGTGTCGTCGCCAAGGGACAGCTCGTCGAGACCGATCGATCGAGGCTGGTCGCCGGCTTCGTCGGCCAGACGGCACTCAAGACCCTCGAGACGCTGCAATCGTCGCTCGGCGGGATGCTGCTCATCGACGAGGCATACGCGTTGGCTCGCGGCGGCGACAACGACTTCGGGCGTGAGGCGATCGACACATTGGTGAAGTTCATGGAGGATCACCGCGACGACCTGGCCATCGTCGCCGCCGGCTACACGACGGAGATGGAATCGTTCATCGATGCGAACCCAGGACTGAAGAGCCGCTTCACCCGCACGATCTCGTTCCCCGACTACAGCGACGACGAGCTGGTTGGCATCTTCGTCGGACTCGGCGAGGCCAACCAGTACGCGTGCTCCGACGACGCGCTCGCTCGTGTTCGTCACTTCGTCAGCGCCGAGCCGCGCACCCGCGGCTTCGGCAATGCCCGCTTCGTACGCAACCTCTTCGAGACCGCGGTCGCCCATCAGGCCCAACGCCTCGCGCCGCTCGACGACCCCAGCGACGAGCAACTCACCACGCTGACCGCCGACGACATCGCCGCGGTTGATGCCTGACCAGCGATTACCCTTCTCGACATGACGGCCGCACTCGTCGCCATCGCTGTGGCCGCAATCGCCGCGGTCACCGCTGTCTTCCGTCGGCGTCGACGGCCTGGCGATCGCCCGCTCGTCATCGATCCGTTCGTGCTCAGCGAACCGTGGCGGCGGTACGTCAGCGCGGCGCAGGCATCGCAGCGGCGCTACACCGAGATCGTCAGCGCGACACCGGCTGGGCCACTGCGCACGCACATGGAATCGATCACCCGACAGGTGCGACACGGAGTCGAGGAGTGTTGGCTGATCGCCCGTCGGGGCGACGAGCTCGACGCCGCCCTCGGTCGACTCGACAGCTCGTCGCTTCGAGCCAGCCTGGAACGCACGACCGACGACGCAACCCGCACCTCGTTGCAGGCCCAGCTCGATTCCGCTCAGCGGATTCGAACCACCCGCGACGACACCGACCAGCGACTCCGGCTGCTCAACACGCGGCTCGGCGAGCTGCTCGCGCAGGCGGCCGAGGTCAGTGTGGGAAGCGACGCGACCGGCGAGCTGGGCACGGCAGTCGACGATGTCGTCACCCAACTCGAATCGCTGCGACTGGCGATCGATGACGTCAACAACACACGCCCCGGAAGCACTGGGCAGACGTCTCCCCCATCGTGAGCAGCCTGCTTCGATCGAACGTCACCGTCGCCGCGGGAACGGCTGTCTCGCGGATCACCGGACTGGCACGAGTGGCGGTGATCGGCATCGTCCTCAGTCAGGGCCCGGTCAGCGACGCGTACGACCAAGCCAACGGTACGCCGAACATGATCTACGAGCTGCTGCTCGGTGGTGTCCTGTCGGCGACCCTGGTGCCGCTGTTCACCCGGCTGCACGAAGACGATGACGACGAGGCCACCTCGGCGGTCATCTCGGTCGGCATCATCGTGCTCGCCGCGATCACGATCGTCGCCGTTGCGGCCGCCCCGCTGATCTTCCACATGTACTCGCTGTTCACCTCGAGCAAGGTCGATGCCGGTCAGTATCACAGCGTCGGAACGCTGCTCGCCCGCATCTTCCTGGTGCAGATCTTCTTCTACGGGCTCAACGCCATCGGCTCGGCGGTGCTCAACGCACGACGCCGCTTCTTCGCCGCCGCCTGGGCACCGGCGTTGTCGAACGTGGCGATCATCTTCTCGTTGCTCCTCGTTCCGAGCACGATCGACAAGCGCGTGCCACAGCTCACCGACGTGCTCGACAACAGCAAGCTGCGCTGGACGCTGGGCCTCGGGGCCACGCTCGGCATCGCCGTGATGGCGCTTGCCTTGCTGCCCGCGCTGGCTCAGGCGAAGATGAGGTTTCGGTTCACACCCTCGTTCAAACACCCGGCAGTGCAAAGCCTGCGCCGGCTGTCGGGGTGGGCCCTCGGGTACGTGGTGGCCAACCAAGTCGCGATCATCGTGATCCGCAACCTGCTTCATGGTGGCTCGGGCAACGAAGACGCCTACACCAAGGCATACACCTGGTTCGTGCTGCCGCACGGCCTTCTCGCCGTATCGATCGCAACGACCTTCCTGCCTGAACTGGCGAGTGCGATCAAACGAAACGACCGTCAATCAGTGCTCGACCGATCCTCGCTCGGGATCCGGCTCATCGCCCTCGTCACGCTGCCGGCGGGCTTCGGACTGTTCGTGCTGCGGCGCGCCATCGTCGGCGCCGCGTTCCAGCACGGCAAGTTCACTGCCGCCAACGCCCTCAACACGTCGCGCGCCCTCGCCGGCTTCGCACTCGGTCTGGTCGGGTTCTCCGTCTACCTGTTCGTGCTGCGTGTCTTCTACGCCCATCAAGACGCGCGCACACCGTTCGTCATCAACATCGGCGAGAACCTGTTGAACATCGTGCTCGCCGTGCTGCTCGTCCATCGTTGGGGTCTGCTCGGCCTCGGCCTGTCGTTCGGCCTCGCCTACCTGATCTCGGCGTTGTGGTCGTTGCAGATACTCCACTACAAGCTGCCGGCCTTCCCGCTGCACACCGTGTTCGCCAGTCTCTGGCGCATGGGGCTGTCGGCGCTGGTGATGACCGAGGTCGTCTGGGCAGTGGCCAGAGTGATCGGCGCCAACTCCGGATCCGGTGCTCTGGTGCGAGTGGTGGTCTCGACGATCGTCGGCACGGTCGCCTACGTGGCGATGCTCATCGTCCTCGAATCACCCGAGCTCGACGACGTCCGGTCGCGCCTCCGTCCGATGAAAATCGAAGCACAGGCCGACTAGCATCAGCGACATGTTCAAAGTCGTGAAGAAGTGGTGGAAGTACCTGGGCGCCAAGTTCAACCGCAGCTTCGAGAAGAATGCGGATCCGGCCGTGCAGTTGGAACAGGCGCTCAGCGAGGCCCAGGCACAGCACCGCAGGCTCAAGGAACAGGCCGCCAACGTCATCGCCAACCAGAAGCAGAGCGAGCTGCGCCTCAACAGCAAGATGGCCGAGCTCGAAAAGCTCAACGCCAATGCGCGCCAAGCCCTCATGATGGCCTCCGATGCACAGAAGGCGGGCGACGCCACCAAGGCCGACCAGTACAACGGAGCCGCCGAGACCATCGCCAACGCGCTGATCCAGACCGAGAAGGACGTCGATGGTCTGAAGACGATGGTCCTCGAATCGGCGAAGGCATCGGATCAGGCCAAGTCGGCGGTGCAGCAGAACAGTCGCATCCTGCAACAGAAGTTGGCCGACAAGAACAAGCTGCTCTCTCAGCTCGAGCAGGCCAAGATGCAAGAAGAGATGAACAAGGCGATGTCGCAGCTGCAAGAAACCGTTGGCGACGACGTGCCGACGCTCAGCGAGGTGCAGCAGAAGATCGAGGCGCGCTACGTCAAGGCCAAGGCATCGTCAGAGCTCCAGGAATCGTCCGTCGAATCGCGCATCCTCGAAGTCGAGCAGGCAACCGCCAACGTGGAGGCCCACAGCAGGCTCAGCGAGCTCCGTGCCGAGCTCGGCCTCGACGTACCAGCCGTCGGTGCCGCATCTGCCCCGGCCGTCGAAGAGCCGAAGCCCGCCACCAGCTGAGCCGTTATTCGACCAGCAGCACCAGGTCGTCGCGGTGGATGACCTCGTGGGCCACATCGGATGGCAGCTCGGTGGTTCGCTTGCCCAGGATCTGACGAAGCGTCGCCGCATCGCTCAAGGTCATACCACGGGCGATGATCGCGTTCGCCGAATCGCGCACTTCGACGACGTCGCTCTCGTCGAACTGACCCGTCACACCGGTGACGCCGGCAGGTAGCAGCGACTTGCCGCGCTCGACCAACGCCCGGCGGGCACCGTCGTCGACCGTGATCACCCCGTCGACCTGACTGGCGAAGCCGATCCACAGCTTCCTCGCCGGCACTCGCCGGCCGCTGGGCTGAAACGTCGTGCCGACCATCAGACCGGCGGCCGCATCGACCAGCACGTTGGCCCGATCAGCCGCAGCGATGACTGCGCGAGTGCCCGACCACGAGGCCATCTTCGCGGCAGCCAGCTTCGAGGCCATGCCACCACTGCCCCGACCCGAGCCGCCGGAGCCGACCGAGGCGGTGAGCAGCGGGCTCTCGGCGAGGACCTCGCTGATCAGTTCGGCGCTCGAGTCGGTGCGCGGGTCGGCGGTGAACAGGCCGGCAGTGTCGGTGAGCAACACCAACAGGTCGGCGTTGACGTTGTGGGCGACCAGCGCGGCGATGCGATCGTTGTCGCCGTACCGCAACTCGTGACTGGCGATGGCATCGTTCTCGTTGATGATCGGGATGCAGCCCAGTTCGATGAGACGGAGCAGCGTCTGGCGAGCGTGGAGATATTGCCGGCGATCGACGAAGTCGTGCGGTAGCAGCAGCACCTGCGCGGCGACGAGGTGATGCCGGCCGAGCGATCGGTTGTAGGTCTCCATCAATCGGCTCTGCCCTGCTGCAGAGATGGCCTGCAGCGTCGGCATGTCGGTTGGTCGATGAGACATGCCCAAGGCGGCAACGCCTGCCGAGACGGCCCCCGACGAGACGAGGATCACCTCGTGTCCAGCGGCGCGAAGTGTCGCCAGTTGATCACAGACCATGTCGACAACGGCGTTGTCGATCACACCGAGTGCGTCGGTGATCGACGAGGTGCCGATCTTGGCAACCAGCCGCACTCAGGCCTCCTGCTGGTACTCGAAGCTGAAGTCGGCCACCCAGATGACATCGCCGTCCTGGGCTCCGGCCCGGGCGAGCAGCTTCGGCATGCCGAGCCGCTTCATCTGGAAGTCGATGTACGACAGCGCATCGGGGGTGCTGACGTCGTTGAGGGCGACGATCCGCTCGACCTGACGGCCGAGCAGGCGAAACTCGTGTTCACCGAGTCGTTCGACACGACCACCTTCGGCTTCGGGGCGGAGGATGACGATGCCGGCAGCCGTGGTCTGCGCGCTGCGCGCCTCGTGCACGAGCGACGCGAGTTGGCCGACCAACGTACGCACGCCCTCGCCGGTGACGGCGCTGATGCGCAACCCATCCCACTCCGCCACGGCGACGTCGGCCTTGCTGCCCACGATGACTCGTGGTCGCTCGAGCAGCTCCGGACGGTACTCCCCCAGCTCGTGGAGGAGGATCCGCTCTTGCTCGCTGGGAGAGACCTCGTCGACCGCGGCGAGGTCGAGCATCACGCACATCACCCTGGCCCGCTCGACGTGCCGCAAGAACTGATGGCCAAGGCCTTTGCCGGCACTCGCACCCTCGATCAACCCAGGAATGTCGGCGACGACGAAGTCGGTGTCCTCGTCGATCTTGACGACACCGAGGTGCGGTTCGAGGGTCGTGAACGGGTAGTCGGCGATCTTCGGCTTCGCCGCGCTGATCGCGCTGATCAACGTGCTCTTGCCGACGTTGGGGAAGCCCACGAGGGCGACGTCGGCCATCAACTTCAGCTCCAGCTTCAGCCAAAGATCTTCGCCGTGCTCGCCCTGCTCGGCGAACGATGGAGCGCGACGCTTGTTCGACCAGAACTTGGCGTTGCCGCGACCACCTCGCCCGCCCGATGCACACAACCACCGATCGCCGTGGTTGGCCAAGTCGGCCAGCAGCTCACCCGTGTACAGATCGCTGGCGATCGTGCCCTCGGGTACTGCGACGTCCATCGACTCGCCACGGCGGCCGTGTTGATCCTTGCCCTTGCCGTGCACGCCATCGCTCGCCCGGCGGTGCGGGTGGTCGCGGAACGCGAGCAGCGATGCGACGTTGCGATCGGCAACCAGCCAGACGTCGCCGCCCTTACCACCGTCGCCACCGTTGGGGCCGCCGAACGCCACGGGACCTTCACGACGAAACGAAACGCAGCCAGCGCCACCATCACCGCCACGTACATTCAGTTGCGCTTCATCGACGAACCCGCTCATAGGACCTCTTGAGGCTATCTGGCGTTGCCCACGGGAGCCTCGGAGATGTCGGTACTCTGGCCGCATGGCCGAGCTGGGTGAGCGAGCGGAACGATGGGCGGCAACCATGGCCGGCCACGCAAGTGGCGACATCGCCTTCGCTCACGCCGACTCGTGGGCCGGCAGTGGCTCCAACGCGCTGGTCTCACGTCATCAGCGCGAAGCGCTCGAAAGTGAGTCACTGTCGACGCTGGCCACCCGCGCCGTCGGCGGAGGCGACCGGGCAGTCGATGAGCCGGCCGATCCGTGGCGCACGTGCTTCGAACGTGATCGCGACCGCATCTTGCATGCCAGCGCCTTCCGGCGTCTGGCCGGCAAGACCCAGGTGTTCGTCTTCCCCGACGACCATCAGCGCACCCGTCTCACACACGCACTCGAAGTCGCCCAGGTGGCCACCTCGGTCGCACGGGCTTTGGGGCTCAACACCGCGCTGACCGAGGCAATCGCTCTCGGGCACGATTGCGGTCACGGCCCCGGTGGACACGCCAGCGAAGACGCGCTCACGCCGTATGTTTCCGGCGGCTTCGATCACGCCGTGTGGGGTGCCGACGTCACGCTGCAGCCGCTCAACCTGTGCGCCGAAACGCTCGACGGCATTCGCAACCACTCGTGGTCGCGACCAGCGCCGCTCACGCCCGAGGGTGAGGTCGTCAGTTGGGCCGACCGCATCGCCTACGTGTGCCACGACTTCGAAGACGCGGTGGCGGCACGAATCGTCACTCCCCTGGCGCTGCCAGAGATCGTCCGCTCACGGTGTGGCGAGCGCCGCAGTCACCAGCTCGGCGCGTTCATCACCGCGATGATCCAAGCTGCGGGCCAAACCGGTCGCGTCGGGATGACTGCCGAGTGCGCCGAGGCGCTGGCCCAGTTTCGCAGGTTCAACTACGACAACGTCTACCTCCGTCCGGCCTCGCAACAGCAGGCCAGATCGGTCATCGAGCTGCTCCAAGCGTTGGTCGAGCACTATGCGGTCCATCCGCAACTGCTGCCCGAGGTCGTTGGTTCCGATCCCGGCAGCGCCGAGGCACTGCGCGATGCCGTCGCCTACGTGGGCGGCATGACCGACCGGTTCGCCTGCCGGCAGGCCGTGGCGATGCTCGGTTGGGACACCGCCCGCCTACCCCAAGGCATCGACACCCACCTCTAGGACGATCGGGGCGCGTCAGTCCGGCGTCGTGAACTACGGACCCGCATGGCGGTCCCTAGTCATCAAACGCAACAGTGCGGAGGGCGCGGCGTAGCATGCGCCGATGACCCGCACCGTGATCAGCGGCGGCCAGGTGTTCGACAGCCTGAGCGGTACCGCTTCCATTGCAGACATCGTTGTCGACGGCAACCGCATCGTGGCGGTCGGTGTGGGGCTCGACGGCGACGAGTCGATCGACGCCACGGGCCACGCCGTGTACCCCGGGTTCATCGACAGCCACGTGCACTTCATGGCCGACGGCGACCTCGACCCGATGCGCTCCGTTCACACACCGTTCTCGATGAACTTCTACCTGGCCGCCGAGCGGATGGCCCGCACGCTTGCGGCTGGCGTCACGACGGTGCGCGAGGCCGGCGGCAGCGACCTCGGCGTGAAGCAGGCACAGACTTCAGGCCTGGTGCCCGGGCCCCACATGCAGATCTCGATCCGCATCCTCAGCCAGACCGGAGGCCACGGCGACTCGTGGGAGCCGTGTGGTGCACACATGCCGAGCATCATCGGGGTCGAGCATCCAGGCAAGCCGCACAACATCGTCGATGGTCCGGAGGAGATGCGCCGCAAGGTTCGCGAACTGATCCGTGCCGGCGCCGACGTCATCAAGGTCTGCACGAGCGGCGGCGTGTTGTCTCCGCGCGACGATCCCCGCCACGGACACTTCCGCGACGACGAGCTCGACGTGCTCGTCGCCGAGGCCAACGCTGCAGGCAAGTGGGTGATGGCCCACGCGCAGGCCACCGATGGGATCAAATCGGCCATCCGCGCCGGCATCCGCTCCATCGAACACGGCATCTACCTCGACGAGGAAGCGATCGGCATGATGCTGGAGCGCGGCACCTATCTGGTCCCGACGTTGATCGCCCCGCGTGGCGTCCTCGAGGCTGCTGACCGCGGCGTCGCGGTGCCGCAATACGCCATCGACAAGACCAACATGGTCATCGACGTGCACCGCAACAGCATCAGCCTGGCGATTGCGGCGGGCGTCAAGGTGGCCATGGGCACCGACTCCGGTGTGACGCCGCACGGGCAGAACCTGCGCGAGCTCGAGGAGATGGTCTCCTGCGGAATGTCGCCCGGAGAGGCCCTGATCGCCGCCACCCGAACGGCGGCTGAGCTACTCGGCGTGGAAGAGGATCGCGGCACGATCGAGGTCGGCAAGCGCGCCGACCTGGTGATCGCTGCCGGCGAAGCACTCGACCTCAACGGACTCGGTCAACGAGTGCGCACCGTCTTGCAAGACGGCAAGGTCGTGGCCGCGGGCCGCTGAGGAAGAGGCCGACGTACTCAACGCTCGCGGCACGGCAATCCTTCTACTCAAGGGTCCGATCTCGAACCTGGGACGGAGTGTGCCTAGTGACGGTCAGCAAGTAGCGCATCGCTGCCTGGAGCGGTTGCAGTTGCTGGGTTGCACCGTCGCCGTTGTGATAGCATAATGCAAGCATGCCGAATATCTTGGTACGCGATCTTCCAGATGCGGTGCACGCAAGCCTCCAGCGCCGCGCCGAGGAAGCAGGGCAGTCTCTCCAGCAGTATCTCGCCACCGAGCTCACACGGCTGGCATCGACACCGACGATGGATGACGTGCTCGCACGCATCTCCCGTCGACACGGAGGTCGGGTCGGCCTCGACAGAGCCGTCGCCGACCTGGACGAGGAGCGCGGCCCGCGTTGATCGTCATCGACGCGTCCGTACTGGCCAACGTCGTCGGCGATGACGGGCCAGCCGGTCGCGCCGCGCGCAATCGAATCGCCGCCACCACGCGATGGTCCGCGCCGGATCTCGTCGACGTAGAAACTGTCTCCGTCCTTCGGAGACGTTGGCGTGCTGGTGACCTCACCGCTCGACGGTTCCGATCAGCCGTCTTCGACCTTGTCTCGCTCCCGATCGTCCGCTTCCCGATCGGCCCGCTGATGGTCCGGGCCTACGAACTCCGCTCGAACCTGACCCCATACGACGCCACCTACGTCGCGCTCGCCGAGGGCCTTTCCTGTGCGCTCGTCTCGGCCGACGCCCGACTGGCGCGTGCACCCGGCATTCACTGCCACATCGACATCCTGGTGTTCTGACCGTTCGACGTGACCGCCCAGAACTGCGTCGATCGCGCGCAGTCCCGAGACTCCCCCCAGGGAGTGTGCGATTGTGAATCGGGGAGCGTCGAATTGAACGAGCACCAGCGCATTCGGTGCTACCGAAAGTTCTGGGCGCCACGCTCCGACATCGGCGCAGGTGGAACCGGCGAGCGTGGCATCCAGATTCCGAGGATCGTCAGCCTGTGACCGGCCAGCGCCGAACTGCCGTTCGGAATCTGTCACGCCGGATGCCACTCGCCGTCTGCTGACCGAATGAATCGTCGATCTCCGATGATCATCTCCGAGCCGGGCGCGTGGTCCACAAGTTCAACGAGTTCCGGGGCAAACCACTCGTCATCGGTCTCACCGAAGCCAACGTTGTACGCCAGATCCAACCGTGTGGTTCCAACGAAGCTGACACCCGCGACCGACGCTGTGGTGAAACCGTCGAGCGTACCGGTCCGTCTTCGACATGGCCTGATTGCTCGGTCTCGGCGCAAACCTGCGCGATCGAGCTAGTAGCAGCTCTTCTCTCGTAGGGCTCTACGGTACTTGCAAGCGGGCGATCATCGCACCGTCAGCCGAAGGGGAGAGAGCTGATTGTCAGGCGCTGGGCTCGACGTCGACGACCTTGCGGCCTTGACGTGAACCGAACTTGACTGCGCCATCAGTGAGCGCGAACAGCGTGTCGTCGCCACCGATGCCGACGTTGCGACCCGGGTGGAACTTGGTGCCACGCTGGCGAACGATGATCGTGCCGGCGTTGATCTTGCTACCGCCGAAGACCTTCACGCCGAGGCGCTGTGCGTTGGAGTCGCGGCCGTTGCGGGTTGACCCGCCACCTTTGGTCTTTGACATCTCGTTCAGCCCTTCTTGATCGACGTGATCTCGACGACGTGGTACTTCTGGCGATGGCCGAACCGGCGACGCTGGTTGGTGCGACGCTTGTAGGTGAACCCGTCGATCTTCGGACCCTGCGCCCAGCCGACCACCCTGCCGGTGACCGAGGCACCCGACAGCTGCGCCGGCGTCGCCAGCACGGTCTCGCCGTCGACGACCAAGACGGGGGTCAGCGATACCTCACTGCCCTG
>JAANCK010481532.1_pt1 | contig 10634 bp, 9 predicted proteins | sample 7277841 | NCBI WGS metagenome assembly JAANCK01 (sample SAMN14222788, study PRJNA588281) | permafrost metagenome | isolation source: Arctic cryosol methane SIP | place: Canada:Nunavut | collected 2015-07 | reverse complement strand
GCGTGACGAAGAGCGGGAGCGACGGGCGAGCCCTCTTCGGCGGTCAGTGTCAGCAGCGGCGCCACCTGAGCGGTGACTGGCCCGAGGGGCGGAACTTCGACGGCGAGACGTCCGAACGTGTCGACGAGCCAGAGTTGGAACGGCTCCGGGGCCGCTCCGATGTCGCTGACCAGGAGCACGGCCGGTTCAGGTCCGGGATGGAGAAACGCTTTGAGAATGGGGCCGGGGATGAGGAAGTCCGTTTCGAAAGTTTTTGCCCTCGCCGATTCCAGTGACCGCCCGGCGGATTCGGCTTCGCGGAGATGCAGCAGTTGACGGCCGGTATCCCACGAGTAGGTGGCTTCTTGCGGGGTGATCGAACGATGGCACGCGACGGTGAATAATGGTCCGGCCGCGGGAGACGCTGCGAGCGCGAGAGCCAACGCACTCCGCCCGGAGCCCGGCGGGCCTTCAACGAGCAATGGCCGGCCCAGACCGGCGGCCAGGAAGACCTGTTTGGCGGCGTCACGGCCCGTGACATACCCCTGCTCACGAAGGGCTGCCGCAACCGCATCGACCGATTCGAACACATGCTCAGCGTACGACCGCTTTGTAACCGCACCGGCAACGGCTCGTGGACTCGCGGAGTCGATTCGGGGACGATGCCGCGGACGCTACTCGAACTCAGGCGTCTTGTAGAACGGGAACAGGTCCGGGAGGTCGTTCGCGACACTACCAGTGAACTCCGGCTTTCGCTTCTCCAGGAACGAGGCGACGCCCTCGCGGACATCCGCGTGCTGGCCCATGAGCAAAATGCCGCGGGAATCGGCCATGTGCGCCTGCATCGGGTGGTCTGCGACAAGCCCGCGCCACATGAGTTGGCGGCAAAGGGCGACCGAGATCGGAGCGGTGTTGTCGGCGATTTCATGCGCGATGGCATTCGCGGCGGGGAGAAGAGCGTCGTGAGCGTGGACGCTGCGCACGAGCCCGCCGGCCAGCGCTTCCTGGGCTGTGAACACGCGGCCGGTGGAGACCCACTCCATCGCCTGGGAAATCCCCACCACCCTGGGGAGGAACCAGGAACTGCACGCTTCCGGGACAATGCCTCGCTTCGCGAAGACGAACCCCATGCGCGCGTTTTCGGAAGCGAGCCGGATGTCCATCGCCAGCGTCATCGTGATTCCGACGCCGACCGCGGGGCCGTTGATAGCGGCGATGATGGGCTTCTTCAGTTCGAAGATGCGGAGCGTGAGCTGCCCACCGCCATCGCGATACTTTGCTGGGTCGGTAGTACCGCGGTCGCGGGCGAAGGTGTTCGGCCCCCCCGAGAGGTCGGCGCCGGCGCAGAACCCGCGGCCGCGTCCCGTAACGATGATTGCCCGAACGTTGTCGTCCGCATCCGCGCGGTCGCAGGCGTCGATGAGTTCGTTCTGCATCTTGCCGGTGAAGGCATTCAGTTGTTCCGGCCGGTCGAGCGTGAGGGTAAGCACGCCATCGGCGAGGTCATAGGCGATGTGTTCGTAGGGCATTACGGGATTGTGTTCGGAAGTGCCGCCGTTGTCGATGGAAGGAGGACGTCAGCGTGGACCAGCCTGAAACGTTGGCGTCCTCCAGCCCGTCCAACTCTCGGGATCACGGACGACTCGCTCTTCGAGCCATGCGGCCGCGGCCTCGAGCGTCGCCCGCACTTCGGCCGGCGACCGCCCGGTCACTGGTAATGGCGCCCCGAGCTCGACGCGCGTCCTCGAACCGGACTCCGCTGTAAACACCGGCAGGAGCGGGGCGCCAGAGTTTGCAGCGAGTTGCACCGGCCCGGAGGGCAAGCGAAGCCGACCCCCAAGGAAGTCGAAGTCCTCAAGTGTGCTGGCGTGCGTGGTGACCGTTATCGAGACGACGCGGTTGTCCCGAAGCAGCGCCCTGAGCCGGCGGAGGGGAGCGACCGAGTTCGCATCGTCAATGACCACGCGCTCCGCGAGGAATCGCATCTCAGGACGGCGGAGAATCGGGTTGAGTATTCGCTCTCCGAAAGGGCGCGCTGAGAAGGGGTGACCCGGTCGTGAGAGATGCGCCAGGGCGTAGCCTGCGCTTGACATCGCCTGCTTCACTGCGACATTGCTCGCGGCGCAGGGGTGTACCCAGAGGATCACCCCATTCCCGGCCGCGTGGCCGGCATCCACATGGCGTAACCCGGCCACGCTAACTCGACGCTTCCACCAGGGAAAGACGATGCCGCGGAGTATTCGGACCCGTTCGCGAAGCGTTGCCGCTTCGGCGCGTTTCGCCAATTCGTCGGAAGTCAGGCCAGAGCGCTTGGCGAGGTTCGGAGGGAAGCGGCGCAGCCGGGAGGCCTTCACCCATCCTCCGGGGCGGAATTGCCAGGCAGCGATCACGCGAGCGACGCCGCGTTCCAGCGAAGGCGGCGCCAGCACGAACGGCAGCAACAGGATCAGCGTGGCGACCTCCACAACTTCGAAAGGTTCCGGGAGCAGCCGAGTGAAGGCAGGCAAGGCCCTGGTGTTATGCGAGGCCAAGGCGCTCCGCCATGGTTGTCCTCTGCGGCTTTCCCGTTGGCCCGAGGGGAACGGAGTCCCGAAACACTATTCTTCGCGGGACCTTGAAACGGGCCATCGATTCGGCGACGAAGGCTCGCAAGGCGGACTCATCGACCGGTTCGGCGCCTTCTCGGAGGACAACGACCGCGGCGACATCCTGGCCCAATGAAGCGTGCTCGATTGCAAAGACCACCGCCTGGGCCACAGATGGGTGTGAGAGGAGTACGGTTTCGACTTCGGCCGGGCTGATTTTCTCTCCGCCGCGGTTGATCAATTCCTTGATGCGCGCGGTGAGCCAGAGGTAGCCGTCCGGATCGAAGTATCCCTCGTCGCCGGTGCGCAGCCAGCCGCCCGGAAAGGTGGTGGTCGCGGGGTCAACGCCTTCGTAACCGGAGGTCACGGCAGGACCCTTGATGGCGACTTCGCCCCGTTCGTTCATCGGAAGCGGTTCACCATCACTCCCGAAGATAGCTACTTCGACTCCGATGGGCCGACCGACCGAACCGAAGCGGCGCTCGCCCGGCGGCAACGGGTTCGAAGCAACCTGGTGCGATGCTTCGGTCATCCCGTAGGCCTCCACGACGGGGACTCCGAAGAGTCCTTCGATGGCCGCCCCAACGATCGGAGAGAGCGATGAGGAGGCGGAGCGCGCGAACCTCAGGTTGTGGTGAAGTTCCAACCCCCCACGGGCGCGAGCGCCAATCGCCTGGTGCATGGTGGGCACGGCGCTGTACCAGGTTGGCTGGAAGTCAGCGAGCCAGCCGCTGAACCTGAATGCGTCGAATCCGGGCGAAGAGGCGATCGAGCTGCCTGCGAAGAGCGAAGCGAGAAGGCATCCGACGAGTCCGTGGATGTGAAACAAGGGCATCACGTTCAGGCATCGATCGTCGGGAGTGAGTGACAGAGATTCGGCGATGTTCGCCGCAGATGTCGCGAGGTTCGCATGAGTGAGGGGCACACGCTTCGGCCTGCCAGTCGTGCCCGATGTGTGCAGGACGAGCGCGAGGTCCGATTGGTCGGCATCCGGGAAATCGGCTTCGCCAACGCCGTCCAACGTCATACTCGGGGTGATGGTGAGCTGGGGGATACCGAGCGACCGAGCCGCCTTCGAGGCGGCTGGAGCGGTGCCATCAGTGACGAGCAGACGGGCAGGAAGGTCAGAGAGCGCGAAGCGAAACTCGGACTCTGTGTACGCTGGATTAAGCGGGGCGGCGATGCAGACGGTGGCAGCAGCGAGGAACGCAAACGCGGCGGCGGGGCCATTGGCCGTGACGAGCGCGACTCGGTCCTGTCGCATGACGCCAACTCCGCTGAGTTGCCGGGCGAGCGCAACCACCGTGGCGAACAGCGCGGCTGCTGGCCATTCTCGACCGTCCTCAGCGAGCAACACGGGACGCGAGCCGGTGAGGGTGGCCAAGCGTCCCGGGATCGTTTGGGAAGGCACAGGCATCCAATTGCCGAGACTAGGAGGGGACGCGAGGAGTGTCCAGAGCGACCGAAGGTGATTCGTCACGACGTTGACGCGGCGGTGGGCTTGAAGCCTGGGTCGATGAGCGCTGTGAGTTGCGCGCCGCGTAGCCAGAACAGGCTTGAAACTGGTGGTATCGTGCTCCCCAGCACTTCGGGAGGCAGCCCGTGACGACATTCATCCCACTTGACGATGTTCGCGAACCAACCGACTTCGGAGAGCGCGAGTTTCCCGGAGCGCTGGTCAACGTCACGAACGTCTGCAACCTGAGTTGCACCCATTGCTTCGTGTTCCGGGCAGACAACCCGAACAAGCCCACAGACAAGATGAACGACGCGACCATGCTCGCGCAGCTGGAGAAATTGCGGGACAAGCACAACATCAAGTCGATGCTGTTCATGGGCGGGGAACCGATGATCCGCAAGAACCTGGTCCTGCAGGCGATGCCTCTCTTCGAACGGTCTTCGATTGTCACGAACGGCACGTACGGCATTCCATCGGTCCCTGGCCATCTCGTGACCGTATCGCTCGATGGGCCGAAGGAGATGAATGACCCAATCCGCGGCGAAGGCGTGTACGACAAAGTGCGAGAGGCGGTGTTCGCACGCGATCCCGACGACGGCACGACCGTGATGCTGCAAATGACGGTAACGGCCCAGAACTCCGCCGGCATCGAAGCGTTCGTCGAGGAGGTGAAGGACTGGCCCGTGACGGGCATCGCGTTCACGTTCTACGTCCCCTGTGTGAACGATGAAACGGGATTGGGCTGGCCGGACCTGAAGGATCGCGACCCGGTGATCGACCAGGTGATTGCCATGAAGCAGAAATACCCGGCACGCGTGAAAGCCAACATCGCGGCGCTGGAACTGATGAAGTCTGACCGCTGCATGGCGGTGACAGGGGAGCACGGGGAGACATGCGGCCTGAAGAACAACATGCTGCCGCTGTACATGGGGGAGGGCGGCAATTTCGAACGGACGTACTGTTGCTACGGCAATGATGTCGACTGCACGCGATGCGGCGCGTACGGCGTTTTCAACGGCGCCTACCATCGTGCGGCAGGGACCGAAGAAGAAGCCTGATGGCCATCAGGCTGGTCTATGAGACCCACTCGCTGACCGAAGACAACGAAGCGGGAATCGCAACGGGGTGGTTGCCCGGGCGGCTTTCGACCGAGGGGCGGCGACTGGCGACGGAACTCGGAGCGAGGCGCGCAGCCGACGGCATTGACCTGGTGTTCTGTAGCGACCTCGAGCGGGCAGCGGAGACGGCCGGGATCGCTTTCGAGGGTTCGCCCATCCCGGTGCTGCACGATTGGCGGCTGCGCGAATGCAACTACGGCGACCTGAACGGAATGCCGGTGGCGCAATTGAACCAGGTGCGCGCTCAGCACATCGACCTGCCGTTTCCAAACGGCCAGAGCTACCGCGACGTGCTCGAACTGACGCGCTATTTCATTTCGGACTTGCTCCACGCGTTCGACGGGCAGCGGATCTGCGTGATTTCGCACTCGGCGAATCGCTGGGCGCTGGACGCACTGTTAAAGGGCGAGCGGCTGGAGGACCTGGTTGGCGCGCCATTCGACTGGCAGGAAGGCTGGGAATATCTGCTCGAATGGCCTTCTCAGACTGTGATGCCGTAGAGTCGCTGGGCGTCTTTCTTGAGCTCAGAATGGAAGTCCGGGTGAGCGACGGAGATGAGTTCGTTGATCCTTTCCCGGATGGACTTTCCGCGAAGTCGCGCAATGCCATGCTCGGTGACGACGAAATCGACGAAGCCGCGGTGCACGGTTTGAATCGTCCCCGGGGGATGGCCGCCGAGGATCCGGCTGGCGCGGACTCCGTTCACGAGGGAACTCGACGGGAGGACAATGACCGATCCGCCGGCTGCGGTCGAAGCGCCGACCGCGAACGAAGTCTGACCGCCCGGTCCGCTGAACAGGTTTGCCCCCTGGGTTTCGGAACTCACGTTTCCAGTGAGGTCGACGGCCATCGCGTTATTCACGGCAACAAAGTTCTCGATCTGCAGCAGCATCCGCAGGTCGTCGGTATGGGTGAAGTCGTAGAGCTCGAAAACGGGGTTGCCGTCGATCTTCCTGAGGTCGTCCGGTCCAACCTGGCCAACGGCGCTGGCAATCACTTTGCCGACGTGGTGGGGTTTATTGCGACCGGTGATCACACCCTTCTCGACCAGATCCGGCAGGCCGCCGGGGAGCAGTTCGGTGTGGACACCGAGGTCATGGCGTTCCTCAAGGAACGCGGGCAGCGCGGCGGATACGTCGCCGATGCCGAACTGCAGGGTGCAGCCGTCGTAGACGATCTCGCTGGCCACGAGCGTGCAGATCACTTCGGCGGCGATTTCCGTCTCTTCGCTGCGTGGTGGGATTGGCGCCACGGCCGGAGGGAGGTTGTATTCGATCACACGGTCGAATTTCGAAATGTGGACGCGGTTGTCGCCGCCGGTGCGGATGAACTCGGGATGGATCTCACCGATGAGCGTCCTGGTGGTCTTCACCACGGTGGGGCTGAAGAAAACGCCGCCACCGAAAGAGCACCAGCCATGTTCGTCCGGCGGAGAAATCGGGATCAGGGCGACATCGAACCGGTCGATCCCGGGAGGCATAATGCCTTCGCGGAACTGGACGACCGGGATGTACTCCATGCGCCCTTCGCGAACGGCGCCGCGATCGAGAGGGCTGGCATAGGCGGTGATGATTCGAAAGTTCGCGAGGTTCTCCGGGGTGTCCCACTTGAAGGGTGTCAGGAACGAAACGATGCTGACGCCCTTCAGTTCGGCGCCGCGTGCGGCGAGCGCCGCACACAACTGGGGCGGGACGGACGTCCAGCCACCGGCCCAGACGACCTGCCCGTCCTTGACGATGGCCACCGCTTCTTCCGGAGAGACCAGCGTATCGCGAACCTGGGAATGCCAGTCCACCATTGAGTGAGTCACGGCAGCCACCTCGGGGTTCGCAAGTTGCGCGCACCATACCGCAGCGCAGTCGGCCTTCGAAAGTGGTCTGGAACCGGTGACTTCGGGGAGGTCTCGGACGAGGGCGTACAATTCTCGACCATGACAGATTTGCGGGTGTTGGTCTCTGGTTCTGGAAAGATGGGCCGCCAGGTGACGGCAACGGTGCTGGCCGAGCCGGACATGACGCCAGTCGGCTATGTGGACGGATTGGCGGAGCCAGGGGTGCTTGAAGGACTGCCCCTGCTGAACGACGCCCGCGCCGCCTGCGACCAGCTCAAACCCGACGTCGTCATCGACTTCACAAACGCCGCCTGGACGCCGAATCTTGCCGACGCCTGCCTCTCAGGCGGCGTGCGTATGGTCATCGGCACGACGGGGCTCAACGACGAATTCAAGTCATGGCTCGAGACCGAGGCGACGGCGCGGCGGGTGGGCGTTGTACTGGCTGCGAACTTCGCGATCGGCGCCGTGCTGATGATGCACTTCGCGAAGCAGGCGGCGCGCTTCTTCGAGTACGCCGAGATCATCGAGTTGCACCACCAGATGAAAGTGGATTCGCCGAGCGGCACCGCGAAGACCACAGCCGAACTGATGCGTGCGGCCCGCGACACGGACTTCCGCCATTCAGAGTCCGAGACGGAGCCGATCGTGGGCGCCCGGGGCGCGGCGTTTGGCGGTGTGGCGTTGCACTCAGTGCGGTTGCCAGGGCTGGTCGCGCACCAGGAAGTGATCCTCGGCGGGCTCGGGCAGACGCTGACCATTCGACACGACACCACCGGCCGCGACAGCTTTATGCCCGGCGTGATCATGGCCACGCGCGAAGTGATGAACGTCGAGAAGCTCGTTGTCGGCCTCGATGCGCTCTTCGGGCTGAGCTGACGCCGGTGGCGATCCGGGCGGTCCTGTTCGACCTCGATGGGACACTCTGGACGATGCTGCCGCCGAGGGAAGACTGGACTGCAATTTCAGCGCTGCAAAGCGATGCTCTCGAACCGCACTTTCGGCGGTTGGGCTTCGATTGCCACGGCGTCGAGTTCGTCACCCGCTTCATCGACGCCCTGAACGGCACCCTCAGCCCGCCGACCGCTGATTTCAGTGAACCCTCATGGTACCCGGTTCTCGACCGCGTTCTGGGCGAGTTTGGGCTGCAGTGCGGACGGGCTGATGCGGATCTCATCCTGGACGTTTTGAACGCCGTGCCGTCGTTCCCGGCACTTGGCATCTCGGCCTACCCGGAAGCGGCTGAGGTACTCCAGGCGCTGCGCGACGCTGGCTTGCTTCTTGCCGCGGTCACAAACAATCCGAAGCCGGCGCACATCCTCGCCGGACACGCCCGGGACCTGGGGTTGCCGGATGTCTTCGACGTGATCGTCTCGTCCTGGGAATTGGGATGGCGCAAGCCCCACCCGATCCCCTTCGAGACCGCGCTAGGGACGTTGAACGTGGAAGCTGCTGAAGCTGTTCATGTCGGCGACTCGTATCAGAACGACATCGCACCGGCGCTCGCACTCGGAATGACCACGATCTACCGCGATCACGGCTATCCGCCACCGCCCGGCTCACCCCCGCCGCACCACACGATCACGGACTTGAGCGAGCTGTTGCCCATCTTTCTGGCGTGAGCGTGCCGGGCCGAGGCTCGCCGGACGTTATAATTGCCCCATGGCCATTCGCCAACCTCGGTCGACCCGCACGAAAATACCGACGCGCCCGCGCTGGCAATCGAAGTACCACGGCGTCCGCATGAGCCCGGAGCAGTTTCTCGCGCTGCCGGAAGAAAAGCCCTACCTCGAATACGTCGACGGGATGGTGGTGCAGAAGCCTATGCCAACGTCAGAACACGGAATTCTGGTCATGGAGGTAGGTCTACAGTTCGGCCTCTATCGACGGAGCCATGGTGGGGCCGTCGGCGCTGAAGTTCGTGCCGCTCTGGGCGACCTCCCGAGCTACCGGCTGCCGGATGTTTCCTACTGGGCGCCTGGCAACAAGGTTGCCGATGACAAACTGCCTTCGGTCGCCATCGAAATCCGCTCCCGTTCGCAGACGCTGGAAGAGCTGCGAGAGAAGTGCCGGGTGTTCCGTCGCTCGGGCGTGGAAGCCTGCTGGCTGATCGACCCGGTGTCCCGCGCCGCGGAAGTCTACGAGGGCCGGCGAGATGGCGTGAGTGTGAGCCAACTAACCGCCGGCTGTATGCCGGGATTCGAGTTGGCCGTTGCTGAACTGTTCAGCGCACTCGACCAGCAAGGCGAAGTGAGCGAGTAGAGCGCCGGCTCAGTCCTGGCGCGCCAGCCAGGCCCGGATCATGTGCAACTCTTCGTAGCTGACGCGGTCGCCGAGTTGTTCCTTGAGCGGCCCGAGACCCTCGATGCGCTTCCCACCAACCGTGCGAGTGACCAGGTCCACCGTTTCCGGCGCCACCAGGCCCTCGAGGTCCGGGATGGCGTTGTTCAACAGCAACTGCCCGAGGTGGTTCGCGATGGTGGAAGGGGAGAGGGCGCGAGCCCGCGCCATCGTCGGGATATCTCGAATTCCGTCCTGGTAGAGGGAAAGCGTTTCCCGTAGCGACGGCGAGAGTTTCGAACCGTTCGGTGCCCGGGTCTCCCGCGCATAAAGCTGTTTGCGCTCGGGGACGGGCGCTCCGTTGGCCTTGAGGACGGCGAGGAATGCCTCGCCGTAGCGTTCGAATTTCACCTGGCCGACGCCGCTGACCGAGAGCATCTCCATGCGGTTGCGGGGACGTTTACGGGCCATGTCTCGCAGTGTCGCGTCGCTGAAGACCACGAATGGGGGCACCCCATCGCGGTCGGCGATGGCCTTGCGGGCTTCGCGAAGGTCTCGGAAGAGCCCTTCTTCGGCTTCGCCCCGCTCTTCAGCCAGCGTGGCCGTCCCGCCGAGACAGGGCCCGCAGTTGCCACAGGCAGCCTCGTGCTCCGCGTCTCCGAAATACTCGAGGATTCGCGCACGGAGGCAGGTGCGGGAACGGGCGTAGTTTTCCATCGCGTCGAGCTTCTGGAACGAGTGCTCGCGATGAGCCTCGAGACCTGCAGTATCGATGTCGGTTTCTCCATCGAACCGGGTCGCGCGGACCGAATAGCCCCGGCGTTCGGCGAGACCAGATTCGACAAGCGACTGGATAGCTGCGTTGATCCCCGGTTCGTCTTCGTCCCGCATGAGTTCGCGGACGTGCACGCGGTTGCCCTCGAAGGCGACCAGCTTCTGGTAGACCTCAACAACTCGCGAGGCTTCCGGATGGGACATTTCAATGAAGAACTCGCGGAGTCCGCGATCGCGTGTGGCGTAGTACAGGGTGCAGGTTGCCGGCCCGCCGTCCCGTCCGGCCCGGCCCGCTTCCTGGTAGTACGACTCCAACGAATCCGGCATGTCGTGATGGATAACCGCACGGACATCCGGCTTATCGATGCCCATCCCGAACGCATTGGTCGCGACGATCACGCGGAGGGTATCGCGAGCGAAAGCGTCCTGGATCCGCTTCCGGTCGTCATCCGCCATACCAGCGTGGTACCGGGCGCACTTGATACCGGAGCGCTGCAGGGAATCCGTGATCTCCTCGACTCGCTTGCGCGTGCCGCAGTAAACAATCGCGGACTCGTCCTTCAACGTTCGAAGCTGCGTTGCGATCCCTTCGAATTTCTCCTTGAGGG
>JAANCK010560199.1_pt1 | contig 10644 bp, 7 predicted proteins | sample 7277841 | NCBI WGS metagenome assembly JAANCK01 (sample SAMN14222788, study PRJNA588281) | permafrost metagenome | isolation source: Arctic cryosol methane SIP | place: Canada:Nunavut | collected 2015-07 | reverse complement strand
GTTTGTCTGTCACGATGCCTCCTCCGATACAGTGGTGGTGCGCGGGCAGTGCTGGCGTCGGACGCCACGGCCGCATTGCGCTGGTCGATCCCCAATGGGGCCCCTCGCCCTTCGCTTCATGCTGCCACCTCCTTTGCAATGATCAGCTTCAGGATCTCGCTGGTGCCGCCGCCGATCAGCGTGAAGCGGACATCGCGCAGGTAGCGCTGCACCGGGTATTCCATGGCGTAGCCGTAGCTTGCCAGGATGCGCGCGGCCTGGTCGCAGATTCGCGCGGCCGCCTCGGTGGCGTTGAGCTTGGCCATCGCCGCTTCCTTGTGGTGTGGCCGGCCGGCGCCGTGCAGCCAGGCGGCGTAATACACCAGGTGTTTCGCCGCCTCCAGCTCGGTGGCCATCTCGGCCAGCTTGAACTGGATCGCCTGGTAACGGTTGATCGCCTTGCCGAACTGCTTGCGCTCGGCTGCGTAACGCACGCTCTCGGCCAGCGCGGCGCGGGCCACGCCCAGCGCCATGGCGCCGGTGATGATGCGGATCTCGGCGAGGGTCTTGCGCAGGTGTGCCTCGCCATCGCCTTCTTCCTTCGACAAGCGGTGCGTGTCGGGCACGAAGCAATCGGCCAGCGCGACTTCGGAGGTGGGCAGGGCCCAGACGCCCATCTTGTGGATTTCGCGACCCACGATCAATCCCTTGAAGCTGCGCTCCACCAGGAAGATGGTGAGTTTCTTCTCGTCGCCGGCGCGGGCGAACACGGTGAAGAAGTCGGCCACCGGCGCGGCGGTGATCCAGGTCTTCTGGCCGTTCAGCACATAGCCGCCATCGACCTTCTTCGCCGACGTGGCGATGCCTTCGAGGTCGGAGCCGGCATTGGGCTCGGTCATGCACAGCGCGCCGAGCTTTTCGCCCTTGAGCGCCGGCTTGAACAGGCGTTCGATGATGTCGGCGTTGCCCAGCATGTGCAGGAACTTGGTCCCCATCAGCGACTGCATCGCCGCGGCGCCGGCCAGCGACATCGAGCCGCGGGCGATCTCCTCCAGCGCCAGCGCGAACTCGGTCAGGCCCAGGCCCGAGCCGCCCACATCCTCCGGGTAGCGCAGGCCGAAAAAGCCCAGCCCGGCCAGTTGCGCCATGAGTGCCTTCGGATAGGCATGGGCTTCATCGAGCGCAGCGGCCTGCGGCGCGATCGCCTCGTCGCTGAAACGCGCGAAGGCTTCGCGGATCGCGCGCTGGTCTTCGGTGAGGTCGAAGTTCATAGGGCCTGGAGCTCCGCTTCGGTCATGCCATAGTCGTTGACCGCGGCCTGGCGGCTGATCACGCCATTGCGCACTTCCTCGGCCAGCACGCTGCGGTCGCGCCATGCCGGATCGCCCCAGCCGCCGCCGCCGTTGGCCACTTGGTGATAAATGGTGCCGCGCGGGACGCCGGTGATCAGGTCCTTGTTGCGCGGCACGACCTCGTGCCCATCGGGATAGGTGAGTCGAATGAAATTGAGGCCCGCGCCTTTGCCGCCGGCCAGGCCGAACGCGCCTTCGAAATCGCCGTCACCGAAGGTCACCAACTGGGTGTCGTCGGAGCCGATCTCGAAGAGGGTCTCGACGCCGAGCCCGCCGCGCCACTGGCCGGCCCCGGCCGAGTCGGGCAGCAGCTCGTGCTTGAGCAACCGGTGCGGCGTCTGCTGCTCGAACATCTCGTAGTCCTGGTCGAGCACGCCGCCCGAGGCGTCGATCATGCCGATGTGGTCGTAGCCGTCGCAGCCCTGCATCGCGCCCGAGCCGCCCTTCAGGCCCATGAAGCCGATGTCGACGTACTTCTCGCCCGTGCGCGGGTCGATGCCGGTCGTGAGCGACGCCAGCAGGTTGTTCCAGCCGGCGGTGACCCGGTCCGGCAGCACCGGGCTCAGGGCGCGCTGGATTGCGTCGGCATTGGGCGGGCAGAGGTGGTTGCCGAAGGTGGTTGCCTTGGGATAGGCGGCGTTGAGGATGGTGCCCTCGGGAATCACGATTTCGATGGGTTCGACCATGCCTTCGTTGTGCGGAATGTCGGGGTTGACCATCTGCAACAGCGTCAGGATGGTGGCCGAGGCGCTCGAGGTGAAGGTGCCGTTGACGAAGCCGTTGGTCTGCGCGTCGGTGCGCGAATAGTCGAACTTGATGCGCTTGTCCTCGACCTCGATGTCCACCCGGATCGTGAAGGTGCTGCCCTCGTGGCGGCCGTCGTAGAACACATGGCCCTTCGCCGCTGTAGCGGCCATTGGGGATCTGGGCGATCTCGGCTTCCATCATCCGGCGGGTGGCGTCGAACAGGGCCTGCTTGTGGCCGCGGTAGCTGGCCGCGCCGTACTTCTTCAGCAACTCGACCAGGCGCCGCTCGCCGACGGTGCAGGCACCCATCTCGGCCTTCATGTCGTGCTGCACGATGTCGAGCCGCACGTTGGCGAAGATCAGGTTCCAGACGTCCTGGCGCAGCTTGCCGCGGTCGACGATTTTGACCGCCGGGATCCGCAGCGCCTCCTGCCAGACCTCGACCGCGTTCGGGTTGTAGCCGCCGGCAACGGCGCCGCCGATGTCGGCCTGGTGGCCCTTCACCGCGGTCCAGCCCGCGAGCTCGCCCTCGAAGAACACCGGCTTGAACACCGCGACGTCGTTGTTCTGGTTGCCCAGCGTGAACACGTCGTTGTGGAAGAACACGTCGCCTTCGTGGATGTCGCCGTCGAACAGCTTGCGGATGTGCTTGCACACCGGTGCCAGCGAGAAGGCCAGGATCGGCAGGTTCTCGGTCTGCTCCAGCATGCGGCCGTCCTCGTCGTACAGGCCCGTGACGTAGTCCTTGGCTTCGCACAGGATCGGCGAGCGCGTCGTCTGCTCCATCGAGATGCTCATCTCGTCGGTGATCGACTTGAAGGTGCGCGCGTACACCGACAGCAGGATGGGATCGATTTTCATGCGGCCACCTCCAGGTCCGAACTGGCGCTGGCTACGAGGTCCTCGCGCCCTTTGGCGTAGAGCACGAAGGAGCCAAGCGCGTCGACCACGCAGTCGTAGCCGTCGCTGATCACGATGGCCGTGGTTTGCTGTTCCACCAGGGCCGGGCCGGCGATGCGGTGGCCGCAGTGCATGCGGTGGCCGTCGTAGACCGGTACCTGGGCGAATGCGTTGCGCTCGGCGACGTAGACCTTGCGCTGTCCCTTGAGCGCGGCCGATGCGTCGGGGCTGCCGGCGGCCTCGCTGCGGTAAGTGGGGCGGTCGGTGGCGCCGACGGCCTGCAGCCGGATATTGATGATCTCCACCGGCGAGCGCTCGGCCTGCAGCGAGTAGCCATACAGGCGCAGGTGCTCGGCGTGGAAGGCGCCCGCGATCGCGGCCGCGTCGTGCCGCTTGACGACGTCCAGCGGCACCGGCACCGATACTTCGTGGTACTGCTTGATGTAGCGGCAGTCGAGCCGCAGCTCGACCCGGCGCCGCGCGCTCGCGATGCGCTCGTCGGCGAGCGCGCGCGCGCCCTCGGCAGACATGGTCTCGACCAGCGTCTCCAGCCGCGACCAGTCCACGCCTTCCAGGCGTGAGACGAAGGTGCGCACGTAGTCGTGCCGCAATTCGCACATCAGCATCCCGAAGGCGCAGAGCACCGAGGCTTCGCGCGGCACGATCTGCAACGGGATCTCGAGCTCGCTGCAGATCAGGCAACCGTGGATGGGCCCGGCGCCGCCGCCCGGGATCAGCGGGAACTCGCGCGGATCGAAGCCGCGCTTGATGGTGACTTCACGCACGCCCTGGGCCATGTTGTTGCAGGCCACCCGGTACATGCCGGCCGCCGCCTGCTCGATGGTCAGGCCCATCGGCTTGGCGATGTGCTGCTCGATGGCGCGCCGCGCTGCGGCGACGTCCAGCCGCATCTGGCCGCCGGCGAAGAACTCCGGATCGAGATATCCCAGCACGACGTTGGCGTCGGTGGTCGTGGGCAGCGTGCCGCCCCGGCCGTAACAGGCCGGCCCGGGGTCGGCGCCGGCGCTTTGCGGGCCCATGCGCAACAAGCCGCCCTGATCCAGCCAGCCGATCGAGCCGCCGCCGGCGCCTATGGTGTGGATGTCGAGCATCGGCAGCGCGATGCGGTGCCGCGCGATCTTGCCGTCGTTCTTCACCATCGGCGCGCCGACGGCAATCGAGGCCTCGAAACTGGTGCCGCCCATGTCGGTGGTGATGCAGCGGTGCTGGCCGTGCGCGGCGACGTAGAAAAGTCCTGCGCCCGGGCCGCCGGCCGGGCCGGAGAGCAGGGTCAGCGCCGCCTTGTCGCGCGCCGCCTGTGGCGAGATGACGCCGCCGTTGGACTGCATGATCAGCAGCAGGCCGGAAAAGCCGGCGCTGTCCAGCCGGCCGACCAACTGCTCCAGGTAGTGCTCGAGCTTGGGACCGACATAGGCGTTGAGCGCCGTGGTGCTGACCCGCTCGTAGAAGCGGATCGAGGGCAGCACGTCAGTCGAGATCGACAGATAGGCCTTGGGCAGGGCGCGCCGCACCCGGTCAGCCACGGCCTGTTCGTGCGCCGGATTGGCGAACGAGTTCATGAAGCAAACCGCGACGGCCTCCACCCCCTCGGCGCGCCAGGCGACCAGCGCTTGCTCCACCGCGTCCAGGTCCAGCGGTGTCACTTCCTTGCCTTCGCGGTCGAGTCGACCGGCTATTCCCGCTCGGCGCGAGCGCGGCACCAGCGGCTTGACGTTGGTGTAGCGGTTGTTGTATTGCTCCTCGCGCACGCCGCGCCGCATCTCCAGCGCGTCGCGCACGCCGGCGGTGGTCAGCAGCGCGCACTTGGCGCCGGTCGATGTCAACGTGGCGTTGGTTGTCACGGTCGTGCCGTGCACGATGGTGGCTATGGAACGCGCGAAGTCGGCCAGCGACAACGGCGGCTGCTGGGCCGCGGCGATCTGGGTCAGGCCCTCGACCACGGCGATCGACGGATCGGCCGGGGTCGACAGCGTCTTGTAGATGTGCGGCGGCTCGCCGTCACGCGCGACGACGAAGTCGGTGAAGGTGCCGCCCACGTCGATCCCGATCTTGAGGCTCATGCAATCTGCTCCTGGGTGTTCGGCTTCGAGCCGGCGAGGCGAGCGACCATCTGGCGCACGTCCTCCTTGCTCACCTTGCCGAGCGCGGTGCGCGGCAGGGCGTCGACGACGACCACGTCCTTGGGAATCTTGAAGCGCGCCAGCCGGCCGTCGAAGAGGGCCAGGACGCGCTCGCGCTCGAGCGTCACGCCGGGTTTGGGTGCGACCACCGCGACCACGACCTCGCCCCAGCGGCTGTCGCTGCGGCCGATCACCGCGGCCTCGGCGATGTCGGCGCAATCCAGCAGCACGCCCTCGACCTCGGCCGGGCTGACGTTCTCGCCGCCGCTGATGATCATGTCCTTGAGCCGGCCGTCGATGGTCAGGAAGCCTTCGTCGTCCAGGTGGCCGAGGTCGCCGGAATGGAACCAGCCATTGGCGAGCGCCCTGGCCGTGGCCTCCGGGTCTTCCCAATAACCGTTCATCACGTTGACGCCGCGCACCCACACTTCACCGGCAGAACCCGTAGGCACTTCATTGCCGGCGACGTCGGCGATCCGCAAGCGGCAGTGGCGGGCGGCGCGCCCGGTCGTGCCGGCCCTGGCGATCGCCTCGTCGGCATGCAGGCAGGCGGCGATCGGCGAGGTCTCGGTGGCGCCCCAGACCTGGATCAGCGGCACCCCGCGCGCATGCACGGCGCGGATGATGCGCTGCGCAACCAGGGTCGAACCGGTGGTGATCATGCGCAGGCTGGACAGGTCGGCGTCGGCCCAGCGCGGATGGGCCAGCATGGCGTCGAGCTGGGCCGGCACCAGCACCGTGAGCGTGATGCGATCGCGCGCGATCGCGTCGAAGGTGGCCTCGGGATCGAACTTGGGGTGCAGCGTGACGGTGCAGCCCATCTGGAGCGCCGGCAGGGTGAGGATGTTGAGTCCGCCGACGTGGAACAGGGGCAAGGTCGTCAACACCCGGTCGGTGGCGACCAGACCGTGCATGTCGACGCTGTTGGCCGCGTTGCAGGCGAGCGCTTCCTGGCTCAGCAGCGCGCCCTTGGGCCGTCCCGTCGAGCCGGATGTGTAGCACAGCAGCACCGCAGAACCGGCGGCGGCCAGCGATGGCGGCAAGGGCCCACGGCCGCCGGCCAGGAACGCATCCCAGCGCATCCAGTCGCGCGGCCCGCTCGCGCCGAGTGCGACGCATGCCGTGCCCGGCGGGACGACCTGCTGCGCGGCCGTCTCGGCGGCGAAGACATCCTCGACGAACAGCAGCGACGGGCTGCTGGCTTGCAGCATCGCCTTGTGTTCCGGCGCGGCCAGGCGCCAGTTCAGCGGCAGGAAGATCGCGCCCACGTGGGCGCAGGCGAACAGGGCCGCCAGCATGGCCGGGCTGTTCAGTCCCAGCCACGCGATTCGGTCACCGGGCCTGACGTGGCGAACGGCCAAGGCGGCGGCGATGCCGTCGATCTGGGCCGCCAATTCCGCATAGGTGATGTCCCGGCCTTCGAAGCGCAGGGCTGCGCGGGCCGGCTTGCGGCCCGCGTGCTGCGCGATCCATTGCGACAGGTCCATGCCGGCCTCGTCTTCAGGCGTCGGTCACTTCGAGGACCACCGACATTGCGGTGTCGCCGGCCGCGCAGCCGGTGAACAGGCCGAAGCCACCGCCGCGCATGGCCAGCTCCTCGATCAGTTCGATGATCGAGCGGGTGCCCATCGGCGCCTGCGGATGGCCCCAGACCAGCGAGCACCCGTGGTTGTTCATGGTGCGCCAGTCGATCTTGTTGGCGCGGGCAAACAGCAGGTCGTTGATCGCGAACGGGTTGTGGGTCTTGATCGCCGCGATCTGGTCGATGCGCTTGCCGGCCTGGGCCAGGGCGCACTGCGCCGCCGGCACCGTGGCTTCCGGCATGTAGGCCAGCTCGGCGCGGGCCTGGCCGAAGCCGTGCAGCCGCACCGCGATCTTGGGATTGGTCGAAAGCTCGCGCGCCCGCTCCTTCGTGGTGACGACGATCGCCGCGTTGCCGTCGGCGGGGTGGGTCTGGGCACCGAAAGTGACGGTGCCGCCTTCCTGCACCGGCTTGAGCTTGGCCAGGCCCTCGGCCGTGGACTGCGAAACGCCTTCGTCGGCCTCCATCGTGTTGGCGGTCTTCTTGTAGCCGGGTGCCGGCACCGGGAAGGGCAGCGTCATGAAGCGCTTCAGGAAGGCCGCGCCATCGGCCAGCGACGCGCGATATTGCTCCTCGCGGCGCAGCACCACCTCGTGCTGCTCGGCGGTGGTGAAGCCGTGCCGCTTGGCAACGTTCTCGGCCGTGGTCAGCATCGAATGGCCGCCGAGCGGGTCGTAGCCGAAGTTGTCCATGACCCAGTCTTCGTGGGCGCCGGTGCCGCCCGGGGCGCGCGGATTGGGGTAGTACAAATGCGGCCCGTTCGAGGTGCGGTCGCAATTGAGGACCAGGGCGGTGTGGGCGAGACCGACCTCGATCTCCTGCGTCGCCGCCAGCAGCGTGCGCACGCCGGTGGCGCAGGCCTGCATCAGCGTGGGCCCGCCGACGCCGGTGGCGCCGATCAGGCCGGTGAGCCACGGCAGGCCGAAGAACGAGTGCTTCTGCGGCACCGAAAAGCCCATCACGCCATAGTCGAATGTCTTGGGATCGATCTTGCGGCGCGCCAGTTCGAGCCGGGCCACATGGGCCGCGAACTCGATGCTGTGCAGGTTGGCGAAGCTGCCCTGCCAGCGGGCGAAGGGCGTGCTCCAGTAGGCGCCGTAGGGGATTTCGGCCTTGTAGTTCATGTGGACAACTCCTTCTCGAGTCCGGATGCGGTGATGAATGCTTTCTTGGCCTGCCGCAGGTTCTCCTGCATGGCGGCCGCCGCCGCGTCGCCGTCGCCCTTGGCGAGCGCCGCCGCGATCTGCTTGATTCCCTTCAGCACGATGGGCCGCACCTTGGGGTCGCCCAGGGTCATGGCGCGGATGCGCTGCATATGGTCCGAGTACTGCTCGATCACCCGCACCAGGCGGGTGTTGGGAACCAGCGCCAGCCAGGCCGAGCGAAAGCGCGCGGCGGCCTCGCGGAAATTGGCGGCGTCCCCGGCCTGGTGGGCGGCCGTGGCCGCCGCCAGCGCGGCGTCGATCGGTGCGCGCACGGCACGGTCGGCGGTGGCGGGCGCGATGCCGCGCAAGGCAGCCGGCTCGATCAGGAACCGCACTTCATAGATGTAGTCGAGGTCCTTGAGCGTCAGTTCGGGCACGACGAAGCTGCGGCCCTCGGTGGCGAGCAGGCCTTCGCTGGCCAATCGCATCAGGGCCTCGCGCACGGGGGTGCGCGACACGCCCAGCATCTCGGCCACGTACTCTTCCTGCAGCGGTTGTCCCGCCGTGAGCGTGCCGCTGCGCAAATGGGTCTGCAGCGAGGCGTAGACCAGTTCGCCCAATGCCATGGGGCGCTTGACAGGCTTCAGGGAGGGCAGCAAGGGGACCTTCGGTGGTGGCGCGGTCAGCGCGTGGCGCGCTGTTTGCGTACCGGACACTGTATACATGGGATCCGGCCGGTCAATGCGGCAGCCCCGTAGGTGAGCGTGTTTGTTGATCCAGCGCAAACGGCGCCGGTGCGCTGCCACGCCGGGACTCCAGCTGAGCCGCGGTGCGCGAGGGTTATCCCGGTCGGGATTTCAGTCGAGCGGGTAGGCGGCGAGCGGCGGCTTGCCGGCCAGCGCCAGCAGCAGGTTGGTCGTAGCCATCTCGGCCATCGCCTGCCGCGTTTCGTGGGTGGCCGAGCCGATGTGCGGGAAGCAGGTGACCCGGGGATGGGTGCGCAGCGGAGAACTGAGCGGCAGGGGCTCGGTGGCGAACACGTCGAGCCCAGCGGCGCGCAGCGTTCCAACATCCAGTGCGTCGAGCAGCACGGGCTCCTGCACGATCGCCCCGCGCGCGCCGTTGATGAAGATGGCGCCCGGCTTCATCAGTGCGAACTCGCGCGAGCCCATCAGGCCGCGCGTCTCATCGGTCAATGGCAGGACCACGGCGACGATGTCAGAACGCTCCAGCAATTCGTCGCGCGCGGTGTAGTGGGCGTAGCCCGATAGCACCGGTACGTCCACCGGTCGCCGGCTGTGATAAAGAACCGGCATGCCAAAGCCCAGCGCCGCGCGTCGTGCGAGTGCCTGGCCGATCCGGCCGAACCCGAGGATGCCCAGCGTCTTGCCGTGCACGTCCCAGCCGAACAGGTCGTCGCCGATATTGCCGGTCCAGCGGCCGTCCCGCACCAGATTCGCCAGCTCGACGAGTCGGCGGCTGGTCGCCATGATCAGCGCGAAGATCGTGTCGGCCGTGGTTTCGGTCAGCACGCCCGGCGTGTGGCACAAGACGATCCGGCGCGCGCGCAAAGCCGGAATCGAGTAGTTGTCGACGCCAACCGAAATGCTGGAGATTGCCTCCAGCCGCGGCGCGCGCTGCAACAATGCCTCGTCGATCAGCTGGCTGGAGCCGATCATCCCCTGGACCCGCGGCAGGGCTGCGTCGAAGGCGGCCAGCTGATCCCGGCGCAGGGGATTGGCCACCGTGACGTCATGGACTTCCTGCAACCGCGCCAGCTGATCGGGCGGCAGTTCGCGGAACACCAGTACCTGTTTGCGTTGGTCGGTCATAGTCCGGCAGCCTCCAGTTGTTCGCGCGTCGGCAGTCCTTCAGTATCGCCCAGTACCTGCACCGCGCGGGCGCCGATCCAGGCGCCACGGTGCACCGCCTGCTCGACACTGCGGCCCTCCAGCAGCGCGCTGATCACGCCGACCGCGAAGCCATCGCCCGCGCCCACCGTGTCGATCACGCGCTCGACCGGAAAACCAGGGACGTAGCCCGATCCGGCTTCACTATCGAAATAGGCGCCCGCCGGTCCGAGCTTCACCGCCACCATCCGGGCGCCGAGCCGGCGGTAATGGCCGGCGATCGCTTCCGGCGTCTGCTCGCCGGTGAGAAAACGACCCTCGTCCAGTCCGGGCAGGACCCAGTCGGCCTGTGCCGCCAGGTGATTGATCCAGTGACGCATCAACTCGGGCGAAGCCCAGAGGGTGGGGCGCAGGTTCGGGTCGAACGAAATCGTGCGCCCGGCATCGCGCATCACCTGCAAGGTCCTGCAAGCGGCCTGCAGGCTGGTGTCGGAGATCGCGGCGAACACACCGGTCGCATGCAGGTGGCGCGCCGAGCGCAACCAGGCCTCGTCGACGTCTCCCAGGCCCATCTGACTGGCGGCCGAGCCCTTGCGGTGGTATTCCACCGGCGGATCGCTGCCGTCGGTGACGCGGCCCTTGAACTGGAAACCCGTCCGCGCGCCAGGGTCGCAGCGCACGTGCGAGCAATCGATGCCTTCGCGCTGCATTTCGGCCAGCAGGTAGCGGCCCATCGAATCGGCGCCGAGCCGGCTGGCCCAACCGACCTTCAGGCCCAGGCGGGCCAGCCCGATCGCGACATTGGTTTCGGCGCCGGCGGTGCGCTTGTGAAAGCTCTGCGCCTGCTCGATGGGGCCGGGCCGGTCGGCCACCAGCAACAGCATCGCTTCACCGAAGGTCACGACGTCGCAAGCCGCGAGGATGATTGGAGCTCCCTTTGATAGCAGG
>JAANCK010580189.1_pt1 | contig 10646 bp, 8 predicted proteins | sample 7277841 | NCBI WGS metagenome assembly JAANCK01 (sample SAMN14222788, study PRJNA588281) | permafrost metagenome | isolation source: Arctic cryosol methane SIP | place: Canada:Nunavut | collected 2015-07 | reverse complement strand
CAGACCTGAGCAGGGTCGCCTCGACTGGGACCCCCTGGGACTGATGGCCGGGGTCGACGAGGCCGGGCGCGGGCCGCTGGCCGGGCCGGTGGTCGCGGCGGCCGTCATCCTCGACGACACCCGGCGCATCCGCGGGCTGGCCGATTCCAAGGTCTTGACGCCGCTGCAGCGTGATCGCCTGTACGACCAGATCCTCGAGAAGGCCCTGTGCTGCTCGGTGGCGCAGGCCAGCGTCGAGGAAATCGACACGCTGAACATTCTGCACGCCACGATGCTGGCGATGAAGCGCGCGGTCGAGGGCCTGCGCCTGAAGCCGGTCAAGGTGCTGGTCGACGGCAATCGTCTGCCGCCGTTGGACGTGCTGGCCGAAGCCGTGGTCGGCGGCGACGCGAAGATCAAGTCGATTTCGGCCGCGTCAATCCTGGCCAAAGTTCATCGCGACCGGCTCTGCCAGACCCTGCACGAGGAGTTTCCGCAATACGGTTTCGCCTCGCACAAGGGTTACGGCACGCCGGAACACCTCGAGGCCCTGCGGGTGCACGGGGCGTGCCACCATCACCGCAAATTCTTCAGCCCCGTGGCCGCGACCTTCAGGGTCGGGAACGACGTGGTGATCGTCGAGGGCGGCAGAGCGATCACCGTAACCGTCTCGTGACCTCCACGGAGCCGCAATTCATCAGCTCGGGAGGCAATGCCTTGCTGAAGGAATTGCGGCGGCTGGCACAGGACAGCGCCGCTTACCGCAAACAGGGCCGGGTCTGGCTGGAAGGCGACCATCTCTGCCGCGCGGCGCTCGAAAAGGCGGTCGCGCCTGCCATCGCCGTGCTGAGTGAATCGCTGTGGCGCGAGGCCGCACCGGAATGGTCGCGCCTGATGGCCAAGAAGGTCGTGATCCGAGATGACTTGTTCGCGGGCCTGAGCGGCCTGGAGTCGCCGGGACGCGTCGCCTTCGTGCTGGAACTGCCGGCCGCACCGGCGCTGCAGCCGCATGCACCCTCGGTCATCCTCGACCGGGTCCAGGACGCCGGCAACGTGGGCGCGATCCTGCGCTGCGCGGCGGCCTTCGGGTTCCACCAGGTGCTGGCGATCAAGGGGACTGCCGCCTTGTGGAGCCCGAAGGTGATGCGCTCCGGAATGGGCGCGCATTTCGGGCTGCGCCTGATCGAAGGGCTGGCGCCGGGGGCGCTCGCGGCGCTGACCATTCCCATCGTCACGACCAGTTCGCACCAGGGCGAATGGCTGCACCGGCAGCGTTTGCCCTGGCCGTGCGCCTGGGCCTTCGGGCACGAAGGGCAGGGGATAGCCGCGGAAATCGCAGCCCAGGCCCGGCTGGCCGCGCGCATCATCCAGCCCGGCGGCGAAGAGTCGCTGAACGTCGCCTCAGCGGCCGCGATCTGCCTTTACGCGAGCGCCGCCGGACACGCCGGATGAGCGCTGGCAATTCCCGTGTCGCAGCGGGGAAATGAAGCGTGTCGGCTATAATTAAGGGCTTCCCGCTAACCCGTACGCCTAGCGCATCCAAGCCAAATCCCTGACAAAAGCAGCCGCCGCTTCGGCTTGCCGCACTTGATCCCTGGGCGTACCCGTCACCATCCGGAGAACCCAGTGCTTTTGTCTCAACAGGGAACCTTCCCGCCCGCCATTCTGGCGCTTGCAGACGGCACGGTCTTTATTGGCAATTCGATCGGAGCAACCGGCTCCACCACCGGCGAGGTGGTGTTCAACACCGCCATCACCGGTTACCAGGAAATCCTCACCGACCCGAGCTACTGCCAGCAGATCGTGACGCTCACGTATCCGCACATCGGCAACTACGGCGTCAACGAAGAGGACGTCGAAGCCAGCAAGATCCACGCCGCCGGCCTGATCATTCGCGATCTGCCGCTCATCGCATCCAATTTCCGCAGCCGCCAGAGCCTGTCGGATTACCTGCGCAAGCAGGGCACCGCCGCCATCGCCAACGTCGACACGCGCAAGCTCACGCGCATTTTGCGCACCAAGGGGGCGCAGAACGGCTGCATCGTCGGCTTGGCAGCCGGCGAAGAAGTCGTGCCCACGCAGATCGACAAGGCTGTGGCCGCGGCTCGCGGCGCCCCCGACATGGCAGGCCTTGACCTGGCGAAGGTCGTGTCGGTGCACCAGCCTTACGCCTGGACCCAGACCGAATGGCATCTGGGCTCGGGTTACGGTGAGCAAGAGGCGCCCAGGTACCACGTGGTGGCCTACGACTATGGCGTGAAGAAGAACATCCTGCGCATGCTCGCCCAGCGCGGCTGCCGTGTGACGGTGGTGCCCGCGACCACTCCCGCGTCGGAGGTGAAGAAGCTCAAGCCCGAAGGCATCTTCCTGTCCAATGGCCCCGGCGACCCGCAGCCTTGCGACTACGCCATCGAAGCCACGCGCGACCTGATTGAATGCGGGTATCCCACCTTCGGCATCTGCCTGGGGCACCAGATCATGGCTCTGGCTTCCGGAGCCAGGACCTTCAAGATGAAGTTCGGCCATCACGGTGCCAACCACCCGGTCAAGGACCTGGACAACGGCCGGGTCAGCATCACCAGCCAGAACCACGGCTTCGCGGTGGATGAAAAGACCCTGCCGGCCAACCTGCGAGCCACCCACGTGAGCCTGTTCGACGGCACGCTGCAGGGCCTGGCGCGCACCGACAAGCCCGCGTTCTGCTTTCAGGGCCATCCCGAAGCGTCGCCCGGGCCGCACGACATCAGCTACCTGTTCGACCGATTCATCGCGCTCATGGAAGAAAAGAAGTAATGCCCAAGCGCACAGACATCCAAAGCATTCTCATCATCGGCGCCGGGCCGATCATCATCGGCCAGGCGTGCGAGTTCGACTATTCCGGCGTGCAGGCCTGCAAGGCGCTGCGTGAGGAAGGCTACAAGGTCATCCTGATCAACAGCAACCCGGCGACTATCATGACCGACCCGGCCACGGCCGACGTCACCTACATCGAGCCGATCACCTGGCAGACCGTGGAGAAGATCATCGCCAGGGAAAGGCCGGATGCCATCCTGCCGACCATGGGTGGCCAGACCGCGCTGAACTGCGCGCTGGACCTGTGGCGCCAGGGCGTGCTGGCCAAATATCAGGTCGAATTGATCGGCGCCAGCCCCGAGGCGATCGACAAGGCCGAGGACCGCCTGAAGTTCAAGGACGCCATGACGAAGATCGGGCTGGGCTCGGCGCGCTCGGGCATCGCCCACTCCATGGACGCGGCCTGGGTGGTGCAGAAGACCCTGGGCTTTCCCACGGTGATCCGCCCCAGCTTCACGCTCGGCGGCACCGGCGGCGGCATCGCCTACAACCCGGAAGAGTTCGAGGTGATCTGCAAGCGCGGCCTGGAAGCGTCTCCCACCAGCGAACTGCTGATCGAGGAATCGCTGGTGGGCTGGAAAGAGTTCGAGATGGAAGTCGTGCGCGACAAGGCCGACAACTGCATCATCGTCTGCTCCATCGAGAACCTCGATCCGATGGGCGTGCACACCGGCGATTCGATCACCGTGGCGCCAGCCCAGACCCTCACCGACAAGGAATACCAGATCATGCGCAACGCCTCGCTGGCGGTGCTGCGCGAGATCGGCGTGGACACCGGCGGATCGAACGTGCAGTTCGCGGTGAATCCGGCCGACGGCCGCATGATCGTGATCGAGATGAACCCGCGGGTGTCGCGGTCCTCGGCGCTGGCTTCCAAGGCGACCGGCTTTCCCATTGCCAAGGTCGCGGCCAAGCTGGCCGTCGGCTATACGCTGGACGAGTTGCGCAACGAGATCACCGGCGGTGCGACGCCGGCCAGCTTCGAGCCCAGCATCGACTACGTGGTCACCAAGATCCCGCGCTTCGCCTTCGAGAAGTTTCCCCAGGCCGATTCGCGCCTGACCACGCAGATGAAGTCGGTGGGCGAGGTGATGGCCATCGGCCGCACCTTCCAGGAGTCGTTCCAGAAGGCATTGCGCGGGCTGGAAGTGGGCGTCGATGGCATGAACGAGAAGACCCAGGATCGCGAGGTGCTGGAAAAGGAACTGGGCGAGCCCGGTCCGGAGCGCATCTGGTACGTCGGCGATGCGTTCGCCCAGGGCATGACGGTGGACGAGGTCTTCGAGCTGACCAGAATCGATCGCTGGTTCCTGGTGCAGATCGAGGAGATCGTCAAGATCGAGCTCGAGCTGGAGAAGACCGACCTGGCCCGGATCGACAAGGCCACGCTGCTGATGCTGAAGCAAAAGGGCTTTTCGGATCGGCGGCTCGCCCGGCAGCTCAAGACCACCGACAAGGTGATCCGGGAGAAGCGCCGCGAGCTCGGGGTGCGGCCGGTCTACAAGCGGGTGGACACCTGCGCCGCCGAGTTCGCCACCAACACCGCATACATGTACTCGACCTACGAGGCCGCCACGTATGGGGGCGTCGCTGAGTGCGAAGCCGAGCCGACCAACGCCAGGAAGATCATGGTGCTGGGCGGTGGTCCCAATCGCATCGGTCAGGGCATCGAATTCGACTACTGCTGTGTCCATGCCGCGCTCGCGCTGCGCGAGGACGGCTACGAGACCATCATGGTCAACTGCAACCCCGAAACCGTCTCGACCGACTACGACACCAGCGACCGCCTCTATTTCGAGCCGCTCACGCTGGAAGACGTGCTGGAGATCGTGGACAAGGAGAAGCCCGAGGGCGTGATCGTCCAGTACGGCGGCCAGACCCCGCTGAAGCTGGCGCTGGGCCTGGAGGCCGAGGGCGTGCCCATCATCGGCACCAGCCCCGACATGATCGATGCCGCCGAGGATCGAGAGCGCTTCCAGAAGCTGTTGCACGAACTCAAGCTCCTGCAGCCGCCGAACGCCACTGCCCGTACCGAGCCGGAAGCGCTCGAAAAGGCTGCGGCGCTGGGCTATCCCCTGGTGGTGCGGCCCAGCTACGTGCTGGGCGGCCGGGCCATGGAGATCGTGCACGAGCAGCGCGACCTGGAGCGCTACATGCGCGAAGCCGTCAAGGTCTCGCACGACTCGCCGGTGCTGCTCGACCGGTTCCTGAACGATGCGATCGAATGCGACGTGGATTGCCTCTCGGACGGCCGGCAGACCTTCATCGGCGGCGTGATGGAACACATCGAGCAGGCCGGCGTGCACAGTGGCGACTCCGCCTGCTCGCTGCCCCCGTACTCGCTGTCCCAGGCCACCATCGACGAGATGAAGCGCCAGACATCGGCCATGGCCCGGGCCCTGAACGTGGTCGGGCTGATGAACGTGCAGTTCGCGATCCAGCACAAGGACGGCAAGGACGTCATCTATGTGCTGGAAGTCAATCCACGGGCCTCGCGAACCGTCCCGTTCGTCAGCAAAGCCACCGGCATCCAGCTGGCCAAGGTGGCCGCGCGCTGCATGGTCGGGCAGTCGCTCGCCTCCCAGGGCATCGCCCGCGAGGTCACGCCGCCTTATTTCAGCGTCAAGGAAGCGGTGTTCCCGTTCGTCAAGTTCCCGGGCGTCGACACCATCCTGGGGCCGGAGATGAAGTCCACCGGCGAGGTGATGGGGGTCGGCAAGAGCTTCGGCGAGGCGTTCATCAAGAGCCAGATCGGCGCGGGCACCAAATTGCCGCGGGCCAGCGATCCGGTGCGCAAGGTGTTCCTGACGGTGAAGAACGGCGACAAGCCGCGCGCTGTCGAGGTGGCGCGCCAGCTTGCCGCGCAGGGCTTCCTTATCGCCGGCACCAAAGGCACGGCCGCCGCCATCAACGCGGCCGGCATTCCCTGCGAGTCGGTGAACAAGGTGACCGAAGGCCGGCCGCACGTGGTCGACATGATCAAGAACAACGAGCTGGTGATGGTGATCAATACGGTGGAGGAGCGGCGCAATGCGATTTCCGATTCGCGCAGCATCCGCACCTCGTCGCTGCTGGCGCGGGTGACCACCTTCACCACCATTGCCGGCGCCGAGGCGGCTGTCGAGGGCATGAAGTACCTCGACAGGCTGGACGTCTATTCCCTGCAGGAACTGCACGCGCAGCTGGCCGCCTGACCCGGCCGGGCACCCGTCCGGTGTGCGCCACGCCGTGGTGCACTTTCACGGCATAATTCCAGCGACAACACCGCCGGTCGGCAACGTCCGGCGGTTTTACTTTTATTCGCGAGACTTCACATGCCCACCATTCCCATCACCATCCGCGGCGCCGAAAAGCTCAAGGCCGAGTTGCACAGGCTCAAGACCGTCGACCGGCATGCGGTGATCAAGTCGATTTCCGAGGCGCGGGCCCAGGGCGACCTTTCCGAAAACGCCGAGTACGAGGCAGCCAAGGACCGCCAGGGCTTCATCGAGGGGCGCATCCAGGAAATCGAAAGCAAGCTGGCCGCCGCGCAGGTCATCGATCCGACTCAATTGGAGGCCGGCGGCAAGATCGTCTTCGGCGCCACCGTGGAGCTGGAAGAAGATAGCGGCGAGCGGGTCAAGTACCAGATCGTCGGGGAAGACGAGGCCGACCTGAAGCAGGGCCTGATCAACATCTCCAGCCCGATCGCCCGCGCGCTGATCGGCAAGGGGCCCGGCGACACCGCCGAGGTGCAGGCGCCCGGCGGCGTCAAGCACTACGAAATCATGGCGGTCACCTACCTTTGAACGTCGATGGGCCTATTGATCCCGACCGCGAGCCGCTGACTGTGGACCGGCCCGATGTCGACTGGAAATCGCGCGTTGTGGTGCTGGCCGCCGCGCTGTGGTGGGGCAGCGTCACGACCATCGGCTTTATCGTGGTTCCGATGCTGTTCGCCAATTTGCCCACGCCGGCCCTGGCGGGAAACATGGCGGCCCGGCTGTTCTCGGCCGAGGCCTGGATTGCGGTTGGGTGCGGCATGCTGCTGTTGTTCGCGGCCCGGTCCGAATCGGACGTGACGCTGATGGATTGGCGCGGGGGCGCGCTGGCCTTCGTGATCGCAGGGGTCCTGCTCGCGCTGCTGTCCGAGTTCGGCGTCGCGCCGCGGATCGTGGCCCGCGAAAATCTCAAGCTGTGGCACGGCGTCGGCAGTGGGATGTACCTGCTGCAGTGGCTGTGCGCCGGCGTCGGGTTGTGGAAGGTGACGACCGTCAGGTCTGCCGCCCCTTCTTGATCGACTTCTGCTTGGGTTTCTTGGCCCGCCTGACCTGGCCGCCGGGTGTGAGCCGCTGATTGCCCAGGACGCGAAGCGTCTTGACCTCGGGCCGCTGGCCGCCGCGCTTGCTGTACTTGAGCACCTTGAAGTCGCGTGGCCCAGGCATGCGGTCCTCATCCGGGGTGCGTTCCTTGGCCAGCTGGGGACGCCAGAGCACCAGCAATTTGCCGATGTGCTGGATCGGCGCTGCATTGAGCTGGTCGGCCAGCTCCTGGAACATGGCTTCGCGCTGGGCGCGATCGTCACCGAACACCCGGATCTTGATCAGGCCGTGAGCGTTGAGCGCAGCGTCGGTCTCCTTCTTGACGGCCGCCGTCAGCCCCTCGTTGCCGATCATGACCACGGGGCTCAGGTGATGGGCCTGGGCGCGATGTTCCTTGCGCTGGGCGATGGTAAGTTGGAGCTGAGGCATGGCGGCATTATCCCGCGCCGTGCTTCGGCCGCCTTTGAGTGGAAAATCCCTTCAGGATGAAAATCAAGACACAAAGCAAGAAGGTCAACCGGGCCTGGTTGAACGACCACGTCAACGATCCCTATGTGAAGCTGGCGCAGAAGGAGGGCTATCGCGCCCGGGCGGCTTACAAGCTCAAGGAGATCGATGAGAACCTGGGCCTGGTCAAACCCGGCCAGCTGGTCGTCGACCTGGGGGCGGCACCGGGCGCCTGGAGCCAGTACCTGCGCCGCAAGCTGGCGCCGGGCGGCGCCGCGGCGGGCGAGCTGAAGGGAACAATCCTCGCCCTCGACATCCTGGCCATGGAGCCGGTCGAGGGCGTCACCTTCCTTCAGGGCGACTTTCGCGAGCCCGAGGTCCTGGCTCGCCTCGAGCAGCTATTGGCCGGCCGCAAGGCGGATGTGGTGGTGTCGGACATGGCGCCGAATCTGTCGGGCATCGATTCCGCGGATACGGCCCGCATTTCCCACCTGGTCGAACTGGCCCTGGCGTTTTCGATGGGCCACCTGAGGCCCGAGGGCGCCCTCGTCGCCAAGGTATTCCATGGCGGCGGTTACAGCGAGCTCGTCAAGTTGTTCAAGGAAACTTTTCGTATCGTCAAGCCTCTGAAACCCAAGGCCTCCCGCGATAAATCATCCGAGACTTTCCTGGTGGGCGTCGGGTTGAAGAGCCCGCGGCCATGAGGACCCGGCGATGCCCTTTGCCAATACCGGCTGTAGCCAAAATACATCATTCCATGGCTTGAAACGCCTAGAATGGACAGCAAGTAGGGCAGTACTCTTTCGGAGACGCGTTTGAACAATCAGTGGTTTTCCAAGATAGCCGTGTGGCTCGTCATCGCCCTCGTGCTGTTTACGGTATTCAAGCAATTCGACACGCGCGGGGCTTCAGGCGCCAGCGTGGTGGGCTATTCGGATTTCCTCGAGGAAGTGCGCAACAAGCACATCAAGAACGCCATCATCCAGGAAGGCCAGGGCGGCACCGAGATCATCGCCATCACGACGGATGACCGGAAAGTCCGCACCACAGCAACCTATCTCGACCGCGGGCTGGTGGGTGACCTCATCAATAACGGCGTGAAATTCGACGTCAAGGCGCGCGAGGAAGGTTCGCTGCTGATGACCCTGCTGGTCAGTTGGGGGCCGATGCTGCTGCTGATCGGGGTCTGGATCTACTTCATGCGCCAGATGCAGGGCGGCGGAAAAGGTGGCGCCTTCAGCTTCGGCAAGAGCAAGGCGCGGATGCTCGACGAGAACAACAACCAGGTTACTTTCGCTGACGTTGCCGGATGTGACGAAGCGAAGGAAGAGGTGAAGGAGGTTGTCGATTTCCTGAAGGACCCCCAGAAGTTCCAGAAGCTCGGCGGCCGCATCCCGCGCGGCCTGCTGCTGGTCGGCCCGCCCGGTACCGGCAAGACCTTGTTGGCCAAGGGTATCGCCGGCGAGGCCAAGGTGCCGTTTTTCAGTATTTCGGGCTCCGATTTCGTCGAAATGTTCGTCGGCGTGGGCGCGGCCCGCGTGCGCGACATGTTCGAGAACGCCAAGAAGAACGCGCCCTGCATCATCTTCATCGATGAAATCGACGCGGTCGGGCGCCAGCGCGGCGCGGGCCTCGGCGGCGGCAACGACGAGCGCGAGCAGACCCTCAACCAGATGCTGGTCGAGATGGATGGCTTCGAGACCAACCTGGGCGTGATCGTGGTCGCGGCCACCAACCGCCCCGACATCCTGGACGCCGCCTTGCTGCGCCCCGGACGCTTCGATCGCCAGGTCTACGTCCAGCTGCCCGATATCCGGGGCCGCGAGCAGATCCTGAACGTCCACATGCGCAAGATCCCGATCGGCCAGGATGTCAACCCCAGCATCATTGCCCGCGGAACGCCCGGCATGTCGGGCGCCGACCTGGCCAATCTGTGCAATGAAGCCGCCTTGATGGCAGCGCGCCGCAACGCTCGTGTCGTCGAGATGCAGGACTTCGAGAAGGCCAAGGACAAGATCTTCATGGGCCCCGAGCGCAAGAGCATGGTCATGCCCGAGGAAGAGCGCCGCAACACCGCTTACCACGAGTCCGGCCATGCGCTGATCGGCAAGCTGCTGCCCAAGTGCGATCCGGTGCACAAGGTGACGATCATCCCGCGCGGCCGGGCCCTGGGCGTCACCATGAGCCTGCCGGCCCAGGACCGCTACAGCTACGACCGCGAATACATGCTCAACCAGATCAGCATGCTGTTCGGTGGCCGGATTGCCGAAGAGGTGTTCATGAACCAGATGACCACCGGCGCTTCGAACGACTTCGAGCGCGCCACCCAGCTGGCCCGCGACATGGTGATGCGCTACGGCATGACCGACGCCCTGGGGCCGATGGTGTACGCGGAGAACGAAGGCGAGGTGTTCCTGGGCCGTTCGGTGACCAAGACCACCAACATGAGCGAGCAGACCATGCAAAAGGTCGACGAGGAAGTTCGCCGCATCATCGACGAGCAGTACAACCTGGCGCGTCGCCTGATCGAGGACAACAAGGACAAGATGCACGCCATGGCCAAGGCCCTGCTGGAATGGGAAACCATCGATGCCGAGCAGATCGACGACATCATGGCCGGCAAGGATCCGCGTCCGCCCAAGGACTGGACCCCGCGCACGCCCCCCTCCGGCAGCGGTGGATCGGGCGGCTCCCCGGTCGCCGCCGACCATCCGTCGCCGACGGTGGCGTAACGCGCAGCACGCTGCGCGGAGGTGAAAACAAGGGGGCGCGGAGCTCCCAAAACAAGGGGGCCTCGCGGCCCCCTTGCACTTTGATCGGTGAAAATCGCGCCATGCATTGGCAAACCTCCCGCCACCGGATCGAGCTGTCCACGCCCCGGGTGATGGGCATCGTCAATGTCACGCCGGACTCCTTTTCCGATGGCGGGCGGTTCGGCACCACCGGTGCGGCACTGGCTCACTGCGAACTGCTGTTGCGCGAAGGCGCCCACATCCTGGACATCGGTGGTGAATCGAGCCGTCCGGGAATTGCCCCTGTGACGCTGGAAGAAGAATTGCTTCGCTT
>JAANCK011695265.1_pt1 | contig 10669 bp, 6 predicted proteins | sample 7277841 | NCBI WGS metagenome assembly JAANCK01 (sample SAMN14222788, study PRJNA588281) | permafrost metagenome | isolation source: Arctic cryosol methane SIP | place: Canada:Nunavut | collected 2015-07 | reverse complement strand
GTGTTGCAGAACCGCTCCAGGCCCTGCCTGCTGCACCAGATCCGGCGCTGTTCGGCGCCCTGCGTCGGTTTGATCGACAGTGAAAGCTATGGCGCGGACGCGAAGAACGCCGAGCTGTTCCTGCAGGGGCGTGAAGACGACGTGCTGCAGGCGCTGGGCCGGAAAATGCAGACGGCAGCCGACCTGCAGCGCTACGAGCAGGCAGCGGTCTACCGCGACCAGATGCAGGCGCTGGCGAGCATGCAGCAAAAGCAGTATGCCGAAAGCAGCACCGGCGGGGATGCCGACGTGATCGCTTGCGCCGCGGCCGACGGCGCGGCCTGCGTCAACCTGGTCATGGTGCGCCAGGGCCGCCACCTGGGAGACAAGAGCTTTTTTCCGCAGAATGCCGAAGGCCGCAGCGCGCCCGAAGTGCTGCAAGCCTTCGTTACGCAGCACTATCTGACGCGCCAGGTGCCGGCGATCATCGTCGCCGGAGCGGAATTCGACGCGCAGGAACTCGAGGAATTGCTGGCGCAGCAGGCGGATCACCCGGTCCAGATAGTGACGCGGCCGCAGGGCCAGCGCCGCGCCTGGCTGGAAATGGCGCAGAAGAACGCGCAGCTCGCACTGGCGCAGCGCCTGTCGCATGCGAGCAACCAGGAGGCGCGGCTCGCGGCCCTGCGCGAGGCGCTGGCGCTGCCCGATACGGTGCAGCGCATCGAATGCTTCGACATCAGCCACACCCAGGGCGAGGCGACCGTCGCGTCCTGCGTCGTCTACGACCGGATGGAAATGCGCAACTCCGAATACCGGCGCTACAACATAGCCGGCATCGAACCGGGCGACGACTATGCGGCGATGCGCTCGGTGCTGCAGCGCCGCTATGAAAAGATATCGCGCGGGGAGGGCATCGTCCCCGACCTGATACTGATCGACGGCGGGAAAGGGCAGGTAGGGGTGGCGCGCGAGGTGCTGACAGAACTCGGTCTGAGCGACATCTATTTGTTCGGCGTGGCCAAGGGCGAGGAGCGCAGGCCCGGGCTGGAGCTGCTGATCTGCGCGGACGCGAAAAGCAGCATTCGCCTTGCGCGCGACAATCCCGGCCTGCACCTGATACAGGCGATTCGCGACGAGGCGCACCGCTTCGCCATCACCGGCCATCGGGCTCGCCGCGGCAAAGCGCGGGTAACATCGTCGCTCGAGGGTATCGCAGGCATCGGCGCGAAGCGGCGCAAGGGCTTGCTGGCGCGCTTCGGCGGGCTCAAGGGAGTAATGGGCGCGAGCATCGATGATCTGGCTCAGGTGCAGGGCATCAGCCGCGCGCTTGCGGAAAAAATTTACCGCGAACTGCACTAGGCCGCGGCCGATTCAGGTAATCTTGGTAGACGAATCCCGATATCGGCCAATGCGATTCAACCTCCCCAACGCGCTCACCTGGATGCGCATCGTAATGATCCCGCTGTTCGTCGGGGTGTATTACTTTCCGCCAACCTGGCTCACGCTGCCCCAGCAGAATCTGGTCGCGACGGTGATTTTCACGGCTGCCGCGCTAACCGACCTGCTCGACGGCTATCTGGCGCGCAAACTCAACCAGGTGTCCGCTTTCGGGGCTTTTCTCGACCCGGTCGCGGACAAGCTGATGGTCGCTGCCGCGCTGATCGTGCTGGTCGATCTGCACCGCCTGTACGCCGTGATCGCGGTGATCATCATCGGCAGGGAGATCGCCATTTCGGCGCTGCGCGAATGGATGGCGCATTTGGGCGCGGCCAAGAGCGTCGCCGTGTCCATGATCGGCAAGATCAAGACGGTGGCGCAAATGGTCGCGATACCGATGCTGCTCTATCACAATGCGATCGGCGCGTTCCGGCCGCAGCAATGGGGCACCGGCCTGATCTTGCTTGCGGCGGTGCTTACGCTGTGGTCCATGTTCTATTACCTCAAGATGGCGGTGCCCACGGTGATAAAACATGGTTGATCGCGAAGCGGGAATCCCGGTATAATTCGCATCCTCTTGCGGGAGTAGCTCAGTTGGTAGAGCGCAACCTTGCCAAGGTTGAGGTCGAGAGTTCGAGACTCTTCTCCCGCTCCAAGATTCCAAGGGAAGGCGCGTAAGGGCTTGCGGCGCAAGCCGCACCGGCGCATTCCCTTTTTTGCTTGCGCATTGCCGTGGCGCCTGTGCGGCGCGCTCAACACGGCGGGTTGGCAGAGTGGTTATGCAGCGGCCTGCAAAGCCGTGTACGCCGGTTCGATTCCGACACCCGCCTCCAGCACCCTTGGACACACGCCCGGTTCGTCGCGATGCAATCGGGTCTATCCGCGCCTTAGCAGCGCATCAAGGGCAATCCTCCGGACATGCGCTCGGCAGACCGCGTCCACCGCCATGAAAAAAGCCGTTCGTGGCAAACCACGAACGGCCTTCTTGATCTTGAAGCTGTTAGCGCTTGAATACCGCGACGCCCGATACGGTGACCGCGGCCGGATTGGTCGCGATATTGCCGCCGTGGTTGAGCGAGTAGAGCATCCCAACGCCACCGCCACCTGAGCTGGTGAAGCCGCCAACAACAGTACCGGAGGTGCTGGTGCCGAGCGAACTCGTGACGGCCAGGTTGCCGGTCCCGCCGAGCTTCTTCTCCGCCTGGAATACGCTGCCTACGATCGGAGCGCCGGTGGCGCTCGCGCTCCAGGTGTTGCCGCCCACCACCAGATTGCTGAGCTTGGTATCGACCGTCTGTGCCGTGAAGTTGGCCGTCAGGCTGGCATTCGCTGCGCTGAGCGCCGCACCGACGTTTCCATTGCTGTCGGTCGGACTGGTGCCGCCCACGAAGGTGTAGTTGAAGGTACCGGTTGTCGGCAGCACGATCGGTCCGGACTGCTGGCTGCTCAGGACAAAATGGGAGTTCTGCTTGGTCACATCGATCGTACCCAGGGATGCGCCGCTGATGCGGTCGCTTACGCCGATGGTGCCGTTGCCGTAGCGACCCCAGCGTATGCCGCTGGCGGGGTCATATCCGGATTCAAGCAGGGTCGCCGTACCGATCGATGCGGGACCGGTCGCGCCGGCGGCGGCATACGTCACCGGAATGTCGCTGACGAACGGGCCGCAGTTGATCGTACACGGCGCGGAGATCGTCGTGACTATCGGCATCTCCGAGTCCAATTTCACCGGGAAGCCGTTCACCGTTTGCGTGCGGAACGGCGATGAAAAGCCACCCTGAATCCGGTAATTTTCAGCCTGATCAAACTGGCCGGCGGCGTTCATGCCGGTGGTAAAGGCGAGAAGCTGATAGGGCGTCAGCGTGCTATAAGGCAGGGCATTGCTGAAGGCCAGGGCCCCGCTTGCGGTGTTATTGATACACGTGCCGGAGGGGCTGCAGGATGAGAAGTCGTTCAGGGAGAACGCTACACCCGCGCCGCTCAGGCCGATACCCATCAACTGTCCGTTGATGTTGCCGAAGGCGTTGCTGCCACCGCTGAACGAAACCGTCATTCCCTGGTGGGTAGTCGTAGGCGCTATGCTCGATCCGGAGTTGATTGTGCCCGACGCTCCGGTGAAAGCCGAGAACGAGCCTTCCTGACTCATGCGGACGTTGGAAGCACTGGCGGTCCAGGTGCCGGCCGCGGTGGTCGCCGCCATGCCGAAGCTGACAGCGGACGTGTTGAAATTGACTGCGAGCGCTGCCGAATTGACAGTACCGGATGCGCCGTTCTGATCATGCAGGATCGAGGCGCCAAGCGTATATGCCGCCACGGAAGGGATTACCGGACCCAGCGAATTCGAGTAACCGGCAATTGCGCCCGGCAGATAGTCCGGATAGGGGGCCGGTCCTCGGACCCAGGATAGTCCGTCGCCGAGCACGGACCGCGGCGACGGAGATGCGGTGCAGCCGCTGGTACCAAAACAACCGTTGAAATCCGAGCCGCTGACAGTCAGATTGGGCGAAGACCCCTGCCAGCCGAGCAGGATGGTGCCATCGTTCGCGTTGGCCGCGTTGCCTATGGCTAGCGTCGTTGGCGCTGCCGGGCTTGCAGTGCCGCCGGACAGCGCGAGTGCATGTCCGTCGCCATGTTGCGCGGTATTCGCCTCTGCAATCGATACGAGGTTGCCTGCGGCGTCCGTAACCAGACTCCCCTGCGGGTGATCCGCCCAGTAGGTCTCGCCGTTGCTCATGTAAGTAGTTCCGACCAAACCGGGGTTGTACGCGTAAGTCGCAGCTACTACTACCGGAGCAGTGGGCGCGGCCGCCGGATAGGCGGCGCTGGTGGGAAGCGCAATCTGCGGCCCCTGCTGGAATGCGACCAGGCCATTGATGTAGTCGTCCACTACGCGCCCGGTCGGCGGTGTCACGCTGGCTGCGCCGTAGTTCGTGTTGAAGGTATAGCGGAAGAATGCGCCGTCCGCGGTTCCCGCGTTGCCGGTTGCGCTGGTGAAGCCGCCCCGGATGCGTCCGCCGTAGGTCTGGTTGGGTGCGCAGCCCGCGCCGTTGCAGCCGACATGCAGATTATCTGTGCCCACGGGGTTGTCCGAACCGGAACTTACGTTGAAACCGCCGTTCGAAATCGGCGCGTTGGTGAATATTGCACCGATTTCCTGGGTTCCGAAGGAGCCCGCTGGGCCGCTGGGCATGCTGACTCGGACACCGGCGGTCACTCTCATGTTGGTGAAGTCTGCTCTTAGCCCTGCGCTGTCTAGTATGCCGACATTGCCATAGCTGTCAGTCGGTGCGGTTGCGAACGATGGCGTTCCGGACGCGCCGTTGGCGCGGGTGTACAGGAATTCCCCGCCGAGCGGCAGCGAACTTGGCATCTGCGCGACTACCCATTGCGCGCTGCGAGCGGCGCCGCCAGGCGCCAGCAAGGATTCGACGTAGCTGGTGCCCGTCGCGAGATCGGTAATGTTGATCACACCGCCGGACCAGCGTCCCAGGCGTATGCCGGTGGTCGGGTCATAGTAACTCTCGGCGGCAGCACCACCGCTGAATGCCAATTGCGCATGGGCGAGGGGCGTAGGCGCAGTGAATTGGGTGGAGCTACCGGGAACGTCGTTGCCGTGGTCGAAAACCACATGCGGCGTGTCCAATACCTGAGTGAGATTGCCTAAGCCATCAAACAGGAAATTCGTGTTCGTCGTCGGCCCGTTTAGCGCTACCGGTGTAGCCGACGTCCCGCCCAGGTTATTTACCAGGTTATTCCTATTCTTGTCGCTGACGGTGTAGGTAGTTGCCAGCGGGTCGACGCCCGGTGCAATCTGCGTCGTCGACCACGAAATTTCGTCGCGCAGCACCGAGCTGCTGGTGAAATTGACGATGTTGGTCGGCAGCGTTGTTACCGGGACCACGACCCCGGTAGACGTCGTCTGCGTCTGCGTGGTGGTGTTCAAGGTGGCGCCGCTCTCGCTCGTTGCCGTAATGGCAACCACAGGCGTCACCGGTGCCGGGGCGGCGGCAACGGGTGCGGCGCTGGGCCCGGTGGCGACGCCGGCGTTCGGATCCACCGCGGCGGTATCCCTGGAGGAGGCGGTCGCCTCCGCGGCTTTCTCAGCGGGTGCCGCCGCAGCCTGCTGGCTTTCACCTTTACCGTCGGCTTTTTCCTCTTCCTTGGCTTTCTGCGGTCCGGGGGCCGGCGTCGGCTTGTAGAACGGAGGTATCCGCGGCAGGACGACAGGCGCCGCCTTGGTCAGCGGTGCAAAGCCGACCTGGTTGCGCTGGATATCCACGGTACCCGAATCGTTGGCAATGAATGCGACACCTACGTTGACCTTGTCGTAGGTTCCGGGCGGTGCGATCGGGACTTGCCCGGCCAAAGGCGGCAGGATCACCATGGGCTCGTGGTCGGTGCCTCGAATGCCGATGGTTGCAGTCTCGGTCTTGATCAGATAGTTCTGCTTGTGCGTGTGCCCGATGATGCCGGTGATGGTGCGGAAGCCGCCCTGCAACAGCGAGACGACTGCGCTCTCCTTGCCATCCTCCTTGCCGCTGTAGTGGTAGGTGTCGAAAGTCATGCTGGTATTCGGTCGCACCGCAATGAAGCCGCCGTCCACCATCTTCAGCTGCGCCGATGCGCCGGCCGCAGTGACGATCCGGTCGCCTTCGTTGATTTCCGCGCCTTTCACCAGCGCCTTGGTTTCGCCGGACTTCGTTATCAGCTTCACGTCCCCGATTACGAACTGCACATTTCCGGCAGCGCCGAAAGCGGCGCCGGCAAAGGACGCTAACAAAAACATTAGGGGAAGTGCGCCGAGCGGATTTTTCCAGAACGATTGCATGGCATTCACCTTCTACGGGAATTATTTGAAGTCGCGCCGAACCGTGACGGACAGGTCGGTTCGGTCGAATTTGTAAATGACGATGTTCGAGTTGTTGCGCATGTATGCGACTTGCGGGCGCAGCGTCCACGCCTTGTCGAAATGCCAATTGAGACCGAGGTTGGCGTCGTACTGCTTGTCGTCGCGTGTCACGGAATCGGTAGGCGAACTGAATGCTGCATTGAAAATCTCGTACCTGCCGGCCTGCGCCCCAAGTCCCGCAAACAGTTCGGTCCGGTCGCTGAGCTGCATTTGACCGCCTACGCGCACTCCGTAAAAACTCTTGCCGCCGTCGGCACGCAGCGGCGCGCGTTCTTCGCCGCTGAACACGCTTGCCATCACCAGCGCCTTGCCGTCCTTGTATACATGCAGCCAGTTGGCGCCGTAGGTCGCCTGATCGAAGTTGTTCACGCTGATCGTCGGTTCGAAGCGGAAGCGCGCGTACTGACCGAACAAGCTCAACTGGTTGGAGGGGTCGAGCAGATGACGCCACTCGGCATTGACGCCGCTGGTGTCGCGGTTGCTCTTCTCGTTCAATGCGTATCTGCCGCCGAGTACGCCGACGCGAAACACGTTGGCGCCTTCACCCATCGACAGGCCGGCCCGCAGATCGACGCTGGTGGAATCGAACTGGTCCAGCGTCATGTTGTTGCGGCTGCGTGCATCCGCACCGGCATAGACGCCCATCGCGGGCGTAATCTGATGGCTGATTTCACCGCCGAACGCATACGTCAAGTAGTCATCCGGAGCCTTGACGCCGGTTGGATTCAGGGTGAAAACCAGGTTCCCCAGCGCCGGCACGGCGATCTCGCTTTGGCTGGTGGCAAAATTGACGTTGGTGTCGTGGCCGAAGCCGGCTTCAACATAGCCTGATCCCCTGGTCTTCTTCGCGTCTTCCTGCTTCGCGATCGCCGCGAGATATTTGTCTATCGTTGCCCTGGCCGCTGGCGGGGGATTCTGCGTCAGCACAGTTTCGAATTCGGCCTTCGCCCGGGTGAAATCGCCCAATTGATAGAGCGCGCGCCCCATGTCGACGCGCGCGCCGGCAAAATTCGGATCCGTTGCCAGCACGCGCTCGAACGCAAGCGTCGCCTTGTCCGGCTTGCCGCTATCGAGCGCCGCGATTCCCAACAGGTAGTCGTAGCGGATGTTTCCGGATTGCGCGAATTCAAACGGCTCGAGCAGGGCGTAGGCCTCGGCTGCCTTGCCTTGCTTCATCAGGGCATCGGCCTTGTCCAAATCCGGATCTGCTGCGAATGCGCAGCTCGAAGCCACGCACAAACCGAAGCCAAGCGCGAGCAGCGTCCGCTTGAGCGAAAATAGTCTGGCAATCAATTTAATGCTCCCTGAACGTAATCTCGAATGGGTGGCGCATTTCCTGCGTCTTGAACCCGAACAGAATGTCGGAGGATGGAATCGGCCGTGCCGTCTTGCATGCGCATTGGGCTCGATTTCATTTTTTGCCGGCCGCCACTCTTATTCGTCACCCAAAATCTGCTTCAATCTAGCATATTTGTTTACCCGGGTAAATCATTGCCCGCTTTAGCTTCTCGGTGCTGCGCTCGTCCAGTATCATGCGCATGTTCGCCAGGGTGGTGAAATTGGTATACACAGCGGGCTTAAAACCCGCCGCCGCTAATCCCGGCATGCCGGTTCGACCCCGGTCCCTGGCACCATAGGCCGCAGACGTTTGCAAAGCACAGACCCTCTGCACCATTGCGGCAATACCGGCCGGCGCCAGTCTGCGGCAGTTGCCGCGATATGAGCTAGAATGAAATTGGAAACGCACCGATGATCGTATTCGAACTCATTTGCAGTGAGCAGCACAGGTTTGAAGGCTGGTTCGCGTCCGGCGAGGACTTCGCGTCGCAGCAGCGCCAGGGTATGCTGGTCTGCCCGGTATGCGGCGGCGTTCACGTGGAAAAGCTGCCCGTTGCCAAAATCAGGAAGCAGACCGCCGAATCCGTGCAGTCGATGCCGGACAAGGCTATCGCGGCCGGGCAGAGCGGCAGTGGCGATAGGGCCCGAGTTATCGACTATATTCTTACCCACAGCGAAGACGTTGGAAGGCAATTTGCGGAAGAAGCGCGCAAGATTTACTACTCGGAAGCGCCACAGCGCAACATACGAGGCATAGCCAGCCGCGGCGAAGCGGACGAGCTGCGCGAAGAAGGCGTTCCCGTATTTTCTTTGCCCGTCCCACCGCAGGATCAGTGGAACTGAGCGCAGCAGTCCAGGGTCGTTCGCGTACCCGTAGCTGACGTCCGAGACGTCTTTCAGTGGCCAAGGCAATGTGGGCGCTGGAGTCGTGCCAGGGGAATATGTCTTACACGCGTGTTAATGCGCATATGTGTATTATGTAAAATAATAACGCGCATTGATTCAAATGCTTGCGCTATTCTTTTGCGCCAGCCTGGCGTAATAAGGCTGCGATATCGGTATTACCCCCTTTTATCGCCCACTGCAGCGCGGTTGCGCCCGTATCGCTCTTGATATTGGGATCGGCAACCTCCCAGAGCAGCAGCTTTACCGTATCAAAATGTCCGTCGCGGACAGCCATCATCAACGCAGTGATGCCGCTGGGACCGACCGCGTCGATGTCCGCTCCTTTGTCCAAAAGGTATTTCACGACGTCGTTCCGGCCGCGCCAGGCCGCGTACATCAGTGGATTCCAACCCTTCAGCTGGATCGCGGCGCCACGATTGACCAAAATCTTGACCAGATCCAAGTCGCCGCTAGCCGCTGCGAGCATCAATGCCGTTTCACCGTATTGGTTTCTGGGATCCAGCTTGGGCTGCCGCTGCAGCAGCCCTTTGGCCAGTTCCAAATGATTTTCCCGTATTGCGATCATGAGCAAGGTGTTGCCACCGGAATCGGTGGTATTGACGTCCATGCCGCGCCCAAATAAGTCCACAACCGCCGTCCGGTCGTCTTGCTTTACCGCCGTCAGCAGGTCTTCGTAGGAGTCCGCCAATGCGCCGGGGCAATGAAGGATTGAAAGCATAATAATGCTATGTAACAGTGTATTATATTTCATATCTAAAGTTAATTATAAGAATAAGATGGCAGGAAGAGTTTGAAGAAATTGGCAGTGGTCGCCTTGCCCACAAGCTCCAGCGAGATCCCGCGCAGACCGGCAATCTCCTCGGCCACGTGCCTGACCCAGCCGGGCTCATTGGTTTTCCCGCGATGCGGTACGGGTGCCAGATAGGGCGAATCGGTTTCGACCAGCACGCGCTCCAAGGGCACGGCCGCCGCCACCGCTTTGAGCGCTTGCGCATTCTTGAAGGTTACTATGCCGGAAAAGGAGATGTAAAAGCCCAAATCCATCGCGGCTTGCGCGAATTCCAGCGACTCGGTGAAACAGTGCATCACGCCGCCCGCCAGATCAGCGCGCTCTTCGCGCATGATGCGCAAGGTATCTTCGCTCGCATCCCGGGTATGGATAATCAATGGCTTGCCGCACTCTCGCGCTGCGCGTATGTGGGTGCGAAAGCGCGTACGCTGCCATTCCAGGTCGCCGCTCTGGCGGAAATAATCGAGGCCGGTTTCGCCTATGGCGACTACCCGGGGGTGCCGCGCACGCTCGACCAGGTCGGAGACCTGGGGGGCGGAATCTTCTGCCTGGTCCGGATGCACGCCGGCCGAGGCGAAAATCTGCTCGTGACGCTCGGCCAGCGCCAATACCCGCGGAAAGTCGGTGAGATTGACACTTACGCACAGGGCGTGAGTCACCTGGTTGCGCGCCATGCATGCGAGCACTTCCGGAATGCGCGCGGCATATTCCGGGAAGTCGATGTGGCAGTGCGAGTCGATCAGCATGAAGAAACTAAGCTATCTCTTTGTATGATATAAATAAGTCGTCGAAAAACAGGCGAGCGTTGAGGGGGTGTTCCGCAATCGCCCGGAGTGCGGACAAAGTGCTGTAGTAGCGCAATAATCGCGGCAGCTGCATACCCAAGGCGAGCTGGCGCAGCTGCTGTTCACGCCCCAAGTTATAGCGCACGCCGGACTTGCTCGCCAGCGCGACCAAGTCGTAGGTCCATTTGAGCATCCACCCCACTACCACGGCGGGTTGCAGGCGCTGACAGAAGTCTGCCAGGCTGAGTGCGCTGTTTACGGGCTGGCCCAGCAAATCGAACAGCCGGGCCCGCGTTTCCGCCTCGTCCTCGGTCAGCGCCGCTGCTTCCAAGGGTGCATCGCCAGCGAATGCGAGCGTTGCCGGTGTCGCCTTGCTGCCCTGCTCCCTTAGCCAAGCCAGGGAAAGCTCACGCGCGGGCAGGGTGAGCGCAAAGGCGTGGCAGCGGCTGCGTACCGTCGGCAGCAATTTTGCGGGCTGATGCGAAACCAGCACAAACACCACGCCTGCAGACGGTTCTTCCAGGC
>JAANCK010520428.1_pt1 | contig 10670 bp, 10 predicted proteins | sample 7277841 | NCBI WGS metagenome assembly JAANCK01 (sample SAMN14222788, study PRJNA588281) | permafrost metagenome | isolation source: Arctic cryosol methane SIP | place: Canada:Nunavut | collected 2015-07 | reverse complement strand
GCGTAGATGGGCAGCGGCGTAGCGCAGGGCGGTGCCGGAATGCTGGATCGACAGGCTGCCGGAGGTCACCGCCTCGTCGGGGCTGCGGGCCGTGGTGGCGCGTTCCATCACCACCTGGCCGGGGTCGAGCTCCAGCTCCTCCGCGACGATCAGCCGCAGCGCATGCAGGATGCCCTGGCCGATGTCGACTTTGCCCGAATGCGCGCGGATGCGGCCGTCGGGCGCGACGTCCAGCCACTGGCCCAGGCGCGGATGCGCCTTCAGGTTCTCGGGGATGACCGGCGGGCTCACTCGCCGGCCTTCTGAACGGCGCGCAGCACCCGGTTGTGCACGCCGCAGCGGCACAGGTTGCCTTCCAGCGCCTGCCGGATGTCGCCTTCCGACGGTTGCGGGTTGCGCCTCAGCAGCGCCGCCGCCGCCATCAGCATGCCGCTGGTGCAATAGCCGCACTGCAGGGCCTGCTCCTCGATGAAGGCGGTTTGCAGCGGATGCGGCGACGCGCGGGTGCCCAGGCCCTCCAGCGTGATGACGTCCTTGCCGGCGACCGACCACATCGGTGTGTCGCAGGAATTGACGGCGTGCGCGTCGATGATGACGGTGCAGGCGCCGCACTGGCCCAGGCCGCAGCCCATGCGCGTGGCCTTCAGGGCCAGGGTGTTGCGCAGGACGTCCAGCAGGCTCTGGTCGGGGTCGACCTCGACGGCCGTGGGGCGTCCGTTCAGGGTGAAAGCGATCTCGGTGGCCACACGCTTATTCCGGCTTGGCGCCCGAGATCCTGACGATGTTGGCCCACTTGGCGATGTCATCCTTCAGGTACTGCTGAAACTCCGGCACGCTCATCGACATGGGCACGGCGCCTTGCGCCGCCCAGGCGGATTTGACGTCGGGCTGCGCCACGATCTTGCGGATCTCGGCGTTGAGCTTGTTGACGATCTCGGCGGGCGTGCCCTTGGGCGCCATCAGGCCCAGCCAGATGGTGGCCTCGTACTTCGGGACGCCGGCTTCGGACACCGTCGGCAGGTCGGGGGTGATCGAGTTGCGGACCTGGCCGGTGGTGGCCAGGCCGCGCACCTTGCATTCCTTGGCCAGCGGAGCCATGGTGGTCACCGCGTCGAACATCATGTCGACCTGGCCGCCCACCACGTCGGTGCGCGCGCCCGAGCTGCCCTTGTACGGGATGTGGGTGATCTTGACGCCGGCCATGTACTTGAACAGCTCGCCGGCCATGTGATACGGCGTGCCGGTGCCCGACGACGCGTAATTGAGCTTGCCCGGCTTGGACTTGGCCAGCGCGAGCAGCTCGGCCAGGTTCTTCGCCGGCACCGACGGGTGCACCACCAGCATCAGGTCCGAGTAGTTCACCGGCGCGATGCCGACGAAGTCGTTCATCAGGTTGAACGGCTTGTTGGGCACCAGCGTCTCGTTCACCGTGTGGGTGTTGGACATCATCAGCAGCGTGTAGCCGTCGGGCGGCGACTTGGCCACCGCGTCGGTGCCGATGATCGATCCCGCGCCCGGCCGGTCATCCACGACGAACGGCTGCTTGAGCTCGGTCTGCAGGCGCTGGGCGATGAAGCGGGCGTAGTTGTCGGCCGGGCCGCCGGCGGCGAACGGCACGATGATCCTCACCGGGCGGCTCGGATAGTCGGCCTGGGCGAAGGCGCCGGTGGCGGTCAGGGCCAGGGCGGTCATGACCAGCTGGAGAACGGGGCGGCGGATGATCTTCATGGTGTTGTTCCTCGTCTGTCAGGCGAAAGTGCCCGTTGTGAGCTGCGCATACCGGTCCGGCGCTGGCCCAACCCCCAAATCGGTACCCAGGCGGGCCATGATAAACGGGGTCCGGTCGGGTCGCCCGAACATCGCCGCGGCCTTGGTGAATGAAGCTTGATTTATTGATATTGCCTTCCTATCATGAACAACTGATGGTTCAAACCGCACAATTCATGTAGCGACCATGATCACCGCCGCCCAACTCAGGGCCGCCCGGGCGTTGCTGGGGATGGATCAGCGCGACCTGGCACAAGCCTCCGGGCTGTCGCTGCCGACCATCCAGCGCATGGAAGCGAGCGAAGACGTGATCCGGGGGCAGGTGGAATCGTTGATGAAGCTGATTGCCGCGCTCGAAACCGCGGGCATTGAGCTGATCAACCAGGGAGCAGTCAGCGACGGCGGCGGTCGCGGGGTTCGACTCAAGCCGCGATAGAAGATCTGCCGGCCGGTCGAGAGCCCTGGAGTCGACCCGGCACCGGCGAGTGAGGGCAACGAGACGATGGCTCTGGCAGTCGTTCTGTCATGCGTTGGAGTTCTGCTCGCGGCGGGCTTGGCGTCGGTGGCCGGCGCGCGCTGGCGTGCGACCACGCCTGCCGTCTACGCGATCGGGCTGGTCGCGAGCGCGGTTGCATTGGCAGTCGCCGGCGCGGTGCTGGTCGCCGACCCCCATGCGGTCGCCACACTGCGACTGCCGATCGGATTGCCGTGGCTCGGCTCGCACTTCCGCCTCGATTGCCTGAGCGCGCTGTTTCTCGTCGTCGTCAATCTCGGCGGCTGCACGGCCAGCCTGTATGGCCTGGGCTATGGACCGCATGAGTCTTCGCCCGGTCGCGTCCTGCCGTTCTATCTGGTTTTCCTGGCCGGCATGAACCTGGTGGTCCTGGCCGATGACGCGTTCACGTTCCTGCTGACCTGGGAGTTCATGTCGCTCTCCTCGTGGGCGCTGGTGATGGCGCACCATCGGCAAAGTGACAACACCAGGGCCGGCTATATCTACCTGCTGATGGCCAGCTTCGGCACCCTGTCGCTGCTGCTGGCGTTCGGCCTGCTGGCCGGGCCGGCCGGCGGCTACGGCTTCGACGCCATCCGCGCGGCAAGTCCTTCCGCTGGCCTGTCCGCCGCCGTCCTGGTGCTGGCCTTGCTCGGGGCCGGGTCCAAGGCCGGCCTGGTGCCCCTGCATGTGTGGCTGCCCCTGGCCCACCCGGCGGCGCCCAGCCATGTCTCGGCGCTGATGAGCGGCGTGATGACCAAGGTCGCGGTCTACGGCTTCGTGCGCATCGTGTTCGACCTGCTGGGCCCGGCCGTGTGGTGGTGGGGCGCCGTGGTCCTCACGCTCGGCGGCGTCAGCGCCGTGCTGGGCGTGCTGTATGCGCTCATGCAGCACGACCTCAAGCGGCTGCTCGCCTATCACACGGTGGAGAACATCGGCATCATCTTCATTGGCCTGGGCCTCGCGCTGGCCTTCCAGGCCAATGGCATGCGCGAAGGGGCGGCGCTGGCGCTGACGGCGGCCCTGTTCCACGTGTTCAATCACTCGGTCTTCAAGAGCCTGCTGTTCCTGGGCGCCGGAGCCGTGCTCACCGCGACCGGCCAGCGCGACATGGAGCGCCTCGGCGGCCTGATTCACCGGATGCCGCTCACGGCCATCGCCTTCCTCGCGGGCTCGGTCGCGATCTCGGCGTTGCCGCCGTTCAACGGCTTCGTCTCCGAGTGGCTCACCTTCCAGGCGATCCTGGTGAGCCCGAAGCTGCCGCAGTGGCTGCTGAAGTTCCTGGTGCCCGGGGTGGGCGCGATGCTGGCGCTCTCGGCCGCGCTGGCCGCTGGTTGTTTCGTGAAAGCCTTCGGCGCCACGTTTCTCGGGCGGCCCCGCTCGGACGTTGCCGCCCAGGCGCAGGAGACCGACGCCTTCTCGCTGTCCGCCATGTTCATCCTGGTGCTGCTGTGCCTGGTGGCCGGCATCCTGCCCGGCTATTTCATCGATGCGCTGGCGCCCGTGACGCATCTGCTGCTGGGCGCCCAGCTGCCGCCGCAGGATCACCTGAAGTGGCTCACCATCGTGCCGATCGCCGCGAGCCGAAGCTCCTACAACGGCCTGCTGCTGTTCGTCCTGATCGCCGCCGCCGGCTGGCTGGCAGCCTACGTGATTCACCGCTGGGCTTCGCATGCGCTGCGACGCAGTCCGGCGTGGGACTGCGGATTTCCGGATGCCCGACCGATCACCCAGTACACCGCGGGCAGCTTTGCCCAGCCGATCCGCCGCGTGTTCGGTGGCTTCGCCTTCGACGCCCGGGAAGAGGTCCACATCCCGGCCCCGGGACAGACCGGCCCCGCGCAATTTCATGTGTCCATGCGCGACCGGGTGTGGGACGTCCTGTATGCGCCGATCGAGGTCGCGGTGGGCTTTGTCGCCGACCGGCTGAACCGGGTGCAGTCCTGGACCATCCGTGCCTACCTGACGATGGTGTTCAGCAGTGTCGTCCTGCTGTTGATGGTGCTGACGGTATGGCATTGATCCACGACGCGCTGGTCCAACTCGCGCAACTGGTGCTGGTGCTGGTGCTCGCGCCCCTGCTCACGGGCTATGTCCGCAAGGTCAAGGCTTACCTGTTGCGGCGCCGGGGCCCGCCCCTGCTCCAGGTCTACCGCGATCTGCTCAAGCTCATTCGCAAGGAGGCGGTGCTGGCGGAAAACGCCTCGTGGGTGTTTCGCACCGCGCCCTACCTGATCTGGGCCACCACGCTCATCGCGGCGTCGCTGGTGCCCACCTTTGCCACCGGCCTGCTGTTCAGTCCGGCGGCCGATCTCATCGCCATCGTGGCCCTGCTGGGCACCGCCCGCTTCGCGCTGGCGCTGGCGGGCCTGGATGTCGGCACCAGTTTCGGCGGCATCGGCTCCAGCCGGGAGATGATGATCGCCTCGCTGGCCGAGCCGGCGATGCTGATGATCGTGTTCACGCTGTCGCTGCTGGCGGGGTCGACCCAGCTTTCGTCGGTGGCGGTGTTCGTCCAGGGACCGACGATCGGGTTGCGCGTGTCGCTGGGCATGGCGCTGGTGGCGCTGATCATCGTCGCCATCGCCGAGAACTCGCGAATCCCCGTGGACAACCCGGCGACCCATCTCGAGCTGACCATGATCCACGAGGCCATGATCCTGGAGTACTCGGGTCGGCACCTGGCCGTGCTCGAGGCCGCCGCCACGATCAAGCTGCTGCTGTATTTCTCCCTGATCGCCTGCATGTTCATGCCCTGGGGGATGGCGAGCGCCGATGGCGACCTGGCCGCCTTCGCGATCGGCGTGGTGAGCTACCTCACCAAGCTGGCGGCGGGCGGCTTCCTGCTGGCCGTGTTCGAGACGGCGACGGCGAAGATGCGCGTGTTCCGCGTGTCCGATTTTCTGGGGGCGGCGCTGATGCTGGGCCTGCTGGCCACGCTGCTCCTTTTCGTTTCGCAGAGCTCATGATGGACCGCCTCGCCCTGGACGTAGCCCACCTGTTCGCCGGCGGGCTCGTGCTCGTGAGTTTCATGCTGCTCTACCAGGACCGCATGTTCGGCCTGCTCAATATCTTCGCGCTGCACGCCCTGGTGGTTTCGCTGTCGGTGGCGTGGCAGGCGCACATCCAGGCGGCGCCGCATCTGTACATCACCGCCGCCATCGCGCTGGTGGTCAAGGCGATCATCATTCCGGTGGCGCTGCACCGCATCATCGTGCGGCTGGGCATCCACAGAACCATCGATACCGTGGGCAGCATCGGGCAGACCATGCTGGCCGGCATCGGCCTGGTGGCCTTGTCGATCATGGTGATGCTGCCGATCACGGCCGAGGCCGGCACGCTGACCCGCGAGGACCTGGCATTTTCGCTCTCGGTCATCCTGCTGGGCCTGCTGATGATGATTTCGCGGCGCAACGCGGTGAGCCAGATCATCGGCTTCATGTCGATCGAGAACGGCCTGATCCTGGCCGCCACGGCCGCCAAGGGCATGCCGCTGGTGGTGGAGATCAGCGTGGCGTTTTCCATCATCATCGCGCTGATCGTCGTGGGCATCTTCCTGTTCCGCATCCGCGAGCGCTTCGACACCATGGACGTGCACGCGCTGGAACGGTTCCGCGGAGGCCAGGCATGAACGATCTGGGCCCGGCGCTGGTCAACGCGGTGCTGCTGATCCCGGTCGGCAGCGCCGCGCTGCTGGCGCTGTTCCCCGACGATCGCCTCACCGGGCGGCTCAATGCCCTGGCTTCGCTGCTCACATTCGCCGCCTCGCTCTCGCTTTTCTTCTTCCGCCCCGAACCCGGTTCGTTCCTCATCGTCGACGACGTCAACGTGGTGTTCATCGTGCTCACCACGTTCGTGGCCTTCACGACCAGTGTCTTCAGCGCGAGCTACATCGCGCACGAGCTCGAGACCGGGCGCCTGACGCCGGTCTACCTGCGCTTCTATCACGCCATGTACCAGACGCTCATGTTTGCCATGAACCTGGCGCTGCTGGCGAACAACATGGGGCTGATGTGGGTCGCCATCGAGCTGGCGACGCTCACCACCGTGCTGATGGTGGGCTTGTACCGCACGCCGGCGGCGATCGAGGCGGCCTGGAAGTACTTCATCCTCGGCAGCGTCGGCATCGCGCTGGCGCTGTTCGGCACGCTGCTGGTCTACCTGGCGGCCCGTTCGGTAGTCGGCGAGGGGCTGGATGCGATGGCCTGGAACGTGCTGGTCAAGCAGGCCCCGGCCTTCGATCCGCACCTGCTCAATCTGGCGTTCGTCTTCCTGCTGCTGGGATATGGCACCAAGGTCGGTCTCGTGCCCCTGCACGCCTGGCTGCCCGATGCCCACGCCGAAGGTCCGACACCGATTTCGGCGGTGCTGTCCGGGCTGCTGCTCAACGTCGCGCTGTTCGCCGTGCTGCGCTTCAAGATGATCATGTCGGCCAACCCCGCCGCGCTCGCGCCCGGTCCGCTGATGGTGACGCTGGGCCTGCTGTCGGTGCTGTTCGCGTCCTTCATGCTGTACCGGCGCCATGACATCAAGCGCATGTTCGCCTACTCCTCGATCGAGCACATGGGGATCATCACGTTCGCCTTCGGCATGGGCGGACCGCTGGCCAATTTCGCCGGGCTGCTGCACATGGTCTATCACAGCCTGACCAAGTCGGCGATCTTCTTTTCGGTCGGCCACATCGCGCAGATCAAGGGCACGCAAAGGATGTCGGAGATCCGCGGGCTGACGGTCTCGCATCCGGTGCTGGGCTGGGGGCTGGTCCTGGGCGTGATCACCATCGTGGGCCTGCCGCCCACGGGCGTCTTCATGACCGAATTCCTGATTGTCACTTCCACGTTCGCGCGCCAGCCGCTGCTGGCGGTGGTGCTGGCGCTGGGCTTGCTGGTGGCCCTGGGCGCGCTGCTGTGGCGGCTCAACGATCTGGCGTTCGGCGAGCCCTACGGCAAGGACGCGCCCTCGCAGGCTTCGTTCGTGCCGATGTTCACGCATCTGGCGCTGGTGGCCGCGGCGGGCATCTGGCTGCCGTCGGCCCTGGTCGCCTGGTTTCAGCACGTCGCGACGTTGCTCGGGTAGTTGCCATGACAAGTCTGCAGCAGCTCATTGCGCAAGGCCAGGCCGTCAAGGCGCAGCGGCCGTGGCCGCGCGCGCTGGTCGGCGACACCGGCTGGCGGCAGGCGATCGGCCTGCTCGAAGAGGGCCAATGCACGCTGCTCGGGCTGTGGGGCGAGCAGCAATTCGTGCACGCCGCGCTGATCGATGCCGAGGGCGGCGAGCCTGGGATCGTCAGCTACGAATGCCAGGAGCTGCGCTACCCGTCGATAGGACGCCTGCATGCCCCCGCCATCCGGCTGGAGCGCTCGCTGCGCGACCTGTCGGGGTTGACTCCGGACGGCCTGCCCGATACGCGTGGGTGGCTGGACCACGGCAGGTGGCCCATCCAGCACCCGCTGGGACCCATGGCCGGGCCTGCGTCCCGGGACAAACCGGGTCCCTATGTGTTTCTGCCGGCCGAGGGGGAAAGCCTGCACGAGATCCCGGTGGGGCCGGTGCACGCCGGCATCATCGAGCCCGGCCACTTTCGGTTCACCGCCAGCGGCGAGACGATCGTGCGCCTGGAGGAGCGGCTCGGCTACGTCCACAAGGGGGTCGAGTCCCTCATGGCGGGGCAGACGATAGAGCGGGCGGCGGCGCTGGCCGGGCGCGTTTCGGGCGACAGCACCGTCGCCTACGCCCTGGCCTTTGCCCGCGCGATCGAGGCGGCGCAGGAGATCGCGGTGCCCGAGCGCGCAGTCTGGCTGCGCGCACTGATGGCGGAACTGGAGCGTCTGGCCAATCACTTCGGGGACATCGGCGCCATCTGCAACGATGCCGCCTTCGCCATGATGCATGCGCAGTGCGCGCTGCTGCGCGAGTACGTGCTGCGCGCGGCCGACAGTTGCTTCGGCCACCGGCTGATGATGGACCGCATCGTGCCCGGTGGCGTGCGCGTCGATCTGCCTCATGAGGGCCCGCTGGCGATAGCCGCTCTTCTCAAGTACCTGCGCGACCACTTTCCCGAACTCATCGAGCTCTACGACAACACCGCGTCGCTCCAGGATCGTACCGTCGGCACCGGCTTCCTGTCGCCGCAACTGGCCCGCCAGTTCGGCGCCGGGGGCTATGTCGGTCGCGGTTCCGGTCGGACCTTCGACGCGCGTCGGACCCCGGGGTATGCGCCCTACGACCGGCTCAAGTTCGAAGTGCCGGTGCTGGAGGAGGGCGATGTCGACGCGCGCATCTGGATCCGGATCCGGGAGGTCGAGCAAAGCATGGCCCTGATCGACCAGATCCTGCACGAACTGCCGCCCGGGCCTGCTTGCAGTGAGGCCGCTGTCCAGCCGCAGCAGGATGCCAGGGAAGGCGTCGCCCTCGTCGAGGGTTTCCGCGGCGACATCCTGGTCTGGGCGAGGACCGGAGCGGACGGCCGGATCGAGCGCTGCCACCTGCGCGACCCTTCCTGGTTCCAGTGGCCGCTGCTCGAAGCGGTGATCGAGGGCAACATCGTCGCCGACTTCCCGCTGTGCAACAAGTCGTTCAACTGCTCGTACTCGGGGCACGATCTCTGAGGTAGACACCGATGCGCAGACTGCTCTTCAAAAGCCTCGTGCACGGCCCGCTGACGGAAGCGGCGCCGGCCAGGGACGAGGCAGCGATGGCCGAACTGGCGGCGCAGGTCGATCGCGTGGCACGGCGTCGGCTCGGTCGCACCCTGTCGATTCGGGCCGTGGATGCGGGCTCGTGCAACGGGTGCGAACTCGAGATTCACGCCCTCAACAACGTCCTGTACGACCTGGAGCAATTCGGCATGCGTTTCGTGGCCTCGCCGCGCCACGCCGACGTGCTGCTGGTCACGGGCCCCGTCACGACCAACATGCGCGAGGCCCTGGAGCGGACCTGGCAGGCGACGCCGCACCCGAAGTGGGTGGTGGCGGTCGGGGACTGTGGCCGGGACGGCGGGGTCTTCTCGGGCAGCTATGCCTGTGTGGGCGGCGTATCAGCCGTCCTGCCGGTCGACCTGCACATCGTCGGGTGCCCACCGTCGCCGGTCGCGCTGCTCAAGGGCCTGCTGGCGCTGCTCGAGAACGTCGAGCACGGTGCGGCCGCACAGGGGGAAGATCTACAAGAGGACCGAAACCACAACCAGCAGCAACAGGATTGAAATGCCGATGGCGAACCCCGCGACCACCGGCTCATAGGAGGGGTCCTGTCGTTCCATATCGGCGTCCATATCAGCCTCCTGTTGACTCGTCATTGGGATGCTAGGAGGCATTCCCGGAAATACAAGCTCGCCATTCCCCCTGTACAAAAATACAGTTTCCGGCATATGCTTGAGTCCATGAACCCGATCGACCCCGGAAAAGCACATTCATGAACGACAAAGTAATCACCCTGCCGGTGGAAACCGACGCCGCGCCGCCGGCATCCACCCACGAGCCCATGTATGTGCACCTCGCGATCTCCGACCCGGAGGTGATCCTTGCGGCCAGCGAATACCCGGAGGGGCGCCCGCGCACCGACTTCATTCAGACGGCGCTGAAGATCGGCGTGCTGTCGCTGCGTGCCGCGCGCGGCGTGGTCGATGGCGATGCGATCCGGCGCGAGGGTGATTCGCTGCTGGCGCAGTTGAACGAGCGACTCGAGGGCTGGCGCCAGAACATGGAGCGCAACCTCACCGGCAGACTGTCGCATTACTTCGACCCGCGCCAGGGCATGTTCGCCGAGCGGGTGGAGCGGCTGGTGCGCGACGACGGCGACCTGGCCAGCGTCATGAAGACCCAGGTGCAGTCGGCCGAGCAGGCGCTCTCGGCCGTGTTCCAGCAGTTCGTCGGCGAGAACAGCCAGTTGTTCCGCATGCTCGACCCTTCGGGCGAGAACAAGTTGCTGACAACGATGCAGACCACCATCGACGGTGTGATCCAGGCGCAGAACGCGTCGATCCTCGACCAGTTCTCGCTGGACCGATCCGACAGCGCGCTCAGCCGCCTGGTGCGCGAACTCACCACCAAGCACGGCGACCTGAACGAGGCGCTGTCCAGGCGCATGGGCGACGTGGTGGCGGAGTTCAGCCTGGACAAGGAAGACTCGGCGCTCAGCCGCCTGGTCGGCCGTGTCGACGCCGCGCAAAAGAGCCTGACCCGCGAATTCAGCCTGGACAACCAGGACTCGGCGATTTCCCGCTTGCGCCTGGAGATGGCCGGCCATCACGAAAAGCAGATGAGCGTCACCAACCAGTTCATGGAGCGCGTCAACGTGCTGCTCACCAGCGTTCAGGTGCGCAAGGATGAGGCCGCGCGCGGCACCCGGCACGGCCATGAGTTCGAGGCCAGCGTCGGCGACGTGGTGCGCGGCGTGGTGGAAGAGGCGGGCG
>JAANCK011290879.1_pt1 | contig 10687 bp, 8 predicted proteins | sample 7277841 | NCBI WGS metagenome assembly JAANCK01 (sample SAMN14222788, study PRJNA588281) | permafrost metagenome | isolation source: Arctic cryosol methane SIP | place: Canada:Nunavut | collected 2015-07 | reverse complement strand
CGGCCATATCACCCGGCATGTCGGGGACGGCACTGTCCAGCCGGTGCGGGTGGATGATGTGCAGCAACACCGGATGCACAGCGAGTGGTTGAGCGTGGGCGCCGGGCTGGTCGAACAGATCAAGCGCACGCGTGCCGCTGGCGGGCGCGTAATCGCGGTCGGCACCACGGTAGTGCGCGCGCTCGAGAGTGCCATTCAGGATGGCGAATTGCGCCCCTTCGAGGGCGATACCCGCATCTTCATCTACCCCGGCTACCGGATCCGCAGCGTGGATGCATTGCTCACCAATTTCCACCTGCCGGAAAGCACGCTGCTGATGCTGGTATCCGCGTTCGCCGGAAAATCCCGCGTGTTCGCCGCATACGAACATGCGGTGCGCGAACGCTACCGCTTCTTCAGCTACGGCGATGCGATGTTGTTGTTTCCGGACGAGGTTCCATGAGCGGCGATACAATCACAATTAGCGCGCTGTGCCGGTCGGCTATTCCGGAAAGCGCGCCAGGGGTGAGCGCACTTTGCTTGCATCGCATGCGATGCGAGTGCGCGAACGCCCGGCACGCTGTGCCGGGCTGGCCCGCGCAGCGGGCGCGCGGCGGCGCATCGAACAGGGACGTTCGCATAAGCCCAGCAGGAGTACCCGACCGGCATAGCGCGCGACCCGGAAATCAGGCGCATCAATCATGAGCCGCATGTCCTTCCAGCTTCTGGGCACCGATGGCGCCGCACGCCGCGGCCGCATCCAATTCCCGCGCGGGACCATCGAAACCCCCGCGTTCATGCCCGTCGGCACCTATGGCACGGTCAAGGGCGTGCTGCCGCAGCAAGTCCGCGACCTGGGCGCGCAGATCATCCTGGGCAATACCTTCCACTTGTTCCTGCGTCCGGGGCTTCAGGTGATCGAAGCCCACGGTGGCCTGCACGATTTCTGCAAGTGGGACGGCCCCATCCTCACCGATTCCGGCGGCTTCCAGGTGTTCTCGCTGGCCCACCGCCGCAAGATCACCGAGGCCGGCGTGACCTTCGCCGCGCCCACCGACGGCAGCAAGGTGTTCCTCGGTCCCGAAGAATCCATGCACATCCAGAAGGTGCTGGGCAGCGACATCGTCATGATCTTCGACGAATGTCCGCCGGTGCACGTCGATGGCGTGCCGGTCGGTGCGGAGGTGGTGCAGCGCTCGATGGAGTTGTCGCTGCGCTGGGCCGAACGCTCGAAAAAAGCGCATGAGGGCAACGGCGCGGCGTTATTCGGCATCGTCCAGGGCGGTGTGCATCACGACCTGCGTACACGATCGGCGGATGGACTGAAGCAGATCGGTTTCGATGGCTACGCGATCGGCGGGCTGGCGGTCGGCGAAACCGAAGCCGAGCGCAACGCCATGCTCGAACACACTGCGCCGCAATTGCCCGAGGACCGCCCGCGCTACCTCATGGGCGTGGGGCGGCCCGAAGACCTGGTCGAGGCGGTCGCGCGCGGGGTGGACATGTTCGATTGCGTGATGCCGACCCGAAACGCGCGCAACGGCCATTTCTTCACCGCCACCGGCACCATTCGCGTGCGCAATGCCCAGTACGAACGCGACCTGCGGCCGATCGAGGAAGGCTGCGACTGCGTGGCCTGCGCGGGCGGTTTCAGCCGCGCCTACATGCGCCACCTGGACCGGTGCAACGAAATGCTGGCGCCGATGCTGGGCACCCTGCACAACCTTCGCTATTACCAGCGGCTGATGGCCCGGATGCGCGCGGCCATCGAAGCGGGAACCTTTGCCGCCTTCCGCGAGTCCTTTTACGCCATGCGCCGGGCCTGAAACGCCGGAAATCCGGCGGCATGGCATAATTCCCGGCTGTTTCAGACCTTCCCGACTCCGGATTGCCGATGAACCCGCTTGATTTCCTGATCGCCCCGGCACATGCCCAGGCCGCGTCCGCTGCCGGCGCGCCGAGCATGCTGTCCTCCCTGCTGTTCCCGATCATCCTGGTCGTGATCATGTATTTCCTGATGATCCGCCCGCAGACGAAGCGGCAGAAGGAGCATCGCGCCATGCTCGAGAAGCTCGGCAAGGGCGACGAAGTGATCACCAACGGCGGCATCGCCGGCCAGGTGACCGACATCGGCGAAAACTTCATCACGGTCGAAGTGGCTGCCGGGGTGCAGTTGCGCGTGCAGAAGGGCGCGATCACCAGCGTGCTGCCGCGCGGCACGCTGAAAGCGGCCTGATCCATCCATCGATAGACAAGGCGCCGGCCGCGAGGGCCGTGCGCGGGGTTCCGTGATGCTCGAATACTCCCGTTTCAAATACGCCATCATCCTGATCGTGTTCGCGTTCAGCCTGCTGTATTCGGTGCCGAACGTGTTCCCGCCGGACCCAGCCGTGCAGGTCACCGCCAACCGCGGGGCCAAGGTCGATGCGGCGCTGCAGGCGAAAGTCGAGGCGGCGCTGAAGAAGGCCAAGGTCCCGTTCGAGTCCAGTGCGATCGGCAAGGACGGCAACCTGCTGGTGCGCATCGGCAATGCGGATGCGCAGGCCAAGGCATCCGGCGTCATCCACGACGAGCTGGGAAGCGGTTACGTGGTGGCGTTGAACGGCGCCTCCACGGTGCCGGGCTGGTTGCAGGCGATCGGCGCCAAGCCGATGTTCCTGGGCCTGGATCTGCGCGGCGGTGTGCACTTCCTGATGCAGGTGGACAAGCAGGCGGCGTTGCAGAAACGTTTCGAGGCGACCGCCGAAGACATCCGCGTGCTGCTGCGCGACAACCGCATCCGCTACACCTCGGTCGAGCCGGATGCCAACGGCGTGGTGATCGCCAAGCTCGGCGCAGGCCAGGACGTGGCCAAGGCGCAGCAGCTGATCGTGCGCGACATGGCGACCTACCAGATCGACGTGCAGGGCGAGCAGATCTCGGTGCGCATCCCGCAGGTCGAACTGGACAAGATGCTGACCGAAGCGGTGCAGCAGAACATCGGCACGATCAACAACCGCATCAACGAGCTCGGCGTGGCCGAACCGATCATCCAGCGCCAGGGCGCGGACCGGGTGATGGTGCAGTTGCCGGGCGTGCAGGACACCGCGCAGGCCAAGCGCATCCTGGGTGCCACGGCGACGCTGGAATACCGTGGTGTGGTCGAAGGCAACGCTTACGACGCGCGCGACAATGGCATCGTGCCCCCCGAAGCAAAAGTCTATGAGCGCAAGGAAATCGGTGCGGACGGCAAGCCGACCCCGGTCCTGCTCAACAAGCGGGTGATCGCCTCGGGCGAACAGCTGCAGAGCGCGTCGTCCTTCTTCGATTCGCAGACCGGAACGCCGGCGGTGCGGGTGCGCCTGACCAGCATCGGTGGCCAGCGCATGTTCGACTACTCCAGCGAGCACGTGGGCAAGCCGATGGCGGTGGTCTACATCGAACGCATTCCTGAAGTGAAGCTGGTCGACGGCAAGGAAGTGCACAGCACGCGCACCAGCGAGCAGGTGATCTCGGTCGCGACCATCCAGAGCACGCTGGGTCGCGAGTTCCAGACCACCGGGCTCGAGAGCATGAAGGAAGCCGGAGACCTGGCGCTGCTGCTGCGCGCCGGTGCGCTGGCGGCGCCGATGGACTTCGTCGACGAACGTACCGTGGGCCCGAGCCTGGGCAAGGAGAACATCGATCGCGGCCTGACTGCGGTGGCGTACTCCTTCATCTTTGCGCTGGTGTTCTTCCTGTTCTATTACCGGATGTTCGGCGTCATCACCTGCCTGGCCTTGCTGGTCAACATGCTGATGGTGATCGCGCTGATGTCGTTGCTGGGCTTCACCCTGACCTTGCCCGGGCTGGCCGGCATCGCGTTGACGGTGGGCATGTCGGTGGACGCCAACGTGCTGATCAACGAACGAATACGAGAAGAGTTGCGCGATGGCATGCCGCCGCAATCGGCGATCGCCGCAGGCTACGAGAAGGCATCGGGCACGATTGCGGACGCCAACCTCACGGCGATGCTGGCGGGCGTGGCGCTGTTCGCGTTCGGCACCGGCCCGCTAAAGGGCTTCGCGGTGGCACTGATCCTGGGCATCGTGACCTCGATGTACACCGCAGTCTCCGCTTCGCGCGGCATCGCCACCCTGATCTATGGCGGCAAGCGCAAGCTGAAGTCGATCGCGATCTAAGCAGGCAGACACAGAATGAAACCTTTCAATTTGTTCCCGTACGACAGCAACGTCGACTTCATGCGCCTGCGCTGGATCTCGCTGACCGCGGCTGCGCTGTTGCTGCTCGTCGCCATCGGCGGGATGGCGACCAAGGGCTTCAACTTCGCCCTCGACTTCACCGGCGGCGTCGGCGTCGAGCTTCGCTACGACAAGGCGCCCGACGTTGACGATGTGCGCAACAAGCTGGATGCCTCGGGCTTCGACGGCGCGCAGGTGCAGGCGTTCGGCAGCGGTAAGGACCTGTTGGTACGCCTGCAGGCCGATGGCAAGCAGACGGGCGGCGCCGACAAGGCCAGCAGCATCGGCGATGCGGTGGCCAAGGCGGCCACGCTGGCGGGCAACCCGGCGACCAAGATGAGCAGCTCGGTGATCAGCGCGCAGGTCGGCGAAGAGCTGGCCTGGAACGGGCTGTATGCGTTGCTGTTCGTGCTGCTGGGCTTCCTGATCTACATCTCGGCGCGCTTCGAATGGAAGTTCGCGGTCGCGGCGATCATCGCCACCTTGCATGACGTGGTGATCTGCGCCGGCTGGTTCGCGCTCAGCGGGCACGAGTTCGACCTGACCGTGCTGGCCGGCATCCTGTCGGTGATGGGCTACTCGATCAACGACACCATCGTGGTGTTCGACCGCGTGCGCGAGAACTTCAAGTCGCTGCGCATCCCGCCGCGCGAGCTGCTCAACAAGTCGGTCAACCAGACCCTGTCGCGCACGATCATCACCTCGTTCGTGGCGTTCCTGACCGTGCTCGCGCTGTACCTGTACGGCGGCGGTTCGCTGCGCGGTATGGCCGAGTCGCAGATGATCGGGATCATTGTCGGCACGCTGTCGTCGATCTTCATCGCCTGCCCGTTGCTGCTGTGGCTGAACGTGACCAAGCAGGACCTGATGCCGAAGGCCAAGGACGAGGCAGCGCTGGCGCGTCGTCCCTGAGCAAAACGAGAGGACGGACAACGAAAAGGCCGCGCACTGCGCGGCCTTTTCGCATGCGGGCCATGTGGTCGCGCCGGCGTCGTACCGAGCGCGCATGCCCGAGCGCGGGATCCTACTTGAACGCGGCGGCGTAGCCGGATTGCACGATGGTTTTCTGCAGCGCGTCGCTGAGTTTCAAGTTGCCGGCGAGCAGTTGCCGTGTCGCAATCCCGCGCGTATCCAGCGGGCCGGTGCCGGCGCCACGGAAATCGCAGACGCGCCCGCCGGCCTCGCGCACCAGCAGGATGCCGGCGGCGATGTCCCAGGGCTTCACCCCGGCTTCGAAATAGCCGTCGGTGCGACCGCAAGCGACATAGGCCAGGTCGAGCGCGGCAGAACCGGTGCGACGGACGTCCTCGGCATCTCGCAGCAATTCGCGGATGCATTCCAGCTGCGCCGGGGTGCGCTCGCGTTCGCGCGGCGCAAAGCCCGTCGACAGCATCGCGCCCGCCAGTTCCTTGCGCTCGGACACGCGGATGCGGCGGTCGTTGAGCACGGCGCCGCTGCCGCGGCTGGCGGTGAACAGTTCGTTGCGCAGCGGATCGAAGATCACGCCGTGTTGCGGCTCGCCGCCCTCGACCAGGGCGATCGACACGCACCAGTGCGGGAATCCGCGCAGGTAGTTGCTGGTGCCGTCCAGCGGATCGATCACGAACACCGAACGGCTGCTGCCCTGTGCGCCACCTTCCTCGCCGAGGATGGCGTAGTCGGGATAGGCGCGGCGCAGTTCCTTGATGACGGTCTTTTCGGCCGCTTCGTCCACCTCGCTGGCGAAATCCAGGCGATCCTTTTCGATCACGTTGATCGCGTCCAGCTTGTGCATGCTGCGCAGGAGCACGTTGCCGGCCGCTCTGGCCGCCTTGACCATGACATTGACGACGGGTTTCTGCATGGCAAACAACGCCTCGGTGGAAGAGGTGGGAGGGGACTGCGGCGGAAAAGAGCAACCCGGCGCGCTGGCCGGGGCGCGGAGTTTACCATTGCCGGATGAGCGAACCAGCAAGCACGGCCGCAGCGGCCGCCGACAACCTGCGCATCGTACTGGTGGGCACCCAGCATCCTGGCAACATCGGCGCGGCGGCACGGGCGATGAAGACCATGGGACTTTCCCGGCTGGTGCTTGTCGCACCGGAGAAGGCGCCCGACCGAGATACCCATGCGATGGCGGCCGGCGCCGACGACCTGATCGAGGCGGCACCGGTCTTCGCGACGCTGGCGGAAGCCGTTGCCGATTGCCGTTGGGTGCTCGGCTGCACCGCGCGAAGCAGGCGCGTGCAACTGGAGGAACTGCATCCGCGCGATGCCGCGCAGCGGGCGCTGCTGGCGACCGCCAGCGGCCCGGTCGCGCTGGTGTTCGGGCGCGAACGCACCGGACTGGAGAACGAGGAACTGCAGCTCTGCCATGCCGCGGTGCACATCCCTTCGGATCCGGCGTTCAGTTCGTTGAACCTGGCCGCGGCGGTGCAGGTGGTGAGTTACGAGTTGCGCTGCGCACTGCTGGGCGATGCGGTGGCCCGGCCAGAGGCCATGCGCACCGCGCCGCCGGGCTCGCAGGCGGCGACCCATGCCGAGCTCGAAGGGTTGTTCGGGCAATTGGCCGAAGCGCTCGAGCAGATCGATTTCCATAAGGGCCGCGCGCCTGAATCGGCGATGCGCAAGCTGCGCCGCCTGTACCTGCGCGCCAACCTGGACCATGCCGACATCCGCCTGCTGCGCGGCGTATTGGCCGATACCCAGCGGATGGCGCGACTGGCCACGCAGGCGGGCGGGCACGAACAGGCACCCGCCGGCAGCGCCAGCACGCATCCGGAAATCGGTTAGGCTCCGCGCTGGCTTCCCGAGCAGTCGCTGCCTTGTTCCAGTCGTTCCGCGCCAGGGCTCCCTCACTCGCTTTGCGCTGCAGCAGCCTGCTGCTGGCCGCACTGACCCTGGCGGTTCCGTTGCGCGCGCAACAGGCGCGGGTCGATGCGCCGCAGCCCGCCGACGATGCGAGCGTGCTGGTGCTGGGCCGGATCAGCGACGATCCCAAGTCGCATTACGAGCAGCTCAAGCCCTTGCTCGAATACGTGGTGCCGAGGATGGCCGGCGTGGGCATCCGCAGCGGCCGCATCCTGATGGCGCGCGACTTCCAGCAGATGGCCAGCTACATGCGCCGCGGCCGGGTGGACTGGGTCACCGAAACCTCCGGCAATGCGGTGCTGCTGGAACAGCGTGCCAATGCACGCTCGATGCTGATCACCGAGCGCGACGGGGCCCGTCGCTACCACACCGTGTTCTTCGTGCGCAGGGACAGCCCGATCCAGACGCTCAAGGACCTGGCCGGGCATAGCGTCGCGTTCCAGAGTCCGTATTCGACCAGCGCCTACTACCTGCCGGCAAGCATGCTGCTGGAATCCGGCCAGCGCATGGAGTTGCTGCTGTCTCCCATGGATCGTCCGCCCGCGGATTCGGTGGGCTATCTGTTCGCGCGGACCGAACTCAACATCACCACCTGGGTGCACAAGCGACTGGTCGATGCCGGCGTGCTCAGCAACCTGGACTGGGCCAGCCCGCAGCGCCTGCCGCCGGCATTCGCGGCGGATTTCCGGATCATCGCCGAGAGCCAGGACGTGCCGCGCGCGTTGGTGCTCACGCGTGACGGGATGGATCCGAAAGTCGAGGCGCGCCTGCGCGAAGTGCTGATGGAGGCATCCAGCGATCCGGACGCCGGCGAGGCCATGCGGCTGTTCCTGGGAACGTCGCGGTTCCTGCCGGTCACCGCCGAGGATCGCCAGGCGCTGGACCATCTGGGTGCCGGCGTGGCCCGCGTGCGCAGGGAGGTCGAGTGAAGAAGCCGCGGATCGGGCTGCAGACGCGGTTCCTGGCTGCGATCCTGCTCCTGTTCCTGGTGCTCGTGCTGGTGATGGTGCAACTGTGGAACCGCCAGCAGGCGACCCAGCACGACGTCAGCGAAGTCACCCGCGCCGCCATGCACGAGCTGATCTACGAGCAGGTCCGCAGCGACGGCGAAGCGGAAGTCCACCAATTGGCGGATACGCTGGCAAACCCGCTGTACTACTTCGACCTGGATGCCATCGGCGCACTGGCACGCGCCGCGTTGCGCGAATCCGATGTCGACTACGTGCTGGTGTACGACCCGGACGGGCGCATCCTCCACGACGGTTCCGGCGACATCGCCGCCTATGGGCAGCCGATGGGCGATACGCTGGCGGCCGAGGTGGTGGCCGCCAAGGGCCCGCACACGCGCGCCGCCGGCCAGGTGCTGGACGTGTCCAGCCCGATCATGATCGGCGACCAGCGCCTGGGCGGCGTGCGCATCGGTTATTCGCTGGCGGGCGTGGCGCGCGCGGAGCAGCAATCGATGGCCGGCCTGAGCACCCGGATCGACGACGTCGGCCGTCGCAACCTGGCGTGGTTGCTGTTGATGTGCGCCGCGCTCGGAGCGATCGGGCTTGCCGCGGTGGCGCTGGTGCAACGCATCCTGGTGCAGCCGATCCGGATCCTCGGCGATGCCGCGCGCGAGATCGAAGCGGGCAATTTTTCGCTACCGGTGCCCGACAGCGACCGCGAGGACGAACTCGGCGATCTGATCCGCACCTTCGGACGCATGCGCGAAAGCGTGGCTCGCCACGATCGCGACATCCGCCGCGTCGCCTACAGTGATGCGCTGACCGGCCTGTCCAACCGCCTGGCGTTCCGCGAAACGCTCGACAAGCGCCTGCGCGCCTTGCAGGGCGCCGGCCGGCAACTGGCACTGCTGTTCGCCGACATCGACGATTTCAAGCGGATCAACGACACCCTGGGCCATGAAGCGGGCGACGAGGTCCTGTTGCAGGTGGCCGGGCGCATCGATCGGGTGGTGAAGGCGATCCCCGGCGTCGATGCGATGGTCGCGCGCTTCGGCGGCGATGAATTCGTGACCCTCCTGCAGGCCAGCGACCGCGAGCCTGAGGGCGATGTGCGCACGCTGGCGACGCGGCTTGCCGACGCGCTGGTGCATGAACTCGGCCAGCCACTGCTGTTGCATGGGCGCCAGGTGTTCCTGGGCTCGTCGATCGGGGTTGCGTTGTTCCCCGACGATGCCGACAGCGCATCGACCCTGATGAAGAACGGCGATATCGCCATGTACCAGGCCAAGGTCGCCGGCAAGAACTGCCATCGTTTCTACAGCCGGACCATGGACCAGGCGGTGGAGCGGCGGATGCGCATGGAGCACGACTTGCGCGGCGCATGGGGGCGCGGCGAACTCAGCCTGGCTTACCAGCCGATCTACCGCACCCGCGACCGCGTGCTGGTCGGTGCCGAAGCGCTGCTGCGCTGGAACCATCCCGAGGATGGCGCGATCGCGCCGACGGTGTTCATCGACGTGGCCGAGCAGAGCGGGCTGATCGAATCGATCGGCCCCGAAGTCATGCGCGCGGCCTGCCGCGAGGCGACCCGGTGGCGTCCGGCGCCCGGTGCCGGCGAAGCGCCGTTCGTATCGGTCAATGTTTCCCCGCGCCAGCTGCGCAGCGGCGACCTGGTGCAACAGGTGACCTCGGCCCTGCACGAGACCTCGCTGCCGCCAGCGCGCCTGCACGTGGAGCTGACCGAGACTGCGGTGATCAGCGACGAGACCAATGCCAGCGCACTGCTGGCGCGCCTGCGCCAGACCGGGGTGCGGGTATGGCTCGACGACTTTGGTACCGGTTATTCCAGCCTCAGCCACCTGCGCCGGGTACAGGTCGATGGCCTGAAGATCGACCGCAGCTTCATCACCGACCTGCTGCGCGACCCCGACGACCTGGCGCTGACTTCCGCAATCGTGGCGATGGCCCATTCGATGGGGATTACCGTGGTCGCCGAAGGCGTCGAGAAGCAGGGCCAGTTCGACCTCCTGCGCGAACGCGACTGCGACCTGGTGCAGGGCTTCTGGCTGGGCCATCCGTGCACTCCGGCGGAGTTCGCCAAGTTGCTGGACTGAGGCCTGCCCGGCTGCAGGCGGCTCAGCCGATCCGGTCGAGCCAGGGCTGGACGAGGGCGATCAAGCCACCCGACAAGGCGCCAGTCGTCGCGATCGCAATGACTCCGGCCGCCCAGGCGACCAGCATCATCGCCCCGTCGCGCTCCAGCAAGGCCAGCGCGAACAACAGGATCAGCCCGCCGAGCAGATAGTTGGTGAGCGGGATGGGCAGCGACAGCAGCACGCCCAGCAGCAACAGCAGCAGGCCGGTGAGCGCACTGGCAAGGCGATGGTCGAGTACCACCGGCAGCCGAGGCCGCACGAACCGTTCCAGCCGCGCCAGCCAGGGCGCGACGATCTTCTCGAAGCGTGCCAGCGTATGCCGCTTTGGTCCGCGCCGGGCGATGAAGCCGGGCAGCCATGGCCGGCGCAGGCCGATCAGCAACTGTGCGGCGAGCAGGATCACCAGCGGTCCGCTCAACGCACCCCCGATCGGGATCGGGATGAATGCCGGCAAGGTGGCCATGAACAGCAGCATGCCGAATGCGCGCCGGCCCAGGCCCTGCATCAGCGCATTGAAATCCAGGGTCTGCTG